>Ga0068860_100004680_pt1 | contig 13972 bp, 9 predicted proteins | sample KBSSwiS32_FD_66597 | JGI IMG/M metagenome (GOLD analysis project Ga0068860, IMG submission 66597) | Switchgrass rhizosphere microbial communities from Kellogg Biological Station, Michigan, USA - KBS Switchgrass S3-2 | ecosystem: Host-associated > Plants > Roots > Rhizosphere > Soil ... | reverse complement strand
TTCCGGACCCCGACGTCGTTCAGGCAGGCGATCTATGGCGGCTGGACATGCGAAAACTGCGGTACTGAAATGAATATGCACGGTGCCCGGCGGTAATGTCGCCAGCGGCGGGGTAGTGAACGGTAAAACCAGGTACGAGAGCAATAAAAAGCCCGCGATCGCTCGCGGGCTTTCTTATTGACTAACAGAGGCCGCTGACTTATTCAGCCACAGCCAACTCTTTGTCTTTCTTTTTGATGCCGCCGATCTGGACGAGGTTTTCGCCCTTGATCTGATTTTTCTCGAGGACCATCTGGCTGTAGAGTTTGCGCATCATCTGCATTTCCTCAGCAGCGGTCTTCGGCCCTTCCATTTCCGGTTTGTTCGGACGCGAAAGGTCGACCTCGTTAAGAATGAGGTTGTGGGATTTGTCGCCGAGCTCGACATTCTTGCCGCGGGCGAACACATCGTGACGGCCGTGATCTTTATACCACTGAGCGACGGTCGCATTCTGGTGCATGTGTTCGATGATATTTCTCCAACCGATTCCCGTGTTGTATGCACAGAAGGAAATTTCGCCTTCCTGCGTACCGTACGGGATGATGCACATTTCGGTGCGTCGGAAATCGTAGTTGAAGAGGTCCTGGAACCACATTCCTGCGATGAACAAAAAGTTCCAAGGATCCTGACGGCGTTTCTCGATGTCCTCAACCGTGCGGTCCGGTCCGACTTTCCCGTAATCTTTACCCGAAAGACCGAACGATTTATCGAATTTCTTCAGGATACCGCCAAGAGTCAAGCTGTGCGGGGCTCCGTACGGATTGTAATTCTTGAGAAGCGCGAGGCCCATCATGATATTCGAAAACCACTTGCCGCGGTTGGTATCCGTGATGTGCTGCATGTCGGTGACGAGGCCCTGTATGTTCAGGAACTGCGGCACCGGTGCCATCTCTTTTGTTTCCTTATTTACCATCACGGCCGTGCCGACCCCGCAGTTTGGGTGGCAGCCGCAGCTGACCTGTCCCCATTCGGCGTCCGGCCCGTGGACCACGTCAGCGAAATCGGCGAAGGCTCCCATCAATGAAAGCGGGAACCAATCGCGCGTCGGCTCAGTGATGCCGACCTGTTTCTGGACGTCCTGAGCGAGGTGAGACAGCGTATAACGCTGCTGCAGACGACGCTGCTCAGTGATGTGCTCATCGCGGCCCGTAAACGAGACCGGCTGAAACGCGATGAACGAAATTTTCTTGGGATTCTCGAGCGCAAAACGAATGATGGTTCCGACCTGATCGTTGTTAACGCCATTGACCAGCGTCGTAACAAGAATGATGTCAACTCCGGCTTCGTGCAGGTTGTTGATCGCTCGAAGTTTTACATCGAAAAGGTTGCCGATCTGGCGGTGCGAGTTGGCGTCGTTGCCGATGCCGTCAAACTGCAGATATACGAAACGAAGACCGGCTTCGGCCGCCTGCCGGCAGAACTCTTTCGATTTTGCGAACTCGATACCGTTGGTCGCGGCCTGCACGGAGTTGTAACCAACTTTGCGTGCATAGCGGATCGATTCGAGAAAATGAGGCGACAATGTCGGCTCGCCGCCTGAATACTGGACCGACATCTGACGACGCGGTTTGATCGAAATGGCGTTGTCAAGGATCTCGCTCACGTCTTCCATGCTCAGCTCATGAACGAAACCAACCTGGTTGGCATCCATAAAGCACGGGTCGCACATCATATTGCAGCGATTCGTCAGATCAACTGTCAAAACAGCTCCGCGGCCGTATTTGATCGTCGAACTGCCGTGATTGTGGAGTTTTTCGTCATTGTGAGCCTGAATGTCGCGGCCAGGGAAAAGCGTCTCGATGTGCTTGAGGAATTTCGAGTCGATCGCCATCAGGTCCTCGATCTTTCCATGCTGCGGACATTCCTTGACCATCCAGATCTGACCGTCGCGTTCGATGATCTGTGCCTTGATCTCGCCTACCTTGTCATTAACCAACGTCGATACATCGCGCTTGCCGCTTAGAATCTCTTCGCGAGCTTCGATCACGCATTGGGGGCAAAGCGAATCCGTCTGACGCGGAAAGCCCAGCGTCGGCTTCGATTTCTGCCAGGATTTGAGGATCGGCTTGTCCGACCACTTAGGAGTGAACGAAGGATTTGGCTTGAATTGGTTGACCGACTTGATGGCGTTAAATGCGCCTTTCGCGATGTATGTCAGTCCTTTCTCAAAATGTTTTACAGGTCTCATAATTTTTCGCAGTAATGCGTCCAATAATAACTTTCGTTATCCGCTCAATATCCCCTAAATTAATGCTTGGAAAAATTGTGATAAGCGAGCGCTCGTTTTGTCATTATCACTTAAAGCAAAATGCATGCCATTTCATCACGTTTAATGTTAGTGCCACTAAGCTATTTTGAGTCAATGATTTAGCACTCTATATGTCTGCAAGCGTACTAAAATCTATAGTGACAAAATGACACATTTGACGCGCGTGCGGGAGGTGTAGCATTTTTTGACACAGCTCAATCTAACACTTGGTTCGGTAAATCCCCTCTGAAGTCCTGGTAATACATACGCATTAAGAAGGCGCTTAAGACGCGTTCTGGATAGCCCCGGTTCCGAGAAAGTGAAGCCCTTCACAAACTAACGTAATACATGGCTCAATACAGAATCCATTCAGAAAACTGAAAAAGGTTCACTGTACGTTCACTTTAAGCGCTCATTTTAACTCTTACTTGAACCCTAATCAGCTAAATGCTGAGAACAAGTTACTTACTGCAGAAAAATAATGCTTTACAAGCTTAAGCAATCTGTGGTAACTTTTGTGTCACTTCAAGGAGTTTGGGTCCACAAAACTTTTCAGCGGCAAGCATTATTCAGCGGCGAAAGCCGTCGAAAGCCCACGAGAGTATAAGCAGTATCTTATTGACATAGGGTATGGCAATACGTTTCGGAACGTCGGGTTGGAGAGCAATAATCGCCGACGATTTCACGTACGCCAATGTGCGACGGGTAACCGAGGCGATCTGTAGCTCTTTGATAGAAAGAAAAACGGGCAATCAAACGCTGATCGTTGGACACGATTCGCGGTTCATGGGCGAGAAATTCGCCGATGTGGCCGCCGAGATCGCAAGCCAAAAGGGAATTCGGGTGTTTAAATGTACCGGAACGACACCTACACCAGCGATCTCACACGCAATCATAAGCCAAAAGGCGGTTGGCGGCATCAACTTTACCGCTTCGCATAACCCGCCGGAGTATCAGGGCATTAAGTTTTCGACGGCTGACGGTGCACCAGCACTGCCAGAGGTTACGAAGCGGCTAGAGGAACTAATCGTCGCGGGACCGAAAGTCGATGATGCCAGCGGGGGATCTGTGGAATCCTATGATGCTGCCCCAGGATACCTCGATGATTTGACAACAAAGATCAGATTCGACGTTCTTGCGAATGGAAGAGGCCGATATGCATATGACCCATTGTGGGGGACGGGCCGAGGATATTTGGACAAGATCCTGCGTGACCATGGCCTAGAGGTTGAAACGCTCCATGACTGGCGGGACGTTACTTTTGGAGGACAGGCTCCGGAACCCGGGGAGGAACATGTCGACGAGCTTAGAACGGCTGTCACACAGAAAGGTTTGACGCTCGGCCTGGCGACCGATGGCGACAGTGACAGATTTGGAGTAATTGACAGCAACGGACGATTCATTACCCCAAACGAGTTGATCGCGTTATTGACGGATTATCTTGCGGAAAGCCGCGGATGGAAACTGGGAGTTGCAAGAAGCGTCGCAACGTCACATCTGGTTGACAGGGTCGCCAAAGAAAGAGGACTCGCATTACACGAAACGCCTGTCGGGTTCAAATTCATCGGCGAATTGATAAATAAAGACGAGATCATTTTGGGCGGAGAGGAATCCGCCGGGCTCTCGATACGCGGACACTATCCAGAGAAAGACGGAATTCTCGCGTGCCTGCTGGCTGCGGAGGCCGTTGCCGCAAGAGGAACGGGCCTGACAGAGCAGCTCGCGGAATTGACAAAGAGAGTTGGACAGCTTTTTTCGGGCCGAATCGGAGTAAAACTTACGCCCGAAGTTGCTGCAAAACTGAAAGAAAAACTTGGACAGGACCCGAGCGGAATAGCCGGACGCAAGGTTGAAAACATAAACCGATTGGACGGTGTAAAATTTTTATTCGCCGGTGGGAGTTGGATGCTGATGCGTCCTTCGGGAACGGAGCCGCTAGTAAGGATCTACGCCGAAAGCGAAGCAAAAAACGATCTGGAGGAACTGCTTGAACAAGGCCGCAAATATCTACTGGGATAAGCCAGAAGCAATTCGAAGAAACGCGAATGGCGAAAAGGTAACGGCAAAGACCGGACGACCGCGTTGGGTGAGCTTTGTCCTTGTTACGGTAATGGCGATCTCACTTTGCCTGGCGATCAATTATCGAGCGTTTACAGAACTACGCGGTGAGATAAAAGAGAATCAAACACTCAGCGACGAGATACAGAATTTGACAGATGAGAATCTCGCCCTTCAGGACGAGATACATAATCTGAAAACAGATCCGAAAACGATCGAACGTGAAGCCAGGAAGTTAGGGTTAACGCGATCTACGGAAAAGAGCCCAGTGTCGGGGAATTAACAAAAGCGGAGGAGTTTTTCGCCGACACACTTTGTTGTACCTTCCAATGACAATCTGCCTTTTGCCTATCAGCTCCGCATAGCCTGCAGCTAAGCCTATCCGAAATCAGCAGCCCCGGATCCCGAACCCGGGGCTGCACCACTTTAAACAGGAGTTTCAGCAGTTTTGACTTGCGGACTGTGAACGGCGATAATCACGACTTGTTATTTAACAATTAGAAGTGTTTCAGGACGCTCCTTCGAGGGTAAGTCGAGTGAAAATCTCGCGCGATCGCGTCACCGTTAAAGCCGGAAAACCTGCCTGGAACATTTGCCAACGGACATGTTTCGCGTCAAAGCATCGATGGCAGCAAAAAAGATTTTGCGGCCCTGCTTTACCCGTCAGATGGTGAAGCAGGGCCGTTTGCGTCTTAGATTTTGGATTTTGGATTGCAGATTGGAAATGATTCGAAAGGGATCACGCATAAACGAACGGCTTTGGGTCATGTTGTTCCTGCTCACGATCATCGTGGCATGGAGCAGTTGCCGGAGTCGTTCGACTGAATCGCCGGCAAGCGCAGGTCCGGCCTCGACTCGCGAGGTTACAGATGACCTCGGGCGCAGGGTGGTTGTGCCGACAAGGATCGGCCGGGTCGTCAGCCTCGCGCCAAGTCTTACGGAGAACCTTTATGCCGTCGGCGCGGGGGACAGGTTGGTCGGCGATACCACATTCTGCGACTATCCGGAAGAAGCGAAGTCAGTCCAAAAGGTAGGCGATACCTTGAGTCCAAGTCTTGAAACGATCGTTGCATTAAGGCCTGACGTCGTATTCGTTTCAACCGCGTCGCAGCTAGAATCGTTCAAAAACGTTCTCGAGCAAAATCACATAGGTGTTTATGTGACCAATCCCAACTCGCTCGACGCTGTCTTGACGGACTTGCGAGCGCTGGGCGATCTGCTGGGAACCGTTGACAGGACCTCCGAGCTGCTTAACGAGCTGCAAGAGCGGATCGCGGGGGTAACGCAAAACGTTGAGGGTGAACGTGCGGTACCGGTATTTGTGCAGATCTCAAAGGAGCCGCTTTTTACGATCGGGAAAGACTCCTTCGTAACGGCCCTTGTTGCGAAAGCCGGCGGCAGATCGGTCACTGCGGACGTGCCTAGCGGTTATCCAAAATTGAGCAAAGAAACCGCCGTGGCGTTGAATCCGGAGGTGATAATTCTGTCGGAAAGCGATGATAATCGCGAGCCGAATGAAGTGTTCAAGAACTCGTCTGCTGTAAAGAATGGTAAGGTCTATAAGATAAGCGCCGACCTGCTGTCGCGCCCGGGGCCGAGGCTGGTCGACGCGTTGGAACAGATCGCGCGCGATCTGCATCCAGACAAATTTTGAAAGTTACAGCCGGGGAGAAGTAAGACGCAGAGCTAATAGTAATCGTGGAAAATAAGCCCATCAAGGTTCGCCTCAGCCCTCGTTCATTTTCCAAAGCTCTGCGTCTCGGAGCTATTCTTTTTTTATTCCTTCTTGCGACATTGGCCACGGCGTCATTTCTTGGAAGCGAGCATTTATCGCTGTTTGATCTAAATGAGCAACAGCGAGCTATCTTTTACGATATTCGGTTTCCACGGATATTGTTAGGCGCCTGCGTCGGCGCGAGTTTGGCCGTTGCGGGGGCTGGACTGCAATCCCTTCTGAGGAATCCGCTTGCCGAACCCTACTTGCTCGGGGTGTCCAACGGCGCAGCCTTGGGGACCATGCTCGCATTTGTGTTCTTTGACCAATTTGACTTCGCGCGACCGTTAATGGCATTTGGCGGTGCGGCACTCGCGTCGTTTGCCGTCTATCAGATGGCAAAGAGTAGGGCGGGAATGAACGTCGAGCGACTCGTTCTATCGGGTGTTATTGTAACCACGTTCTTATCCTCGATCATCGTTTTTCTAACCACGCTGCTCGATGCGACAAAGGTGCGCAGCTTTACCTTTTGGCTCCTCGGTGATCTGTCGCAGGCGACGCGAAACGGTTTCTATTTGAGCCTTGCTGCGGTCGTCGTCGCAACGCTTGTGCTGACCTGGCAGGCCAGGGCATTGAACCTGATGATGGTCGGCGAACGCGATGCGCTCGATTTTGGCGTTGAGGTCAATCGCGTTCGATGGCTGGTTTTTGGCTCGGCGAGCCTAGTTGTTGGAGCGGCCGTAGCCGCGAGCGGATCAGTGGGCTATGTGGGGTTGATCGTTCCGCACCTGGTTCGCATGAGTGTAGGCAGCGACAACAGATTCGTCATCCCGTTTTCAGCCTTGGCGGGTGCAATATTTGTTGTATGTGCAGACACGATCGCAAGGACGGTGATCGCTCCCAGGGAGTTGCCGGTCGGAGCTGTCACCGCGCTGGTCGGGGCACCAATGTTCATCTACCTTCTTAGACGGCAATGAATTTAGTGTCCTGCCCCGCTGTCCCAGGGGGGTTGGGAAATTTTGTAAATAATTGAATGTATTGGACATGCGTGTCCCATACCTGACGGGACACCCCTAAAAACTGGCGAATGGGACAGAGCGTCTCTGATTTTTTACGATGTTGAAGGTTCGAGAGCTTTCAGTTGAATACGAGAACCGGAGAGTTCTCGAGAACGTGTCTTTCGACCTTAGCGAGAGCAGCATCCTCGTCCTGCTCGGAGCGAACGGGGCGGGCAAGACGACTCTGGTCCGGGCGGTGAATGGGACTGTTCCTGCTGCGTCGGGAGAGATCGTGATAGACGGCCGACGGCAGGGGGCGATGTCGAGACACGAGATCGCCGAGAAGATCGCTGTTGTTGCCCAGGAGAACGAGACACGTTTTCCAATGAGCGTTTTTGAGTTTGTTCTTGCCGGAAGGTTTGTCCATGGTGGTGCATTTGGCTGGGAGAGCGACGCGGACATTACAGCTGCGAGAAAAGCGCTCGAGGATTGCGATCTTGCCGAATACGAAACACGCTTGATGAATCACCTTTCAGGCGGTGAACGGCAGAGGGTCGTTTTGGCAAGAGCGTTGGCAACCGGGGCGAAGATCTTACTGCTCGATGAGCCGACCGCAAATCTTGATCTTGCGCACCAGGCGATGATGTTTCGCCTCGTGCGCGAGCGATGCGATAAAAACGGAGCATCAGCGATCGTGATCACGCACGATCTGAACCTCGCGTCGGAGTTTGCAGATCAGATCATCTTTCTGAAAGAGGGAACGACCTTCGCGAAAGGAGTAGCGAGAGAGGTTTTAACAGAAGGGAACGTGAAAAGTGTTTACGAGGTAAATGTCTTACTGGATGAGAATCCGGCAAGCGGCAAGGTGAGAATTACGACGATTTACAGCAGTAGTCAGTAGTCGGTGGCCAGGGGTCAGTGATAAAGACGTCGCGTTTGTCTGACCACTGACAGCCGTCCACTATCGACTGTTTTATTGATAGACGAGCACAAGGAAGCCGGTGAAAATCCGGGACTGCCCACGCAACCGTGATTGAAAGTTCAGGCGTTTAGAGGCGGGCTTGCCCGCCTACGACGGCAAGCCGTCGTCTAAACCGTCGGAGTTTCTGAAGTCGGGAACTTTGCTCGCATTGTCAGGGTTTAGAACCATTCTGCGTGTGGGCAGAAGAGGAGATGAAATGCGAGTTTTGTTAGTTGTAGCTTTTGTTTTTGTTTTGACCCTGGGCTCCTTTGCTCAAAAGGGAGCAGTATTGACAGGGAAGGTGACAAGCTGCGGGACACCCGCAAAAACGACGACGGTCGAGCTTTTTGAAGTTGGTGTCGGAAGAAAAGCGGCGATAGAGACAAATGAAAACGGGATTTACAGGTTTGAGAATGTCCCGCCGGGGAAGTACTTTTTTCAGTTTGGAGATACGAAATATGGTCCAAGACACGTTTTGTTTGATAAAGATCCAATACTCCTGTCCGAAGGAGAGATCAAGGAACAAAATATTGAGGATCCATTGAGTTGTCAGACTGAAGAGTTCCCCGCGCTTCCCGACATACCACAGGTATATATCTCCGCGGGTGCAGCACAGCCTATAGACGAAGTTTCGAAAACCGTCAATGTGATCGACGGGCAGGAGATGCGCGACCGGGCGGACTTTACGCTGGCGGATACGCTGCGGTCGATACCGGGATTTCGCGTCCAGCAGCTTGGCGGTTTTGGGCGGACGGCGAATATCAAAACGCGGGGCTTGCGGAACCAGGACACGGCCATTTTGATCGACGGGATACGCTTCCGCGACGCCTCGGCGATCACCGGGGATGCATCATCGTTTTTGAGCGATTTCACATTGACGAGTGTCAGTAAGGTTGAAGTGCTTCGCGGTTCGGGTTCATCACTTTACGGAACCAACGCGATCGGCGGCACGATAGATTTTGAAACGCCGAAACCTCAATCTGGTCCGCACGGTCAGATCGGCGGTGCATTCGGTGAGCTTGGACTGGGACGCTTTCGCGGGAATTTTACCGACGGAACGAAAGACGGGAAGTTTGGCTACAACCTGGCCGTTTCGCGGACGGTTTATACGAAAGGAATAGACGGCCAGGACAATGCGCACAATACGAATTTTCAATCTCGGGTCGAATACAATCCTTTTTCGAAAACGACCATTTCGGCAAGATTCTTCATATCCGACGCATACGTTCGATTAAACAGCGATCCGGACGTAGTTGCAGACGCCGAACCATCTTCCAGGGCCGTTATCATTGATGCGGTGCCGGGTGTCACCTTTCTCCCGGACGCGAATGATCCGGACGATTTTCAACGCTCGCAGTTTTTCGATGCGCAGATCTCCTTTACTCAAACATTGAGCCCGCGATTGATCTTTCAAGGATATTATTCGGGCTTAAGGACGTCGCGAAAGAATACGAACGGCCCGCTCGGAGTCGGGCCTTTTCAGCCATTCGGCGGCGATCAGACAAGTATTTTCAACGGGACGATACAAACAGCCAATGGCCATATTAACTGGAACGCTAACTCGTTCAACACCCTGACCGCCGGATATGAATTCGAAAGTGAAAAGTTTGGAAATGATGGTTTGACCCCTGATGGAAGCGGTAATTTTTTCACGCGCGCCTATCAGAACAGCCACACATTTTATGCCCAGGATCTCGTCAGCCTTTTGCACGACAAACTTCAGCTTGCCGGCGGGTTTAGAGCGCAGTTGTTTGATCTGAGAACCCCGAAATTTAGTGGTGCGAATGCGCCATATTCCGATCTTACTGTTCAAAATCCGCCTACGGCATACACATTTGACGGGGCGGCATCGTATTTTTTTTCAAGGACGGGAACTAAGTTGCGGGCGCATGTCGGCAACGGATATCGGGTGCCTTCCTTATTCGAAAGGTTCGGAACATTTTTCAATACCTTCGGCTTTCCCCCGGCTTTTGTTGCTGAAGGCGATCCGAATCTGAAGCCGGAAAGAACGATCGCTGCCGACGGCGGGATCGAGCAGGTTCTGGCCGGAGGAAAGGTAAAATTGAGTGCCACTTATTTTTACACGAAACTAATTGATGTTATCGGTTTCGGGAATGTAGTTCCTGACATCGGGCCAACGCCCCGACCTTTTGGCGGCTATGAAAATCAAAAGGGCGGGATCGCTCGCGGCCTTGAATTCAGCGGAAATGTAAATCCAACGAGATCGACGAGCATTTTTGCGTCATATACATTTACAAACAGCGACCAGCTGGCACCGCAATTGTCAGGTAGCCACACCATCGAAACGCTTGGGATCCCGAAGAATCAGTTTACGATGGTCGCTACTCAGCGGATCAAGCGTTTCTGGGTGAACTTCGATCTTTTGGTCTCAAGTGATTATCTGGCACCGGTTTTTGGCAGCGATTTTAGCTCCTTCGTTTACCGGTTCAAGGGAAACAGACGTGGCGATCTGACGGCCGGTTATACGTTCCCGATCCACAAGGACAAAATGAATTTGCGGCTCTATGGGACTGTGGAGAACATCTTTGATTACGATTATTTCGAGAATGGATTTCGTACACCGGGACGAAATGGGCGCGTCGGCCTGAGTTTCGGGTTTTGATCTCAAACGGGGGCTGTCAGAATTTACAGCATTAGCGCTTGACAAAGGTGTTATGCTTAAAAGCGAACGAAATACGAACGAGGTAAAATCATTATGAAAGTGATGCTGCGCGCGTTGTTGCTAATTGCTGTGGGCCTTTCTGCGGTTGCGGTGTTTGCACAGACAAAGACGGTAACTAACGCTACTTTGAAGAAATTCAGCGACGAGAGGGTACAGGCGGATAAGGACTTGAGGCAGAATTACGAGCAGTTGGGTTTCTCCTCACCTGAGGAGCGAGAGCGCCGGCTTGAAGGGTGGAAAAGAGAGAACCAGGAGTTGGTTGATAAATGGGAACAAGAGCAGATGGCGCGCCAAAACGCTGAGGCTCTTGCCGACCAGGGCTCCGCGATCGATCGCCTCAGCCAGTCATTACAGACCACGAACCCCGGTTATAATCAAAGCTATAACCAAGGCTATAACCCAGGTTATAACACAAACGAATACTGGGGTTATGGCGGATACATTGACCCCTCAGGCAATTACGGCCTAAGATTTCCTGGTCGACCTGGTTATTATCCGAACGGATATCCCTACGAAAGGTACGGGTATGATCCTTACTACAACCCGCCTTCGGGCACGGTTTCCGGCGGCATGTATTGGCCTGGACCATCGCCCGGACGTCCCCCGGTCTATTACCGGCCGAGACCATACGTTCGACCGCGGCACTAGGCAGCAGAGAGTTTTGAGATTATTGGAATGCGGATTATCATTAGGTTGATTATCCGCATTTCTTTTTGTTTTGTTTCTCAATATGAAAAATGGGTGGGAAGCCGTGATCGGCATGGAGATCCATGCCCAATTGGCAACGTCTACAAAAATATTCTGCGGCTGTGCGGTCGAGGTTGGGGGCGAACCGAATTCACATACTTGTCCGGTTTGTCTCGGGCTGCCGGGAGCACTGCCGGTGCTGAATCAAAAGGTGATAGAACTTGGAGCCAGGGCCGCACTGGCGTTGGGCCTTGAAATACAAGCGTCGTCGATCTTTGCGCGCAAGAACTATTTTTATCCTGACCTTCCAAAGGGCTACCAGATATCCCAGTACGACAAGCCATTTTCCGCTAATGGCAAGCTGACGATCATGACGTCCGAACGCGATGAACACGGCCGGGCGACGGAATGGAAACCGATGACGATCCATATCCAGCGTATGCACCTGGAAGAAGATGCCGGAAAGAATGTTCATGAAGGTTTGCCGGATACAGATAAATATTCATACATCGATCTTAACAGGGCAGGAACGCCGCTTGGCGAGATCGTTACATCTCCCGATTTTCGTTCCTCGTGGCAGGCGTACGACTATGTAAATCACGTCAGGCGAGCGCTGCAATGGGTAGGAGCAAGCGACGCAGATATGGAAAAGGGAAATCTTCGATGCGAGGCGAATGTTTCTGTTCGAAAGATCGGCGAATCGGCGTTTAATAACAAAGTAGAGTTGAAGAATCTGAACTCGGTGCGGTTCATGCAAAAGGCAATCGAGTACGAGATCGAGCGACAGGTCGCGGCGCACGAAGCGGGCGAAGCGGTGAATCAGGAAACACGCTTGTGGGATGAGAAGAATAACCGTACACGGGTAATGCGCTCTAAGGAAGACGCTCATGATTACCGGTACTTTCCGGAACCGGACCTTCAGCCGGTTATCGTCTCCGCTGAGTTCATTGAAGAAACTAAACGCGAGATGCCTGAGCTTCCGGATGCGATGCGTGACCGTTTTATCGACGTTTACAAGCTAGGTTTTGCGGATGCATCTCAGTTGACGATGGACAAAACATTCGCCGCCTATTACGAAACCATCGCGAGAATCACTGCCAATCCCAAGCTGGCTGCTAATTGGGTACTTGGCGAGCTAACGCGTGAGCTCAACAACTCCGGAAAGAGCATCACCGAAAGTCTTATAACTGCTGAGGACCTTGCCGAGCTTTTGGTCACCGTCGAATCGGGGAAGATCAACAACAATCAGGGAAAAGAGGTCTTGATGGAAATGTTCGCTAGCGGCAGGACCGCGGATGAGGTCATCAAGGAAAAGGGTTTTGAGCAAATATCAGACAGTGTTGCGATCAAAAAGATCATCGACGAAGTGATCGCGGCAAATGGAACAAACGTCGAAGCATATCGGGGCGGTAACGAAAAACTCTTCGGATTTTTTGTCGGACAAATAATGAAAGCGTCGGGTGGGAAGGCTAATCCGAAAGTCGTGAACGAGATGCTTAAGCAGAAACTTTGATCTCCGCGGATATCCGCAAGTCCGCCGGTTTGGAGCCCTATTATGAAAAGAGGAGCCCTGCTGTTTTTGGTTTTCTTTTCGTTAAATCTTTCCGCCAATGCATTTCAGACGTCCCTCCCCACCCCGGGAACGACGCCCATTCCGCAGCCCTCTCCGAATTTTCCGCGCGGCGGCCTTCGCGGTTCGCAGATCGCACTAGCAACCCCAACTACAAACGACGTGTCACCGTCGGGAACTATCCCGGATGGTCTTGCCCTTCAGCAGGTTATCGTGCACAACTATGCGCAGGAGATATATCGCAAACCTACCGAAAAGGAATTGATGGCGGTCGTGCCGAACGGAAGTGTCGTAAATCGATATAGCGATTTTCTTAAAGAACAAAACACCGGGATCTTCACACTAGTCCCCGACCATAAATGTGAAGAGAACACAAAGGTCATTTCTGCAACCGACGACTGTCTTAAATATACGATGCCGGGAGGCGGCAGCTCGTACTCCTTTCGCGCCAGCACATACCGGATTCGAGATCTGGCGGACCTGAACTATTTAGATAATATGCTCCGCATAACCGGCCTTATGGTCCAGGGAATGATGGTCAACCTGGGTGATGTGCCGATCGAAACAGTCTCTCTTGAAAGCAATGGCCTCACATATTTGATCAGCTTCCGGCCTGTTACGGACTTCGAACAGGCCCGAGCGATCGATAGTGAGATCGTTGCCGGCGTTACGCGAAACGGCTTCCTTTATAAACGCAGTCTTCCGGCGGAAGAGAATAAAACATATGCGATGCGTGCGGTGGCGTATCGGGGAAAACTCATGCGCTCGGTTCGCGGTATTCCATACAACGAATTTGATTTTGACAAAAGGCGTGACATCGTTGTCGCCTTTCGCGTTGGATATCGAGACCAGGCCGGCAGTCTGACCATCGTTTGGAAGATGTTAAGCTTGAGCGACGCACCAAAGTTAAAGCCGCCGGTAACTGGTGAAGGCAAATCGCCGCGTTCCGAAACGGCGGCAAGAAAACCGTAGAATTAATTAACATGGCGTTGGCTGATAAGGTCGCAATCGTAA
>Ga0068860_100004671_pt1 | contig 13982 bp, 7 predicted proteins | sample KBSSwiS32_FD_66597 | JGI IMG/M metagenome (GOLD analysis project Ga0068860, IMG submission 66597) | Switchgrass rhizosphere microbial communities from Kellogg Biological Station, Michigan, USA - KBS Switchgrass S3-2 | ecosystem: Host-associated > Plants > Roots > Rhizosphere > Soil ... | reverse complement strand
GGTCCGACAAATCTCGGCTGCCCGATGGCCGCCAAACCGCTGCTCGCCGCTCCTCGACGGGGGCTATCGGAAGGTGGCCAACCCGGATCGCCACGTATGTTAATCCGAGTTAGCTAGCTTGCCCAGGACACAGTGCGCAGCTGCCTGCGCGAGGTGATGCCGAGCTTGACGAACACCTTCCGCAGGTGCCATTCGACCGTGTGGGTGCTGATGAACAGCTGCGCCCCGATCTCCTGATTGGTCAGACCGTCACTAGCCAGCCGAGCGATCTGCTCCTCCTGAGCCGTCAACTCACCGCCGGAACTGACTGGTTGTCTGCGCACCTTTTCGCCGACGCCTATCAACTCGCGGCGAGCCCGCTCGGCGAACGCCTGCGCACCCATCTGGACGAACATCTCGTGCGCCTCGTTGAGCTGTCGGCGAGCATCGATCCGCCGGTTGACCCGACGCAACCATTCGCCGTAGCGCAGATGGGCGCGAGCGCGGTGAACGATGATGGGTGTGCGTTCCAACCGTTCGATGGCTTCGATGTAGAGACCCTCGGCAAGCTCGTCGTCGGCGAGCAGCGCCCGCGAGCTTGCCAACACGCCGAACGCATAGTCAGTCCCGCTGGCGACCGCGCGTTCCTCGAATCTCCGTAAGGCCGACGCCGACGCTTCCTGCTCGCCGCTGCGCGCCGCCGCCTCGATGAGTTCGACGAGGCATGGGCCGTAGAAGCCGAGGTCTTCGTATTCGCCGGCGTCGCGCGCGGCGACGAACGCCTCCTCGTATCGTGCGAGGCCGTTGTAGAGCACAGCGGTGGCGAAGCCGGTCAGACCGATCACACGGCCTTCGCCCCTGGCCTTTCCGTTCGCCGCGGCCGCCTGAATCATCTTGACCGCGACTTCGGGATCCCCGCGCCAGGCGACGAGCAGCAGCGAGTGATACCTGACCGGCGCGTAATAGTCCGTCGCTGCGGTTATCGAGTTGGCTTCTTCGATAAGTCGTGCAGCGGCGGCGAATTCGCCTGCGAACATGTGCGCGCCCGCGCGGTATACGAGGGCTTGCGGAAGAACGGCCAGCGCGCCCGCATCGCGTGCGTGCTGGACGACGGCCGTGGACAGTTGCTGCGCGATCGCTTCGTCCCACAGTTCATGGGCGGCGGACTCCTGCAAGATCGGGAACGCAGGCAACATCCAGCGCCGGACGTCCCCGTCATGAGCCTGCTTGCACATGAGCTCCAATGCGGCGCGCAGCGGGCCTGCGCCAGCGCTCGGGCCGCCGCTGATCCGTATTGCGATGCCCTTCAACAGGAAGTCAACCGGCCGAGGGGACTTCGGCAGCCGATCGACTGCGGCCCGCGCAGCCTGTGCCGCCTTGGCTACAGCGTCGGGTGCGCCGAGACGTCCGGCGTACATGGCGGCGGAGAGCGCCTCCAGATAGGTCTCCCGCGCCGTGTGGTCGTCGAGATTCTCCAATTGTTCGGCGGCGTCGAGTAACGGCTGCGAGGTGTCGCTCACTCGTGGCGCGCCGGTATCGCCGCCGCGGCTGCGGACGAACTCCATCTGGGCGCGCAATCGGGCTATCTGGGCGCGTTGAAGTTCCGACAGCCGGCCGAGTTCGGCGATCGCAAGGAGTTCGTACGCTGCGGCAGGCGCGGCGGCGTCGCGTTTGGCCTGTGCCGCGGCAATGGCTCTGGCGCTGCGGAGCGCCGGATCGGCCGTCAGGGTGGTGGCGCGCTCGAGGAAGGCCGCCGCGGCGGCGAAGCCCCCTCTACTCTGCGCGCGGCCGGCAGACGCTTCCAATTCCGCGGCTACCGCATCGTCGGGTCCCGCCGCCGCGTTGGCGGCGTGCCACGCCTTTCGGTCGGGGTCTGACCGCGGATCGGTCGCGTCGGCCAACGCCCGGTGAGCGGCCCTGCGGTCGGTGAGCTCGGCCGCACGGTAGGCGGCCGAGCGCATCAGCGGGTGATGAAACCGCATGCGGGGTCCGAACTCGATGATCCCGTCGGCCTCGGCGGGCGCCAACGCGTCTACCGGGATGCCCAGTTTCGCCGCCGCACGCAAGAACAGCGCCGCGTCACCCACAGGTTCCGCCGCCGCCACGAGCAGCAGACGCTGCGTCTGCTCAGGGAGCGACCGGATACGACGCACATAACTGTCCTCGATAGCGGCCGCCGACGAGCGTTTGCCCACGATCCAGAATCCGCCGGCAAGTTCCGTCGCGGAGACACTCCGCGGCACCTCGAGTATGGCGAGCGGAACGCCGCGGGTCTCCGCAACGATGCGATCGCGCACCCGCGGGTCGATCCCCCCGGGCATGACGGATTCCAGCAACTCGCGAGCGACGGCGGCCGGCAGTCCTCGGATGACCAATACTGGTAGCCCGGCCAACGCCTCCGCACCGGCGTCGCGGGCCGCGAAGACCATTGCGACCGGCTCGGCCAAGAGGCGACGCGCCACGAATGCCAGCGTTTGCACCGACGCCTCGTCGAGCCATTGCGCGTCGTCGATGACACAGAGCAAGGGTTGGTCGTTGGCTGCCGCAGCCATCAGGCTGAGCACGGCCAACCCGACAAGAAACCGATCAGGCGCCGCCCCGACTCCGCGGCCGAAGGCGACGTTCAGCGCCTCGCGCTGAGGCTCCGGCAACTCGTCGAGGTAATTCAGCAGTGGCGCACACAACTGCTGCAGTCCGGCGAACGCGAGTTCCATGTCGGCTTGTACGCCTGCCACCTGGACGCAACGGAATCCCGCCGCCAGTTCTGAGGTGTACTCCAGCAATGCCGTCTTGCCGACGCCCGCCTCGCCGCGCAGCACCAGCACCTGGCTGGTCGCCGATTGAGCCGTCGAGATCAGACCCCGAAGCGTCTCGCATTCGCCGGCGCGACCGCGAAGACGTTGTCCCCCACCCTGACTCGACATAGGCTCCACCGCATCTGTTTCCAGTGGCACCTTACCGGTCTGTCGGTCACGGAGATCATCGGGGTTGATCTTGATCGCAGCGACGGGCCCGGGGCAGCCGGTAACCGCCGTAGAGCAATGCAGCCACCAGAAGGGCCACGAAATACGCGATGTCGGCGCCATGCCACGCCTGCGCGATCGGTCCGTGTATCAACGTCGTGTTCATAAAGGGGATCGCGGCCAAGTACGCGAGCAGGAACGCGATCAAGGCGGCCACGGCATCGCGGCGTTCGGTGGGTTCTACGGCCGGGTTGATCGTGGTCCGACCGCGGGTTCTGATCAGCCAATCGATACTGACGACCGCGACAAAGCCCGGGATCCAATAACTCACCAGCAACACCGCATCCTGAAACCGCGTCGCGGTGTCGGCGGCGTCCAGCCACAGGGTCAGACCGAGCGCCAGCACCGTCACGACGATGGCCGACACCGGCCTGCGGACACGCACGCCGATGGTCTGCAATGTCAGCGATCCGCTGTATTGAGTCATGACTCCTGAACCGACGGACGACAGCGCAATGATCAGCAGAGTCACGCCGCCCAGCAGGCCCCCGCCCATCACCGACCGCACGCCGTCGGCGGTTTGATAGGCCACCACGTCTCCCGCCGCGATGCCGATGCCCTCCACGAAGAACAATCCCAACACGACTCCGGCGAACGTGAAGCCGAACACTCGGGCGGTTGACGACGTCGCAGGCAGGTACCGACTGAAGTCGGCGGCGTAGCTCGCCCACGACACCGCCAAGCTGAACGCGATGGTCACCTCAAGGACAACTGCACCGGAAAGATCTGCGCCGGACACCGTCGGAGGCGTGACAACCTCTTGCCCGCCAACGAGTTTCACCGCGAACACCACGAATGTCGTGAACAACACCACCGTCATGACCGCCTGCAGCCGATGGATCAACTCGTAGCCGAAGAACCCGACCACACCCTGGGCGCCCAACACGATCAGCGCGGCGACCCAGAACGGGATGCCCAGCAGCAGCGTCAGCGCCTCTGCACCGAACAGCGCGGCCAGCGCATCCCAGGCGATCGACGACAGCCACTGCAGAACGCCGGGCAATACGACACCGCCGCCGAAAGCCATCCGGGTGTTCGGCAATTGACCGGCGCCCGTCCGTGGCCCCCAGGTCGAAAGGTAGGCGACGATTATTGCGCCTAGGACAGTGCCGATCGCCATCGAAAGCAATCCCAGCCAGAAGCCAAGCCCAAGCACGATCGGCAGGACACCGGTGAATACTCCGGTCATATTGACCTGCGGGGCAAACCACACGGTGAACAGGCGGGCGGGCGTACCGTACCGCTGATCCTCGGGGATGGGGGCGATGCCGTGTGACTCGACCGAGAGATCCCCTGCGCGACGGGGACGGTGGCCGATGAAGGCCCCTGCCGTCCAGGCGTTCGAGGAGCCTCTCCCTGTCACGTCTAGCTCGCCCACGAAATCGTCCTGAGCTGCCGTCGCGAGGTGATGCCGAGCTTGACGAATACTTTCCGAAGGTGCCATTCGACGGTGTGCGTGCTGATGAACAGCTGCGCACCGATCTCCTGGTTCGTGAAGCCGTCGCCGGCCAGTCGCGCGATCTGCGTCTCCTGGGCCGTCAACTCATCGCCTGAGCCGCTCGGCTGTTTGGCGATCTTTTCGCCAGTGGCGACCAACTCCCGGCGGGCCCGCTCGGCGAAGGCCTGCGCACCCATCCGGGTGAACATCTCATGGGCCTTGCCCAGGTGCCGACGGGCGTCGACGCGACGATTGACCCGACGCAGCCATTCCCCGTAACGCAGGTGGGCACGGGCGAGGTGGATGACCATACGAGTGCGCTCGAGGCGTTCGATGCCTTCGGCGAAAAGGACGTCCGCATGCTCGTCATCGGCGATCAGGGCTCGAGCACTCGCCGAGAACCCCAGGCCGAAGTCAGTTCCGCTGGCGCCCGCGCGTTCTTCGAGGCGACGCGCGGCCACGGCCGCCGTCTCCAGCTCGCCACAGCGCACCGCGGCTTCGATCAGTTCGGACAAGCGCCACCCATGCAGGCCGAGATCGTCGTATTCACAAGCTTCGCGGGCGGCCGCAAATGCTTCCTCGTACCGGCCGAGTCCGTTGTTGAGCACGGCGGTGGCCCATCCGTTCATGCCCAGCGCCCGGCCTTCACCCCTGGCGGTTCCACGCGCCGCGGCGGCCTCGAGGTTGGGGAGTACGTCGGCCGGAATCCCCCGCAAAGTAGCCAATGACAGTGAGTGGTATCGCATCGGCGCGAGATGATCCGTCGCTGCGGCGATCGATGTCGCCTCTTCGAGAAGTGTTGCCGCCGTGGCGAACTCGCCAGCGAATATGTGAGTCCCCGCCAGAAACACGAGTGCTGACGGCAGGACCGCGAGTGCCCCGGAGTCACGCGCGCGCCGAACCATGTTGCTGGCGAGTTGATGCCATATCGCGTCGTCCCACAGCTCGCCCGCGGCGATTTCCTGCACGACGGCCAGCCCAAGCGACGCCAAGCGCAGGGGTTGGCCATCGCTCGGCGGCGCATGACATATCTGCTCCAGTGCCGCACGCAATGGGACAGCAGCCTCGCTGGTACCACTGGTGATCAGGTTCGCCAAACCGCTCAACAGGAGGTCGATCGGCCGTTGCAGATTCGGCACCCGGCCGACCGCAGCGCGGGCGGCCTCGGCGACATTCGGCAGTGCACCAGGCTCACCGAGTCGCCCCGCATACATCGCTGCCGTGAGGGCCTCGAGATACGCCTCCCTGGCCAGATCGTCGTCGAGGTTCTCCAGTCGCATTGCGGCCTCGAGTAGTTGCGACGCGGGCTCGGCAAGAGGTGGAGAGCCCAATTCACCGCCGCGGCTGCGGGCGAACTCCATCTGGGCGCGTAGCCGAGCCACCTGCGCGTTCTGAAGGTGGGACAGCGGCCCGAGTTCGGCTACCGCAAGCAGCTCATGTGCGGCCGCCGGGTCCGCTGCGTCCCGTTTTGCTTGTGCGGCCGCAATCGCCCTCGCAACACGTCGGGCGGGATCTGACGTCAATGCGGTCGCACGCTCGAGAAACGTTGCCGTCGCTGCGATTCCGCCCCTCTTCTGGGCCCGGCCCGCTGAGGCCTCCAGCTCCGCCGCCACCGCGTCGTCGGGTCCGGTCGCGGCATTGGCGGCGTGCCATGCCCGGCGATCGGGGTCTGACTGCGGATCGGTCGCGTCGGCCAACGCCCGGTGAATTGCCCTGCGGTCAGCCATATCTGCGGCGCGGTAGGCAGCAGAGCGCACCAACGGATAGTGAAAGCGCATACGGGGTCCGAACTCGATCAATCCGCCGGCTTCGGCAGGACCCAATGCATCGACTGCAATGCCGAGCCGAGCCGCCACGCGCAGAAACAGCGCCGCGTCGCCGACCGGCTCGGCCGCCGCGACGAGCAGCAACTTCTGAGTGTCGGCAGGGAGGGACTGGACGCGGTGAACGTAGCTTTCCTCGATCTGCCCAGCCGAACGGCGCACACCGAGGTTGCCGAAGCCGCCGGACAGCTCTGCTGCGGAGACGTTTCGCGGTACTTCGAGCAGGGCCAGTGGGATGCCGCGCGTCTCGGCGACGATCCGGTCTCGCACGCGCGCGTCGATCCGCCCCAACACGACGGAATCCAGCAGGTCCCGAGCGTCGGCGTCGGACAGGCCGCCGATCATCAGCTCCGGCAGGCCTGCCAACGCCTGCGCCCCGGCGTCGCGGGCCGCGAACACGATGCCAACCGGCTCCGCCAACAGGCGCCGCGCGACGAAGGCAAGCGTCTGCGCCGATACCTGGTCGAGCCACTGCGTGTCATCGATGAGGCACAGCAAGGGTCGGTCATCGGCGGCCGCAGCCATCAAGCTCAGCACTGCCAACCCGACGAGAAAGCGGTCCGGCGCCGACCCGACGCCGCGGCCAAAAGCGACGTTCAGCGCTTCGCGCTGCGGTTCGGGCAACTCGTCATGGTGATTCAGCAGCGGTGCGCACAGTTGCTGTAGGCCTGCGAACGCAAGTTCCATATCGGACTGCACGCCGGCCACGTGCAGGCAGCGCACGCCTGACGCCATCTCGGCCGTGAACTCCAGCAGTGCGGTCTTGCCAACGCCCGCCTCGCCGCGCAGTACCAACACCTGACTGGAACCTGACTTGACCGTCGCGATCAGGCCCCTAAGCGTCGCGCATTCGCTGACGCGACCGCGTAGACGCTGCGCCCCACCCAGGCTCGACATAGGCACCACCGCGTGTAGTTGCGGTGAACCTTACCGCCATGCCCTTACCGATGGCGCCGTCGGCCGATCTTGATTGGCCAAACGGCGGAGTTTTAACCCTCGATAAACCTCACCGTCTCGTCGAGCGGCGCCCGGCCGGTACGGATGCAGTCGACGGTGGTGTCTTCGTAACCGATCGACATGCCGCAGAAGAGCATGAGCTCGTCTGGGGGTGACACGATCTCGGCGACGGTCTTGCGCACCTACGACCACGCCATCTGCGGGCAGCTGTGCAGCCCTTCGATGCGGAGGAGCAGCATGACGCTCTGTAGATACATTCCGAGATCCGCCCATTGGGGCCGGCCCAGATCGCGATCGATATAGCAGAACAAGGCTGCGGGCGCGCCAAAGCAGTCCCAGTTCGCGATGGCCGCCCGCTGCCGGGCCTCCCAGTCCTCGCGGGCGATGCCCAGTGCGCTGTACCGCTCCCTGCCGAATGCGGATCGTCGCTCGCCGTAGGGGGATTTCAGGTCGGGCGGGTACATCACGAACTCCCGCTCGTCCCACGTGTCGCCTGCGGCAACCCGCTCGACGGCGAGCTTCTTGAGCTGCGCCAGCGGCGTGCCGGTCACCACGTAGATATGCCACGGCTGAAGATTCGATCCGGACGGTGCCCACGCCGCCGCGCCAAGCACGCGCTCCAACACCTCCTGCGGAGCGGGCCGGTCGGTGAATCCGCGGACCGCCCGTCGGCTCGTGACCGCCTCGTAGACGTCCATGCCCCTGAAACCCGGGATTTGAGCTACGCCTTGGCGGCTGCTTCCAGAATCCAGTCCTCGAACCGGGTGTCGAACAGAGTCGCGCCGTCACCGGGAACGAGGGTGCGTTCTGCGATTTCGATACCCCAGTAGCGTGCGGCCGGATCAGCGACGACCTCGCGGCTGTCTCCGCGGGCCGTCAACGCGGTCCGAATGAGGTCGGAGAGCAGAAACGCCTCGGGCCCGCCGATTTCGGTGATGCCGTTCACCGGGGCGTCGACTGCCGCGACAGCGAGTCCTTCTGCGACGTCGGCAGCGGCCATGGGCTGGAAGTAAGCCGGTGGCATGCGCACCGTGTCGCCCTCGGTCGCGGAGTCGGCGAGCGTCCTGACAAACTCGAAGAACTGCGTCGCGTGCACGATGGTGAACGGGATGGGACCGTCAGTGATGAGCTTCTCCTGCAGGAGCTTCCCCTGGAAGTAGCCGCTCTGCGGGGCCAACTCATCGGTGCCCACGACCGAGAGCGCGACATGGAGACCAACTCCGGCGTCCTTCTCGGCCGTGAGCACGTTGGTGGTCGCCGTGCGGAAGAACTCGATCGCCGCATCGTCGAGCGTCGGGGAGTTCGAGACGTCGACGACAACCGAGGTGCCGGTAAGAACCTCGGCCAGACCTTCGCCTGTGAGTGTGTTGACGCCGGTCGAGGGCGCCGCGGCCACTGCGTCATGACCATGTTCGGACAAGGTGTGCACCAACTTTGAGCCGATGAGGCCCGTTCCCCCGATGACGACGATTCTCATGATGAGCCCTTTCGCTTTCTCTGACAGCTTCCTGCCCGCCAGAACGGATGGCCGATCGCCAACTCATCCCGGCGTCGAGAAATTTTTCGACGAGCCGTCAGAGAGCGGTGCGCTGCACTTGGGAGGGCTGCGGCCCGGCCGTCCCCGCCGTCAACAACTCGGCGGCCACCGCCGCGGCGACATCACGCGGATAAGTGCGGCATGCCACGCACAAGATGAGCGCTGCGGCGATCACCAGGGAAACCAACATGATGAGGAAGGTGTGGTTCAACGCAGAGGCTGCGGCAACAGAAAGTCCCCCTGCGGAGGCGCCTGCTGTTGATACGCCGAGATGGGTGGACACAACGCCGAACACCAGGGGTGCCACCCCCGTCGATATCGACACCAGCGTGGTGCGCACCGCTTCAGCCGTCCCCCACAAACGTGAATGCACGATGTCCAGCCTCGCCGCGTTGAGCGGCGGGTTCACACCACCCAACGCGATTCCCGCAAGAAACGCGAACACCAGCGCCAGCGGCAGGCTGTCCGCAAGCAGCGTCGGAAGGATGAACACCGCTGCGGCCAGGAACGCCGTCCCGCCCACCATCATCCGTGCGCTGATGTGGCCGCGCGCTGTCAGCCAGTCGGCGATGCGTCCGGTGCTCAGCACCCCGATCAGGGCGCCGACGCCGAGGACGTAGATAAGCAAGGTGGCCACGGCCTGACCGATCTGGAACCGACCGCACAGTAGTGCCACACCGAAGGTGCTCAATCCGGTGAAGAAGAAGTAGCCGAACGAAGACCCCACCACGAGAACGACATTGGTGCGGATCGAGAGCACGTAGCGCACTTCTCGCCACACGGAGCGACGCGGGGAATCCTGATGAACGGCGGGCGGGTCATCAGTACTCGCGCCGAGGCGACTGCTTTCTCCGCGAATCGGTTCTCTGAGCAGAGTCGCCACAGCGACGGCGAGGACGAATCCGACCACCGCCAACCAACTGAATCCCAGTCGCCAGCTCACCGCCCCCAGTTCCCCGGCTACCAGCAGTCCCACCGCCGTACACGCACCCTCGCCGGCTAGTACGAGGCCATACACCCGTCCGCGTTCGCCAGGCGCGAAGTAGTCACCTATCAGCGAGGCGACCACCGGCCCTGACACCGCCACCCCGGCGCCAAGGGCGACCCGGCACGCCAACAGCCAGCCGTAGCTGGGGCTTGCAGCGCTCAAAGCCATTGCGGCCGAACAGATCAGCAGTGTCATCCACAGCAGACGGACCCGCACGGTTCGATCCGCGAGCGCCCCGGCCAGCACGGTGGCGAGCGCGCCGACGCCGGTCGATACCGTGACCAACAGCCCGACCTCGGTGTTGGTGATGTGCAACGACTGCTTCAGCGGAACGACCAGCGCTCCCACGGTGCCGGCATCGGCGCTTTGCAGGCCCACCACCAACGCGAGCACCACGATCGGTTTCAACCGCTCGCGGCGCTCTGCTTGGCGGGCTGGTGTGATGGTGCGAGAAAGCGTCGGTTGGTGATCGCGACGGCCACGCCGCCACTGCCGGTTGGACTCTCCGATGAGGACCACTGCACGCTCCCCGACTGCCTACCCGACCTCAAGATACCGGGCAGGTGGCAATGTCAGCGGCATCACCGGCGCGCGTCACCCCTTCATTTCTGGCCGCCGAGGTGGGGCCATCGAGATGGATTGCACCAAGAGCTGTTTCGGATCGTGGGCGATTCCGTGAACTGCTCGTGAACGTCCCGCGCCAGTTCTCCTACTTGCGGCGCGAGCAGCTGGCTGATCCGGTCATCTGTGGCGGGTCCCTGAAACCATAGGGTTTCGTATCATCCGATCTTGCCGACCGTCTCACTAGGACCGGCCGCCGTGTAGGTCTCGCTGTTCCGTCCAGGCGACACCGGATATGCGACATCACAGGAATCGCCACGGCTCCGCACCAAGGTGATCACATATGCGTCTCGAAGTGGGCGACCGTCTAGTCACCACCAACGACCGGCGCAAATCATGTCAATGATTTGGGCCATGCCGGTGACGGCCATCGGCACTGGCTCCACAGGAGGTACGTGAGGCATGACGATTGACTGGGTTCCCGCCCAGCTTCCCCTTGACACGGAGGGCCGCCGGATCGTCGATACCGCCCTCGGCATTTTGATCGGCGTTCGCCGGTGCTCTTCGGATGCAGCGTTTCAGGAGTTACACGGCGCCGCACAACGCCACAGAATCCCAGCGTTCCCGATGGCTTGGGCGCTGGTCCATCTCGCCGGTGGCGGCACAGAATCCGCTCATACATTCAGCGCCGCTCAATCGGCCGCACGCCACGAGTGGGGGCAGTTGTTCGCGCCATCCGCCGTTCCGGCCGGCTGACCGTTCGTCAGAAATCCGTCGCCGCGGACTTGAAATACCCTGCAGCGCATTGATTTCTCGGTCCCGCGACCTTGTTGTGGGCTTCGGGACCGATAAGCACCGCGAACGGCATACTGAGCACGGTATCGACGCAACAAAATGCGAAACCGCCTGGCTGGGGGTGTGGCCGGGCGCTCGCGGTCGCAATATTAGCGCCGCCTCCTTCACAGCACATCCGCAGCTCAACGCCATCCAGATGTCGACGCCCCGTCTTAAGTTCGGTTAGGAGAAGGAGCTCCAGGCGAAGGGACTTGCGATGACGGAGTCGAGCACGCAATCCGAGCACCGGGATACTCGCCAGGCCGATGGTCCGTCGAACGGCCAAGCGCCGCGAGTATCCGGCAGCCGTTGGACTCGCGTAAAAAACGAATGGGGCCATCGTCTGCAGCCCGGGGAGCAGTCCGTGGTCATCGCATGGTCATCGTTCACTGCCACCTTCTCCGGTGTCCGGGCGCTAACACACTGGATCCGCGCCGGCCACGGCCCCTCTGGCGGCGGAATGTCTATCGGCGGCCAGCACTTTCACCACTACAACATTGGGATCGGGCTGCTTTCGACCATCGGCGCGATCGCCTTACGCGGGGAAGAACGTCACCGCCGGCACCCGATGACTGCGGTTGCCTACGGATCAGCGCTGGCGCTCATCGTTGACGAGCTGGCACTGCTGATGGACCTCAAGGACGTCTATTGGGCACGTGAAGGCCGCAAGAGCGTCGACGCCGCCGTCATTCTGGTGGCGGGAGGCGGCACCTTCGTCGCCGGCATGCCATTCTGGCCGCACGCACGACACGCACTACGCAGCACACCCTAAGACCACCCACACCGGCGCTCCACAGCCCAAAGAGCCAATCGACGGTCCACAAAATCTCTGTCGCGAGCCGCCCGTCGAGCGCACTACGCCCGCCTCCGCCAGTTTCTTCGTGATGCGGGTCGCCGGAACCCGCGGTCATCGCCGTGACGGGGATCGGGCCGGTAGATCAAACCTGGATCGATCCGTCGCAACCCTGGCTGCGCCGCGTCTGAGGGACCGACACAAAGAGAAAGGGAAGGAAATCGATTTCCTTCCCACTCCAACGTATAACGCACATGGGGGCTTGCGGCAAGGCCCCGGTCATGGCGCACAATCGCTGACCTAGACCAGAAACTGCGACTTTGGGGGCATGTGACAGCGCAAGACTACGAAGACGAGTTGCAGTCCGAGCGCATCTACGTGGCCGGGCTGTACGAGCGACTCGACAGCGAGCGGGCACGAGTGAAGGACCGCTACAAGGCGGCATTGCGTGGCGACGGTGGCGCACTCGTCGAGAGAGATGTCGAAGTCCGTGCGCTGGCCAAGCAGGTCAAGCGGCTGGACGTCGCGGACAGCGGGCTCTGTTTCGGGCGGTTGGACAGCGTTTCCGGTGAGCATTCATACATCGGCCGGATCGGCATTTTCGATCGCGAGAACGATTACGAACCGCTGCTGCTCGATTGGCGTGCGCCCGCAGCACGCGCGTTCTACATCGCCACCGCAGCAAGTCCGGAGAACATGCGGCGCCGCCGCCAGTTCCACACGCGCGGGCGCCAGGTGGTCGATTTCACCGACGAGGTCCTCGGCCGTCCCGGCGGTGGCGAGCGAGGGGATGCCGCGCTGCTCGCCGCGGTCAACGCGCCGCGTGGTGAGGGGATGCGCGACATCGTCGCGACGATCCAGGCCGAGCAGGACCAGATCATCCGGCTGGATCACCAGGGGGTGCTGGTGATCGAGGGCGGTCCTGGCACCGGGAAGACCGTGGTGGCGCTGCACCGCGTCGCGTACCTGCTTTACACCCAGCGCAAGCGGATGGAACGCCACGGCGTGCTCGTGGTCGGCCCCAATGCGGCGTTCCTCACTCACATCGGCCGCGTCCTTCCCTCGCTGGGTGAATCCGAAGTCGTGTTCATGACCATCGGCGACCTTGTGCCCGGTCTGCATGTGACCGCCGAGGACACTCTGGAGGCTGCACGGCTCAAGGGCTCGCTGAAGATCCTGGACGTGCTGGCGGCCGCAATCGCCGATCGTCAGCGGCTACCGGAGGAACCGCTGCCGATCGAACTGTCGGATGTGACTGTGCGGATCGACGCGGGCACGGCGGAGTGGGCACGCGAGGAGGCACGCGCGACCGGGTTGCCGCACAACGAGGCCCGCGCCATGTTCTGGGAAATCGTCACGTACGTGCTCACCGAACGGGCGATAGCGCGGATCGGCACCGGCTGGCTGACACGGGAGGACCGCGACGCCTGGGAACAGCTGCGGGAGGACCTGATCGACGAGCTCGCGGAGAACGACCACTTCATCGCCGCGCTCGACGAGCTCTGGCCGATACTCACTCCACAAACACTGTTGGCAGAGCTGTACACGTCGCCAGAACTACTGCGAGCCGCAGGTGGCGATGCGGTACTGCTTCGCGCCGACGGCGACGCCTGGACGGTGTCGGACGTGCCGTTGCTCGACGAACTGGTCGACCTGTTGGGCGCCGCGAAGCCTGCCGACGATGCCGCCGAGCGCGAGCGCAACGCGGAGGCCGAGTACGCCGCCGGCGTGCTGGACCTCTTGATCAGCCGCGAAGACCTGATGGACGACGAGGACCATCTGCTCGCACAGGACATGCTCTACGCCGAGGACCTGGCGGAGCGCTTCGTCGAGCACGACACCCGCGATCTCGTCGAACGCGCGGCCGCAGACCGGGATTGGACCTACGGTCACGTCGTGGTCGACGAGGCTCAGGAGCTGTCCGAGATGGACTGGCGGGTGCTGATGCGCCGCTGCCCGAGCCGATCCTTCACGATCGTCGGCGATCTCGCCCAGCGGCGTTCGGTGGCGGGGGCGACCTCGTGGGACACGATGCTGGACCCGTACGTG
>Ga0068860_100004669_pt1 | contig 13987 bp, 17 predicted proteins | sample KBSSwiS32_FD_66597 | JGI IMG/M metagenome (GOLD analysis project Ga0068860, IMG submission 66597) | Switchgrass rhizosphere microbial communities from Kellogg Biological Station, Michigan, USA - KBS Switchgrass S3-2 | ecosystem: Host-associated > Plants > Roots > Rhizosphere > Soil ... | reverse complement strand
TCCGGCATGGAGCCCGGATGGGCGAGCTTCACGGTGCCGTACTCGGTGCTGTCCGTCGCTGGTCAGGTCACGCAATATCGTGAAGAAACCCACGTCATCGACATGGTCGAGACCTACCCGATCCCCGAGGTGGTATTTGGCTCGATGGGATTCGGCAAGCCGATGGGGTCGGTTCCACCGCGTTTCGTCGACGGGGTATGTGCGAAATGGTGGGTGCCGAATCTGCGACTGGTGGCCGATGCGCTCGGCGTGGAACTCGAGTCGACCAACTTCTTGTGGGAGACGCACCCCACGATCGAACCGATCGACACCGCCATCGGACGGGTCGAGGCCGGAACCATCGGTGCCACGTACTGGGAACTCCAGGGAATCGTTCGTGGCCGACCGATGATCACCGTGCACTACGTCTCTCGGGTAGCACGCGATGCGCCGGTCCCCGATCACTGGCCACGTCCCGCGCCAGACACCCGCAACGATGCGATCTGCTTCATCGTCGAAGGTCGGCCGCAGTTCCGGGTGCAGATCTATACCGAATTGCTGCCGGGCGAGACCGTGAACGCGTCGCTGGCCATGACGGCGTTGCACACCATCAACGCCATCCCATCAGTGATCGCTGCGCCACCGGGCCATGTCACGCCGCTCGATCTACCGATGTACACCACCAGACTCTCGAGAAACTCGATGGGGGATTGATGACGGCCAACGCACAGAACGTCACGGTCAGCGACTGGACAACGACAACCTCGCACGAGGCGTGTCCGGTGATACGACGTCACGACGGGGGCACTGGACGAGCGCTTGTGTCGGCAGCTACGAGACAGGGGGAGCAGAAATGACCAGTTCAGTTGGACGAGCGTCGGTCCCAATTCGCGTGGGGTTGTTGTTCGATTATGCCTTTCCACCCCCCGATTCGTGGAGCCCAAAGCTCGACACCACCGACGCACTGCGCCTCACCCTGGAGGAAGCGGTTCAGTCGGGACAACTGGACCGCGAGGTGGAGTTGATCGAGCGCAGCGTGGATGGACTTCCACGCGGGTCCGTGAAAGCAGTCATCGACGCGTACGACGAACTCGTCGACGAGGGCTGCATCTTGATCGTCGGACCGCTGATCACCGAGAACGCGATACCTCTCCGCGAGCACATCGATCCCCGCACTGGCGTTCCCTGTCTCAGTTGGTGCGGCTCGGATGCCTGGCTCGGCGAGCGTACTTTTGCCCTGTCGGATGGGAGTCTCTCCGAGGAGCCGTACATCATCGCAAGGGTGATGGCGCACGCAGGTCATCGCCGCGTGGGTGTCTCGGTCGAGCGGTCAGCGATCGGTTCCGACTACCTCATCTACCTGCGGCACGCCTGCGCAATCGAAGGTATCGACGTGGCCGACGTTGTCACGATCGCGCAGACCGAGGCCGACGCGACCCAGGTCGTCGAGGCACTCAGCAAGTCAGGTGTGGACGCAATCGTCCATCTCGGGTTCGGCTTCGGGCTCATGCGCATCAACGCTGCCTTGGAGGCGATCGGCTGGGATCCGCCCAGATACACCACGACAGCCTTCGAGACGGGCTACACCAGCGACGAGGTTTTGCGGGCGTTCGTCGGGTGGGTTGGGTTAGAGCACTACGACGAAGAGAACCCCGTCGGGCAACGCTGGCTCGACCATTTCTCCGAACGGTTCGGACGGCGCCCGGAATACGCTTACCCCCTCTACGGGCACGACTTGGGCCAGGTGGTCGCCGCTGCGCTCGAACGAGCGGAGCCTCTGTCGCCCACGGGAGTCGTGCATGGACTGGAGAAGATCAGGATGCTTCCCGCCGCCTCCGGGAGTGCGGGGACCCGGATCTCGTTCGGTCCATATCGCCGCAACGGATGGCACGGCGCGGGGTACCTCACGGCCCGCTCGATTGCCCCAGACCTTCGATCGTCGACCCTCCGAGGGCGGGCCTACTGACGTCGGAGTCGGGGCACGACAACCGGACGGCGTCCCGCAGGCGTCGTAGCTGGTGCAGTCCAGCTGTAGCTGTTCTGCCGGTAGCCGACGTGCGGCCGGCGCTGTCATAGGCGCCAAACTGCAGGGGTTCCGTGAACGTCCCAATGTTCGATGTAATGATCACCGCTCCGCCTTGGACGTCGACCGCTCCAACACTAGATCCACGACCCGCATCGCCGCATTGGCGGCAATGTCCTGTTCCTGCCCGTCGACCTCGGTGGTGCTGCCGGCAAAGTACAGGCCCCGGATGTTCCGTCTCCCAGCTCGGTCGCTCCCGGCCCGAACGCGAGAACATCGCCGTTCCGTGTAACAAGCCAATAGCCTCCCGAGCCGTCGGAGACATGCCGACTACCGCGTCTCCTGGCGCAAGTGCGCCGGCGCCCGAACCACTGAAGGCCGCGTCACCGAAGGCGAAGATGCCCCCGTCGGCCGCCACGAACCAGTAGCCGTTACCGCTGGGAGTCGCCGCCATACCAACAATGGGCTGGGAGAGACGAATGTTGCCGGTTGACCCGAAGAACCGGGCGTCGCCGTAGGAGAAGATCCCCCCGTCGGATGCGACCAGCCAGTAGCCGTTACCGCTCGGAGTCGCCGCCATACCAACGATCGGTCGCGTCAGGGGTGTTCCCGCCGCGGATCCGTAGAACCCCGCCGAACCGTAGGCGAATATGCCGCCATCGGAGGCTACGAACCAGTAGCCGTTTCCTGATGGGTGCGCGGCCATTCCCACAACCGGCCGGGCGAGCGACAGATCTCCGGTCGACCCGAAGAACCGGGCGTCGCCGTACGAGAAGATCCCCCCGTCGGATGCGACCAGCCAGTAGCCGTTACCGGTGGGAGTTGCGGTGATTCCCACCAGCGGCGAGGCCAGAGCGACAGAACCTGTCGATCCAGCAAACGGCGCGGTCCCAAACGCGAACACATCTTCGCCAGTTTGGACCCCACGGGGCCCAGTGCCTGGTGTGTCTGGTGGTTGAGTGACGGGAGGTTGAGTGGTCGGTGGCCGAGTGGTCGGCGGTGCGGTCGTAGGCGGTGAGGTGTCGTCGGACTCCACGATTGAGCCGGTGTACCCGGAATTCGGAGCGACGTCCAAGGTCCCCGATCCCGACACCGCTGGATTTGAGTCGTAGAGCAGAAAAGTCCTCACGCGAAACGACGCGGGAGATCCGATGCAATCCTTGGGGAATCCAACGAAGTACAGCTTGTTGATCGGATCGAAGCTCGGGGTCGCGAGGGCCGTGTCACAGACCTTTTGTGAACGACGGCTCGGCATACACGTCACCCCGCACTCCCAGGAAGTTCGAGAGGAACACCGTGTAGTCCTCCGCCCCGTCGCCGTTCACATCGACATCCCAAACAATTGCAGTGGCCCCGTCGATCCAGTTCGCAGACGTCCTGGGGTCATCAAACACGGCCGTGCCGGCCGCCATCAGCACGAACCCTTGAGAGTAGACGCCCCCCCGCGTTCACGAGGTCACCCCGACTGTCACCGACGTCACCCTGACGGATCGAGAACCGCCACCGCAGCCAAGTCCCTACTAGCGAAGTCTCCTCGGGCGTTCAGTTGCCCTTGGTACCGCCTCTGTTGGTCAGCAGCAGCTGGGGCCCCGGAACCCATTCCCGTATGACCAACCGCTGCGGCGCTCGTGACAACCGGAGCCACAACTAACAGCCCCACAGCGACCGCGACGACCCTTACTCTCAATCCAACAACCCGCCGATGCATGAAACACCACCGTAGCGGAAAACGAAACCTCCCGATTTCGCAAATCGAAGCAGGCCGCGGTACGGCCTTGGTCTCGATCTTGGCTGGTTGCGACGACAAGCTGCGTAACACCGTTTGTGGGAGCATCCGTGTCGTGGAAGCGAGAGCAAATCAAAGCGCGAGTGAACGAGCAATTCGCGTCATCGCCTGGGTCTTGGCGGTGGTGGCGCTCTACCTCTCTCTGAGCGGCTGGTTCACGTGGTTCGGCCTCGCCTTGGCGGTACCGACGATGATCCTCGCTCGCGCCGAGCGTGTTGGAGGAGCGTTCATCACGGCCGCGGCAGCCGCATGTGTCACGGGTGTCTGGGCCTTGATCGGCCTGACCGTATAGTGACCGGATCTCGGTGATCCGGCTTCGTTTCGGCGGCCTCCCATTGCGTGGCCACCGGGTGCAGACGACCTCGTGCACAACCTCTAGACGTCGTCCTGTTCGTTGTGATGGACGGCGGAAGCAGCACTGTTCTCGCCGCGCTCGGCCAACCACCACTCGTCCAGATCGGATGGGGGATCACGGCGATGGGTCTATCGTGCTGCAACGGCGCGGCAGGGTTAAGCAGTCAGCCCACCCCCGGAACCGGCGATGGCGACTTCGTTGCCTACGAAACGCGTCGAGTGACACAGTCGATGTTGGGGCACGTCGCATCGATGTCGACCCGGTCTACCCTGTCATCGCGCAACACCGCTGTGTACTCGATCACAGCAACAGCGCCGCACTCTGGGCAGATCTCGGACCGTCGTTCGGTTCGGGCAGCCATGACCAAAGTATCGCCCGATTTCGATCTACTTGGATGGCAGCATCGCGTTAACTCGGCGCATAGACAGCCTGAACACCTTCCTACGCAGCAGAGCGCACACAGGTGAGCGACCCGCCCAGTGAGCGCCAAACCCACCAGCTTCTCGCTGTTGGCCCCGCACCTACTGCAACCCGGACCGCAGTCGCCGTTAACCGATTTCTAATCACCGCTTGTGGATAGTCGTCGCTCACGGTGAGACGTTCGGGCTTGTGCCCATCGGTGGCGAGATGGATGCGTGCTCATGCGTGCGGCTCCCGTTCGATCCCGGGAGGCGGTACTCGTTTGGTGCGACGGGTGGCTAGCCGGCGCGCTTGGCCACTGGCTTGACCGCGGTTCGGCTGTAGACCACGAACTTGTCGACGATGTAGGCGAAGCTGAAACCGGCGTCGGCGACCTGTGTCAGCCGTTGAGCAAGCCCGTCCTCGTCGTACCGTGTGGTGTCGATGATATTGAATTCGATGCTTGCCGCCATTGAGTCGCCCCTTCGCCTCGTCCCAGCCTTAGCGTAGGTGTTGTCGGGCGGTCACCGAGTAGGCCCCACCTGAACCAGTAAGACACGGTTACCTCCTGGGGTGCGGCGCCAGTGGCGCTAGCGGTTGAACATGCGCCCTCTCCGGTGCGAACCGGCAGCCGGTTGTCGGCGGCTTCCTTCGCTGAATCACTTGTGAGCTCACCACGGGTGTGGTTCGAGGTTCTGTCCCGAACCTCATACGAGTGGGGCGCTTCCACATCGGACAGTGGGCGATCTCGGTCCCGATTGGCTTTGAAATTGGTGCCCCGGTGGGTCGAGGCGCGTGTGAATATCCGGTAGCGCCTGAGCGAAGTTCTCGGTCACTCGCGGCGACCGCCGGCAGGATAGGGGCGATGGATATCTCTGACGCATTTCGGCTGCGATCCGCGCTCAGCCGATACATCGACGCGGTCGAGGAGCTCTACCCACGCCGATTGCGACGTACGACAAACAGTCGGCTACGACGGAGGGCCCGACGGCCCGATCCTGTTCCTGCTCCCGACGGGTTGTTCTATTTCCCGGCCCGCCAGATTCGCTGGACCGCGCACGCCGGATGGGGCCGACGATGCCATCGCACGGTAGTCGACGGGTCTCAGGGTTGGTGGTGGCGGGGGCCGTTCGCCCAGATCGACGAGAGTTGGATCGGTCGACTGCTGACACAGACGTGTGCGTTCCATGACGATGGCCGCGGTGCCTATGCCCCACCGGAGTGGCATCGCGTCCCGATCGACCCATCGCTCATTGACCGTCTTCCTGGGATCTCGTAGCCGCCTCACAGGGTAGAGCGCTCGCGCCGGCCGGGCACGGGGTGCCTGTCCGATCAACGGCTTGCGACGCGAGCGGAAATGACGCCACTTCCGGAAAGGCACGGCGTGTGCTGACTGAAGCGGCGGCGATCGCGCGGGCCTGTCAGGATGTTGGCATCGGTCGAGCTCCGGGTTGGGTTGCGGCGCGAGTCGGGCGGGATTTCCCGCGAGCAGGGCAGAGGCTGAGCACTCGGGCCGGAAGCTGCCGAGGTTGAAACGGGCAAGGCGCCATTCGACCGAAGGCGCACCGCGCCGTGGTGGAAAACTGGCGACGAATGGGCCGATCCCCGCTCTACTGGTATTTCACCCAACCGTTCTCGACGAACAGCGGTACGTGTTCAGCGTTGACAAATAATCGGTCCTCGATGTTGGGGATATCGATTAATCGGTCCTCGATGTTGGGGATATCGATCTACCGGTTCGGTGGCAGGAGTTCTTTGGATTTGTGGCTGAGGTCGATCACCCAACGATCCGGTCCGGGTCGCGTCGGTATCGGGCCACTGGTCGCGCGGGCGAGGAATCGAAGCTCGAACGGCATGAGCCGCAGCGGGTCGACGGTGTCGAAGATGCCGACTCGGTTGGTGCGGGCCTCTGCCACTGCGGCCCGTGCGGTGTCTAGGTCGGCGTTGGTGATCGCCTTGCCTGGTTTCGGCACGACCGCGTCCTTCAGGAACGGCTTGATGTTTGGCCAGATGAAGTACGGGGTTGCCAGACCGCTTTCGATCATCATCACGTTGTAAGCCCGCGGCTGAGAAGCCTTGTCGTCGCGGTGGAGGTAGCACAGGAAACGGCCATAGCGGTCCAACACGTCGCGACCGAACGCCATGAACAGGCCCAGCTCGGCGGGCGCGACAGCGTCGATGTCTGCCTGGATGAGGTCCCTCAGGGCATCGGTCGCGGCCGAGGCGTGCTTGGCGTGGTTCGCAGCGCATCCCTGGCCCGTGACCCGCTTCAGGTGCGCCTTCAGCGCAGAGCCGAGCGCCGGCTTGAACGGCGGTAGACCCTTGCGGAAGGGGTCGTTCAGGAATACGTCCCATGCCGAGCTCTTGATCGACGGGAAGCCGCCATCGGTGAGCAACGTGAAGCTGACCTCGGGTGTGTCAACTCCGAGGAACCGCGTCGACAGATAGGAGTTCGGTGAGATGGCGACGGTGTCACCATCGTGCACATTTTGGGCGAGCGAACGTCCGGCGGCCATAAAGGCTTTGCCGACAATGAACCCGCTCTTCGTGGTCGACAACGCGTTCGGCATGGCACAGGGGCTCCTCGCTGGGGATCGGGACGTTCGAACCATGCCGAGGCGCCACCCACCAATCTGATACACCACCGGAATGTTGGGTGACACGTTACGGGGCGGTAGCGGTCCGTTTACCTTGCGCACACCTAAGGTCAGGGTCAACTCACGGGTCGCGGCCAGGAGAAGCTGTCACCGTGTTGGCTCCCGGAACCAATTGAGTCTCTGTGACCTGGGAGCAGCCGGGCGAAGACAGCGACCGATCTAATTAAGGACTGAATAAGGGGATTGCCGGGCTCTGGACATTCCACCTTCCGCTCCTGCGGTCGGAAAAGCGCACGTCGTAGAGTGATCAAATCCACGGCGCAAAATCCCTGCATGGCGCCTCCCGCAGACTAATCTCGACGAGGCCGCGATACGGTTTCGGAAGCGCTCGGCTCGGGTTGACGGCTGCTTCGCCGGTTGATGCTACTGCGGGGGAATCGCGCGCTCTGGGTGGTTCAGCAACAACTGGGGTTTCAACGGACGACTTCACCGGCGAGGCTCGCCGGGCGGATCGCTACCGACCGAGAGTGCAGATCCCCACAAGGCGCCGTAGTCATAGGTGAGTCAAATGACACTGGCCCTAGTCGGCCCTATGTCGGTGACGAGCTCCGAACGTCTCGGGGTCGCCGTGGACGCCCCATTAGCCCGACAGTCTGCGGCTAGCCAGACGGCCGACCCTTGCACGTTAAGGGCGAGACGGTCTTCGATTCGAGCGATCTCGTCCACCTAGCAAGTCATAGGATGGCCGCTACTCATTGAGCAACTGGTACGTCTCGGCGAGCCGAGTCGTGTACTCCATGAAAGCGATGGTCTGCCTGAAGGCTTCGGGGTGGGCCGGTTGAGTGATGTGGATACCGGTGTCTTGCCGCTCTTCCCAACAGTAGTCAATGAGAGGGTGCCATTCGGGATCGAGGTTCCGTTTGGCCCAAGCCACTCCCTCCAACTTGGAAGTGATCCTTCCCTCGTGGAGATCCTGAAGTGCCGATGCCAGTTCGGATTTAACGTCGAAGTGATACGATCGGCCGGTCTCGGGGAGGGACGTGCTCGACGATTGGTGTGCGGACACAACGCACCTCAAGCCAAAGGGGAGGGCCAGTTGGACGATCACCTGGTGCATCGAGGTAAGGCGAAGACCAATTCGAACGTGGACCTCTGGGACAGCAGAGGAACCTACCTGGTGAACTGTGACGAGGTTCCGTGGACCCCGCTTCGCGAAGGTGAGTGGGGAAAGCTCCTGAACTTCGACCCAGCGAGTGGGAAGTACACGATGTTGTACAAGCTTCGCGCCGGAGGAATCGTGCCGGTACATACCCATCTGGGTGCGACGGAGTTTTTCGTGCTCCAAGGGAGCTTCGGGTACGAAGCGGGTGACGTGGGACCCAATGGCTACGGATTCGAGTACCCGTTCGCCGTTCACGAGCCGATTGCATCGGAGCATGAAGACCTCATCATGCTCGTCATCAATTATGGAAACACCCAGGAGTTCAATGATGACGGGTCACCTGGACCACTTAACGGTATGGCGGGCTTCATCGAGGCGTGCCGCGCGAATGACGCGGTGAAGCACCTCGAAGACCATCTTCCGTTCCCCCCGCGCATGTAAGAGCGGAATTTCCCTGAACGTCTTTCTTGTGCTTCGTGCCATCAAATGCTGACGACTCCAGCGCGACGACTGGGGCTTCATTGGCCGTGGTAACGGCGCTCGCATATCCTGCCGGTCGGTTGCCGTTCCCGTTCGGCGCCCGAAGGGGATCGCGATGGGTAACGAAGCGTATGGTGACATCAGGTTGATGCCACCCGAGGAGCACTGGAAGCACTTCGATATCTCGTGGCGGGCGCTGAAGACCTACACGTACCTCGGCAGGTCGAACCCGATCCTGGACATCGGTGCCGAAAAGGAGCAGATGCCGTTGCGCCACGACATGCGCAACAGCACGGGCGGAATCATGGCCGCGCCACTCTGCGTGCTGTCGCCCGAGGCCTACTGGCGCGACGACGAGTGCGTCCCGGCTCCGGTGACGATGCACTACGACATCCTGGACCCGGCCTACGACGTGAAGCGCCTCGAGCCATCAGCCCGGGTCGTTCACCGCCAGGTTCGGCTAGACGTAGCAGCCGTTGATTGCCTCGTAGCGGACTACCTGGCATGAGCCCCAGCCAGTGAGCTGGTCACCACCTTCGGGATCAGCAGACACACCGTGTACGCCCACCTCAAGAGACGGGCGGTCCCACCCCGGCCTTACCGCAAACTCCGAGGACCCCAGTTGAACGAAGCGCTTCGCCTCTACCGGCTCGGCATGTCCATGCGAGCCGTCGCCAGGCAACTTGGTATCGACCGCGGCACGCTTCGGCATGCGATGCAAGAACCCACGGCCTAGCGGTGTTCGGCAGGCCGCTTCAGCCTTCCCGGGCCAGCCGCTCCGCGAAATCCATGAGCACGCTGGCAAGCGCCTCGTCGAGTATTCGTTCGCGTTGCGGACTACCTGGACCCCGGGTGATGAGAGTCAAAGCCCCTGACCAACAAGCGCACTGACGAATTTCAGGCGGCCGTTTCGCGAGTGGGCGAGATCCCGATCCGCGAAGCGGCTCCGAAAGTCAAAGATGTTGCCGAAGTCCGGATGCTTGCTTGGCACTTTGTGTCGTCATCCACTTACTCTGCGTGAATGCTTCGTCGTCTGTGTGTCGCTATCGCGCTGGCCGTGACGTCAACGTGTGTGATTTCGGCGGGGCTGTCCACGGCCGCCTCGATTGATTCGACGCCGGACGCGGTGGAGGTTCTGCCCTTGCCCTCGGCGCCACCAGACGCTGCCGAGGTGCCGGTCGCCCCGGTCGGTCACGATCCGGGTTTCGAGGTGGGCCGACGCAAATCGTCGTTTGATCCGGCGAAGTCGGTGTTGTTGCCGGAGCTGACGACCCCGACTCAGGAGGTGTACCGCAATCCCGACGGCACGCTCACGTCGAAGGCCAACAGCGCGCCGGTCCGGTTCCAGGGGTTGGAGGGGCGTTGGCAGCATATGGACGCCACGTTGGTTGTGGCCGCTGATGGCTCGGCCCAGGCCAAATCGATGCCGGCCGCCCCGGTAATCCGTCAGGGTGAGAAGGGACCCGAGCTTTCGTTGGCCACCGCGTTGGGTGAGGTCGTGGTGGCGAGCGAACCACGGGTGGACGACAAGGGCACACCGCTGGCGGATCCCGCGTCGCCGTCGCCGGGAACTGGAGCGGGACCTCGCCCGCTTCATTATCGTGCAACCCGACGACGAGCTGATGAAGGTCTGCGCCACGCTCCGGGACGACTGCGAGAAGGCGGGCCACCCGCTGGGTCAGAAGATCCACGAGGCCGACCGATGGATCGCCGCCACTGCCATCCGACTCGACGTGGAGTTGGTGTCCGACGACGCCGTCTTCAACGACGTTCCTCTTCTGTCCGTTGTCAGCCGTTCATCGTGAGGCACGGCCGCTGCCTACCGACCTCCGGTCAATATCCGGCGCTACCTCAGTTTGGACTTGTCGAGCATCTGGATCAGAGTGGGCCGTCGGCGGTGCTGCTCGCGCAGTGCGGCGAGGTACTGGGAGAACTCGACAGTATGGCCCGCCGCTTCGGCAGCCCGACGCGCTGACTTGAGGTGGCGGACGGCCTCTTGGTAGTTGCGCCGGTCGGCGCGCACCAACGACTCGTCGCTGAGCCGCAGGTACACCTCCATCGCTGCCGCCGGGTCGGTCGTCTCGCGGGCCTCGGCAAGGCGTCCCCACCGGTCGGCGCCCGGCTCCCATGGTCCGACTGACGTTGCGACCGACCAAGCTGCGTCGGTCTCGCCATCCGCCAGGAGAACATCGACCAACCCACCGCGGTCACGCAACCCGAGCACCTCGCGCGCCGGTTGGATCTCGGCAGGCCATGCGCCAACAGCATCGGCGGCCCGATGGAGCAGCCGGTACGTCGAAGCGCTCGCCATCGCCTGGTGTTGTTCGCGACGCAGGTCGAGCACGGCCAGGGAGTCGCCGCGGTCGTCGAGCACGCCGGCCGCGAGGTCGTACAGCTTGGCCACCTGCCATCCGGTCGTTTCGTGGATCCCCCGCCGTGCCCACACCAACGCGTCGGCTGGGCGGTCGATCTCGAGCATCGCTTCGGCAACCTTGATGAACTGGTGAGGCGCCGTCATCTCGCCACCGAGCAGCTCGATGATCCGTTCGACGTCTCGGTCCAACACAGCCAGTCGCTCGATGGCGTAACGCCGCGCGAAGTCGTACTCACCGGCTGGGCGCTTGGCGATCTCCGCCCTATAAATGTCGAGGCCTTGCTCACCGAGCGCGGCGGCATACCGCACTGGGTCGGTATTGAAGAAGTCCTGATCGTCAAAGTCGAACCGAGCCATCCACCTCGCTAATGCCACCGGATCAGCGACGCCCGCGTCGCATATCTGCTCGTGCAGTTCGAGCAAGCGCCGAGCCAGATCCCCAATCATCCCGTCCGAGTCATCGGCGTGCAGAATCACCTTGACGACGTGACCAATCGCCCGCTCCAACAGCGCCACTAGCTCCCGCGACGGTGCCGTCTCCACTGCTGTGGCCAGAGCGTCGACGATAGGCGCCGCATCCATCGCCCACCCTGACGACTCCCCGTAGTCGAGGAAGCGGCGTGTTCGCAGACCGCCGTCGACCATCGACTTCAACACTGCAAGCCGGTCGTCCGGAGTCGCCGCCTCCAACCTGATCGCCCGAGCCACGTCGTGGTGATCGGTGGCGGCCTGCACGAGCAACCAGCGCACGATCTCCTCATCGAGACGCTCAACAACGTTCTCCAGCAACTCATCCTGTCGATCAATCTTCGACTTCGCCACGACCCCAACGGTAGCCGCCAGGCCCAAGCGCCGGTTCGCCACACAGGCCGGTGTCACGCTCCCGTTCACCGCGACTGCGTCGCACCGAGCCACGCGCTCACGAGCATGGTGTCGACAACCACCGCCTCCGCCACCGAAACGTCAGGCTTCCTCGATCGCTCTGTAGAACAATTCCTCTTCCTCAGAGGTCAGGTCCCCGATGAGGAACTGGTCCAGGTCCTCCATCGGCTCGACCCCGTCGATGATCTCAGCAAGCGTCGGGCGGGGGAACCGGCGGGATGCTTGGCTGAGCTGTCCGACACGTTCGTCTCACGATCTCAGAACATCAGCCTACGCCGATTCAGCGGGCCCCTGAGGGCGATTGTGCACCTGCGCCTCAAGGCCGCCAGGTTCCCCCGTCGTCGGGTTGACGACCCGGCCGGCTCCGACGTTGACCTGCGAGCGCACCGGGCTTCTACCGATGTCTTCCACCGGATGGGCGGTGGGCTCATCGGAAGGAGGCATCGGTATGAAGGGCTATGTCGCGCGTAAAGGCGAGCGGTACTACGCGGTGATCTACGAGGGCACCGACCCGATCACCGGTCGAGAGCGGCGCCGCTGGTATCCGGCGGGCACCTGTGACGTCGAGGCCCGGGCGCTGGCTCACGAACTCGCCGAGGCACGCTCGAACGACGCTCCCGCGCGCAGCAGCCTGACCGTCGCCGTGTACCTCACCCAGCGATGGCTCCCGAGCAAGCGGCTCACCCTTCGAGCAAGCACATGGGACGGCTACCGACGCAACATCGAACTCCACGTCATTCCAGAAGTCGGGCGAGTGCCGCTTCGACACCTGCGCGTCGATCATCTTGAGCGGCTCTACCACCGGTTGCTTGCTGAGGGACGAGCCGACGGTCGTGGAGGGCTTGACGACAAGACCGTTCTCGAGATCCACACCATCCTGCGACGCGCGTTCAACGACGCGATGCGACGCGGTCTCATGCTCACCAATCCCGCGGAGATAGCGCACGCACCCAAGCGCCGCCCGCTGGCCAGCGCCACCTCACATGCGTGGAGCGCCCAGCACCTGCGGGAGTTCTTGGACTCAACAGTCGGCCACAGATTCCACGTTGCGCTCTGGGTCGCGGCCAACACCGGCATGCGGCGCGGCGAACTCCTCGGGCTGCGCTGGGGAGACGTCGACCTCGATGCAGCCAGACTCTCCGTCCACCGATCACTCATCTCCGTCGGCTACCAACTGCACGAGTCTCGAGGCAAGACACGCACCTCTCGACGGTGCATCGATCTCGACGAGCGCACCGTGCAGGTACTCACCGACTGGAGGCAACAACACATCGAAGTTCGCTCGCGCCCCGATAGCCCCCACGAGGATGACTATGTGTTCCCCGGCCCAAATGGTGCACCGACTCACCCGCAGCTCTTCTCGGACGCGTTCAAAAGACTCGTGAGGCGTTCCGCGCTGCCGCGCATACGCCTTCACGACCTCCGCCATACCCACGCGACTCTGCTTCTGAAGGCCGGTGTACCCATCAAGGTCGTCTCCGAGCGCCTTGGACACTCGACGCCCGGCTTCACAATGGCCACCTACCAACACGTCCTACCTGGCATGCAGGCGGAAGCCGCAAGGACCTTCAGCGAATTGCTCCAGGCTCCGTCGGTTCCACCGTCTTCTACCCGGTAGAGGTCACGGTAGAAGAAGATCGGACGCGAAACGACCCTGGCAAGCCGTAGCGACTGACCAGGGCCGATTGGTGGCGGGGGCAGGATTTGAACCTGCGACCTTCGGGTTATGAGCCCGACGAGCTACCTGACTGCTCCACCCCGCGGTGAGGCCTCGACGTTACCTCTATGATTCGCCGGTCGCCAACCGCCATCTGCGAGGATCCCAACTCGATGCCCTTCATCCGCCGGAAGACCATCGAACGATTGGTGGCCGTTCGCACCGGCGTGCTCGACGAGCGGCTGCGGGAAGCGGAGCGGCGGATCGCCAACGGTGACCTCTCGGTGGCCGAT
>Ga0068860_100004668_pt1 | contig 13988 bp, 11 predicted proteins | sample KBSSwiS32_FD_66597 | JGI IMG/M metagenome (GOLD analysis project Ga0068860, IMG submission 66597) | Switchgrass rhizosphere microbial communities from Kellogg Biological Station, Michigan, USA - KBS Switchgrass S3-2 | ecosystem: Host-associated > Plants > Roots > Rhizosphere > Soil ... | reverse complement strand
CCAACCCGCCGCTCGACGCGATCCGCGAGGAGCTGGTGACCTCGCTGCAGGGCGCGATCGGCCCCGAGGCCAACCTGCTCGAGCCCAACCCGGCCTCGTGCCGGCAGCTCGTGCTGCCCTTCCCGGTCTTCTCCAACGACGACCTGGCCAAGATCAGGCACATCAACCGCGACGGCGACCTGCCGGGGTTCCAGACCCATATCGCCCGGGGCCTCTACGAGGTCGAGGGCGGCGGTGCGGCCATGGCGGCCCGGATCGAGGAGATCTGTGGCGAGGTCAGCGAGGCGATCGCCGAGGGTGCGCGGATCATCGTGCTCTCCGACCGGCACGCCACCCAGGAGCTCGCGCCCATCCCGTCGCTGCTGCTCACCGGCGCGATCCACCACCACCTGGTCCGCGAGAAGACCCGCACCCAGGTCGGGCTGCTGGTGGAGGCCGGCGACGTCCGCGAGGTGCACCACGTCGCGCTGCTCATCGGCTACGGCGCGGCCGCGGTGAACCCCTACCTCGCCATGGAGTCGGTCGAGGACCTCGCCCGCGAGGGCTACTACGTCAAGGTCGAGCCCGAGGTCGCGGTCAAGAACCTCATCAAGGCGCTCGGCAAGGGCGTGCTCAAGGTGATGTCCAAGATGGGCGTCTCGACGGTGGCGTCCTACACCGGCGCCCAGATCTTCGAGGCCGTTGGCCTGTCGCAGGCCGTCGTGGACAAGTACTTCACCGGCACCACCTCCAAGCTGGGCGGCGTCGACCTCGACGTGATCGCCGAGGAGGTCGCCCGACGCCACGACACGGCGTACCCACGCGGCGGCATCGCACCGTCCCACCGCGAGCTCGCCATCGGCGGGGAGTACCAGTGGCGCCGCGAGGGCGAGCCGCACCTGTTCGACCCCGAGACCGTCTTCCGGCTCCAGCACTCCACCCGGACCGGCCGCTACGACATCTTCAAGCAGTACACCTCGCGCGTCGACGAGCAGTCGGAGCGGCTGATGACGCTGCGCGGGCTGTTCCGGTTCAAGGACGCCGAGCTCACCGGTCGGGCGCCGGTCCCGATCGAGGAGGTCGAGCCGGTCTCCGAGATCGTGAAGCGGTTCTCGACCGGCGCGATGTCCTACGGCTCGATCTCGCAGGAGGCGCACGAGACCCTCGCGATCGCCATGAACCGGCTGGGCGCCAAGTCCAACACCGGCGAGGGCGGCGAGGACGCCGAGCGCCTCTACGACCCCGAGCGGCGCTCGTCGATCAAGCAGGTCGCGTCGGGCCGGTTCGGCGTGACCGCGGAGTACCTCACCAACGCCGACGACATCCAGATCAAGATGGCGCAGGGCGCCAAGCCCGGCGAGGGTGGCCAGCTGCCCGGCCACAAGGTCTACCCGTGGATCGCCAAGACGCGTTACTCGACCCCGGGCGTGGGTCTGATCAGCCCGCCGCCGCACCACGACATCTACTCCATCGAGGATCTGGCCCAGCTCATCCACGACCTCAAGAACGCCAACCCGCGGGCGCGGGTGCACGTGAAGCTGGTCGCGGAGGTCGGCGTCGGCACGGTCGCCGCGGGCGTCTCGAAGGCGCACGCGGACGTCGTGCTCATCTCCGGTCACGACGGGGGCACCGGCGCGTCGCCGCTGACCTCGCTCAAGCACGCGGGCGGACCCTGGGAGCTCGGCCTGGCCGAGACCCAGCAGACCCTGCTGCTCAACGGCCTGCGCGACCGGATCGTCGTCCAGACCGACGGCCAGCTCAAGACCGGCCGCGACGTGGTGGTCGCGGCGCTGCTCGGGGCCGAGGAGTACGGCTTCGCCACCGCGCCGCTGGTGGTCTCGGGCTGCATCATGATGCGGGTCTGCCACCTCGACACCTGCCCGGTCGGCGTCGCCACCCAGAACCCTGTGCTGCGCGAGCGCTTCACCGGCAAGGCCGAGCACGTCGTCAACTTCTTCGAGTTCGTCGCCCAGGAGGTGCGCGAGTACCTCGCCGAGCTGGGCTTCCGGACCCTCGAGGAGGCGATCGGCCAGGTGGCCGCGCTCGATGTGGCGCCGGCCGTCGACCACTGGAAGGCGGCCGGGCTCGACCTGAGCCCGATCCTGCACGTGCCGGAGCGCAAGGCGTTCCCCGACCAGGACCTGCACCAGACCAAGCAGCAGGACCACGGGCTGGAGAAGTCCCTCGACGTCACCGAGCTGGTGCCACTGTGCGAGCCGGCGATCGAGAGGGGCGAGCCGATCCGGGCCCAGGTCGCGATCCGCAACGTCAACCGCACCGTCGGCACGATCCTGGGCCACGAGGTGACCAAGAAGTACGGCGGTGAGGGGCTGCCCGAGGGCACCATCGACCTGACCTTCACCGGGTCGGCCGGGCAGTCGTTCGGGGCGTTCGTGCCGCGCGGCATCACGCTGCGGCTCGAGGGCGACGCCAACGACTACCTCGGCAAGGGGCTCTCGGGCGGACGCATCGTCGTACGCCCCGACCGCGCCGCGACGTTCAAGGCCGACGAGCAGATCATCGCCGGCAACGTCATCGCCTACGGCGCCACGTCCGGCCGGATCCACATCCGCGGCGGCGTGGGGGAGCGGTTCTGCGTGCGCAACTCCGGCGCGTGGGCGGTCACCGAGGGTGTCGGCGACCACGCGTGTGAGTACATGACCGGCGGTCGGGTGGTCATCCTGGGCAAGACGGGTCGCAACTTCGGTGCCGGCATGTCCGGCGGTGTCGCGTGGGTGCTCGACCTCAAGGAGAACCGGGTCAACCCCGAGCTCGTGGAGCTCGGGCCGGTCGGTGACGAGGCCGCGCGCGAGCTGGAGCAGCTGGTGCGTGACCACGCCGACGAGACCGGATCCGAGGTGGCCGCCGAGCTGCTGGCCGACTGGCCCGCAGCCTTGGCGCGGTTCACCGAGGTGATGCCGAGCGACTACAAGCGGGTTCTAGAGGCCCGCGCCGAGGCGATCGAGGAAGGCCTCGACGAGGACGAGACCGCCGCCAGGATGATGGAGGCTTTGCATGGCTGAGGTTCGAGATCATCAGCGGTGCGTCCCAGCGTGGCTGCGTCGCGCGACGGATGATGGAGGGCTCTGCCCGAGGAGCTGGCATGGCTGACCCCAAGGGCTTCCTCAAGCACGGCCGCGAGGTCGCGACCCGGCGTCCGGTCGAGGAGCGGGTCCAGGACTGGGACGAGGTCTACCCAGGCGGGATGGGCCGCGCGCTGCTGCCGATCATCACCACCCAGGCCGGGCGCTGCATGGACTGCGGCATCCCGTTCTGCCACCAGGGTTGCCCGCTCGGCAACATCATCCCGGAGTGGAACGACCTGGTCTGGCGCGACGACTGGGAGGGCGCGATCGAGAGGTTGCACGCGACCAACAACTTCCCGGAGTTCACCGGCCGGCTCTGCCCCGCGCCGTGCGAGACGGCGTGCGTGCTGGGCATCAACCAGGACCCGGTCACGATCAAGAACGTCGAGGTCTCGATCATCGACAGGGCGTGGGAGAGCGGGTTCGTGCGCCCCCAGCCGCCCGAGTGGCTCTCCGGACGGACGGTGGCGGTGATCGGCTCGGGTCCGGCCGGTCTTGCGGCGGCCCAGCAGCTGACCCGCGCCGGGCACACGGTGGCGGTCTACGAGCGTGCCGACAGGATCGGCGGGCTGCTGCGCTACGGCATCCCCGAGTTCAAAATGGAGAAGAAGCACCTCGACCGGCGGCTGGACCAGATGCGCCGCGAGGGCACCGTCTTCCGCGCCGGCGTCGACGTCGGCGTCGAGCTAACCGCCGAGTCGCTGCGCGACCGCTACGACGCGGTGGTGCTCGCCATGGGCGCGACGGCGGCGCGGGACCTGCCCGTGCCCGGTCGCGAGCTCGGCGGCATCCACCAGGCGATGGACTACCTGCCGCAGTCCAACCGTGCCTCGCTCGGTGAGCCGGTGGAGTCGCAGATCGTCGCCACCGGCAAGGACGTCGTCATCATCGGTGGGGGCGACACCGGGGCCGACTGCCTCGGCACCGCGACCCGGCAGGGCGCCCGTTCGATCACCCAGCTGGAGATCCTCCCGGAGCCGCCGTCCGAGCGGCCCGCAGGGCAGCCGTGGCCGACCTACCCGATGACGTTCCGGGTCTCCTCGGCGCACGAGGAGGCGGGCGACCGGGTCTACTCGGTGTCCACCAAGGAGTTCGTCGGCGACGCCGACGGGACGGTCTCGGGGCTGCGGCTCGTCGAGGTCGAGCTCAAGGACGGGCGGTTCGAGGAGGTCGCGGGCTCCGAGCGCGAGATCCCGGCCCAGCTGGTGCTGTTCGCCATGGGCTTCGTCGGCCCGGAGCGGCCCGGCCTGGTCGAGCAGCTCGGCGTCGACCTCGACGAGCGCGGCAACATCGCCCGCGACTCGGCGTACATGACCTCGGTGCCGGGTGTCTTCGTGGCCGGCGACGCCGGTCGGGGCCAGTCGCTGATCGTGTGGGCGATCGCCGAGGGTCGCGCCTGCGCCTCCGCCGTCGACCGGCACCTGACGGGCTCGACCACGCTGCCCTACCCGATCAAGCCGACCGAGCGCCCGCTCGTCGTCTGAAAAACCTCGCCGACCCGTCGTTACTCGTGTCGGGTAACGACGGTTCGGCGTGAAATCGACGGTGACCCGTCGTTACTCGTGTCGGGTAACGACGGGTCGGCGCTGTTGGAACGATCCAATTCTCGCTAGGGTGTCGTCACGTGAGAAGAGCGAAGATCGTGTGCACCCTGGGTCCGGCGACGTCGAACGAGCGGAGGATCCGAGAGCTCGTCTACGCCGGGATGGACGTGGCCCGGCTCAACATGAGCCACGGCAGCCACGAGGACCACGCCGAGGCCTACCGGCTGGTGCGTGAGGCCTCGGACGCCAGCGGCCACGGGGTCGGCATCCTCGCCGACCTGCAGGGCCCCAAGATCCGGCTCGAGAGGTTCTCGGGCGGGCCGGTCAAGCTGACCCGCGGCCAGCAGTGGACGATCACCACCCGCGACGTCGACGGCAACGCCGAGATCTGCGGGACGACCTACAAGGGGCTCGCCGGCGACGTCGCCAAGGGCGACCCGATCCTCATCGACGACGGCAAGGTCCGGCTGCGCGTGCTCGAGGTCAAGGACGACACCGACGTGGTCTGCGAGGTGCTGGTCGGCGGCAACGTCAGTGACAACAAGGGCATCAACCTGCCCGGCGTCGCGGTCTCGGTCCCCGCCTTGTCGGAGAAGGACATCGAGGACCTGCGCTTCGCCCTCCACCTGACGGTCGACTTCATCGCGCTGAGCTTCGTGCGGAGCGCGGCCGACGTCGAGGACGTCCGCAAGGTGATGCGCGAGGAGAACGTGACGCTCCCGGTGATCGCCAAGATCGAGAAGCCGCAGGCGATCGACAACCTCGACGAGGTGATCGCGGCGTTCGACGGGTTCATGGTCGCCCGCGGCGACCTGGGGGTCGAGTGCCCGGCCGAGGAGGTCCCGTTCCTCCAGAAGAAGATCATCGACAAGGCCCGCCTCAACGCCAAGCCCGTCATCGTCGCGACCCAGATGCTGGAGTCGATGATCTCCAGCCCGTCGCCGACGCGTGCCGAGGTCTCCGACGTGGCCAACGCGATCCTCGACGGCGCCGACGCGGTGATGCTCTCCGGTGAGACCGGGGTGGGGGAGTATCCCGTCCACACCGTCGAGACGATGGCCAGGATCATCGGGACCACCGAGCAGCACGCGCTGGAGCAGACCGAGGTCGGGACCCTCCGGGCGCTGGCCTGGGACCCGCACACCAAGTCCGGGGTCATCGCGAAGGCCGCAGGGGAGGTCGCCGAGCGCATCGACGCGAAGTACGTCGTCGCCTTCACCCAGTCCGGCGACTCCGCCCGGAGGATGTCCCGCCTGCGAGGCCCCGTCCCCGTGCTCGCGTTCACCCCCGAGGCCCAGACGCGGTCCCAGCTGTCGCTGAGCTGGGGCGTGGAGACCTTCAAGACCGCCGCGGTGGAGCACACCGACGAGATGGTCGCCCAGGTCGACGAGCAGCTGCTCAACATCGGCCGGGTCGAGAAGGGCGACCTCGTCGTCATCATCGCGGGCTCGCCCCCGGGCATCCCCGGCTCGACCAACGCGCTGCGAGTGCACCGCATGGGCGACGCGGTGGATGGCGTGGCCCCGGCGTACAGACGACCGCCGCCAGCCTGACCCTGGGCCGTGTGCCTGAGCCCGGTCCAGGAGCCGGTGTCAGGCACACGACCGCCATGGCGGGCCGCTCGCACGGGCCAAGTCTGGTGCCGGGTGTGGGAGTCGAACCCACACGCCCGTGAGGGCAACGCATTTTGAGTGCGCCGTGTCTGCCATTCCACCAACCCGGCCGGCGCGCAAACGCTACCCGAACAGGCGCCCGTGCCGGACTTGGCAAAAGTCGAGTAATTTACTACAGTTTCGCGCATGGTCTCGGTGAGCAGCGTTTGGCGCTGGGCGGTGGCGAGCAACGACCGGGCGATCTCGAACGCCCGGGCGGCCGCGACCGAGTGTTCCCGGCGCCGGGTCGAGCGAGCCGAGGTGGAGCAGTTCCTGGCGACGTACGCCGTGCCGGACGCGTCCACGGGCGGTCGCGAGGCGGAGGTGGTCGCGACCGGCCGTTAACCTGTCGCCCGTGCAGAACCCGGACGGGACCGCCAGTGGAGCAGCCGACACGTCGCGGAAGCGCGTCGTCGTGGCCGAGGACGAGGTCCTGATCCGCATGGACCTCGCCGAGATGTTGACCGACGAGGGCTATGACGTGGTCGGCCAGGCCGGTGACGGCGCGACGGCCGTCGCGCTGGCCGAGGAGCACCGTCCCGACCTGGTGATCCTCGACGTCAAGATGCCGGTGCTCGACGGGATTGCTGCCGCGGAACAGATCGCCGGGCAGCGGATCGCTCCGGTGGTCATCCTGACGGCGTTCAGTCAGCGCGAGCTCGTCGAGCGGGCGCGCGACGCGGGCGCGATGGCCTACCTGGTCAAGCCGTTCACGCAGGCCGACCTGGTGCCTGCGATCGAGATGGCGGTCAGCCGGTTCAGCGAGCTGGCGCAGCTCGAGGCGGAGGTGGCCGACCTCACCGAGCGGCTGGAGACCCGCAAGGCGGTCGAGCGCGCCAAGAGCCTCCTGATGGAGCAGCTGAGGCTCTCCGAGCCCGAGGCCTTCCGGTGGATCCAGAAGACCGCGATGGACCTGCGTCTGTCGATGCGCCAGGTCGCCGACGGCGTGGTCGAGCACGGCCCCGGGCTCGCAGGCTCCTGACCTCCCGCTCGCGGTGTGACGGCGGGGTCAACGGCCGGTTACCGGCGACGACCCGCCCCCGGGGGGTGGCGCAATCCGCACGAGCCACCCCTAGACTGCCGGGCAGCATCCGGCCGGATGTCGGAGGAGGAGGACCCATTGTTGTCTCGAACCAGCGACCCTGAGCGAGGTGTCGTCGCCAGGGGCTTGGCCTTCATCGGGCTGGCCATGCTGGTCGCGCCGCTCCTCCTGCTGACCTCGAGCGGGCCTTCACAAGCGGCTGGGCTGTGCCTGCCCCTCAACCCCGAGACGGGGGCGATCGGCGGCACCATCGGCGACCGCGCCAACCCCATCGCGGACGCCGACGTCACCCTGACCAAGCCCGACGGTACGACCGACGACGAGACGACGGGCGAGGACGGCAAGTTCTGCTTCAACGACACGCCACCGGGTGACTACTCGGTCAGCGTGGACCCGGACTCGCTGCCCAAGGACTTCGAGATCGTGCCGCCGCCCAAGGCGCTCCAGGGCCCCGACGGCGGCCTCAAGGTGACCGTCAAGGTCACCGGCCAGCCGACCGGCGCCACGCTGACGGTCCGGCCCAAGGGGTTCAGCAACAGCACCAGCAACTGGGACGAGTTCCTCCAGTCCGCCGTCAGCGGCATCCGGCTCGGCCTGCTCCTGGCTCTGGCCAGCGTGGGGCTCAGCCTGATCTACGGCACCACCGGGCTCTCGAACTTCGCGCACGCCGAGCAGGTCACCCTGGGCGGCATGGTGGGCTACGGCCTGATCAACGTGGCCGGGCTCCCGCTCTTCGTGGGCGGCCTGCTCGTGGTGGTGATCTGCGGCTTCACCGGGTGGTTCCAGGACCGGGTGCTCTGGCAACCGCTGCGACGACGGGGGCTCGGGCTGACCCAGCTGATGATCGTCACGATCGGTCTCTCGCTGGCGATGCAGTACTCCTTCCAGTTCTTCGCCGGCGCGGACACCAAGCGGGTGATCGTGGCCCGAGCCACGGTGCGGCACTTCGGGCCGGTCACCATCACCGACCGCTCCCTGGTGTCCATGGCGATCTCGGCCGTGGTGCTGGGGCTGGTGGGCTTCGCGCTGCTGCGGACCCGCGTCGGCCGCGCGACCCGGGCCGTCTCGGACAACCCGGCCCTCGCGCAGGCCTCCGGGATCGACACCGACAAGGTGATCCGCCTCGTCTGGACGGTCGCCATGGGGCTGGCCGGCCTGTCGGGGCTGCTCTACGCGCTGGTGGTCAACGGGATCAAGTGGGACACCGGTCTCCAGATCCTGCTGCTGCTCTTCGCCGCGGTGACCCTGGGCGGACTCGGGACGGCGTTCGGGGCGTTGCTCGGCTCCCTGGTGATCGGCCTCGTCGTCGAGCTGTCGCCGCTGGTCATCCCCGGTGACTTCAAGTACGCCGCGGCGCTGCTCATCCTCATCCTGCTCCTGCTGGTGCGGCCCCAGGGCCTGCTCGGCCGGGCTCAGCGGGTCGGTTAGAAGGGAGACGGACGATGGATGACATCCAGCAGATCCTCCAGTCGATGATGCGCGAGGCCGTGAGCCCGACGACCGCCGCGGTCGCCCTCGCGGTCATCGGTCTCAACATCCACTTCGGCTACACCGGCCTGCTCAACATCGGCCAGTCCGCCTTCATGCTCCTCGGCGCCTACGGCTTCGCGATCATGGTCGACCAGGGGCACAGCATGTGGCTGGGCATCCTGGTGGGGCTCCTGCTCGCGTTCGTCTTCGCGCTGGTGCTCGGCGTACCGACGCTGAAGCTGAGAGGTGACTACCTCGCCATCGTGACCATCTCCGCCGCGGAGATCGTCAGATACGTCGGCAGATCGGTCGGCTACGAGTGGCTGTTCAAGCTCACGGGGGGCGCCCAGGGCATCCCCGGCAGCCACTACCGCGGCCCGTTCTCCGACCTCTCGTTCTTCCCCGGCGGTGACACCGTCCTGCTGGAGTTCAACTACCACGACGTCGGCGGCGGCTCCACCGTGGTCCGGTTGGTCGGCTGGGTCGTCGTGATCGGTCTCATCTGGGCCGCCGTCCGGATCGGCCGGGGCCGGATGGGTCCCGCGGCCGGAGGGGCGCGGGCCGGCATCCTGGCGGGGCTGATCGTCCTGACCTTGTTCGGGCTCTTCTTCCTGGTCCCGGTCGGCGCGCAGAACACCGGCGTCAACGGCTGGTGGTACACCTTCGTCGCCTGGGTGCTCGTGGCGCTCGGCCTGATGATCGTGCTGGGCCTGACGCGCAGCCCCTGGGGCCGGGCCCTGAGAGGGGTTCGCGAGGACGAGGACGCGATGCGCAGCCTGGGCAAGAACGTCTTCGCCATCAAGATGCAGGCGCTGGTCATCGGCGGCCTGTTCGGCGCGGTGGGCGGCATGATGTACGTCCTGCCAGCGGCCGTTCAGCCCGACGCCCTGGGCCGCAACATCACCTTCTTCTGCTACACCTCGCTGCTGCTCGGCGGGGCGGCCACCATCTGGGGACCCGTGCTTGGCTCACTGATCTTCTGGGTGGGCCGGATCGCGATCATCGGGATCTCCAACACCTACCTGTCCTCCGACAACTACATCAACATCATGAACGGCCAGCAGACCAGCCAGTTCGCGTTCATCGTCATCGGTGTCGCGCTGATGCTGTTGGTCATCTTCAGACCGCAGGGCATCCTGGGTGACAAGAGAGAGCTTCGCTTCAATGTCTGAACCCATGGCAACGACCACGACCACCCGCGGTCTCGGCGACCCGGCGACCCGGCTCGCGCTGATGTCCGGCGTCTCGCCGGAGCCTGGGGCCTCCAAGCCCGACTCGATCCTGACCGTCGACAAGATCGTGCGTCAGTTCGGTGGTATCACGGCGGTCGACGTCGACCACCTCGAGGTGCAGCGGGGCATCATCACCGCGCTGATCGGGCCCAACGGCGCTGGCAAGACGACGTTCTTCAACCTGATCACCGGCTTCGACCGGCCGACCTCGGCCGGGCAGGGCGCGCACTGGACCTTCGACGGCTCGAGCCTGGACCGCACGTCGGCCTCGCGGGTCGCCAAGTCCGGCATGGTCCGCACCTTCCAGCTCACCAAGGCGCTGTCGCGGATGACCGTGATGGACAACATGATGCTCGGGGCGCAGAACCAGGCCGGCGAGAACCTCGCCAAGTCGCTGTTCAAGCCGTTCTGGGGCGCGCAGGAGAAGGAGATCGAGGCGAAGGCGGTCGAGCTGCTCGAGCGGTTCAAGCTGCTCGACAAGCGGACCGACTACGCCGGCTCCCTCTCGGGCGGCCAGCGCAAGCTGCTCGAGATGGCCAGGGCGCTGATGAGCGACCCGAAGATGATCATGCTCGACGAGCCGATGGCCGGGGTGAACCCGGCGCTGACCCAGTCCCTGCTGGGCCACGTCCAGTCGCTGCGCGACGAGGGTATGACCGTGCTGTTCGTCGAGCACGACATGCACGTCGTACGCCACATCTCCGACTGGGTCGTGGTGATGGCCGAGGGCCGGCTCGTGGCCGAAGGCCCCGCCGACACGGTGATGTCCAACCAGGCCGTCATCGACGCCTACCTCGGCGCCCACCACGACACCGACCTCGGTGACGACGCCCTGCTCTCCGACGCCGCCTTCGAGCAGATCGAGAAGGAAGTCGCCGAAGAGGATGCCGAGCGCGAGGAGGAGCAGTCATGACGACCGACACCCAGCCCGCGGCCACCCCGGCCGGCCGGCAGGCGGCCGCTGTCATCGAGGCCAAGGACGTGGTGGCCGGCTACCTGCCGGGCGTCAACATCCTCAACGGCTGCAGCCTGGTGGCCTACCCCGGCGAGATGATCGGCATCATCGGGCCCAACGGCGCGGGCAAGTCGACGCTCCTCAAGGCGATGTTCGGCCTCGTCAAGATCCGCTCCGGCAGCGTCCACCTCGGCACCCAGGACATCACCAACCTGCGCGCCAACACGCTGGTCGAGATGGGCGTCGGCTTCGTCCCGCAGAACAACAACGTCTTCCCGTCGCTGACCATCGAGGAGAACCTCCAGATGGGGCTGTTCCTGCGCCCCAAGAAGATCCGCGAGCGGCTCGACGCCATGTGGGAGCTGTTCCCGGCGCTGTACGAGCGGCGCTCCCGCTCTGCGGGCGCTCTCTCCGGTGGCGAGCGCCAGTCGCTGGCCATGGCCAGGGCGCTGATGATGGAGCCGTCGGTGCTGCTGCTCGACGAGCCCTCTGCGGGGCTCTCACCGGTGCGTCAGGACGAGACCTTCATCCGCACCCGCCGGATCAACAAGACCGGTGTCTGCGTGGTGATGGTCGAGCAGAACGCGCGTCGCTGCCTGCAGATCTGCGACCGCGGCTACGTGCTCGACCAGGGCAGGGACGCCCACACCGGCACCGGTCGCGAGCTCGCCAACGACCCCAAGGTCATCGAGCTCTACCTCGGCACGCTCGCCAAGGACGTCGAGACCAAGGGCGAGGAGCACGTGGAGCTCACGAAGGAGTGACCACGACGTCGGGCAGCGTCTCGGGCAGCGTCGTCGTGTCGACCGGCTGCCGGCGCTCGAGGCGGCGTACGTCGCCGGAGGTCAGGGCGACCAGCACGCTGCCCACGATCACCGACCCGACGACGGTGAGCCAGGCGCGGCTGCCCACCAGCGCGGCGACCGGGCCGGTGAGCACCAACCCCATCGGCCGGGCGATGAACGACCCGATCGCGTCGAAGGAGTAGACCCGGGCGAGCTTGTCGGGCTCGACCTGCTCCTGGATCGAGAGGTCCCACCCGACACTGAAGATCTCCAGCCCGAAGCCGTGCAGCCACGCGCCGAGCAGCACCACGGCCAGTGAGTCCGACCAGGCCATCGCCAGGGGGAAGGCGGCGGTGAGGCCGAGGAAGCAGGTGCCGACGAAGAGGGCGTGCCGGGGCCGCCAGCGCAGCGTCACCAGGCCGCCGCTCACGAAGCCGACCATCATCATCGACAACGCCCAGCCCCAGGCCGGGCGCCCGAGGTGGTCACTGACCACGATGGGGCCGAGGACGCTCTGCGCGCCGCCGTAGAAGAGGTGGTAGAGCAGCGCCTGCAGGATCAGCAGCCACAGCCAGGTGTGCCTCATCACCTCGCGGAAGCCGGACCCCACGTCCTGCCAGAGGCCGGCCTGGGCGGGGGCTGCGACGACCGGCTCGACCTGGATCCGCGTGAACAGGGCGGCGGAGACGGCGAAGGTGAGCGCGTCGAAGGCCAGTGCCCAGCCGCTGCCGACCCAGACCACCAGCAGTCCGGCGACCCCGTTGCCGATGATCATGGCGACGTTCTGGGCGATCCGTCGCCAGGAGATCGCGCGCTGCAGCAGCCCCGGCGGGACGGTCTGCTTGGTGATGGCGGACGAGCTCGGGCTGCCGAGGGCGCTGAGCGACCCGTTGAGCATGCCGAGGCCGGCCAGCAGCGGGATGCTCGACCAGCCGCCGATCAGTGACAGCGCGACCAGGCCCTGGACCACGGCCGCTGCCGCCGCCGAGCCCTGCAACATGACGGTGCGGGGGACCCGGTCGCCCAGCACGCCGCCGAACAGCACCGCCCCGACGTCCGCGAGCGCGTAGAGGCCGACCACCAGCCCCAGTTCCGACGCGCCCCCGCCCAGGTCGAGCACGGCGAAGGCGAGGGCGACCGGCGCGATGCCGCTGCCCAGCAGGTTGACCGTCGTTCCGGTCACCAGCCAGCGGAAGGGGGCGTGGCGCAGCGGGTGGTCCGCCCGAGTCGAGCTCATGAGCCGAGATTATTCGCTAGCGAAATATTCGTCAACGAAATAGTCGATAGGATGGCTGGGTGACCAAGGACGGGGCCGACCTCCACGTCGAGCGGTGGCGCGACCACTGGGTGCTCGACAAGGGGTTCGACGACGACATCGAGGCGATGACCGTGCGCATCGCCACCATCAGCAAGTGGTTCCGGACCACGAGCAAGGAGGCAGTGGCGACCGTGGGACTGCAGGACTTCGAGTACGAGACCCTGCACGCGCTCATGATCCGCGACACCCCCGGCCTGGCCTCACCCGGAGAGCTCGCCCAGGAGATGGAGATCTCCAACGCCGGGGTGACCGGCCGGCTCGACAGCATGGAGAAGAAGGGCTGGCTCAAGCGGATGCCGGGCGCCGAGGACCGGCGCCGCGTCGAGGTGGAGGCCACCCGCGAGGGGCTGCGACTGTGGCGCGAGGCGATGAACCTGCGCGGCTCGGCCGAGGACGACGTCGCCAAGGTCCTCACCGAGCGCGAGCTGGCGACGCTCAACCGGCTGCTGAAGAAGATGACGCTGCACATCGAGAAGTTGAAGGCCGGGGACGGGTAGCGCAGGGTTGTCTACCCCGGCGGGCTTCGGCCCCAGCACCACGTCCGGAGCCTCGCTTGCCGGCTTCGAGGAGTCTGCTCGCGGTGTTGTCTACCCCCGCGAGCTTCGGCCCCCAGTCCGTGGCGACGCTCGCTTCGCTCGCAGGCGCCGTCGCTCGCTGGGGCTCGCTCGGCGCGGTCGCCACGGCCCGGAGGCCGATCGCGGGGCGCCTCGCTGCGCTCGGAAAACCGGGTCGCTTCGCTCCCATCCACCAACCCACGACCGAGGTCGGTTGGGAGCGTTTCCTCACCCAGGTCGCCAGCCACTGAATGGGAGCGCAGCGACCCGGTCTTTCGGGCTCTTCTGACACATCTGTGGGTCATGGCCTGCCTGGGAGGGCTGGTCGGTGGCCGCCGAGGTTGAGCATGGCCAGCGCGATGAGGGCCTCG
>Ga0068860_100004664_pt1 | contig 13993 bp, 4 predicted proteins | sample KBSSwiS32_FD_66597 | JGI IMG/M metagenome (GOLD analysis project Ga0068860, IMG submission 66597) | Switchgrass rhizosphere microbial communities from Kellogg Biological Station, Michigan, USA - KBS Switchgrass S3-2 | ecosystem: Host-associated > Plants > Roots > Rhizosphere > Soil ... | reverse complement strand
ATGTCACCGTATTCATCAGCGATTTTTTTTAAAAAACCAATACTGTCCCGACGGAAGCTAAATAAATGACCTAAAGGCATTTTCGGCTTAGGTCCCGGAGGAAGTTTAGATCTTTTTATTGCACGCATACATCAATGTAATCAAAAATGATAAATAGCACAACCCACCTGTATACCAGAACCAACAGCAATCATTAACCCGGTATCTCCAGGTTTGACAAGCCCGTTTTCATATACATGCTCCAACGCATAAGGTAAAGAAGAAGAAAAAAAGTCGGGTCCTTCCCCAACGACGTCAACAAACTTTTCCCGCGAAAGATGAAACGTTTCACTCAATCGTGTAATGAACCTGGATGAGATCTGAGGCGGAAAAATCTTATCGATGCCGTTGAGATCAAGTCCTTCCATCTGCAGTAACTCGTGAACAGCAGTGATAATACAGGCGATATACAATGCCTCAAGATGAGGATCTTTTAAAACATGAAGATATGGTTTACTATCCCCAGCCTTATAATAAGTTGTATACGCATCTAGTGATTCCACATGATAGCTAAATAGGAAACGGGAAAAACCTTTGTCAGTCGATGCGCCTGAATCCAGGATGAGTGCCGACGCAGTCTCACGAATACCCACCAGCTCATCGGGAAACGAATCTGCATTGTTTTCACTTTCCGCTGCGACAATCATGGCAGTTTTGCAATTTTCGGCTGCAATCATTTGTTGCGCAACATAGCATGCATTCAGGAACCCCAGGGCACCATTAAAAATATCAAAGGCAAGGGTTTTTTTATCGTTGAAGCCCGATATGGTCGCATTCATATCCAAATCTCCCGCCAACAAAGCGGCGTATGCCGGTTCCAGAATATATTCGTTTCGATAGACGCCGCTATAGATTAACAGACCAATGTCGTTTCTCTGGTATGAGGATTTTTTGAGGCAACTTGTTGCTGCCTGATTAAGCAATTCCATTGAATTCTTTTTTTCAGTGGTCTCCTCCGGAATTGTTCCGACGCTTTCAATTCGGGTTCTGGAAACATTATTAAATGTTGCAGGACTCAAGGGCTTGATGGCAGACTTACCTGGCTTAGTGTATTCCTGTGATTCCATTTCCCGTAATCGATCCGGTAAATCATCAAAAACGTAAAGCGCTGTTCCGACAGTAAGACCCGAAGCCGAAACGCTAAAAACTACTCTATCGCCTGAATGAATCTTATTTTCCCGAATACGATCGGCTATTGCAATAAAATGCGCCGTCGAAGCTGTGTTGCCGCGTTGCTCCAGATTGTTGACGGTGTTACCATCGTGACATATTTTGCTATTTAGCAAATTATTGATCGCCCGGCTTGCACTATTCAGGCTCATTTTTGAGGTCTGATGCATGATCAGATGTTGAAATTCACTGGGTGGCCATCCGCCACGTTGAAGCACACCCAATGCATGTTCCGCACCGGATTTAACAGCTACTTCCGTCATTTTAACCGAATCTGTGTACATGATCATTCCACCTTGTTGTGAGGCTTTGGCAATACAGAATGGACTGTAGTGACCGAAGGTTTGAAGGTCGAATTCCCGGAAACCGGTTTGTTTATCCTGAGTCTGCTCCAGAATCAACGCAGCTCCGGCATCCCCCAAAGTCAAACATGCAAGCCGTGTATCCATAAAACCTTCAATTTCTCTTTGGGCAGTTTGGGTGAGGTGCGTGATATATTCACCACTGGCCACCATGGCATGGCGAATAGCTCCGGTTTTTAATAAAGCATTGGCGATATAGATTCCGGTAAACATGCCAGCACAAGCATTGGTGATGTCAAAGACTATAGCGTTGGTAAAACCGAAATACTGCCTGAGCTTGATTGAGGTGCTTGGTTCAAAAGAAATCGAACCCGGGGCATCATATCTTGAGATATTACAGCAAATCAGAAGGTCTATATCTGTTGGATCGAATTTTGATTTTGCCAGGCAGTCAGCAATAGCATTCCTCGCCAAATCAATGGAAAACTCGCTTTGTCCCGCCATTCGTCTGGTTTTAATTCCGGTAATATTTTCCAACGGGAAATGAATTTTATTTTTACAGCCCATCAGCACTTCTCCAGTGGAAAGAGATTGTGGTGGAAGATATACCCCGATGCTCTCAATGATGGTGTTCTGCTTGAGATCCATATTCCCTGATTAGATTTGAATTAACAACTAACAATTACTGATATCTTCCCGTATGCAAGTCTGATTCTACTTGATTAAAAAAAGTCGCACAGTTTAAAAGTAAGCGTATTTACCGAAAAAACTCTAACTTTAGTTTGCGCTCTTTTTTGAGAGGCAATCACCAAAACTAAAAATGTATTTCATTGATGCTGAGCAGGTTCTGATATGTTTTTTTCTTTATATTGATAAGCAACTCATTTTAAATGACATCATATGACCCTACTGCCAACTACACTGGTTGATACCTTACGGTGGCGCGCAAAGAACCAGCCCCATCGACTGGCTTATCGATATTTGACAGATGGAGAATATGACGAAGTTGTTTTGACTTATGAAGATTTGGATCGCCGGGCACGTTCAATCGCAGCTTTACTCCAGTCTTCCACAACGGTTGGAGATCGGGCTCTTTTACTTATTCCGCCCGGGTTGGATTTTATTGCTGCTTTTTTCGGTTGTCTGTACGCTAAAATCATGGCTATTCCAGCATATCCCCCACACCCCTCTCGCATAGAGAGAACTTTACCAATAATTAGTCGTATAGCTGTCGACGCCAAACCTTCTGTCGCTTTGTTAACCTCGTCACTCCTTGATGGATTAAGGTCTCAAAATACAATTGGGAATGAGTTTGGTAATATAAAGTTGTTGGCAATAGACACCGATGAAATGGATGATTGGACTGAGAAATGGCAACAGCCTGAAATCACGGGTGACGACATAGCATTTCTCCAATATACATCCGGTTCGACGACCATGCCAAGAGGTGTAATAGTAAGTCACAGCAACCTATTCCATAACCTCGGCCTTATTGAGACGTGTTTCGGACAATCAGGCGAAAGTCACGCTGTCATTTGGTTGCCGCCCTATCATGATATGGGGCTGATAGGAGGCATTTTGCAACCCCTATACTCGGGATATCCGGTCACATTGATTCCGCATATGATGTTTTTACAACGTCCCTTTCGCTGGCTGCAGGCAATCTCCCGTTTCCGTGCCACAACTAGCGGAGGGCCTAATTTCGCTTACGATTTATGTATCAGGAAGATCAAACCCGAACAAAGGGAACTACTCGATCTCAGCTGTTGGGAAGTTGCTTTTAACGGTGCTGAACTGGTCTATAACAAAACATTGGATCAATTTGCAGACTACTTTGCTCCCTGCGGTTTTAGCCGTGAGGCTTTTTTGCCTTGTTATGGTTTGGCCGAGGCAACATTACTGGTTCTGGGAGGGCCGATAGCCAGGTCTCCAGTGACCCAAAATCTGATGAATTCGGGGATTGAGCAGAATCAGGCAATAATTTCTCCAAAAAAGAGCGAGTACACACGAACATTGGTAAGTTGCGGACAAAACATGTCCGATCAGCAGGTAAGGATTGTCAATTTAGAAACGCTGGCGCCATGCCTTTCGAATGAAGTCGGAGAAATCTGGCTGAGTGGACCCAGTGTCGCAGGCGGGTATTGGAACAAACCCTTGGAGACTGAGTTCACTTTTGGTGGTAGGTTGTCCGATAGCAATGAAGGTCCATTCCTGCGTACCGGGGATCTCGGATTTTTGCATGAGGGGGAGTTGTACATCACCGGGCGTCTCAAGAACCTGATCATTTCCGATGGCAAAAACCACTATTCTAATGACATAGAAAGGACTGTAGAAGGAGCTCATCCCGCCATCAGACCTGCAGGATGCGCGGTTTTTTCGATCAACAATTTTGGCCGTGAAGATATCATCGTGATTGCTGAGATTGAGCATAAGCCGGTTATAAAGGCAGAAGAAATCATCAAGGCTATCCGCCAGGCTGTCGCAACACATCACGACCTGCGTGTCGACGATATCAGATTAACTAATTCTGGTGGCATACCAAGAACTACCAGCGGTAAAATAAGACACTTCCTTTGCAAAACAAACTACCTGGCTGAAGGCTTTAAAGAAATCACATTAACATGAAATTCGGCATATTTATCGATCTGCAATTGCCCCGTCCCTGGCACGAAGGGGATGAATCCAGACTTTTTCAGGAAGCGTTGGAGCAGGTAGAATTAGCAGATCGTCTTGGAATTGATTATGTCTGGGTACAGGAACATCACTTTCTTGAAGAGTATTGTCATTCATCGGCCCCTGAAGTCTTCCTGGGTGCGTGTAGTCAAAGGACTAAAAACATCCGCCTGGGACATGGCATTGTTGCCATGTCACCCAAATTTAATCATCCGGCACGAATAGCAGAACGGATTGCTACGCTCGATATAATCAGTGGCGGTCGTGTGGAGTGGGGTACCGGCGAGTCAGGTTCACGTATGGAACTTGAAGCATTTGGCGTTGACTTCGTGGACAAGCGTGCCATGTGGGCTGAAGCTGTACAGGAGACTGCAAAAATGATGTGTATGAATCCTTATCATGGCTTCGAAGGAAAGTATTTTTCGATGCCGCACAGAAACGTGGTCCCGAAACCTTTGCAAAAACCTCATCCTCCCATTTGGGCGGCTTGTTCGAACCGGGACAGTGTAAAACTGTCTGCTCATCTGGGAATTGGAGCGCTTACATTCGCTTTTGTCAACACAGAAGAAGCGAAATTTTGGGTTGATGAATATTATGAGTCTTTCAAAAACAAATGCACACCAATTGGGCAATCTGTGAATCCAAATGTGGCCATGCTCACAGGGTTTATGTGTGATCCGGACAATGAAACCGCAATCAGGCGAGGCGAGGACGGAGCCCAATTTTTTGCATTTGGATTAGGCCATTATTGGCGTGACGGCATCCACGTTCCCGGCCGTACCAATTTGTGGAATGAATTTAAACAGAGACCGGCATCTGTTATCGAGAGGATGGAACGTGAACGAAAGAAGGCCGGCATGGGAGGGATAGGAAGCCCGAAGCATTTGATTGAGAATTTTTCTGCTTTAGAAGCGGCCGGAGTAGATCAATTGATTCTTTTACAACAAAGCGGGAACTATCGTCATGAGGATATCTGCAAGTCCCTGGAACTTTTTGCGACTGAAGTTCTGCCGCAATTTAAAGATAGAGAAGTAAAACGCGAAGCCCTCAAGCGGGAGATGTTGGAGCCATTCATGCATGAGGCGCAGGATCATATACATCAACCTGAGAACATGAAAGACGTGCCGCCAATTGAGGCTTATCCACTCATGTGGAATCAAATGGGTATCGAAAACCAACCAAGCACTCTTGATCGGCGGCCAGGTATGACTGCATTCTGGCAGATGCAGGTAGGGGGCAAACGCTTAAAGAAGGAGCATCCAAAATAAAAAAGGAAGTATTGAGATCGTGGACAGAAATCTAATTTGTTAGACATTTTTTCTTACTGTTAAATGGCGATGAGTTGAACACAAGAGAGATACAGGATTGGTTGATTACTCACGTCGCGGAACTGTTGAATATCGCTCCGCGTGCGATTGATATTCATGATCCTTTTGCAAACTATGGGCTTTCCTCACTCGACGCTGTAACACTTTCAGGAGACCTCGAAGAGTTGCTTGGACGCCGTCTCTCCCCGACCCTGGCTTATGATTACCCGAGCATATTGACACTCTCCCTTTATCTGGCCGGGAATGCGGAAAATAAGAATCCCCCCCCAATCGAAAATTCATTGACCGATACGTCAGCAGAACCCATCGCTGTGATTGGTATGGGGTGTCGGTTTCCAGGGGCAAAAGATCCCGAATCTTTCTGGCGACTACTCTATGACGGAGTCGATGCGATCAGCGAAATTCCGGCTGATCGATGGCAAAAGCAAGCCTTCTATCATCCCGATCCGGCGATTCCGGGTAAAGCAATTTCTTATTGGGGAGGATTTCTTGAAGGTATTGATCTGTTCGATCCTTTCTTTTTTGGCATATCGCCAATTGAAGCCAAATATATGGATCCGCAACAACGATTGCTGCTAGAGTTAGCGTATGAAGCCCTTGATGATGCAGGTCAAACCAAAGCAAATCTTCAGGATTCTAAAACAGGGGTATTCATCGGTATCTCCATAAACGAATACAGCCATCTTCAATTTAGTGATCCTTCGCTGATTACCAGCCATTCTGGTACAGGAAGCGCTTTATCTATTGCGGCCAACCGCATTTCATATTTTTTTAATTTTCGTGGACCAAGCATGGCCATTGACACTGCTTGTTCTTCTTCTCTGGCTGCCGTGCATCTTGCTTGTCAAAGTCTCAGGGATGGTGAGTGCAGAATGGCGATTGCCGGGGGAGTGAATATGATTCTGTCACCGGCGCATTCGATCGCGTTCACTAAAGCCGGTGTTTTGGCTCCGGATGGACGATGTAAAGCCTTCGATGCCCGTGCGAATGGCTATGTGCGTGGCGAAGGTGGCGGTGTGATCGTACTTAAACCACTTTCCGTCGCCTTGGCTGATGGAAATCCGGTCCATGCGTTGATTTTAGGCAGTGCAATGCAACAAGACGGTCGTACCAATGGATTAATGGCACCCAACCAGGAAGCACAGGAAGCAATGTTACGGGAAGCATACCGCGTAGCGGGAATTTCACCGAACAGCATTCAATATGTGGAAACTCATGGAACAGGAACACTTTTAGGCGATTCGATTGAAGCTAAAGCCATCGGAGCTGTCATAGGTTTACATCGTACAAATGGACCTTGTGCTATTGGCTCGGTAAAAACTAATATCGGACATCTGGAGGCTGCTGCCGGAATTGCGGGTCTAATCAAAGTTATTCTGTCCCTCAAACATCGAAAGATTTCACCAAGTCTTCATTATCAATCGCCAAATCCACATATTCCTTTTGATGACTTAAATATTCGGGTTCAAAACGAGTTGAGTTCGTGGCCATCTGGTTCCGGCCCAGCCCTTGCAGGCGTGAGCTCATTTGGTTTTGGTGGAACTAACCTGCACGTGGTAGTGTGCGAGGCAGGTAGTAATAAGCAGGAGGAAAAATACAACGACCTAATTCCATCAACTGATTCCAATTGCCACCTGCTTCCCCTGTCTGCGAACACCTTTGAATCGCTACAATCGCTCGCTGGCACGTTTCAGGAATTTCTTGCATCTGATTCCTCTGGCACTATAAAGGACATATGTTATGCCGCCGGTTTACGACGTAGTCAAGATGATTACCGGTTGGCGGCGATAGGTAATTCCCGGGAGAAATTGTGCAACAGCCTTCAGGCTTTCCTACGGGAAGAGCAAGATCCCAATCTTGTCCCTGGTCGCGTGGTTCATGATCGCCAACCTAAGCTGGTATTTGTTTTTCCGGGACAGGGTGGGCAGTGGTTTGGCATGGGTCGCGAACTTCTAAAAACGGAACATGTTTTTTATGAGGCGATTGAACGAATCGATCATGCAATTCGGGCATATTGCTCCTGGTCTTTAATGGAAGTACTTTGCGCGGAACCATCGGAATCACCGCTCGAAGAAATTGATGTGGTTCAACCAGTGCTATTTGCCATTCAGGTAGCTATTGCCATGCTATGGCAATCATGGGGTATTACACCGGATGCCGTGGTAGGACACAGTATGGGTGAAGTGGCCGCCGCACATATTGCCGGCATATTAAGTTTGGAGGACGCAACAAAAATCATATGCATTCGCAGTCAGCTCCTGAAGCGTTTGCGAGGGCAGGGCAGTATGATGGCGACTGAGCTATCGTCCCATCAAGCCAAAGTATTGCTTAAGGATTATGGCAATGAAATCGCCGTTGGTGCGATTAACAGTCCTACATCAACTGTTTTATCCGGGGATGCTGAAAGAATGAAGGAAATCATGAATTCCTTACAGCGCCAAAATCTTTTTTGCAAATTGGTAAACGTCGATGTTGCATCCCACAGTCTGCATGTGGAGCCTATACGTTCTGAATTGCTCAAGGCATTGGATGAATTGCATCCTCAACCTGCAAGGTTACCCATCTATTCGACGGTAACCGGTACCCGGGGAGATGATCTCGCTTTCAATGCTAACTACTGGATGGACAATCTCAGAAAACCTGTGCTATTTTCCGATACGATTATGCATTTACTCGATAGCGGGTATACAACTTTTATTGAGATAGGTCCCCATCCTATTCTTCTTAGTTCCATACAACAATCGATACATCCCCGTCATTTGCAAGTCCGGGTGTTTCCTTCGTTGCGTCGGGAAGAACCTGAACGGCAAGTCATGCTCGGAGTTTTGGGCGCACTTTATACCGATGGATTTTCAATTGCCTGGAACAAACTCTATCCGACGGGGGGGAAGTATGTTCAGCTTCCTCTGATTCCCTGGCAGCGCCAGCGTTATTGGATTGATACAAAGTCTGCAAGTTTGAAAAAGCCGTGGCATCAGAGTCGGGTGGCTGGTGGGGATTCCCATCCGCTATTGGGTCATCGAATAAATTTGGCGAATTCACCTTCATCTTTTGTATGGCAAACAGAGTTCGATAATGAAGTGCTGAGGTTCCTCGAAGATCATCGGATCGGAGATGAGATCGTGTTGCCTGCTGCCGCATATATTGAAATGGCGTTACAATCCGCTGAAGAAACAGGTTTAAATAATTCACATGAGCTTTCTGATTTCGTTTTCAAAGAGAGCATGATTTTACAAAGCGGAAAGTCCAGGTCGATTCAAGTTCTTTTATCTCCTAATGAGGCAGGGGGTTTCTTGTTTAGCGTTTATAGTCGAATTGTCCCGGAAGAAAATTGGATTTTGAACGCCTCTGTCACTTTTTTACAGAAACAGGCTGTCGATGGTTTGGTGTCATCAATAAGGATTTTACCCGATACGATTCGAAAACAAAGCACAGCGCAGTATGCGGCAGATGAATTTTACCAAAGATTACGGGAACGTGGCATACAGTATGGCCCAGGTTTTCGCGCGGTAGAATACGTGTGGAGCAAGGATAACGAATCATTAGGTCGAATCAGATTGCCCGAGTCCTTACAATATGATAGTAACGATTACCAGATACATCCCGCACTTTTAGACGCCTGTCTGCAGGTGCTGGTTGCGACTCAAAGTGCTTCCGCTGAACATGATCTTTACATCCCGACCCGTTGCAAGAGTATCCGATTCTTCCTGCGACCCGTTCAGCTTACATGGAGTCACGTGTCCCTGCAATCCGTACCTGCGTCAGGTACAGACGTCATCAATGCCGACATTAGATTATTAGATGAAAATAATCAAATCGTTGCCGAACTAATTGGCTTTCAGCTGCAGCGCACCAGTAGACGTATCCGGCATCTCCTTTCCCGGCAAGATACCTGGTTATACCGGTTACGCTGGCAAGCCGGGGAAATACCAACGACTTCGTCGGGCACTTTGCGGGAACGAAGGCAATGGTTGATTTTTGCAGATGACGACGGTTTAGGCGAGGAATTGGCAAAACAGCTGGAGTCAGATGGTGATAGCTGCCACCTGTTGCTGTGCAAAGAGATCATTAAAAAACTGAAAAAAGCTGATGATACTGCTTTCATTGAACTAATATCGAAACAACTAAATGAAACACCCTCACCACTTTACGGCATTATACATTTATGGAGTCTTTCAATACCTCCGCAATCTTCGGATGATTTAGAAACTCCAGATGCGATTCAAATGCTCGGCTGTAATAGCGTGTTGTTGCTCGTACAGTCTTTGGCCAGACGCCTTGCGGGATTACCACGTTTATGGTTAGTGACACGAGGTGCGCAATCTGTCAAATCCGGTGAGCCGATCGCCATAGAACAATCCTGCTTGTGGGGTTTAGGGAAGGTGATAGGCCTTGAGTTTCCTGAACTTCGTTGTATCCGTATTGATCTGGATCTTCGCCACGCTAATGCGGGCGCTGTTCCACTTCTTTTGAAACAAATTTCCATAGATGATCGTGAAGATCAAATTGCCTTTCGCGGGGATGGTCGCTTTGTTCTTCGGCTTTTGCCATTCACACTTTCCACTTCGTTCGGTTCCCCTGCGATATCATTACGGGCGGATAGTACATACCTGATTACTGGTGGCCTGGGAGGATTGGGACTTGAAACTGCAAGATGGATGGCACAACGGGGAGCCCGACACCTGGTATTATTGGGTAGGAGTAAACCATCTTCCTTAGCGATAGGTATTGTTGATCAAATGAAGTATGAAGGCATTGAAGTTATCATTGAACAGGCAGATGTGAGCGATCTGGCTCAATTGGAAAATGTGTTTAAGAAAATCGAACGAAATATGCCTGTGTTGCGGGGAGTAGTGCACGCTGCAGGGGTGTTAGATGATGGTTCTTTACTTAATCTTGATAAGGTGCGAATGAAAAATGTCATGGCACCAAAGGTGGAAGGCACCTGGAACCTTCACGCTGCAACTCTTCGCCACCCATTGGATTTCTTCGTTCTCTTTTCGTCTGCATGCTCCGTACTTGGAGCTCCGGGGCAGGGAAATTATGCAGCTGCAAGCGCTTACCTTGATGCAATGGCTTATTTTCGTCGCAATCTGGGACTTCCCGCAATAAGCATCAACTGGGGCCCCTGGGCTGAAGTTGGATTGGCTGCGGAGGCGACTGAAAGGCTGAAGGAACAAAACGGATCAACTCAACATCTTATTAAGGTGATAAAAATTGATGAGGGTTTGGAAATTCTTGAACAACTTCTCACAGAACCAACTCCTCAGATTGTTGTATTACCTTTTGATTTGAAGAATTTGCTTCATCTTTACCCGACAGCGGCAGGCATGCCGTTCTTTACGGAAGTTGGCGGGAGCGACACACATGTTGCCCATCTCTATGCGAGGCCAAAACTGCGCCAGAAGTACGTTGCACCCCGGAACGAAGTTGAACGCAAACTCACCGGGCTGTGGCAGCAGACGTTGCATATCGATCGGGTAGGTGTTCACGACTCTTTTTTTGAATTAGGCGGTGACTCAGTACTCGCTGCACAAATCTTAACATTGGCTCACAAAAATTTTGGAGTACGCATCAACCCGCAAGACGCATTCAACGCCTTTACAATTGAACGACTGGCGGAAATGTTAGAGGCTGGGATCTTAAGCAAGATTGAAGAAATGAGTGAGGACGAAGCCCAAAAACTACTTTCAAATGGATAACAGTATAGCGAGTAAGAATCTATCACCGGCGAAACGTGCATTATTGGAAAAGTGGCTGGAGGGGCAATCGAATAACGATACCAAAAATATTCCCCGACGTCCGCTAAATAGTCCGATTCCACTTTCCTTTCCGCAACAGAGCCGTCTATTTCTTGAGTTGCTTGAGCCAGGTACAGCGGTCAATAACCTTTCTGTTTTCCTGGAGCTCGATGGCAAGCTTGATTTTCCAGCATTGGAACAAAGTGCCAATCAGATCATCGCTCGTCATGATGTCCTGCGCACTTGCTTTTCTTTTTCTCAAGGACTGCCAACCCCCCAGGTTTTGGCTGACCTGATGATCACCATTCCAATCGTCGACTTGAAGACATTCGATATTCCCGGGGAGATGACGGAAGCTCGCCGGCTTGCTGAAAAGGAAATTCTGCAGCCTTTCGACCTGGCGCAAGCACCATTGATACGCATCAAACTCTACGTTTTAAGCAACGGGAAGTATTTGTTGCTTGTTATTGTTCACCATACCATTGGCGATGGTTGGTCTTTGGGAGTCTTTCTCAATGAGTTGACATTGTTGTATCAAAAAAACACATTCGACAAGGTCAGCGAACCACCTGAACTATCCATCCAATATTCTGACTTTGCACATTGGCAAACCGATGAAAAACACCAGGAGGTTTGGCATTCTTCAATTGCTTACTGGAAAAAACAGTTAGGTGAAGAATACCCCATTTTGGAACTACCAACCGATCAGGCAAGAGGTGCCAGACAAACTTTCAAGGGAGGGACCTATCGTTTTGTAATCTCCAAAGACCTAACGAAAGTACTCGAAGAATTAAGTCGACAAGAAGATGCCACCTTGTTTATGACTTTGCTTACAGCCTTTTACATATTGCTCCATCGATACACTGGACAAGATGAAATCCTGGTGGGAACTCCTATCGCTAATCGCAATCTTCCCGAACTTGAGGATTTAATCGGCGTTTTTATCAATACACTTGTTCTTCGGGCAAGCCTTTCTGGTGATCCGGGTTTTCGTGAAATGCTCAGGCAGGTGCGTAAGGTCTCTCTGGAGGCATATGCTCATCAGGATTTTCCTTTTGAGAAACTCATGGAAGAGCTGAAGCCTAAACGTGATCTCAACCGTCCACCCCTGTTCCAGGTGGTTTTTAACCTGCAAAATTCGCCGCTGCCCAAACTGGATATTGCAGGTCTTAAGACTGCTTTCCTGGAAATCGATCGGGGCGTATCGCAGTTTGATCTGACATTGATGATTTCAAAAATGGAAGGACAATGTCAGGCAACTGTTGAATATAATGCTAATCTCTTTAAACCAGCTACGATTAAAAGGATGTTCCAGTCTTTTCTCATGTTTCTGGAATATGCTTCAACCCAACCGGATAGCCCAATTTCCAAATTACGACTAGTCACGCAGGAGGAGCTGCATCGAATTGTTTACGAGCGTAATCAGACTCGATTGGATTTTCCCCGCGAAAAATGTATACATGAGCTTATAGAAGAACAAGTGGAACAGACACCGGATGCTATTGCGATTATTCATGATCAGGCTCAGATAACATACAGCGAACTTAACCGACGTGCAAATGCGCTGGCAAAGCATCTGCAGGAACTTGGTGTTGGCCCGGAAATTCGGGTTGGGATTTTGATGAGGAAATCATTAGAAATTGTTGAATCGCTTTTAGGTGTTTTAAAAGCAGGCGGGGCGTATGTACCGATTCACATTTCTTCACCAACAGAGCGCATACAATTTATGCTCAAAGATGCGAATGTGCAGGTGTTACTGACCAATATAGATCCCGGACGACTTGACGAATTTAGGGGACGCGTTGTCAATTTGAATGATGAAAATATTTCACCAAAAAGTGATTTCCCCAATCCCAAAACCCTTGCCAATTCAGACAGTCTTGTGTACATCATTTATACTTCAGGCTCTACCGGACAGCCTAAAGGAGTCATGGTTAATCATTCCTCCCTGGTGAACTTCCTCTGGTCAATGCGTAATAGCCCGGGAATGAATGAAGATACTGTGATGTTGGCATTGGCGTCGACCTCCTTTGATCCTTCGACCCTGGAATTATTCCTGCCGTTAATGGTAGGAGCAAAGGTGGTGGTAGCGAGCGAAGAGATGACTACAAACCCTTTATTGATCGCAGAAACTATCAGTCGACACGATGTAAACATAGTGCAGGCAACGCCTGCTACCTGGCAATTACTGCTGGATACAGGTTGGGCGGGCAAGCCGGGCCTGAAAGCGCTTTGTGGCGGTGACGTAATGACACGGAAACTAGCTGATCAGCTTCTGGGACGGGTTGGCAATCTGTGGAACGTGTACGGTCCTACCGAGACAACCGTATGGTCTTCGCTCTGCCAAATACAGAAAGGTAACGCCCCTATTACAATTGGGCAACCTATTGCCAACGCGCAGATTTATATATTGGATCGCTATCTTCAGCCCGTACCGATTGGCGTAATCGGCGAATTGCACATATCAGGTGAAGGAGTGGCTCGGGCTTATCTTAATAGCCCCTCATTGACGAAGGAGAAATTCATCCCTGATTTTATTAGTTCTAAACCCGGCGCACGATTATATAAGACGGGTGATATAGCCCGTTATTTACCTGACTATAGCATCGAGATGCTTGGAAGGAATGACGACCAGGTGAAGGTCTACGGTCATCGTGTAGAATTGGGTGAGATTACAGCCGTATTGATGCAACATCCGGCAGTGAATGATTGCATCGTTATTACCCGGACAGAAATCTCC
>Ga0068860_100004663_pt1 | contig 13995 bp, 10 predicted proteins | sample KBSSwiS32_FD_66597 | JGI IMG/M metagenome (GOLD analysis project Ga0068860, IMG submission 66597) | Switchgrass rhizosphere microbial communities from Kellogg Biological Station, Michigan, USA - KBS Switchgrass S3-2 | ecosystem: Host-associated > Plants > Roots > Rhizosphere > Soil ... | reverse complement strand
ATCAGTTGACAAATAAGGAGGAAGCCGTTCTTAACAAGATTATTCTAAATGAGTTTATGAGTCTGGTACATGCCGAAATAGAATTACTCCCCGACGTTGCAAAAAAAGTATTTTCTTTAGTCTATATTGAAGGGCTCGAAACAGCGGAAATTGCCAAAAAATTAGATATGCATCCAAAAACCGTGAGAAATAATAAAGACAGGGCGCTTTCCCTGTTACGAATTTATTTATTAAAAAAAGATATCACGATATCAGCTGTGTTGAGTTGGTCCCTGATTCATTTATTTTCATAAATCCGTCCGTTATCGCTGCATAAGTAAAAATACTCCCCCGACACATTCCACAATTGACTAATTCGTGATCGTAGTAGTTTTTCTAATAACTTTTCAGGTGGAACTTACATTTTTTTTAATTTTTTTCCAAGTCTTGCAGGTCTTTTGAAAAATTGGGAGTCTTTATAGTAAGGATATATTTTTTTGATATAAAAGACAAGGTTTCCATGTACCTGCCAGAACGCATCGCGAAATTATTATTGGGCCACCTGAAACAGGAATTGAATGGAGAAGAAAGAGCTGAACTAAATGAATGGATCGAAAATTCGGAAGGTAACCGGCGACTTTTTGATCAGCTAAATGACAAAAAGTATTTCCTCGAAGCGCTTCGCAATTTCGAAAGAGAAAAAGCAGTTCACAGAATGATTTCTGATGCCGTCGAATTACAACCCCGGCCAGTAAGTTTAGCCCGTCGCCCGCTTTTTTCATTCATCGCGGCTGCGATGCTTATTTTAATTGCCGGCACTGCGACGTGGTACCACCTTCACACCAAATCAATTCAAAATAATGATCGCAAAAAAAACCTGGCAGCTGCGCAGGATATTATGCCGGGCCGGGATAAAGCAACATTGACTTTGTCTGATGGATCGGTTCTTAATCTCGACAGCGTTTCAAATGGAACCATTGCAGCAGAGGGGAAATCAAACATTTCCAAAGTCTCAAACAAACTACTAACCTACCAGTTTACCGATGGTAACGATCAGGTAAGAACGACACTCCCTACCTACAACAGTGTTTCAACACCACGCGGGGGCCAATATCAAATCGTTCTGGCCGATGGAACCAAAGTTTATCTCAACGCCGAATCATCAGTCAGATTTCCAACTTCATTCACCTCGCATGAAAGACAGGTTGAGTTGACCGGCGAAGCATTTTTCGAAGTGGCAAAAAATCCGAAAATGCCTTTTAAAGTAAAGGTCAACGACATCCAAGTCACTGTTCTGGGAACTCACTTTAACGTTAATGGTTATGCGAACGAACTTTTAACAACAACGACTCTTTTAGAAGGCTCCGTAAAGATAGAAGCAACCAATGGGAATATCTCTGTCAAACTGAAACCCGGTGAACAAGCAAAGTATCGAAGAGGATCCATGAGCTTAGTTGAAAATCCGGACTTGGAAAATGCAACTGCCTGGAAGGACGGAGTTTTTCGTTTTAACAAGACAGATATCGAAACCATCATGCGCCAGGTTGCGCGCTGGTACAATGTGGAAATCGTATACGGAGAAAAAGTCCAACATCTTTTCTCGGGGAGAATTTCGAGGGACGTCCCTGTTTCGAAATTATTGCAGCTTTTGGAAATGACTGATCGGGTACATTTCACAATCGAAGATCAGAAAATAATTGTCCGACCCTGATACAAAATCGAATCAAGAACTCAAAAATGAAATTTGTAATTCTATATACTGTTTTGCTCATTGCCGGAAATGCGAACGCGCAACAGCCCATCACATGGAATTTCTCTTCAAAAAAAATTGGCGAAAATACATTCGAGCTCCACTTCTCCGCGACCATTGAAAACTCGTGGCATACGTATTCTCAAACCACGCCGGCCGGTGGACCGGCACCAACAAAAATTTCATTTGCAAAGAACCCATTGTGTCAGCCAGTCGGGAAAACCAGGGAAGTCGGTGAGTTGGAGAATTCCTATGATGAAGCATTCGGCGTGCATGTAAAATCCTTTTCAACAAAAGTTGATTTTGTACAAGTCGTAAAATTAAAATCAGGCGCTAAAACAAACCAGTCCGGCACGATTGAATATATGGTTTGCAACAGTCATGAATGCCTGCCGCCGAAAACAATTTCTTTTTCTATTTTAATAAACCAATGATGAACACCAAAAATATAATTGGTATGATGAAGCGGACAAAAAAGCAGGAAGTTTTCTCACGTGACTAGTGTTTGTATGTAGTTACAAAAAAGGGTTTGTTTCTACTTACCCTTTTCATTCAGTTCCTGCATTGTTAATACTAAATCACATAACCAATGGAATGAAAAAAATAATTCAACAAAGCCGACGCCTGCTGGAGACAGGCGCCGGTAAAAATTGAGTTAATACTTTTTACAATCGGTAAGACTGCTATTGTTTAACCCAAACATTACAAAACTATGCTATTCGTGGCTCTTTCAAAACACTGTCATGCTGGTAAAAGAAGACTGTTTATTAAAATCCTGCTGGTTATGAAACTAACCACTCTCTTCGTTCTCGTCTTTTTGCTGAACGCACATGCAGATACTTCCGCGCAGACTGTGACGTTATCGCTGCGCGATGCCAGTCTCGAAAAAATATTTTCTGAGATTCAAAAACAAACGGGCTACAGCTTTATTTATTCAAACACCGATTTGGATAACGCCAATAAAGTCAGTCTGGACATTACAAATGTGAAACTGGAAACAGCATTAAAAATTATTTTTAAAGATCAGCCTCTTTCTTATGCGATCGATCAAAAATATATCGTCGTAAAATACCTGGGCACATCAGCCAGCAACATTCCTAAGAGCATCTTGTCAGAAATAAGGGGCAAAGTCTATAATGAAAAAAAGGAACCCGTGGAAGGTGTTACCGTGACAGTAAAAGGAACTCAAAAAGCGACGTCAACAGACGAAGATGGAGAATTTACACTAAGGGGAATTGAGGAAAACGCTACGCTTGTTTTTTCAAGCGTAAATATGGAAACGTATGAATATCGCGTGGGGGATTCAAAAGATTTGGTGATCTCACTGAGGACAAAAGTGAATGCGTTAAGTAATGTTACAGTAGTTTATTCTAACGGGTACCAAAATATTTCAAAGGAAAGAGCCACCGGATCTTTTGTTCAAATAGACAATCAACTTCTCAACCGGTCCGTATCAACAAATGTTCTTGATCGGATCTACTATGTAACCAGCGGATTGAAATATGAACCCCAGTTAGCCAACACATCTTTTGGCGGACTCAGTATAAGAGGAATAAGTACCATCAATGCGAATTTTCAGCCACTCATTGTTGTTGACGGTTTTCCATACAATGGAGACCTGGGAAGTATAAATCCAAATGATGTTGAAAATATTACTGTACTGAAAGACGCCGCTGCGGCATCCATTTGGGGTGCAAGAGCGGGTAATGGAGTCATTGTCATCACAACGAAAAAAGGTCGGTACAATCAAAGGGTCAACGTTCAGTTTAACAGTAACGTGACAGTTGGAGAAAAACCTAAAATTTATAAATATCCGGTAATCTCTTCCAAGGATGAAGTTGACTTTGAAAAACGGTTATTCAATACCGGGTATTACAATTTGTATGACAGCGTCTATGCACCCATTGGATATTTTCCGGCAGTTTCGCAGGCCACGGAAATCTTGCTGGCGGAACAAAGCGGCTCTATTTCACCAACCGAAGCGAATACACAGTTGGCGCAACTGCAAAATCAGGATGTGAGATCAGACATTGACAGGTACTTTTTGCAAACCAGCATAAACCAGCAATATGCATTAAATTTTTCAGGCGGAGCGGACAAAGTCAGTTACTACGGTTCAATAGGCTACGACAGGAATCGGGCGAATGATAAACGTAAGGATGATAACAGGCTTACACTTCGCATGGAAAACACCTACAGACCCATCAAAAATGTTGAACTGACCGGGTTCATTAATTATACTCAGACCAAGACGCACGATGATGGGATAAATTACGCCAACTTGTTGCCTCTTGGCAGCATCCCGATGGCACCTTACAGCAAACTCGCAGACGGAGACCAAAATGCCCTGGCCATTCCATCCCCAAACGGCGGCCTCAGGCTCGGCTTTGTTGATACGGCAACTTATCCCGCGCTGCTGGACTGGCATTATCGTCCACTGGATGAATTGCACAACAACGACAAAACAATTTCCAGCTTTGATATCCGATTTGGCGCCGGAGCGAAATATACAATCATACCGGGACTCAGCGCCGAAATAAAATTCCAGTATCAAAAAATAAAAACCGACTCGAGAGCTTATTCAAGTCAGAACAATTTTTACACAAGAGATTTGATTAATCAATACATGTTCGTTGATCCTAATACCGGCTTTGTCAATTACCCGGTTCCATTGGGAGGAATTCTCGATAATCAAACCGTTGACATAACAAACAAAAATATAAGAGCACAATTAAACTTTAATCACAAGTGGAATGATCATGAAGTGACAGTCATCGCAGGTGCCGAAAAAAGCGAATCTAATTCTGATCTGAACCAATACCGAAGGTATGGCTACGATCCCGGTACGGGATTGTTTAGCGCCATTATGGACTATAATACCATCTTTAACCTTACCCCATTTTATAACTATCACAGTAACCGTGTGCCAAACACTGATTTTTATTCCGGTCATTTAAACCGTATTATCAGTTACTATGCAAATGCCGCTTACAGTTTTAGAGAGAGGTATATTTTTAGTATCAGCGGCAGAGAAGACGGCACGAATTTATTCGGCGTAAAATTCAACGACAAAATCACACCGCTCTGGTCAGCGGGCCTCGCATGGAGTATATCAAAAGAAAATTTCTATCACGTGGGCTGGCTCCCGAACCTGAAACTAAGAACCACGTATGGTTATAGTGGCAATATGAAAAATGATGCAACCAGTTTTGCAACGATCAACTTTGCCCCGAATGACTACCTTACCGGCGCCCAGTACGCACAAATTGTGACTCCGCCAAATCCGCATTTGAAATGGGAAAAAGTCCGGATGATTAATTTTGCTGTTGACTTTGCGACCGTCAATCAAAGAATCGCCGGCAGCATTGAGTACTACACAAAAAAAGGGACAGATCTTATCGGAAATATTGCGATTGATCCAACAGCCGGATTCCCCAATTACGTTGGGAACTATGCAGGTATCAGCGGAAATGGAATAGATCTTTCTCTTAGTTTAAAAGTGATGGACCATAAAGTATTCAAATGGCAGCTTAATTTTCTGTATAACTATAATTCTGACAAAGTCACTGCTTATGACCAGGCACCGATCGCAGCAAACATGGTCAACCTCGGCGGGTCACCCGTTATTGGAAAACCATTGTTATCGATATTTAGTTACAAATCTGCCGGCCTTGACCCACAAACCGGCGATCCCCGGGGCATAATAGGAAAAACAATCACTGGCTATGATTCCGTAATTAGTTTTAGCAAACCGGAAGATATGGTCTATAACGGTCCCGCACAACCGCGCTCATTCGGTTCGCTCCGTAATACATTTTTCTGGAAGAACTTTTCACTCTCCTTCAATATTACCTACAAACTCGGCTACTATTTCAGGAGAACCTCGATAAACTATGCTGGGCTGTTTAATAGTTGGGGTGGCCATGCAGACTACACTAAACGTTGGCAAAATCCGGGCGATGAAAAAATTACTGATGTGCCTTCTGTTCCCGGTGCACCAATTCCTACACGGGACCAGATGTATTTGTTTTCGAATGTCCTTGTCGAACGAGGTGATCATATCAGGCTGCAGGATTTGCGGCTGGCATATGATTTAAATCAGTCCGCATCCAGAAAATTACCTTTTCAAAATATTCAGTTTTACATTTTCGCGAATAATCTCGGGATTTTATGGAGAGCAAATAAATATAACATTGATCCGGATTATGGATATATCCCACCCTCAAGAACAATTTCTGTCGGTTTGAATGTGGGTTTTTAAAATGATGTTTTTGTAGTGTCGGCGTAACCTCGATGTAAAACTTCAAAAAAATTATTATGATAACGCAAATAATAAAATACGGCCTGAAATATTTTCAAATCGCGACATCTTTGTTTGTTCTGGTGGCATTCTGCGGAAGTTGTCAAAAGCAGAAAGACTGGCTGAATGAAAAATCGGATAAAACCCAGGCTGTTCCATCCACGCTGACAGATTATCAATCGCTGCTAAATAATAGTTTTACGATGAACTATTATGCACCGGGAATCGGCGAACTCGGCTCGGATGGTCATTACGTATCCGAAGACGCATGGTCTGTTGCTTCTGATCCAAAAGGAATTAATGCATACACATGGTCGCACAACCTGCCCTACAAAATAATTATTGATTGGAATCAGACTTATTCCAGGGTCTTCAATGCTAATTTGGTTTTGGATGGTTTGAGTAACATCTATCCCACCAATGCAATGGACCAGACAACCTGGAATAATATCAAAGGCCAGGCACTTTTTCACAGGGCAGATGCTTTTTTTGATCTTGCGCAGGTCTGGGCTCCGCCGTACGTCGAAACATCTGCTTCAAAAGATTTGAGTATTCCCCTGAGATTAAATGCTGATATTACCATTCCGTCGGTTCGCTCCACGGTGCAGCAAACCTATGATCAAATCATTAGTGATTTGCGCGCTGCCGCGGATTTGCTTCCAGATAATAATTCATACAGAAGCAGGCCTTCAAAGACCGCTGCCTTTTCGCTTTTGGCAAGAACCTTTTTATCCATTGAGAAATACGACAGTGCATTGAAATATGCAGATGAGGCGCTACAACTGAACAGCGATTTACTGGACTACAACACGCTTGATCCAACACTTGGCTATATCGGATTGATGAATAAGGAAGTGGTGTTTCATATAAGCCTGTATACAGGTGACATGTCTGATTTTCTGACGTTCAATTGTCTGATCGATACGACACTCTACAATTCTTATGATGCAAATGACTTAAGAAAAACATTATTCTTTATTCAAAATGGGGATGGCACCATCTTATTCCAGGGCAACTACAACAACAATAACACGGATCTGTTTTGCGGTCTCGCCACTGATGAACTTTTTCTGATACGCGCCGAATGTTTTGCGCGCGCAGGCAAAACAACCGAGGCCATGAACGATCTCAATACATTACTTCAGACCCGATGGGTGAGCGGAACATTTATTCCATTTACTGCAACGGATTCAGATGATGCACTGGCACAGGTCCTCGCAGAAAGAAAAAAAGAATTACTGCTGCGTGGCATTCGATGGTCGGACCTTCGCCGGTTAAATCATCAGACAAATTTCGCGACGACGATTGTCCGGAATGTCGGAGGTAATTCCTATACACTTGAACCGAATAACTTCAGGTACACATTCCCGTTACCCGACGATGTTATCCAATTGTCGGGCATGCCACAAAATCCAGGATGGTAATTGTCGAACATGATTCATTAAAAATACGCTGTAGTCTAAAAATCAAATTCATGGCAAACCGTTTCTTACTATTTTTTTTTAAAATTATTTTGAGCGTTTCTGCGATTGCTCAAAATAGTACGATACGTCCTTTGAAAATTGGCGATTTTGTGCCGGACGTTCCACTTGATAACCTGCTCAACTATCCGTCGCCAACAGCAAAACTATCGGACTTCAAAGGCAAATTGGTCATCCTGGATTTTTGGAACAAAGGCTGCTCTTCCTGTATTCAGGCATTTCCAAAAATGCAGGAATTGCAAAAGGAGTTCGAGGGGAAACTGCAGGTACTGCTCGTTACCGCTAATGTACCCGAAGAGCTGAAACTCTTGTTTAAGCAATCGCCTATCATTAAAAAGACCCGCCTGCCTTTTAAACTTGCGGATTCCATATTTACGAATATGTTTCCCCATTTCCTGGAACCCTATCATGTATGGATAGACGCTAATGGTAAGGTCATTGCAACCACGCGTGACTTTAATGCAACACCGGAACATATCCGCGATTATTTAGAAGGAAAAAATATCGGATTCATTGTTCCAAGAGATTTGGAGGAATTCAATATGGATATGTATAAGCCAATGCTGCAGGAAAAAAATGCAAAGCTGCTCGACAATTTATTATACTACTCTGTGATAACAAAACCCTTGTTTAGCGAGCGAAGTTCCGGGCTGCTGGCTGATTCTGTTTCAAGTAATCAATCAGGCATGAGGTTTCTGGATGCAAATCTTCTTTTTCTATTTTGGGCTGCGTATACATTCAGGGACCCCTTTGACCGGATTATTGTTGAAGCGAAAAATCGGGGACGTTTTTTTGAACCTAAAGACAATAATGAAAAAGATGCATGGCAGAGGCAAAATACATTTTGCTACGAGATCAGGTTGCCCTCCAGCCAATATGATTCGATGTCAAATGAAGCTCTTACAAAAAAACTTTTAAAAAAAATGCAGGCCGATCTCAACATGGCATTCGGTGTAACGGCAATGGTTGAACGCCGAAAATTAAAATGTTGGGTGCTTTCAAAACCTGGTGTTGGGAACCAGTTAAAAACGAATGGGGGTTTTGACTATATCCAGCAGGATGAAAATCACTTTATAATTAGAAATGCTGACTTTGCATTATTCACTGACAAAATCGTACAGGAAAATTTGGGTGTGTCTTCACATCCGTTGGTTGATGAAACAGGGTTTACAGGAAAAGTTGATATGGATATCAATGCCTCCTTTACTGATATTTCCTCATTAAATAAGGAACTAAAAAAATATGGCCTCGAACTCAAAGAGCAGGACCTTGAATTAAAGGTCCTGGTAATAAAAGACGACGAATAAAATATTTCAAAAGATCTCATTATGACTATTAAATCCAACTTGAACATGATGAAGCTAATTTCATTTATCCTTCTACTATTATCCATGGATGCATCTGCCCAATCAAGGCAGAAAGGTTTTACCATACATGGCGAACTAACCGGGCTAAAGGATGGGACGGTTTTATATTTAGAACATAACAATGATAACGGGGGATCAGACACGGTCGCCAGAGTAACTGCTACGGATGGGAAATTTTCTTTTAGCGGGTTTGTCGAGCATGAAGCGGAACCTTATTTTATAAAAATTGACACGTCAAAGACAAAGTACGAGAGGGAAATCGTGGGTCTAATTGCTATATTAATGGAAAACAAAGCGGTCGAAGTGAAGGGAGATATCAGCGATCTGTCCATACCTGCCATCAAAGTCAGCGGATCACCTGCGCACGACGAATTTGTTTCCTATTACGTAATATCTGATTCAATGATGGCGATTTCGAACGGGCTGCTTGATCGAATGAACACCGCGTATGGAAAAGGCGACACTGTTTCCGCGGCATATTTCCAGCGGCAGTTTGACGATGCCAGAACCAGGTTTAATGAAGTGGCCACAACATGGATTGTGAACCATCCGGGTTCGATGGTAACTCCATGGCTGATTGACCAGATTTATCGGGGAGAACTGGAAAAATTGAAAAGCTTTTATGGCAACCTCGAGCCGAGAGTACAAAACAGCAAAACGGGAAGGGATCTTCATTCGCAAATAATTGCACTCGAAAAAACTGCCGAAGGCAGAGTTGCTCCAAACTTTCAATTTCCCGATCAGGACGGAAAGAATATTTCATTGAAAGAAGTGGTCCAAAAAAGCAAATTGACCGTTCTCGAATTTTGGGCTTCCTGGTGCGCTCCTTGCCTCGAGGAATTCCCTAAAATGAAAGAAATTTATAGTCAGTACCATGACAAAGGTTTAAACATATTGGCTTATTCAGTGGACGATAAAGAATCTGATTGGAAAAAGGCCATTGCTAAAAATAATTTGAAATGGTACAATATCAGGGAAACCTCCAAAGCATTTGCGGAGAAAGAGTACGGAGTAACCGGCCTCCCGCAGATATTTCTTTTGAATGAGAAAGGAGAAATTGTGTCAAAACCGGTAACGGCAGACGAATTGCAGAAAAAAATTATTGAACTGATGAATCAGTGATGTCCTATTCGGATTTACAGTGTATTCTGACCAGGTAGGAAGACTGAGATCCTGTGCAGTTATTCAGCTTTTGCGCGCAGCAGAAACGACTTCCAACGTCATTACAGGAAAATGGCGAGTTGGGTTCGTGATTCAAGGTATAACATGTGTTAGACGGCGGGCAAAAATCTGACCCGGTGTTGTTAGTATTGTCATACACTCTATTCGGAAATACGGAAACGTTTGTTACTTTATCATAATCGTTCAATCGGCATACGTAAGAAAACGCGCTCTTCAAAGTCATTCCTGCAATTTCTGTTTTCTGCGCAGTAAAAGAAAGGGTCAATGAAAAGATGCATGACAGCAATGAAAATGTTGAAATTTTTTTTCTCATGAGCATTGTTTTTTCTAGGTTTTTATTCGATAGGTTCCGATGTGGGTATCATATATCGCAATCAAAAAATTTTTTTTGATAAGGATGGACTTCACCTTCTCTCCCTTTATATATGGAATATAGAAACTGCGGACATATTTTCCATCTGCAACTCTGTACATGTCAACAACTGCATTTTCCCTGAATGTTGACATCTCCTCGTTGTCCGCAATTAATTTCGATATAACATATAAATTTCCGTTGTCAACGTACGAATCACTATTGATTTCCACTCTCGCATTGGCCGGCATGAGGTAGTCGTCGCCGCCAATCTCGAGATTTCTTACGCTGATAGAATTAGTTTTCACAGTGTCGATTGTTTTGCCCTTGTATATAATTGCAAGATTGGTATCAAGGCAGTAGAAAGTATTCTGATAGTATTGAATGTACAAAAGACGATGCGTAAGTTCGTCATATTTCAACATGCCGTCGGATCCTAACCCGACATCGTTCAGGCCGCGAATAATGCTCGCTTCCGTAACTACTTTCCCGGTTGTATTATCAATTTTTTTAAAGATTTGTTCTTTCATCGCCGTATCAAAACCGCGAATGATCGTGTAGTTGGGTGAAATTCGAACCGAGCGGGTATAAGCAGGAGTTAAAAATTTGATGGTGTCCATCTTTTTACTCTCCAGCTTTGTGTAAAGCATCGCCGAAAGATTGTTCGCAAGAATATAGACCCAGGGTGAATCGACAAAAATATTGTGCGAAATAATTTCTTCGTCCACTTTCAAAGGAAGATGAAATAACCTTTGTTTTTTTAAACCCTGGTCAACCATAAATAACCATTCGGGATTGGGAACAGTTACAAAAAAATGATCAGAAGTAAGTCCGCAAATTTTGTCAAACGGAACTTTTGTACCTATTTGTTGTAATGTGTGGACCGTATCCCCAAGCAAAGTTCTTTGAAAACCGTTTTTTCTTTCGTTCGGCATCGTTGCAGAATTCAAAAGGACAAATAGAATCGCCAAAACGATTGCTGTGATACTTGAGACACCAATAATAACTTTCCTGTACATAGAGGTTCGATTATAGTTAGAATAATTTTAATTAATCGTGCACTTCTGATTCGGTTTTATCGACTAAGAAAATGCTGACATATCTTAGAAAAGATATGTCAGCATTTTTTGAGTGGGCAACAAACTCAATTCTTATGATTTGTAGTGAAGTGTTACTTTGAATCCACCTGTGCAAGCGGTACCTTTTACGGCACAGCAGAAATGAGTCTGTGTGTCGTTACAAGAGAACGCAGACGTTGGCTGATGGTTCAGAGAAAAACAGTCAGCTGTCGGAGGAAGACCTGCGGAACCAGTATTTCCTGTGTTGTCATACACTACATTTGGAATCACGGTGATATCTGTGATCTTGTCATAGTCAGTACTTGCGCGGCAAGTATAAGAAGTAGGACTCACACTTTTTTTGGTAAATGCGCCATTGTGTGAAGCAACTGTAAAACTCATGGAAAGAATTGCCACAACCGCAGCAATACCGAACATTAAACGTTTCATGATTTGATTTTTTTAATTTAATAATGAAATTTCCAACCACCGCTTTTTTTACAGGGCGCGGCACGAAACACAGTTGTACGGCTGCATTTCACCTGCTTAATGTACATCAAGTGCGTACGCGAATCATTGCCATTTAAAAGTTGTCTTCAGCGAGTGAACTTTCTTCGCCTCGGTTTCAAATATTTTGTTTCCCTTATCTCCTTTAGGATTCTTTTTCATACTTCATCCCAATTCAAAATAAATTCGGCAAAAAATAAAATCCTGGCTATGCATGTATGCATTTTTGAATCTTAAAAATTTTTATGACTTGTAATGAAGCGCTACCTTGAACCCACCTGTGCACGAGGCACTCTTAGTAGCGCAGCAAAAGTGGCTTTGTGTGTCGTCACATGAGTAACTTTGCCCGGGTTGATGGTTCAAAGAATAGCAGTCTGCAGCAGGCGGAAGGCCCGGCGATCCAGTATTGCTGGTATTGTCAAACACCACATTTGGAATTACGCTGATATCCGTGATTTTATCATAATCAATATTTGCACGGCAAGTATAGGCAGTAGGACTCAGACTTTTTTTGGTAAACGGGCCATTGTGTGAAGCAACGGTAAAACTCATGGAAAGAATTCCGACAATCGCAGCAATACCGAACATTAAACGTTTCATGATTTGATTTTTTGATTTTACGATGAAATACCTCAACATTACTCACGAATCATCAACACCTGAAAGGTCTTATGCAGGTGCAATTATTTTCTTGTGAATATTGTTTTCGGTAATGACTTTACTATGCATACCAGCTTGCAGAATAATTCCGCTTAATGCCAGTAATGTAAATCCTATGTTAAAGATCAAATGATCGGACCAGGATAGCTGCGCCAACACGCCTCCGCAGCTGCATGGCAAATCGTACGTAAATTTTAGCATTAAATAAATGTATCCCGTAAAAAGCAGCATCAGCCCATAAGACGCATACAATCCCGCCATTCTTGTTTTTCGAAATATTAATGCAACTGCTATGAGCAATTCGCCAAAAGGGAGAGTACGTGCGATCAATCCCGCCATAGGCTGTATAAAAGGTGACCGGCCTAATTGAAATTTGAAGTTTGAGTATTCCATCAGTTTGTTAAGCCCAGTGTAAATAAATAAGATGATTAGCAAACAGGAAATAACTTCAATCGAAATTCTTCTAGTCATTGTTTGATTTTTTTTTACAGCTTGAGACTCAAAAAAATTATAAAAAGGGAATCACAGGCAAAGTTTTCAGGGGTGCTTGCTTTTCTTTGGGCGGGTGTTAGGTGGTGGACTTTGGCGTCCTTTGTGAGTGTAAATTTCAGATCAAAAAAATAAAATCTGTTGACATCTGTGGACAAATTTTCTTCTTTAATGGACATTTTTGTTTATCATTTCAAGTTCTCTGATCGATTGTGGCGCGGCGTTAAATCTTCTCTTAAATGCCCTGCTAAAACTGCTCACATCGCTATAGCCAAGCTCTATTGCAACTTCCTCTACTGGTTTTTTGGTACTCGTGATTAAATGGTACGCTTTACGCATACATTCGTCTTGGACGAACCGCACAATATCAGCCTCAAACATCTTTCTGAAATTTCTTGTTAAAGTTTTGGCAGAAAGATAGTTTTCCCGCACAAGTTGCGTCACCGAATGGTCGTGAATATTTGGATTTGTCTTAATCTTGTTCCAAATACGAAGCAGTTGTTCGTGATGCGGCACAATAGGCAGTTGCCCTAGGTAGTCGATTTCCCGGATTGCCTTTCGATACAAATTCAATAAATTTCCAATAACGGTTTTAATTTCCATCAAAAGATCAGCGCCACATTCTTTACATCTGAGCATCTCCGTTAGATTGTGCATGACAACATAATCAATGTCCGCAATGGGAAGTGTGATGGGATCTTTGCTTCCGCCTTTTAAATTTTCAAGCAACGCATCGACATTTTCATTGGTTGCTGCCAGGTCATCAATCCATGACGGTCCGAGTTCGAAATGTAAGGACTCAGTAATTCCCTTTTTCAAATGCACCTGGTGAATTCCGGCCGGCAGATAAACGAGCATATATTTTCCGCT
>Ga0068860_100004661_pt1 | contig 13999 bp, 16 predicted proteins | sample KBSSwiS32_FD_66597 | JGI IMG/M metagenome (GOLD analysis project Ga0068860, IMG submission 66597) | Switchgrass rhizosphere microbial communities from Kellogg Biological Station, Michigan, USA - KBS Switchgrass S3-2 | ecosystem: Host-associated > Plants > Roots > Rhizosphere > Soil ... | reverse complement strand
GATCACGTGAACGGGAAGGCAAAATTCTGAAAAATGGCAGCGCAATCAGCACCAACATTGGCCCGACCCACGGCCCGATCGGCATGGCCATACACACATAGCTCATCACTGCAGTGGAAAATATGGAAAGGAGAATGGAAAGAAGTACTTCAAAAATCATAGCGCTATGCCCTTCGAAAGGTGATCTGACGATATCCAGATGGCAAGTTAGTATACAGGCGAAGCGCAGAGATCAAAAGTGATAACAAAAAATCCCCGAACAACTCAGGGACTTTTTTGTGCAAAAACTATTCTACGATTTCGTCTACAATTACGATTTCATACCGCCCATCTTGCCCGGATGTTCTTCCACCGTGAAGCGATCGCGCATGTGTGCAGGAAGCGGAGAGATTATCTCGCTAATTTTGATTTTGTTTTTTTGCTCATCTTTAACACAATATTTTTCCGTCAACCGATATTTGCGATGGAAATGTCCAGGCGACTCTTCGTGATAGATAGATAATTTTTCAGTAACTAACCAACGGCGAGGAACCAAGCCCAAAATCCGCCCTTTGATCTTAGGATTAAAAACGCTTTCGTGCCCCGGCTTTAGATAGAGTGCATGTCCATCAGAATCAGTCACGATCACATCTTTCTTTGTGTCGTTCATAATCATGAATGAACAGGCATACATCATTACCGGTGAAAGCAGTATAAGTAATACATATTTTTTCATTAACGCTCCTAAATCCATAACATTATTAACGCCATAACAGCCATCAAAAGATCTTCTAGCAGTGTGACATAGGTCATTGGAATTTTGAACACCACACCCAGACAGGCACACATAAATTCTTTTCCCTGACGCAATTCATTAAACACACCGAGTGCGCTGAAGGACATCAATCCAAAAGTGGCAACATTAGTGACAAACGAATTCCAGCCTGCAAAATAGGAAACGCCGAGGAGCAATTCTAAAAATGGATAGAGATAGGCATAGAGCACAACTCGTTTGGCCAACAAATCATACGTCTGATAGGCAGTCACAAAGCCACGTAGATTGATAACTTTAAACGCGCCAAAAACAAGGAAGAAACTTCCCATAAAATCGCGCATCGCACCGATCATATGGAAACCGGTAGAGAGCTGGCGCAAGAAGGTGAAAATAAAGATCAGAGCAAAGATGACAATCAGTGGAACAAAATCTCTCAATTTGTATTGCATGCCACCTCCTTTATTTTTAAAAATATTCTTTTATTTAATTATCATAATCATATTAAAATCGTCAATAAAGCGAATGCGTCATGCAATTATCAAGGGTTATTTGCCCTAAAAGCAGCCTTTTGTTATTCTGTTTAGCTACGGAAAGAAACAAGCAAACTATGCACTTTCTATTTTTATACTGAGTGAACGATGACTTTAATTATTCTCATGTACGCTCTCTGGGCGTCCTCAATGCCTATTAGCAAATATATGCTCCGCTTTTCCTCGCCACTTTTTTTGGCTGGAGCGCGCTTCTTGGTCAGCGGTCTCGCCATCCTTGCCTACCAATATTTTTGGAGCCATGAAAAAGTTATATTCAAGAAGCATCACTGGTGGCTCTATGCACAAATAGCGCTTTTTGGTGTCGCAATCACCTACATGCTGCGCTTTTGGGCTTTGCAAGACATGTCTGCAACCAAAACCTGCTTTTTGTACAATTTGTCCCCATTTGTCTCTTCCTTCTATTCCTATCTCATGTTTAAGGAACGGATCACTCCGCGCCAATGGCTCGGACTCATTATCGGCTTTGTGGGCCTGATTCCAATTCTGCTAACAACCAGTGGACCAGAAGCACGAATGGGCGAATTTCTCTACATTTCTTGGCAGGAATTTGCGGTACTTATTTCCATCGCAACGCACAGCTATAGCTGGATCGTGATGCGTAAATTGGTGCGCTATAAAAATTCTTCCGCAATGTCGGTCAATGCAATCACTATGACCGCCGGCGGCCTTGCACTCTTGCTTGCATCACTCACTTTTGAAGTGTGGTATCAAGGGACGGAACCAGTAACGCAAGTTGGCACCTTTTTGACGTGGCTACTCGTGGTTGTATTATTGAGCAATGTGATATGCCACAACATGTATGCCTCGCTGCTCAAAAAATATACCGCGACATTCATGTCCTTCGCAGGATTTATTGCACCGCTTTTCACTGCCCTCTATGGTTGGGCATTCCTCAGCGAAATAATCACGTGGCATTTTTACGCATCGTCCGTGATCGTGTTTATCGGCTTGTTCTTGTTTTATAAAGACGAGCTGAACAAAGATGAAAGCGTTGAACCAATCATTGATTAATATCAGCGATTGATTGCAGCAAGAACTCGATCAGGAAAATTGGAAAATATTCCATCGACGCCCAGCGAAAGCGCATAGCGTATCTCATCAGGTGTGTTCACGGTGAATAAGAATATTTTTTTACCATGGGCATGCGCACTCTGGACTAATTCTTTTGAAATGAATTCAATCGAACATCCAACGATATCAACTCCGAGTGACAAAACGAATTCAACACCCTGCGCGGGATTGCAGGTGAACAATGCACTCGTTGCCACATCTGGATAGATTTTTTTGAATGCGGCAAGTTCACGATGCCAAAAGGAACTAATTAAAAAATCACCTTCGGACCATTCAGGACGAGCGGCATACTCTTTGACTATGGCCGCCACATCATCAACAATGCCTTCCTCTTTGATTTCAATATTGATTCTCGTCTTGCACATCACCAAATCCAAAACTTCGCGCAGCGTTGGAATTTGCTCTCCCGCACCCGCATCTAACTTTTTCAGATCAGCTAAGGTGAAGTCACCCACCCAACCCTTACCATTGGTGGTACGATCCACCGTGACATCATGGAGAACAACCAGCTCCCCCGTTTTGCATCGCTGCACATCGAACTCAATCATATCAACGCCGAGCTCAATTGCTTTTGCAAATGAGGCGAGTGTGTTTTCTGGCGCATAGCCACACGCACCTCGATGGCCAATTACGCAAAATCCATTTAGTTCCATTGCTAATCCTAGAAAAAATAGTATGCGGAAAATCATTACTTTTCCTTCACATTATATGCCACATCCAACACTCTGGATTCAGACCATAATAGAAAAGAAATAGCTGCGCGACAATGGAAAATAAAAAGTTAGAAATCAGACATTTTTTTGCCAGACAAAAAGTGGCAATGAAGATGATAAACACTTTGGCCCACATCGGAACCATTGTTTATGAGCAAACGAAAAGCTTGCGAACCGGGTAATTTTTTGGAAAGATCTCGCGCCATTGAAAAGATGCTACCTGCCAAGCAGTCATCAGTATCTTTAAATGACGGAATATCATTGATATGTTTTTTGAGAATAATGAGATAGTGAATAGGAGCTTTCGGCGCGATATCTTGGATAACCAAAACATCATCGTTTTCTGCAATAATTTTTGCGGGAATATCTCGATCGATTATTTTGCAAAAAATACAGTCTACTGCCATACAACTCTCTTTTTTAGAAATAGGCCTAGAGGCTCAATAATTTTCATTACGGGGACTGGCCTGCCAGGCATTTGCCGCGAAGCAAATGACTGGTGCCGGGAGCCGGACTCGAACCGGCACAGTGTTGCCACCGCGGGATTTTGAGTCCCGTGCGTCTACCAATTTCGCCATCCCGGCATGCATTTCAATACATAAAAACATACACATAAACCGAGCGATCGTCAATCAAATCTCAAGCGCTTTTTGAAGTTTCGCTAGCCTTCTTCTGGCTATATTCGGTGCTCAACCAATCAATAAACCGGGAGCGCTTATCCGCATCATCGAACCACCAATGTTCGCACCCTGCCTTGACCGTGAAGAGCCGCTCAAAAGTCCCATCCGCATGCTCAGCAATACCCACATGGCAATTGCCAAAAATATCTGGCATCTGCTGCGCGAGGCCAACTGGCTTTTCAACATGCGTTGCAATACACACAATCGATCCTGGTCTCTGTGCCGCCTTTTGGCCAAAGCTATAAATTCGCTCGGCCGATTCGGCATCCACCGTACCGCGGAACGGCTCGTCGATAAGGGCAACCACTTTCGCCGCTGGACTGCTCTCTTGAATAAATTGGAGCATCTCATCCATGCGTTTCTTCTCTGCCATAAATTGGGACATGTCATCGAGCAAACTTTCTTCCGGCCGCAAACAGGTGTGCAATCCTGCAAATGGCGTTATGCGTGCCCGCTGTGCCGGCATGATACCAAAACCATGGGCGAGAATAACTGAATGGCCAATCGCTTTGAGGAAGGTTGATTTACCTCCGCCATTTGGCCCCGTGATCACCCATTTGTTTGGCTGACCATCAATACCAAAGCGAATATCATTCACCACCGCTTTTTCAGGCATCAGCATCGGAACCCAACATGCCTGAATATCGAGGATCGGTTCATTTGAATCCACAAATTCCACGAAACAAAAACGTGCATTTTTCTGCTCGTGCTCTTGCATCAATGTTGCGATTGAACAGTAGGCATCAAATTCTGCGACCGCTTCCAACACCGGAATCAATTCATCTTTGATCTCGAGCAGCATTTTGTGCGCGAGCAGCACACGACCGCGAGAATAGACCCATGCCTCATCGCCCTTGAATGTTTTTGCATCGAGCATCTCAAGGAGCAGTTTAAGTTTTTTCGAAACATTCTCTGCACGAACTTGTTTCATGTTGTGCGCAAATGGATAATCGGAAATAGTTGGATGATTTGCCACATGCCGTTCGAGTGCCCGGATCGCATGCAATGCACGCACCACATCGATCAAGCGAGCACGGAGTGAATCCATCGTACCAAACAATGATTTGATCGATTGGAAGGAATCGCGCGAACCGGTATAAAGCGCATAATCAAGATAGGCGGTGTAGCCAACCACTGCGAGCGCAACCAATCCTTTTTTGGCAGTCGACGCATCGGAAATATCCTGCGCCTTTTCGCCGCTCCATTTATAGGCAAGTGAAAAATCGGGGAAAAGCTGACCAAGTGTTGCACCCCATGCGGCACCAATCGTGTTGTCCCACCCTGCTTTGAGCCAGCCATCTTCTTGGAGAATTTCCACTTTGCCATTGTCGAATGTGGCGCCGCGTAAAAAGGCAGCCCAGCGATCGGCAGCCGAACCATTTTCCATCAGATCAGAATATTCCGCTTGAGTGCCCGCATACTTTTGTTCATCATAGCGCACATACCATGGAATGTGTGCCCGGAAAAGAGACTTTGCATTGTTGAGCAACATCCCTTCCAAGCTGACATTATTCGTTACCCCAATGCTCAATTTGAGCAACTCTTTTGCAAAACTCACTTTACACAATTCGAGAAATAAAGAATCGCACCGCCGAATAGTTTTGAGCAGCATACCCCAATCGAGCGCAGTCTTGCTATCGTTCAGATAGCCATTAACATTTTCAATCCAAGGAAAGGTGTAGTAAAGATCTGCAGCTCTGCGCGAAAGAGAATCATTTTCATTCCAGTAGGCAATGAGCGCATCTTCACTCTCTGCCACATAGGGTAACGCTTTTTGTGCACATGCAAAAAATTCTGGATCATTCAGCAAGGCCTTGACCACTTCCTGCCGATGCATGATCGTGGTCACATCCGCCGTTGGAAATAAAAACTGCTTGAGCTGCCAACGACCAAAACTGGTCATCGCATAATCAAGCTGAGAATGAACAATCGGAATTTCTAATTCTTTTAATTCGGTCTGCCCAAGAAAGGATTCATGCTCTTTGCTAACTGCCTCAAAGATAACATCCACAATCGGTTCGCGCCGCCGCTTTGTTCTGCGTGCAAGCACTGCTTGCTTTGCATAGGGCGAAAGAGCAGAAAGATCGAAACTGATACTGCTTGCCAACCAAACACACAATAATAATCGCGCCCCAAATAGCCTGGATGTTTTTCTTGATGAGAAAATCGAAAGCATTAGATGAACCTTTCGCGCAGTATCTACCGATAATAAATGATTTTTATCATACAGAACAAACGCTAAAAGCGCAAAAATGTACGCGCTTTTAAATCGCGTATGAAAGATTGAATATTGGAGTGTAGATCGCAAAAATGAGCAGCGCTACGAGCAACCCGAGCAGCACCATTAAAAGCGGCTGCACCAACACAGTTGCAGAAGTTAACCTACTGCGAATTTGTTCCCGTTGCGCAGCGGCAACGCGCTTGAGCACCATTGGCAAAGAACTTGATTCCTGACCGACCAAAACCATCGCGATCGCCTCAGGAGAAAATAATCCCTCATCAGATTCTGCCAACGCATCGCTGAGCGATTCGCCTGCATCAACTCGTTTTTGCACCTGCGCAACTTGTTGGGCAAACACGACATTCCCTATTGATTGGCGCACCACAGAAAGCGCCGGCACCAGCGGCATACCACCTTCCAAAAGCATTCCGACCGAATGGAAAAAGTATGCGGTGAAACGAGAGCACAGCAATCCGCCCACAAATGGCACTTTGAGCCAAAAGGCATCCAACATATTTTTGCCCTGCGTTGTACGTTTGAAAAGCCAGAGAGAGAAAATAATGAGCACACATACTCCCAACAGCATGAGCATGCTACCGCTACGCATAAACGCGCTGATCGAAAGAAGCGTTTGGGTAAGTGGCGGAATGGGCACTTTCATGGATGCAAAAATATGTTCGAATCGCGGCAGAATAAACACAAACATGCCAGAGACTATCGCGCAGAAAAAAAGGAAGGTGACCACCGGCATCATGAGCGCCGCACGAATGCGGGAATATAAATCATGCGTGGCTTCTAAATGATCGGACAATGCTTGCAAGGCAGGCGCTAATTTTCCTGATTCTTCACCGGCCTGCACGAGCTGCACCATAATTTTGCTAAACACTTTGGGATAACGCTGCAACGCATTGCCAAATGAACTTCCTCCCTGCACGGCATCGGCAACGGCATAGACTACTTCTTGCAATCGGGGATTGCTCAGTTGCGCGCCTGCGATTGCCAGCGCTTCGGGAAGCAATATCCCTGCTTGAATGAGCACGGAGAGTTGGCGAAAGAATTGGATTGTGTCGGCACGAGAAACTGAGCGCAAGAACCAGCGGCTTGTCACAGGCCAACTTTCAATGAGAGCTATTTGCTTTTTAAGAAGATGAGCATCCAAGTGCTGATGCGATGGAGCAAATTGTTTCCCAGTGCGCCAGTCGCCAACGATGGTTACTCCTCGCCACTTGAAATACGGCATCTTGAATCTCCTTATCCCCTTCTATGGCTATCGCCATTTAGAAGGGGCCCCATAATTCCATAATTAGAATATGAGGAATATTAAAACATACTTATCTGCTGTTTGACCTCATCGCGCACAATGCCTACTTTTTCTAACAACTGATCGAAGGTTAAATCAAGAGTGATGCTGATTTTCTTACGCCGATCAGTAGCACCTGAAACAATAGCAACGTCCGATTGCGGAATTTTTAATACTTTGGATATAAGCTGAATAAGCTCTTTGTTTGCCTTACCCTTCTCGGGGGCGCTTTTGAGATAGCACTTGAGCGTGCCGTTTTTATCTAGAATCCACTTGTTCTGGCCTGATGAGGGGACCACCTTTACCTCAAAAATAAAAGGCATTTTCCCTCCAAAAAAGTTATTTAAACTTAGATAAATATTAAAAAAAATACTATACTAGATACAGTTATACGCAACAAGAGCTTGCGCAAACGGTGAAATACCTTTATCTTTTTTATATCTTTGAATATTTTTTGGAGAGATGGCTGAGTGGACTAAAGCGCTTGCCTGCTAAGCAAGAGTCTGGGTTAACCGGGCACGAGGGTTCGAATCCCTCTCTCTCCACCAGTCATTTGCCGACAGCAAATGCCTGGCAGGCCAGTCCAATGAAATCCAATATCGCCCAACGTAGCCGTTAGGCCTAGATAAGCTCAGACGGACTAATCCCACAAATCAAAGATATCAACTCTGAAATACACGCGCCCATAGCTCAATTGGATAGAGCGTCAGACTACGAATCTGAAGGTTAGAGGTTCGATTCCTCTTGGGCGCACCAGTCATTTGCCGGCAGCAAATGCCTGGCAGGCCAGTTTCTCAAATACAACATTTTGAAAAGTAAAAGCGGCTCCCTTTTTAGGAGAACCGCCTTTTTTTATTTCGAGATTTCTTTTAGGGTTTTTTACTTTCCCTTTTTACCCGTATTTGAAAGCATTTTGACGATTGCATCACCATAAGTTTTTGCATGTTCTTTTGCGAGCATCAATGCAGTTTTTCCATCTTCATTTTTCTTAGTTCTATCTGCACCTCTATCAAGAAGTAGTCTGACAACTTCCTTATTGTTACTTGTTACAGCAGCCATGAGCGCTGTGGTCCCGCGTGATTGCGCATTTATGTTGGCGCCTTTATCCAAAAGAATTTTTACAATTTCAAGCCTGCTTCCTTGATTGGTTGTTCCACTGGCCGCATTTATCAACGAAGTCGCGGTTACCTTGGCACCATGCTTCAAAAGCAAAGTGACGATACCAAGATGCCCATAATAAGCAGCATTCGCCAAAGCCTGACGCTGACCGTCATCAAAAGCATTAACATCAACACCTTGCTCAATCAGCCTTTGTACGGTCATAAAATCGTTGTCTTTTGCAGCTCCAACGAGCTCATTAACTTTAGAGTCCATAGCAAGCAATGACCCACTTGCACACGCAAGCACCACTAATATCAGTTTTTTGTTCATAAGATTCTCCTTTTTTGATGAACAACACTACTAATCAATGCTAATTGTAATAAATGGGGGGGGGGATTCCAAGTAAATTGTTCTTATGGAGTAAAATATGATTTGTACGGGGAAAAATGAATTCATACCTTAGCAAAAAACATCAGGCTCTCATACCCCGAACTTCGTTCTTTGAACTACGCCTGGCGCAGCCAGGCAACAACACGAAGGCAGCCCGGCGAAGCTTGACAAGCCTGAAGGCCTGGACAAGCGAAGAGGGGCCAATTGATAAAAATCCTTTATTTCGCTATATTTATAGTAGATAGGTCTCGAAATAGGCAGATGGCAATTAAAGCCATTATCGTCACCCGTTTTCGCTTACAGCTTCCTCGGGCTACGTCGCCCTGGTCCCATCAATTAACAACTCAATATCTTCAAACTCTTTACCCAAAGGTTTATACAAAGCTATGCTACTTTTAGCACAGCATGTTTATAGGAAACATTATACGTGAAAAAATTTAACACTATTCCATCGATTCCCTTCTATTTCATCCGACACGGAGAAACAGATTGGAACAAACAAAAGCTCAGACAAGGGCATACAGACATTCCTCTGAATGAAACGGGCATCAAACAAGCCCAAAGTGTCGCGCCACTTCTTGCGCAGCTCAACATCACTCGAATCATTTCAAGCTCTCTCTCTCGTGCTCATAAAACAGCCGAAATTATTAATGAACATCTCAAGGTGCCATTAACAACAACAGATGGCCTCAAGGAATGCTCATGGGGCGTTCTAGAAGGAACACCTCGAGATACTATCGTTAATCTTAACGATTGGATTAACGGCCACCAGATTGAAAATGGTGAACACGTTGATAGCTTTAAAGAACGCGTCTTGATCACATTGAATGAGATTCTTGATCCAAATCACACAACACTCATCGTCGCTCATGGCGCTGTGTATTGGGCGATTATGGAAATTCTTGGATTTGAAGATCAGCACACAACAAACTGTGAGCCGCACTTTTTTAATCCACCAGCGCCAGACGAACGATTGCCTTGGGCAGTCCATCCCGTTGAGCTTGTCCTACCCATTCAAACAGATGATGAAACGGATTCTAAATAGATTCCGTTTCTAGAATCGTCTCCAATCCACCATCCACCCGATACGCTTTTTTATTTTTTTGAGCAGTTATTATTCGCAATAATTTGCCGTTCACAAAATGGGCCGCGGTATAATCCTCGAGCGCAATACCAGGCATCACATGCCCAGCTTTGGTTTTTGCCAAGTAGGTTGGCCTCCGCTCAGATTCAGAATCATAGTGAGGACAGCAACTTCCTTCAAGAAGTCCTAATCCCGGAAGCACACCGAGTGGCCAGACTGAATCGGTGAGCCCTTGCTGGAACCAGCAAATTGCACCAGCACTTGATCCGGCAAGAATGGTTCCTTGTTCATACGCCTGGCGCAAAAGATCATCCACGCCCCATTCGCGCCATAGAGCAAGCATGCTGCGCGTATTGCCGCCACCAACAAATATAATATCTTGCTCAAGCAACTTCTCTTGCCAGCCGCCTTCCACTTTTCCAAAGAGAGAAAGCCACGATGGTTGCGCATCGAGCTGTGCAAAAATCTCATAAAAACGAACAATATAATCACGCGCCTCGTTGCTCGCTTGGGATAAAAAACAGACGCGAGGTGATTGTTTGCCGGTCAGATTAATCAAATATTTTTCAAATGAGGGATTCTTAATCTGCAATCCCCCACCACCTATCGCAATTATTTGTTTTTTCATGGGCATCCTTATTTTCAACATCCACGGAAAAGCATACCGTAGAACGGCAGAAATCTCATTGATTTTCAGCTCTCGTATGCTATAATTAACGCATAACATGAGACTACTGCGGAGAGATGGCAGAGTGGTCGATTGCGGCGGTCTTGAAAACCGTTGTCCCGTGAGAGCGGGACCGTGGGTTCGAATCCCACTCTCTCCTCCAGTCTTCGCCCTAAAGGGCTACGCCTGGCGCGGCCAGTCCTTTCTAAGGTAGAAAAATAAAGTTACGATAGAACACTCGAAGACTGCCCGGCGTAGCTTGCCGAGTCGGAAGACCCGGATAAGCGAAGAGGGGCAAGCATGTTAAATAATTCTGATGCCTCACCAAAATCACTCTTCTAATAACGCCCATCAATCCGATCTTCCATCGGATTTTTTTTATTTGATACACTCTGTCACACATGCATAATCTAAACAAAGGGCTCTTTTCATGAAAAAAACCATATTACTTCTCCTGCTCATCCCCACCACTTTTTTGGCAATGGATCAGGAAGAGCAAAATCACGAAATAGGCTACAGTTGGCAGAGTGTGGCAACAATAAACGAAAGAGGAGCAAGAGAATACCCAAGCTTCACAGTTCCAATGAGTTTAAATGCTACGCTTGCCGATTTAAAGCGCGCAATTGGTGAACAAAGGGGCAACAGAAATTTTGACCTCGATATTTATTTTAATACAACCGAAAGAGAACCATCCTGGCAACTTGGTAACACAATCGAATCCCACGTGCCAGACAGTACTGCATCTGCTTCGTCGAAGCAGTTTAATTTCGTCCAAATTACGTGTCCAGAAACAGTCACTCTTAAAACATTGATAGATGTCGGACCTAAGTTACCAACTCTTGTAATAGGCCATGTTATATTCAGAGCAGTTCCTAAATAAAACAAAAACCCTCGATTAATCGAGGGTTTTTTATTATAACCAACGCCAATCTTTCTTGTTCAAATTTTTCTATGCGATATTCTGGTATTACTATCTGACAAAAAAATCTGAACCATCCAAAATAAAGAGCTCTTCGCGTGAAAAAAATTATTTTGCTTCTCACCCTCATTCCGGTGCACTTTTGGGCAATGGATCAGGCAGAGAACAAGCAAGAAATAGCCTACTGTTGGCAGACTGGGGACCCACGCTTCAAAGTTCCAATGAATTTAAATGCTACGATTGCCGATTTCAAGCGTGCAATTGGTGAGCAAAAAAAGAATAACAATTTTGACTTACGTGTTTGTTTTTCGAAAGACAAAGAACCCTTATCAGAAACAGACATTGAAAAAATCAAATCCCTTGTGCCAAATTGTGAACTAAGTCGGATAGAGCTTTATTGCATCTGCGGGTGCCTTGAACCTATTATTGATCCTAATCGTGTGAACATTATGTGTGAAGAAAGCACCACTCTTAAAACAGTTATGGATGCCGGAAATGCACTCACAGATTTTGGAATATCGCAGCCTAGATTCAAAGCAACTCCTAAATAACAAACAAAAACCCCCGATCGATCGGGGGTTTTTTAGTGCGGCTAATACCAAGACTTCTTTTTTAACTCCCACCTTCGCCATACTTATTTTCATTAGCAATACTTTTTTTAAGAGCGGTGGGTAGTATGGGACGTTATTTTTTATTGTGCATAGCTCTCTTCTTTTCTTGTACATCACATTGCATGAATAAAAAAAGTAAAACGTCGTTTGATAAGCTTTTTATAGAAGTCACCTGCTCCGTCCGCGAATGGGATCAAAAAACAACATGCTATCTGGCGCGAGAAGAAAAAACTTTTATTTTCATCAAAATGACCGTCGCAAGTTTATGCAATTTTTGGGCTCACCGTCGCTATGCCTGCGACGCAAAAGATCTGGCCCTTTTTATTGATTCTTCACACTCAAGTAAAAAAACTGTCAAAAAGAATACGTGTGACGCCCTCTTTCCTTTGCCACCTGATTCTCTTTTTGAAGATCTGAAAGACCGTCTAAAAAAGAATGTATTAGTGATACAGATCAAACGGCCAACGATCGTGAAAGAATTATCTGGTTCGAAAAATGATGCGAATAATGCTCCCCATGATGAAGACGTTGTCGTCTTTAGCGATGGAAGTACCTATATAGCTCACCGATGGTTTAAAAATGCTGCCTTAAGAGGAGAATCTTCCGATGAAAATTTCATACATGCTCTGCGCGATGCTCACCGTGATGATAACAGTGCCATCTTACCCGATGGAAGTGACTGTGCAGTTTCGCGTCTATCCCACCTCGAATGACCAGCCAACCTGCTGTGCACTGCGCGTAACGGCGGTACCAGAAAAAACAATGAGTGAGTTGCTTGCACAGTTAGCAGAAGAACATAATTTTGCACATAGCGTAACAAAAGAACTCTATCTTGATTTGCACACGCATCCATACATGCAAAATGCACATCAAGATAGTGAGTCAACACAACAAGCAGTAAGTGCCGTACAAAAATTTTTCGGTCAGCATCTTGAATTGCAGCATGTCAGCCATGGGTTTTTTAAAGCGCCAATGACTAAAAAATTGGGACTCTATGCACGTCTTTTAACTGAATATGATTTCTGCGTTAGAATTGTAGAGAAATGAAGAAAGGGCCTCAGTTTGAAGCCCTTCTTTTATCGGTCTAAATAATCCATCTGACACGCGCCCTCTGAGGGGAATCTTTTTGCAAACCATTCGCGCATGCCGCCTTCATAGGTCGCAATATTCGTAAAACCCATATCATCTAAAATCTGAAATGCATCACGAGCTGTCGAAGATTTATACTGTGCAGCGTAGAGAACCATACGCTGATTTTTATTCCAAGTGGCTGCCTGCTCTTTAAGATGAGCTAATGGCACATTGATTGAGCCCTTGATCCGGCAGTCGTCATACCATTGTTTGTCGAGCACGTTGATAACTATGAGACTACTACCCGTCTCCATATGTGCTTTTAAGTCATCCGCAGTTACTTCTGCTATGTTTAAAAAGCCGGAGCTCAATCGTGGTGCCATTAGACTCGCTTTCTTAAATAATCAGATTCCACTTATTTTTTGGAACAACGACACTCTTTTGGATTTTTGCCACAATCGCAACGGCCTTTACCGCGGCACATGCAGTTTCCACCTTTTGAGCAATCACAGCCGCCAACTTTGTCACTGCAATCACATTGTCCACCGCATTTGCATTTATCTCCACATCCACCACATGCCATATGCGTACCCTTTTTGTTAGAAACAATAATATAACGCTACTGTTATTCTCACATCATTTACTGGACATATATCATGTATGCGCCCTTTGCAGTCAAGCTGGCCATACCCAGCGCGCAACCATTTTACTTCTGCGCCAAAGGTCACCGGACTCTTGTACCATTTCAAACGAGGCGCAACACCAATCACATAATCAATAGCATTAAAATCTTGTGAAAGTCCATCGCCACCACCACCAAGGCCATAAATCGTGAATTGTTCGTTGCCTACCATCGTTGTATCTTG
>Ga0068860_100004659_pt1 | contig 14002 bp, 13 predicted proteins | sample KBSSwiS32_FD_66597 | JGI IMG/M metagenome (GOLD analysis project Ga0068860, IMG submission 66597) | Switchgrass rhizosphere microbial communities from Kellogg Biological Station, Michigan, USA - KBS Switchgrass S3-2 | ecosystem: Host-associated > Plants > Roots > Rhizosphere > Soil ... | reverse complement strand
GTGTAGTTGTACGGAATCTCGCGCAGCCGCGGCGCGGCGCCTGCGGCTTCGGCGCCGGCGGCGATCTGGTTCAGGGGGAGCGGCGCGTTCATGGGCTGCGGGGCTCGACGGTCGCGCACGAGGGGCTGCGCGGCGCACGACGCGCCCGCGTCTGGAGCAGCGAGGCATCGTACCGCAGCGCGGCACGGCGGGCCGCGCCGAAGCCGCGTGCCACGCGCGGCGGCGGGTATTCCCGCTTGCCCGCGCGAACGACCGCGCGGGATAAACGCGGCTGTCATCCGGGGGCACCACTGCCGCGCTGCCCGCACCATCGGTCGTCGTTCACGGAGCCGTCATGAAGTCGAAGTTGTTCTTCTCGCTGTCCTTGGCCACCCTGGTCTCCATCGCGACGCCGGCGCGTGCGCAGATCGAAATTCAGTGGTGGCATGCGATGCCGACCGCACTTGGTGAGTGGGTCAACGACCTCGCCAAGGACTTCAACGCCAGCCAAACGCAATACAAGGTCGTGACCACCTTCAAGGGCAGCTACGACGAATCGATGACGGCCGCGATCGCCGCCTTCCGCTCCGGAAACGCGCCGCACATCCTCCAGGTGTTCGAGGTCGGCACCGCGAGCATGATGGCGAGCAAGGGCGCGATCATCCCCGTCGGAAAGGTCATGGCAGACGCCGGCCAGAAGTTCGACCCGAAGATCTACGTGCCGGCCGTCGCCGGCTACTACACGGCGCCGAACGGTCAGATGCTGAGCTTTCCGTTCAACAGCTCGACGCCCGTCTTCCACTACAACAAGGACGCGTTCAAGGCCGCCGGCCTCGACCCGGACAAGCCGCCGAAGACCTGGCCCGAGGTCACGCTGGCAGCCGCCAAGCTGAAGGCGGCCGGCCACAAGTGCCCGTTCACGACGAGCTGGATCAGCTGGACCCAGCTCGAGAGCTTCTCCGCCTGGCACAACACGCTGTTCGCGACCAAGAACAACGGTTTCGGCGGGCTCGACACGCGGCTCGCCTTCAACACGCCGCTGCACGTCCGTCACATCGAGAACCTGGCGAACATGGCCAAGCAGGGTCTGTTCGTCTACAAGGGCCGCGGCAACGCCGCCGACGCGACTTTCTATTCCGGTGAATGCGCGATGGCGACGGCCACGTCCGCGCTGTACGCAAGCATCAAGCGCAACGCCAAGTTCGCCTCCGGCATCTCGACGCTTCCCTACTACCCCGACGTCCCCGGTGCGCCGCAGAACACGGTGATCGGTGGCGCCAGCCTCTGGGTCATGGCGGGCAGGAAGCCCGAGGAATACAAAGGTGTCGCCGCCTTCTTCGACTACCTGTCGAAGCCGGAGGTGGCGGCGGCCAGCCACAAGCGGACCGGCTATCTGCCGGTCACCATCCCTTCGTTCGAACTGACCGAGAAGAGCGGCTTCTACAAGGAAAACCCGGGCACCGACGTCGCGGTGACGCAGATGATCCGCAAGACGACCGACAAGTCGCGCGGCATCCGGCTCGGCAACTTCGTGCAGATCCGGACCATCATCGACGAGGAGATGGAGCAGGTCTGGAACGGCAAGAAAACGGCCAAGGAGGCGCTCGATAGCGCCGTCATGCGCGGCAACGAGCAACTCGAAAGGTTCGAGAAGGCGAACAAGAGCCAGGCCTGACGCAGCGGCCCCGAAGAGCGAACCCGTGGCCGTCGAGAAGCGCGTTCGCTTCAAGAGCTCGTGGTTGCCGTGGGCGCTGATTGCGCCGCAGATGGCGATCATCCTGGTGTTCTTTTTCTGGCCGGCTGCCCAGACCGTGTACCAGAGCGTTCTTCAGCAGGATGCGTTCGGCACGACGACCGAGTTCGTCGGCCTCGAGAACTTCCGGCGGCTGTGGAATGACGGCACCTACGGCGCATCCTTTTGGACGACGGCCAAGTTCTCGGTCATGGTCGCAGTTTTCGGCTTGACCATCGCACTCTTGCTGGCGGTGATGGTCGACCGTGTCGTCCGTGGCGCCACCATCTACAAGATGCTCCTGATCTGGCCGTACGCGGTGGCGCCGGCGGTGGCTGGAGTGCTGTGGCTGTTCATGTTCGCACCTTCGGTCGGAATCGTCAGCTTCCTCCTGCGCGGCCTCGGCTTCGAATGGAACCACCTGCTCAATGCGAACCATGCGATGGCGTTGATCGTCATGGCGGCGGTCTGGAAACAGGTCTCCTACAACTTCCTGTTCTTTCTCGCCGGGCTGCAGTCGATCCCGAAGTCGCTGATCGAGGCCGCGGCGATCGACGGCGCGCGGCCGTGGCGGCGCTTCTGGACGATCGTCTTCCCGCTGCTCTCCCCCGTCACGTTCTTCCTGCTCGTCATCAACATCATCTACGCCTTCTTCGAGACCTTCGCGATCGTCGACACCGCGACCCAGGGTGGCCCTGGCAAGGCGACGTCGATCCTCGTCTACCAGCTCTACTACGATGGCTTCAAGGCACTCGACCTGGGCGGCTCGGCGGCGCAATCGCTGGTGCTGATGGTGATCGTCGTCACGCTGACGGTGATCCAGTTCCGCTACGTCGAGAAACGCGTCCAGTACCAGTGAGCGAGCACAGCCCCATGCGCCCTGCGTTCGCTCCCGTGGCCGGCACCTGAGCCATGGTCGAGCGCAGCCCCGTTCTCGACGCGGCCTCGCACGTCGTGCTGCTTCTCGGCGTGCTGGTGATCGCCTTTCCGGTCTACCTCACGTTCATTGCCTCGACCCAGACCTCGCAGGAGATCGTCCAGGTGCCGATGTCGCTGGCGCCCGGAACCTCGATGCTCGAAACCTACCGGGTTGCGCTCGTCGGCGGCGTGACGAGCGTCGGCGGCCGCGTCTCGTCGGTGGCGCACATGATGTGGGTGAGCCTCGTCAGTGCGCTCGTCATCGCAATCGGCAAGATCGCGATCTCTCTGCTCTCGGCCTTCGCTCTGGTCTATTTCCGGTTCCCGTTCCGCACGCTGGTGTTCTGGATGATCTTCATCACGCTGATGGTGCCGGTCGAAGTTCGCATCTTTCCGACCTACAAGGTGGTCTCCGACCTCGGCATGCTCAATACCTACGCCGGCCTGACGGTGCCGCTGATCGCCTCGGCGACCGCGACTTTCCTGTTTCGCCAGTTCTTCCTCACCGTCCCAGACGAGCTCGTCGAGGCAGCGCGGATCGATGGCGCCGGACCGATGCGTTTCTTCAAGGACGTGCTGGTGCCGCTCTCGGCGACTTCGATCGCAGCGCTCTTCGTCATCCAGTTCATCTACGGCTGGAACCAGTACCTCTGGCCGCTGCTGATGACCACCGACGAAAGCATGTACCCGGTGGTGATGGGGATCAAGCGCATGTTCGGCGGCGGCGACGCCGCCAACGAGTGGAATGTCATCATGGCGACCGCGATCTTGGCGATGATCCCGCCGGCAGTCGTCGTTCTCGTGATGCAACGCTGGTTCGTCAAGGGACTGGTCGACTCGGAAAAGTGACTGCAAGCCGTGCATATTTGGAAAGGCAGACGTGGGTGCGATCTCGCTTCGCAAGGTCGTCAAGCGCTACGGTAGCGGCGCTACGGCCAACCAGGTGATCCATGGCGTCGACGCCGAGGTCGCCGACGGCGAGTTCGTGGTGATCGTCGGGCCGTCGGGCTGCGGCAAGTCGACCCTGCTGCGCATGGTTGCTGGGCTGGAGGAAATCTCCGACGGAGAGATCTCGATCGCCGGGCGCGTCGTCAACCGGCTAGAGCCAGCCGAGCGGAACATCGCGATGGTGTTCCAGAACTACGCGCTCTACCCGCACATGACCGTGTTCGACAACATGGCGTACGGGCTGCGCATCGCCAAGGTGCCCGTCGCCGAAATCCGCACCCGCGTCGACCAGGCGGCGAAGATCCTCGAGCTCGGCGCGTTCCTGGCGAGAAAGCCGCGCGAGCTCTCGGGCGGCCAGCGCCAGCGCGTCGCGATGGGCCGCGCGATCGTGCGCAAGCCCGCGGTCTTCCTGTTCGACGAGCCGCTCTCGAACCTCGACGCCAAGCTGCGCGCGCAGACGCGGCTCGAGATCCAGAAGCTGCACGGCGAGCTGCGCACGACGTCGCTCTTCGTCACCCACGACCAGGTCGAGGCGATGACGCTCGCCGAGCGGATGGTCGTCATGAACGCCGGCCGGATCGAGCAGATCGGCACTCCCGACGAGGTCTACCACCGCCCGGCGACGACGTTCGTCGCCGGCTTCATCGGCTCGCCGCCGATGAACCTCGTCCGCGGCCGCGCGTCGGGCGCCGGCTTCCAGGCTGGCGGCCAGCTGCTGCCGCTCGCCGCGCCGGCGCCGCGCGACGGCGAGCTCGTCGTCGGCGTCCGCCCCGAGCACGTCGAGCTCGTCGATCGGCCCGCGGCCGCGACCTGGCCGCTGCGCGTGCAGGCGATCGAGATGCTCGGCGCCGAGCGGCTCGTCTACGGCGTGCTCGGCGAAACGCTGTTCACGGTGCGGCTCGACGCGACGATGCCGCATCCGAAGATCGGCGACGTCGTCGGCCTGCGCGCGGAACCCGGGCATCTGCACTGGTTCGATGCGGCGAGCTCGGCGCGCGTCGAGGGGCCGCTCGCGCCGACGGCCGCGTCGTGACCGCGCCCTGGCCGTATCTGCGCTGGATCGCGCACCGGGGAGCCGGCAGGCTCGCGCCGGAGAACACGCTCGCTGCGTTTCGCGTCGGCGCTGCGCACGGCTTTCGCGCCTTCGAGTGCGACGTCAAGCTCTCGGCCGACGGCGTGCCGTTCCTCCTCCACGACGCGACGCTCGAGCGCACGACGTCGGGCCGCGGGCCGGCCGCGGCGCTCGCGTGGAGCGAGCTGTCGCGGCTCGATGCCGGCGGCTGGCACGGCCGCACGTGGGCCGGCGAACCGATCCCGAGCTTCGCCGCGATCGCACGCTTCTGCCTGCGCAACGCCTTCGCGCTCGACGTCGAGATCAAGCCTTCGCCCGGCATCGAGCGCGAAACCGGGCGCGCCGTCGCGGCGATGGCCGCAGCGCTCTGGGCCGGCGCGGCGACGCCGCCGCTCCTCAGCTCGTTTCGTCCCGACGCGCTCGAGGGCGCGCGCGAAGCCGCCGCCGCGCTGCCGCGCGCGCTCCTGCTCGACGCCGTGCCGACCGGCTGGCTCGACGAGGCGCGCGGGCTCGGCTGCGTCGCCGTCGTCTTCCACCACGCCCTCGTCGACGCCGCGCTGCTGGCGACGGTCCACGGCGCCGGCATGCGCGCCTGCGTCTACACCGTCAACGATCCCGCCGAGGCGCGCCGACTCGATGCGCTCGGCATCGACGGCATCGTCACCGACGCCGTCGACCGCTTTTCGCCCGCAGCGGCGGTCGCCGACTGAGCGGCTGCGACCGCGACGGGCGTCCGTCGCTCACGCCAGCGGCGGCTCCTCGGCACCGCGCACGCGCGCGTAGACGCGCGTGCTGCGCGGCTCGCCCGCCGGCGTCAGCGAATCGAAGCGCAGCAGCGCTTCGAGCGTGAAGCCGGCGCGCTCGGCGAGCTTCCAGCTCGCGACGTTGCGGTCGTCCATGCGGATCTCGACGCGACGCGCGTCGAGCGCATCGAACGCCATCCGCACCAGCGCCCGCACCGCCTCGGTCATGAAGCCGCGGCCCTCGCAGCCGGTCTTGCGCCAGTAGCCGACCTCGAAGCGGCGCAGCGTCCAGTCGATGCGATGAAGACCCGTGCCGCCGACGAGCTCGCCCTCGCGGTCGTCCGCGCCGCGCGCGAAGACGAACATGGTCAGGTCGTCGCGCAACAGGAACTTCGCGTGCGCCCGCCGGCAGTGCGCCTCCGACTCGTCGACGCTCGGCAGCGTGACCGCCCACGGCAGCCACGGCGCGAGCTCGGCGTGCGACGCCTGCACCGCGGCGTTGACGACGCCGCCGTCGCCCGCACGCGGCGTGCGGAGGACGAGCCGCTCGGTCTCGATGCGCTCGGGGACGTCGATCAGCAGCGGGTCCATGCCTGCCTCACGTCACGACGACGCGCGAGCCGACCTCGGCCTCGCCACCGACCCATTCGTCGACGCGCTCGGCGGCCGGCAGCTCGCGGACGCGGCGGATGACGCCGAGCTGCCACGCCGCCGCCGCCAGCAGCAGCGATCCGGCGCCGGCGAAGGCGAGCGACGCGCGCAGGCCGACGTGCTCGCCGAGCCAGCCGCCGATCAGCGCGCCGGGGCCGGCGGGGATCAGGATCAGCCAGCGCATCGTGCTCGTCATCCGGCCGAGCAGCGGCGCCGGCGTCACCGCCTGCCGCATCGAGAGGAAGTTGATGAAGATGAAGACCGCGCCGGTCGAGAACATCGTCAGCATCACCGCGAACGCGGCGATCCCCCAGGCGTTGGCCGGCGCGACCGCGAGCAGCAGCCAGCCGCCGCCGCAGACGGCGAAGCCGACGATCAGCGACGGCCCGGGGCCGATCGCGCGGCTGATGCGGTTGCCGAACACGCTCGCGATGACCGTGCCGATCCCCATCCCCGTGTAGGCGAGGCCGACCGCGTGCTCCGAAAGGCCGAGCGTGCGCGTCGCGAACAGGATCTGGACGACGATCGCCGCCTGGTGGCACATCTGCCACGTGCCGACCGCGAGCGCGAGCGCGACGAGCAGGCGATGGCGCGCAACGAAGCGAACGCCCGCCTTGAGGTCGTCCCAGAAGCGGCGGCCGCGCGCGGCGGCGCCGTCGGTCGGCGCCTCGCGCACCGACACGCCGCGCAGGATCGCCGCCGAGACGGTCACCAGCACCGCGTCGACCAGGAGCGCGAGCGGTGCGCCGACGACCTTGATCAGCGCGCCCGCCAGTCCCGGACCCGCGACCTCGGCCGCCGACGACGCCAGCGCGTTCTTCGCGTGCGCCTCGACGAGGCGCTCGCGCGCGACGACCTGCGTCAGGACGATCTGCGCGGCGCTGCCCGCGACGGTGTAGACGCTGCCGAGGACGAAGCCGCACGCGTACAGCCATTCGATCGACAGCCAGCCGAGCCACCAGGCGACGGGCACGCTCATCGCGACGAGCGCGATCGTCAGCTCGCCGGCGATGTAGACGGGCAGCTTGCGAACGCGGTCGAGCCAGACACCAGTCGGCAGCGACAGCAGCACGAACGGCAGGATCTCGACCGCGCCGAGCAGGCCCATCTGCGTCGGCGAGGCGTGCAGCAGCACCGCCGCCGTCAGCGGCAGCGCGAGCATCGTCACCTGGCCGCCGAACGAGCTGATCGCGATCGACGTCCAGAGGCGCCGGTACGCGCGATCGCGCAGCAGGTCGTTCGCCGGCAGCGCGGGCCACCAGCGCAACGCGTCTTTCATTCTTCTCGGTCTGGACCACATCACGGCACCCTGACTTTCCTTCGCGGCCCCCGGTTCGCGGGGAGCGAGTGGGCCTTCGGCCCGATGGCGGAAGAAACGAAGGGATCGATCGAATCTTCCGCTGATCCCTCAGCGGACTTCGATCGAAGAGGCTGAGAGTGCTAGATCGGCGACGCCGGACGCCCGGCGGAGCGCTTGCCCATGCCGCCGATGCTGCGCGCCCATTGCCAGGCGGCGCCGACGGCGCGCTGGGCGAGGAGGTGCGTGGTGCGGTTCATGGCAGGCTCGGTGCAGTGCCGGCGCATCGTAGCAGCGCGGTTGCCGGCGCGCAAAGGGAAAAAGTCACCGCCGTTGCGGCGTGCCGACGCGCATCCACAAGGTTGTGGACGTCACGACCGGTAGTCGGCGTTGATGCGGACGTAGTCGGTGCTGAAGTCGCACGTCCAGACCGTCGCCGACGCGCTGCCGCGGTGGAGGTCGACGCGCACGGTGATCTCGCTTTGCTTCATCACGCGCTGGCCGTCCTCCTCGCGGTAGCTCGACCGCCGGCCGCCGCCCGCGACGACGTGGACGTCGTCGAGGAAGAGGTCGATCTTCGTCTGGTCGAGGTCGGCGATGCCGGCGTAGCCGACCGCCGCCAGGATGCGGCCGAGGTTGGGATCGCTCGCGAAGAACGCGGTCTTGACGAGCGGCGAATGGCCGACGGCGTACGCCGCCTTGCGGCATTCGTCGACGCTCGCGCCGCCGTCGACGCGCACCGTGATGAACTTGGTCGCGCCCTCGCCGTCGCGGACGATCGCCTGCGCGAGCCGGCGCGCGACGTCGAAGACGGCGTCGCGCAGCGCGCGCCCGTCGGTGGAATCGAGGCTGGTGATGGGCGCGTTGCCGGCGCGGCCGGTGGCGACGACGACGAACGAGTCGTTGGTCGAGGTGTCGCCGTCGATCGTGATGCAGTTGAACGAGACATCGGCGGCCTCGCGAACGAGCTGTTGCACGAGCGCCGGGGCGACCTTCGCATCGGTCGCGACGAAGCCGAGCATCGTCGCCATGTCGGGCCGGATCATTCCCGCGCCCTTGCTGATGCCGGTGACCGCGACCGCCTTGCCGCCGAGCTGAAGCCGCGTCGAAGCCGCCTTCGGCACGGTGTCGGTCGTCATGATCGCCTCGGCGGCCTCGGCCCACGCGTCGGGACGCGCCGCCGCGAGCGCCGTCGGCAGCGCCGCTTCGATCCGTTCGTGCGGCAGCGTCTCCATGATGACGCCGGTGGAGAACGGCAGCACCTGCTCGGCGCCGCAGCCGAGCAGGCGCGCCAGCGCCTTGCACGTCGAGCGCGCGCGCGCCATGCCGTCGGCACCGGTGCCGGCGTTGGCGTTGCCGGTGTTGACGAGCAGCGCGCGCACCTCGCTGCCGGCGGCGAGATGCTCGCGGCAGATCTGCACCGGCGCGGCGCAGAAGCGGTTCGACGTGAAGACGCCGGCGACCGCGGCACCAGGATCGAGGACGACGACGAGGACGTCGCGCCGGTTCGCCTTGCGAACGCCAGCCATCGCCGTGCCGAGCGCGACGCCGGCGACGGCAGCGAGCGAAGCGGGGTCGGGAGGTGCGAGGTGGACGGCCATGGCGATCGGAGGCGATGCAAAGGGCGGGATTGTCGGCGCTTTCGCGCCGGGCACTGCCGGTCCGACCCGCCGAACGCGGTCGGCCGCAGTGCGCGGTCAGCCGCAGTGCATAGACTCGCGAGTCCTCCGCACAGGAACCTCGCGTGGCGGCTTCCGTACTTCGCGCCCTCACCCGCCGCTTCGACTCCCGCGCCGCGCCACCGCGGCGCGAGCCCGAGCTGCGCGGCGCGTGGCTGCGCATCGCGGGCTGTCTCGGCGCCGCCGCCGTCTGGGGCCTGGACCACGCGGCCGGCCGCATCGACGGCGCGCGTCAGCTGCTGCTCGCGGTCGACGTCGTCTATCTCGCGCTCGCGCTCGCGTATCTGCAGGCGCTTCGCCGCGATCGTGTCCGCGGCCGGGCGCCGTTCCACTTCTTTCTCGTCGCCGACGCGCTCTTTCTGACGGCGATCCTCACGCTCGATGCGCGCAGCTTCCCGCTCACCGACCCGCTGCTCTTCGTCGTCATCGTGCGCAGCGGCCTCCACCACGACCTGCGCACGATGGGCATCTCGTGGTCGGCGGCGCTCGTCGGCTCGCTGCTCTTCTTCGCCGATCCGTCGTGGAGCGATCGCAGCGCGCTCGTCGTGACGTTCTTCGTCACGCTCGCGCTCGTTCCCGTGTGCTTCGCAGCGCCGATCCGCAAGATGCACGCGCTGGACGCGATCGACGAGGAGCGCACGCAGCTCGCCGCGATCAACGACGCCGTCGCGGCGCGCAGCGCCTTTCTCGCCCGGGTCAGCCACGAGCTGCGCTCGCCGCTGCAGGGCATCGTCTCGGCGCTCGACGTGCTGACGCTGCGCCAGGGCCCGCGTTCGAGCGCGGACGACGAGCTGCTGCAGCGGATCCGCCGCTCGTCGCTGCTGCTGAACACGCACCTGCGCGACCTGCTGACGCTCGCCAAGGGCGAGGCCGGCCACCTCGAGCTGCGGCCCGAGCCGTTCGACGCGTGCGCGCTCGTCGAAAGCGTCGCGGCGTCGGCGCTCGACTTCGCGCGCGCGAAGAAGCTCGCGCTCGTCGTCGACGTGCCGCCGGAGGCCGTCTTCGTCGTCGCCGACGCGGCGCGCATCGATCAGATCCTCACCAACCTGCTCGTCAATTCGATCCGCTACACCGAGGCCGGCGAGGTGCGGATCGCCTTGCGCCGCTGGCGCAGCGGCGATCGCGTGCTCGACTTCGCGGTCGCCGACACCGGACCGGGAATTCCCGAGGCGATGCTGCCGACGCTGCTCTCGCCCGACCGCACCGTGGCGTCGCAGGCGCGGCGCGGCGAAGGCTCGGGGATCGGCCTGGCGATCGTGCGCCTGCTCGTCGATCGCCTCGGCGGCGACGTCGAGGTGACGAGCCACGTCGGCCGAGGCACGACGTTCACGGTCGCGATTCCAGCCGAGCCGGCCGAAGGCAGTCAGCGACGTGCCGGCCACGACGGCCCCGGGCTGCGGATCGACGCCGGCTGAGGCTTCGGACCGGGCCGGCGGCAGCGCCCGCCGGCGCGGACACAATGGCGGCTCCAGCCGAGGAGCCGAACGTGCCAGCCACCGCCCCCGCCCCCCTCGCCAGCCGCATCGACGCCGCGGTCGCGGCGATCGTCCCCCGCCTCGTCGCCTGGCGACGCGACGTGCACGAGCACCCCGAGCTCGGCAACCGCGAGGTGCGCACCGCGGCGATCGTCGCCGCGCACCTGCGAGCGCTCGAGCTCGACGAGGTGCGCACCGGCGTCGGCGTCACCGGCGTGGTCGGCCTGCTGCGCGGCGCGAAGCCAGGCCCGGTCGTCGCCCTGCGCGCCGACATGGACGCGCTGCCGGTCGAGGAGCGCACCGACGTGCCGTTCGCATCGAAGGAGCGGACGACGTGGAACGGCGAGTCGGTCGGCGTCATGCACGCGTGCGGCCACGACGCCCACGTCGCGATCCTGATGGCGGTGGCGTCGGTGCTCGCCGGCCTGCGTGCCGAGCTCGCCGGCTCGGTCAAGTTCATCTTCCAGCCCGCCGAGGAGATGCCGCCCGAAGGCGAGGAAGGGGGCGCCCGGCTGATGATCAAGGAAGGCTGTCTCGAGAACCCGGCGCCAGGAGCGATCTTCGGCCTGCACGTGACGTCGATCCTGCAGACCGGCGTCATCGGCTGGCGCGCCGGCCCGGCGATGGCGAGCGCCGACAGCTTCCGCATCACCGTGCGCGGCCGGCAGACGCACGGCGCGATGCCGTGGCGCGGCGTCGATCCGATCGTCACCGCGGCACAGGTCGTGCTCGGGCTGCAGACGATCGTCAGCCGCCAGATCGATCTCACCCAGGAGCCCGCGGTCGTCACCGTCGGCGCGATCAAGGGCGGCAACCGCGAGAACATCATTCCCGACTCGGTCGAGCTGCGCGGCACGATCCGCAGCTTCGACGAGTCGATGCGCGACGACGTCCACGCCCGCGTCCACGACACCGCCGAGAACATCGCGCGCGCCGCCCGCGCCGGCTGCGACGTGTGCATCGTCAAGAACTACCCGGTCACGGTCAACGACGCCGAGCTCACGCACGCGACGCTGCCGACGCTCGAGCGCGTCGCCGGTGCCGACCGAGTCATCCCGATGCACAAGATCTCGGGCTCGGAGGACTTCTCCTTCTACCAGCATGTCGTTCCCGGATTCTTCTTCTTCCTCGGAGTCACGCCGCCCACGCAGGACGCGAGGACCGCGGCGCCCAATCATTCCCCGCTCTTCTTCGTCGACGAGGACGGCCTGCCGCTCGGCGTGCGCGCGCTCGCGCACGCCGCCGTCGACTGGCTGCACGCGAACGCCGGCTGAGCCGCTGGCGATGCGACGTGGCGCCGCGCACGCCGCGGCAACGATCGCGCGCGGCGCGACGAGCGCCGCGCTCGCGGCCGCGCTGACCGCCCCGGCGCTCGCCGCCGACGGCAGCGACGCGCCGACGCCGACGCCGTCGGCGCACGCACGCATCTCGTTCGAGAAGATCACCTTCCCCGGTGACGAGAAGGTCGGCCTCCTCGGCACGAGCTACCTCGTCGACATGCCGCGGCTCGCCGGCCTCTCGCTCGGCCCGGCGGTGTACGGCGCGATCACCGGCGAGCGCGGCGGCTTCTTCACGATCGGCGGCGAGGTCGCGTGGCGACGACGCATCGTCGGACCGTTCGGGCTCGAGGCGGGCCTCTACGCCGGCGGCGGCGGCGGCGCCGGTGCGCCGACGGGCGGCGGCCTGATGCTGCGACCGCACCTCGACTTCCTCTGGGACTTCGGCGCCACCGCGTTCGGGATTTCGGTGTCGCGCGTCGAGTTCCCCAACGGGCAGATCGCGAGCACCCAGTGGGGCCTCGTGTTCAACGTCAGCGACCAGTTCCGCTCGACACGCGCCGAGCGCATCGACGAGCCGTCGCGCGCGAGCGGCCGCAGCGGCATCGGCTTCGACCGCGTCCAGCTCGTCGCCGGCGCGTACCGCACGCGCTCGGGATCGACGCTGCTCGACGGCCGCAGCGAGCCGCGGACGATCGCCATGCTCGCCGCGCGCGGCGAGCAGGCGATCGGCAGCAACGCGTACTGGGGCGTCGAGGCGGGCGGCGCGACCCAGAGCGCGGTCTCGGGCTATGCGGAGTTCCTCGGAATCGTCGGTGCCGAGACCGAGCTCGTCCACAACACGCTCACCGGCGGCGTCCGCGTGGGCGCAGGGATGGGCGGCGGCGGCGGTGTTCGAACCGGTGGCGGCTTGCTCGTCAAGGGATCGCTGTACGGCATCGTGCGCTTGTCGCCCGACCTCGGCGTCTCGCTCGAGGCCGGGCTGACGAGCGCGCCGCAGGGAGAGCTGCGCGCAGCGCACGTCGGTCTCGGGCTCGTGTGGGCGCTCGACGGCCCGCGCTCGAGCGGCGTCGCGGTGCCGCCGGTGCGCACCGAGTTCGGCGCCGGCGTCGAACGCTACGACGCGGCGCGCAAGAGCGGCGAAACGCGCGCGATGTCGCTGGCCACGTTGAGGATCGATCGGTTCGTGACGCCCAACGTCTACGTGACAGGGCAGGCACACGGCGCCTTCGCCGGCGACGCCGGCGGCTTCACGTCGGCGTTCCTCGGTGCCGGCTGGTGGCAGCCGCTCTCCCCGCGCTGGCACGTCGCCGCCGAGCTGCTCGGCGGCGCTGCGGGAGGCGGCGGTGTCGACAGCCGTGGCGCAGTCGCGCAGGCGATGCTGCACGTCGGTGCTCAGCTGACGCCGGGCATCGGCGTGCGGCTCGGCGTCGGCCGCATCGAGGCGCTGAGCGGCCCGCTCGGCGCCACCGTCGTCGGCGCGAGCGTCGTCTTCACCTACGGAGTCACGGCCGGCAACTGACACCGACGCGCGCGCGATCCTCTACAGTCGGGCCGACCGAGGAGCAGACATGGCCGACCAGAGCAATCCGCGCAGCGCGACCAAGCCGCTGCCTTCGCGCACCAAGCCGACCGGGCAGATGCGCAGTCGCGCGCGCGGCAAGGCGACGCGCAAGAAGAATCCCGGCAAGCGTGCCCACAAGGGCGGCAGCTAGCCGCGCGTTGCCTCAGCCGCGCCGCCTGAACGGCGCGCGGTAGAGCCAGACGCGGCGACCGTTGCCGCTGTCGAGCACGCCCTGCGGAACGAGCGCGACGATCTCGAACTCGAGGCTCGCCAGCCACGCACCCGGTCGCAGCTCGTGCGCCGCCTTGGCGAGCGCGCGCGGCATGCTCTCGGGGCGCTGGAAGACGTAGACAAGCGCGTACGGCGTCCAGTCGGCCGACCAGAAGTCGCCGCGCCGCACCTGCGCGAAGCGGCAGCGCACCGCGCTCGCCAGCCAGAGCGGCCAGCTGCGCTCGATGCCGGTCAGGCGCGCGTGCGGATACTCGCGCCGCAGCTCGACGAGGGCGGCGCCCGAGCCCGATCCGGCGTCGAGGATCGCGGCGTCGCGGGCGAGCGGAATCGCGGCACCGAGGCCGCGCAGCGCGTCGCGCCAGGTCGGAAAGAGCGGCGCGTCGCGCCACGCCGCCGGCGGGTAGACGAGCGCGAGCGCGGCGAGCGCGACCAGCCA
>Ga0068860_100004656_pt1 | contig 14008 bp, 14 predicted proteins | sample KBSSwiS32_FD_66597 | JGI IMG/M metagenome (GOLD analysis project Ga0068860, IMG submission 66597) | Switchgrass rhizosphere microbial communities from Kellogg Biological Station, Michigan, USA - KBS Switchgrass S3-2 | ecosystem: Host-associated > Plants > Roots > Rhizosphere > Soil ... | reverse complement strand
TTTCCAAACGCCGTGGACCCGTCATGACAATTGAAAATGCCGAACGCGCAAGTCCCACGACCAAAGCTTGGCTGCGGCCACTCTGCGAAGTCGGCCCGATCGTTGCCTTCTTCGTCGCCAACGGCCGCTGGGATATCTATGCCGGCACGGCGGTGTTCATCGTTGCGACGATGATTGCGCTACCTGCCTATCGCTGGATTGCCGGAAAGTGGCCGCTGATGCCGCTGGTCAGCGGGTTTTTCGTGCTGACCTTCGGCGCATTGACCCTGTTTCTGCACGACGATCTCTTCATCAAGCTCAAGCCGACCATCGTCAACACGCTGTTCGGCGTCATCCTTATGGGTGGGCTGCTGTTCGGCAAGTCGCTGCTGCAGCCGCTGCTCGACGGCGCATTCCGTCTCACAGACCGGGGTTGGCGGTTGCTCACCTGGCGCTGGTGCGGGTTCTTCTTCGTGCTCGCGATCGTCAACGAGGTCGTGTGGCGCAGCTTCTCGACCGAGACCTGGATTGCCTCGAAGCTCGCCGTGTCGCTGCCGCTGACCTTCCTGTTCGGCTTGGCACAGATCCCCCTCATCCGGCGCCATTGGGCAGATGACTCGACGGAGAATGTCGAGCCAAGCGAGCCGTCGAAGATTTCCGACCTTTGATGTGGCGCGGCGGCCGAGCCTATTTTCGCGCCCAGCCGATCCCAGCCACGCGATCGGCCAGCAGCTCGGTATTGTGCTGACCGATCATCGGCGGTGCGTATCGTTCCGGCGACGTCGCGTCAGATCGGCCAAGCCCGAAGCCGAGGCTTTGGCGCCGGCCGGCCACAGGATGGTCCACTTCGCGCAAGCGTCCGCGCGCGGCGAGCTGTGGCGAGGCAGCAACATCGGCATAGCTCGCCACAGGACCGCACAATATGTCGTTCGCCTCAAGCAGGGCGAGCCAATGGTCACGTTTCTGCCGCCGCATCACAGGATCGATCTCCTCGTGCAACGCCTGGCGATTATGCACGCGGTCGGTCAAGGTCTTGAAGCGGTGGTCCGATGTCAGCTCGGGCCGGCCGAGCAGTTTGCAGAAACGTGGCCAGCGCACTTCATGGTAGGCCGCGACCATGAGCCAGCCGTCGCTCGCCGGATAGGCTTCATTGGGCGCCGCGTAGGGTGCGGCACTGCCGAGCGGCTGCGGCAGCTCGCCGCTCTGCAGGTAAGATTCGAAACTGAAGCGCTGCAGCTCCAACGCGCACTCGTACATGCTGATGTCGAGCATCTGGCCGTGTCCCGTGGTATTGCGTAGATGCAGCGCCCCAAGCACAGCCGTTGCCGCCAGGAAGCCAGACGTCATGTCGACGATGGGCGGCTGCACCTTCGAGGGCCCGCTGCCGGGCGAACCGGTGACGCTCATCAGGCCGGACATGCCCTGCAGGATTCCGTCGACACCTGGCCGGTCGCGCCAGGGACCGGTCTGGCCGAACGCGGAGATCGCACAATAGATCAGCCGGGGATTGAGGATGTGCGCCGCCTCCCATCCAAGGCCGAGCCGATTCATCACACCCGGACGAAAATTCTCGACCAGAATGTCGGCCTGACGAATCAACTCCTTTGCCATGGCGATGTCGGCTTCGACCTTGAGGTCGAGCATGATTCCACGCTTGTTCCGGTTGGCGCCGAGATAGGTGAGGCTTTCGCCGTTGGCGAACGGCGGACCGAGCTTGCGCATGCCGTCGCCGGCCGGCGGCTCCACCTTGATGACGTCGGCCCCCATGTCGGCCAGCATCATGGCGCAGATCGGTCCGGTGCCGATCTGACCGAAATCGATGACGCGAATCCCAGCCAGAGCCTTGTCGAGCATTGTTGCTTTCCCCTTCGTCGCAGCAAGCGCATAAGAAGGTGGCTGGCCGAGGTCAACTGCGGGATGACAGGTGATGGCGCGATGACTGACAACTATGCGCGACGTCAGGCCGGATCGGGGCACGATCCCAGTTCGATGAGGCGCCTGTGACAGACGAGACCTACCGACGGGTCGGCATCGTCGGCGGTGGCGCCTGGGGCACGGCACTGGCGATGACGGTGCGTCGGGCCGACCGCGAAGCGCTCCTGTGGGCGCGCGAGCCGGAGGTGGTGCACGAGATCTCGCGCGCGCATCGGAACAGTCGGTTCCTGCCCGGCGTCGAGCTCGACCCTGCGATCCGCGCAACCGCGCAACTCGAAGATCTGGCCGGATGCGATCTGGTCCTTCTGGTGACCCCGGCACAGGCGCTGCGCACCCTGTCGCTGCAGCTCGCCCAATGTCTGCCCGTCTCGGTGCCGGTATTGATCTGCGCCAAGGGGATCGAGATCGAGACCGGCGCGCTGATGCCCGAGGTCGGAGCTGCGACCTTGCCGAACCATGTTGTGGCAATGCTGTCGGGCCCGACTTTCGCCAGCGAGGTGGCGCGAGGCCTTCCGACCGCAGTCACCATCGCATGCGCTGACGCCTCGATCGGCGACCGGCTGGTGCACGCCCTTGGCAGCGCCAGCTTCCGGCCTTACCGGACGGTCGACATGGTCGGCGTAGCCTTGGGCGGCGCGATCAAGAACGTTCTGGCGATCGCCTGCGGCATCGTCGACGGCCGCGCGCTGGGCGACAATGCGCGCGCAGCGCTGCTGACACGCGGCTTTGCGGAAATGGCGCGACTGGGGCTCGCCATGGGCGCGCGCCGCGAGACCCTTTCGGGACTTGCCGGGATGGGCGACCTGTCGCTCACCTGCAATGGGCCCGCCTCGCGCAACCGCAGTCTGGGCATGGCGATCGGCCAGGGCGCCGACGCGGCACAATTCATCGATGCCCGCGCCTCCGTCGCCGAAGGATATCACACCGCCCGGGTTGTCAGCCGTCTCGCCGCTCGCTACCACGTCGAAATGCCGATCTGCGCCGCGGTCGAGGCAATCCTGCATCAGGGTGCCGCCGTCGATGCGACGGTCGGCCAGCTTCTGGCACGCCCATTTCGTGAGGAGAAGGACTGATGGCGTATTGGCTGGTCAAGTCCGAACCCGGCACCTATGGCTGGGACAGCATGGTGAAAGATCGCCGCACCAAGTGGGACGGGGTGCGCAACCACCAGGCCGCGAACAACCTCAAGGCCATGAAGAAGGACGACGAGGTGCTTTTTTACCACTCCGGCGACAGCACCGAGGTCGTGGGCATTGTGCGCGTGGTGAAGCCGTACTATCCGGACCCGAGCGATGCGACCGGCAAGTTTGGCATGGTTGATCTTGAGGCTGTGAAGCCGCTGAGCAGGCCGGTGCCGCTGGCTGCAATCAAGGCCGATCCGTCGATGCGGGATTTCGCGCTGGTGCGCCAGTCGCGGCTCTCGGTGGTGCCGGTTACGGCCGATCAATGGAAGTCGATTTTGAAGATGGGCGCCGCCAAGGCGTGATCGAAGGACCTGTCGCAAGCCATGAATGAGCAACCGAATCCGGGCGTCGTGCCGATTCCGACCCTGGAAGACATCACTGCACGCGTGACACTGCCTTCGGTCGCGGTGCCCGGCCAGCCGGCCGGCGAGACCTTGCAGGTCAAGCTCAAGCGCTTCGTCGATGGCGACATGGCGGTACCCTCGGCCACGACCAAGCCCGACGGCTCGCCGCGTTTCACCATGCCGGTGCCGCCGCGCTTTGCCGAGAACGACATGGGTGTGGCCTACATGGTACGCCACGAGCTGATCCATGATGGCTTCGAGCGGCCGATGCGCGAGGTGATCGATGCCCATCTGCGTCCGCTCGATGTCTTCATCGACGTTGGCGCGCACTGGGGGCTGATGTCGTTCTCCGCCGCCACGCGCTATCCCGGCAACGTGCATGTCATCGCCATCGAGGCGCATCCGGAAAATGCCGGGCGACTGTTCAAGGGCGTGCAGATCAACAAGCTGCAGAACGATATCGAGGTCGTTGCAGCGGCAGCCGGCGACAAGCAGGACCTGGTTCCTCTCGCCTTCAACACGACCATGGGCCACAGCGTGATCGAAGGGCCGGCGCGCACATCGGAGGGTGGCAAGCTGTTCGTGCCGATGCTGACGGTCGATCAGATCCTGGCGCAGAGGCCGCATCTGGCGCAGCGCAATGTGATCCTGAAAATCGACGTCGAGGGCTACGAGCCGGAGGTGATCAAGGGCTGCAAGGAGCTTCTGGCCTCCGGCAGGGTCAAGCTCATCATGTGGGAAAAGGGCTTCGACCAGCGCATTGCGGAACGGCGCAAGGCCTATAACGAGATGACCCGCGAGCTGAGCGCTGCGGGCTTTGGCCACTTCACCTTCCCGTGGCCGGAATGGGGCGGCATCCTGGTTCCCGACGTGCCGATCGCACTCTCCTACAACATCTATAGCTTTCATCGCAGCGAGGCGCGGCTGCCGCACTACATGATGCGCTTCTCTGCCTATCCGCCCTTCAATCTCGCGCTGAAGCTCGGGCGCGACGGCAATTTCGACGAGGGCATGACCAGTCATTGCATGCGCTTGAAGGCGACCGATGGCGCGCGCTGGGCGGAGTACCGAACCATGACGCCCGATGCGATCGAGCGCGCCCGTGCCGTGGCTCCTTATTTCAAGAGCGGCGACAAGATCCTCGATCTCGGCTGCGGCGCGATGGCGGTTCGACGGGTGCTGCCGGAAAAGTGTCGCTATACACCAGCCGATCTCGTGGGCCGCGCCTCGGATTGTTATCTGATCGATCTCAATCAGGCCTACAGCTTCGTCGACGAGCTTTTCCCGGCGGCGCCGACAGTCGATGGCCGCTTCGAGTGGGTGACACTGCTCGAGACGCTGGAGTTCGTGCACGACATCCCGCGGGTTTTCGAGCGTGCACGCAAATCTTCCGGCGGTTTGCTGTTCACTTACCGGACAGTCGAGAGCGCACCTGGCACGCCGCTCGATCCGGCGACCGTCAAGGAGCGACGCAGGGCCGGCTATTTCACCGATTTCAGTGCCGGCCAGATCGAGGCCATGGCGCGCGGCAAGGGTTGGACCATCGAGGAGCGAAAGTCGGTTGCCGGCTCGACGCTCTTCATCTGTCACTGAGTAACAGCACTTCAGGACTCACCCGCGACAAGCTGCTCGGTCGCGAACCGCGCGTCCCACGCCAGGCCGTTGGCGACGATGGCGGCCGCGTCGTGACCTGTGGCATCCTTGAAATATTGCCGATCCCCTGCCGCGCCTTCGCTGCCGATCAGCACGACGATTGAACGGCGATCCAGTCGCACAGCATGTCGGCAGGCATCGTTGCCGGCGATGCGGATCAGCCCCATGAGTCCGGCAATGCCAGAGGGCCCGACCGCGAGCGGCCGGTCATCGCCGCCGGGCGCCGCCAGGCGGCGCAGGGCGGCACCTATGTCCTGCTCGCGCACGGTGCAGAACCAATCGGCGGCGGTGCGCAGGATCGTCCAGGCGTCGGGCGAGATTTCGCGGCAGGCGAGGCCTCCCATCGCCGTGGCGGCGTCGCCACTCGCCGGTGCTGGCCGGCCGGCACGCGCGGTCTGCAGGAAACAATCGGCAGTTTCGGGCTCAACCACGACGACATCGGGGCGCCGATCATGCCAGCGCTCGCGGAATGTGCCGGCAACCGCCGCTGCAAGACCGCCAACGCCAGCCTGCAACATCACATGGCTCGGGCGCCCGGGCGCCACGATGACCGGCAGTTGCCGGTCGATTTCCATCGCGATCACGCCGTAGCCCTGCATCACGTCGCGGGGAATTTCGTTGTAGCCCGGCCACGATGTGTCCGACACCAGCAGCCAGCCTTGGCGGTCCGCCTGTCGCCGGCATTGCTCGAGCGCCGTGTCGTAGTCGCCATCGACGCGCACCACGTCGGCGCCGCGTAGGCGAATCAGCGCTTCTTTCTCAGGACTGGTGAAGGCCGGCAGAAAGATCATGCAGCGGCTGCCGAACAGTCGCGCGCCCGCCGCCACGGCTCTACCGTGGTTGCCCGAGCTGGCGGCAGTTGCCGTCACCCCGGACACAATTGCGGCGTGGCGACCGCTCACGATCTCGTTGAGAGACGGCGCGACGCCGGTTCGGACCTGTATGATTTTCTGTAACTGACGCCCGAGCGCGTACACGCCGCCCAGTGCTTTGAAGGCACCGAAGCCGAAGCGATGGCTTTCGTCCTTGAACAGCACGCCGCCGATATCGAGCTCGCTTGCCAGGGCTGGCAGAGTGTAGAGCGGCGTCGCCCGGTGCGCCGGGCATTGTGCCAGCGCTGTTTCCGCCTCGGCGAGGCGCTGCAAGGACAGCACGTCACGTTCGGCCGCCGAATAGGCAGCCTGCTTGTCGGCGGACGGGTTGCGGAACAGCCAGTCGATAGGCATTTAGGGTTGGACAAGTCGCGCGGCTGGCCAGCATATCGATAAACTGGCGCCTGCCAATTGTGATGACCGGCGCGGTCGGAGCCCGACCGGTCACGCACCCCGCCGGAGGATCGCTCATGCAAGTGACCGTCAATATCGAATGCACGCCTGAGGAGGCCCGAGCCTTCTTCGGCCTCCCCGATCTAAAGCCGATGCAGGATCGCATCCTGGCCGAGATCGAGCAGCGCCTGCGCAGCGGCATAGGCTCGATGGATCCGACCGAGATCTTCCGTACCTGGCTGCCGGCCTCGATGCAGGGTGTCGAGCAGATGCAGCAGATGCAGCAGATGTTCTGGTCGCAGCTCGCCAATATCGCCGGCGGCAAGACCACAGAGCGCAAGTGAGTCTATCTCGAAAAGTCCGAGGAGAAGGAATTGCAATGAGTGTCGACCGCCGCCGTCCCGATGATCCTGCCGGCTACTACGAGGCACATGTTTTCTGCTGCACCAACCGGCGTCCGGCCGGCCATCCGCGTGGTTGCTGCGCCGAGAAAGGTGCGGAGGAGCTGCGCGACTATTTCAAGGCCAAGGCGCGCGCAGTCGGCCTGAGCAACGTAAGAGTCAACATGGCGGGGTGTCTCGACCGCTGCGAGCTGGGACCGACCGTGGTCATTTACCCTGAAGGCATCTGGTACAGTGTCGCAAGCAAAGGCGACATCGACGAGATCATCGATGCGCATCTGCAGCGCGGCGAGCGCATCGAGCGACTCATGCTGCGCCCGACCGACAAGCTGCCCGCCGACCGCAAGAGCTGAAGGGCCGCTTTCTTGCCGCGCAATCGTCTCGACGCGGAGACGAGCCCCTACCTGCTTCAGCACGCCGGCAACCCCGTGCACTGGTGGGCCTGGGGTAGCGAGGCGCTGGCCGAAGCAGCGCAATCCGATCGGCCGATCCTGCTGTCGATTGGCTATGCCGCGTGCCACTGGTGCCATGTCATGGCCCATGAAAGCTTCGAGAGTCCTGAGATTGCCGCGTTGATGAACGGGCTGTTCGTCAACATCAAGGTCGACCGTGAGGAACGTCCGGACATCGACGCCATCTATCAGCAGGCTCTGGCATTGCTCGGTCAGCAGGGCGGCTGGCCGCTCACCATGTTCTGCACGCCCAAGGGCGAGCCATTCTGGGGTGGCACCTATTTTCCGTTTCCGGCGCGCTATGGCCGGCCGGGCTTCGACGCGGTGCTGCGTGGTCTTGCCGCGGCCTGGCGCGAGAAACGTGATGTGGTCGAGGGCAATCGCACGGCACTGCTCGAGGCGTTGCAGGCGCGTGCGCGCCGGCATACGGCGCTTGCCACCGGTGACTATGCGGTCCCTTCGCTCGCTACGCACGACCAGATGGCCGAACGGCTGCTGCAGGAAGTCGACATGCAGCTCGGCGGAATCGGTCAGGCGCCGAAATTTCCATCGACGACAACCTTCGAGTTTTTGTGGCGCGCATGGCTGCGCGGAGGGCGGCGCAATCCCGCACTGTGCAAGGCAGTTACACTGACACTCGACCGCATGTGCCAGGGCGGCATCTACGATCATCTCGGTGGCGGTTTCGCGCGCTATTCGACTGACAATGAATGGTTGGCTCCGCACTTCGAGAAGATGCTGTACGACAATGCGCAGCTCGTCGACCTGCTGGTGCTTGTGTGGCAGGAGACGCGCCGCCCGCTTTACCGGCAGCGCATCGCTGAGACCTGCGACTGGTTGCTGCGGGAGATGCTGGCGGCCGAGGTCGATGGTGTCGCTGCGTTCGCCACAGCCTTCGACGCCGACAGCGAAGGCGAGGAAGGCCGCTTCTACGTCTGGACCGCTGATCAGATCGATGCGGCATTGGGTGAGAGAGACGGGGCCTTCTTCCGCCAGGTCTACGACGTCACGACGGATGGCAACTGGGAGCACGGCCGCAGTATCCTGCATCGCAATCGTCAGTCAGTGTCTCTATCTGATGCGGACGAGGCGCGACTGGCCGGCCTGCGCGCCACCCTGAAGGCGGTGCGTGATCGGCGTGTCTCGCCTGCCCGTGACGACAAGGTGTTGGCCGACTGGAACGGTCTGGTGATTGCAACCCTTGCCAACGCCGCCGCGGCGCTGGACCGCGATGACTGGCTCGAAGCTGCGCGAAAGGCTTTTGCCTTCATATGGCGGCAGATGCGTGGCGAGGATCGTCGCCTGCTGCATTCCTGGCGCAGCAACCTTGCCCGGCATCGCGGCATGCTCGACGACTATGCGAATATGGCAAAGGCGGCATTGGCCCTGTTCGAGGCAAGCGGCGATCACCCCTATGTCGAGCAGGCGATCGAGCTCGTCGATATGCTCGACCGCTACTACGCCGATCCCGACGGCGGCTACTTCACCACCGCATCGGATTCGCCTGACGTGATCGTGCGCGACAAGGCCGCGTACGACAATGCGGTGCCCGCGGGCAACGCCACCTTGATCGGTGTGTTCGCGCGTCTTTGGGCGCTCACCGGGGAGGAACGCTGGCACCAGAAGGCGAGCAGACAGATCGCGACCTTTGCCGATGACGTTTTACGGAACTTTGTCCCGTACATGACCTTGCTGAACAACAGCGAGCTCCTGCAGGCGGCCACCACCATCGTCGTCGTCGGCGACAGTGCTGCGGATACGCTGGTGCAATGCGTGCATGGGCTTTCCCTGCCGAACAAGATTCTGCAACGCGTCCGGCCAGCTACGGTGCTTGCTCCAGCCCATCCCGCGTATGGCAAGATGCAGACCGAGGCACAAGCGGCAGCCTATGTATGTCGGGGCATGCGCTGCTCGCTGCCGCGGCATCATCCCGACGAGCTGCGTGCCCTGCTGATGGAAACAGCGCCAGGCAGCTGACCATCATCCGGGCTCGACACGGCGACCAGTCACCTCGTCGATCGGCCCTACGGCAATGCCTTGTATGATCCCGCAGGCTGAAAATGGCGGCTTCCGCCGGATAGGCAATGCATGCTGCAGCGCAGGCAGAGCAGCTTAGCTTATGGTTGCGGCGGCCAATGGGCGAGAGTAAGTAGGCAGTGCGCAGGGGGGTAAAGCGGATGGCACGCAAAACAACATCAACCGGCAAGCGCAATTCATCCGGCGCTGCCGCACGCGGCCAAAACAATCATGTCGGTCGCAAGGCGCGTAGCAAGGTTCCTTTGAAGATCAGCGTCGCGAAAATTCGTTCCAGTACCGGTCTGTCCCAGGCAGAGTTTGCCGAGCGTTTCGGCTTCGCGGTCGCGACCTTGCGCGACTGGGAGCAAGGCAGACGACATCCCGATCGTTCGGCACGGTTGTTGCTGCGGGTGATCGAGGTTGAGCCGAAAGCAGTGCTGAGGGCATTGGGTATCGGCTGACAAGCGGGCCGGACGCTTGATACCGCCCGACCCAGCCAGGTTGTCTTGGAATATCTAGTGGGCGTCGCGGGGCAACACCACTAGACTTCTGCCATATGAGCGAAAGGATCGCACGCTTGCGCGCCGTGAGCCGCGGTTGCAAGCCGGAGGGGTTCGTCGCGCCCACCGGTTCGAGCGACCACAGCGCGCCATGTGGAGGTTCTCGTGGTCGACCCGGAAGCACGCAGTGAGCTCGACGCCACCGGCCTTCTCTGTCCTTTGCCGGTCTTGCGTGCCAATCGTGCCTTGCGCCAGGTGCCGGACGGCGGGCTGCTGATCGTACGGGCAACGGATCCCGCAGCGCGGGACGATTTTCCGGCGTTTTGCCGCCAGACCGGGCACGAGCTTGTCTCTGTCGAGCGGGAGGGGTCGATTTTTGTGTTCACCCTGCGCAAGCGCGCGGCAGTGGCTTGAGGCTGCAACTTGCCGGGCTTGCACCGTTCCCGGCCAGCCGCTAGCCATGCGCATCCCCCAACCCCCTCAGGAATTCAAGATGGCAGAGTTTCGGACTCTCGATGGTATCGCCGTCGCCGGTAAACGTGTGCTGATCCGTGTCGACTTGAACGTTCCGATGGAAAACGGACTCGTCACCGACATGACCCGTATCGAGCGGGTCGCTCCGACCATTGTGGAGCTGGCGGACAAGGGTGGCAGGGTCGTGATCCTCAGCCATTTCGGTCGACCCGGGGGAAAGCCGAACCCGGAAATGTCGCTGCGCCCGCTTGTCGAGCCCCTGTCCGGGACCTTGAAGCGGCCAGTCGGCTTTGCGGCCGACTGTGTCGGCACCGTCGCCGAGGAAGCAGTGGCGGTGCTCAAGGGCGGCGAGATCGTCCTGCTCGAGAACCTTCGATTCCACGCAGAGGAAGAGAAGAATGACGCAGCGTTCGTCGATCGCCTCGCCGTGCTGGGCGATGTCTACGTCAATGATGCTTTCTCCTGCGCGCACCGTGCGCACGCCTCAACTGAAGGATTGGCACACCGCCTGCCGGCCATCGCCGGCCGGCTGATGCAGGCGGAGCTGGACGCGCTGGACCGCGCCCTTGGCAATCCGCAGAAGCCGCTTGCAGCAATCGTCGGTGGGGCAAAGGTGTCGACCAAGCTCGACCTTCTGGGCAATCTCGTCGCCAAAGTGGACCGCCTTATCATTGGCGGCGGCATGGCCAACACGTTCCTGCACAGCCAGGGTGTCGAGGTCGGCAGGTCGCTGTGCGAGCAGGATCTGGCGGATACGGCGCGCAGCATTCTTGCCAAGGCAAACGAGACGGGGTGCCGCATCCTCCTGCCGACGGATGTCGTAGTGGCCAACGAGCTCAAGCCGGGAACCGAGGCGCACACCGTTCCGGTCGACAAGGTGCCGCGCAATGCCATGATCCTGGATGTCGGCGCCGACTCCGTCGGTACTTATCGCAAAGAACTTGCGGCCTGTCGTACCGTGGTCTGGAACGGGCCACTCGGTGCTTTCGAGGTTTCCCCATTCGATCGTGGCACGGTCGATCTCGCGGTAGCCGTGGCACAGCGCACCGCCGACGGTCAGTTGTTGTCGGTCGCCGGCGGCGGCGATACCGTGGCGGCCTTGGCGCATGCCCATGTCGAAGAGAAATTCACCTATGTTTCGACAGCGGGGGGCGCCTTTCTCGAATGGATGGAAGGCAAGCAGCTTCCAGGCGTCGCGGCGTTGATTCGGGCGGCGTAGACCACGAGTCGGACCCCTGCCAGCGGGTCTTCCGTGGAACTGGCGACGGGCTCGCCGATCCGGTGTGTCATCGCTTCAGCCTGTGCGCCGCTCGCTGCAGACGAGCGCAGGAGGTAGTCCCAGGATGGTCGGATCGAACGACAAGCCCACACCGCCTGCGGCACCGGCCCGGCCCGTCTTCCCCTGGGATCCCCCGGCCAACTTCCGTCGGCGAATCCCCGATGGCGACAATCGCGAACGGCTGATGTGCGATGATTGCGGCTTCATTCACTACGAGAATCCAAAGATCGTCGTAGGCTCAGTGATCGTCGCTGGCGATCGCATCCTCATGGCCAAGCGGGCCATCCATCCCCGCAAGGGCTATTGGACCTTGCCGGCAGGGTTCATGGAATTACACGAATCGACCGAGGAAGGGGCGATGCGCGAGGCCATGGAAGAGGCCAATGCCCACATCGAGATCGATTGCCTGATCGGGCTCTACAACATTCCGCGCATCAATCAGGTGCAGATGATGTATCGCGCCCGGCTCGCCTCGCCGGATTTCTCCCCCGGCGTGGAAAGCACCGATGTGGCACTTTATGCATGGGACGAGATCCCCTGGGATCAGGTCGCATTTCCCAGTGTGCACTGGGCGCTCAATCACTGGCGCGAGACTCGCCACCTCGAGCGGTTCCCGATCTTCGGCACGCCTGCGGACTGGATCGACCGCGTGCGCGCACCGGCAGGGTGAGGTTTTCACCTCCCCCTGCACGTGAACGATCACAGGCTGAGATTGAAAGCGATCGAGATCCGTTCGGCACGACCACGATAGGGCCGCACGGCGTGCAGCACCCAGGCGGGGAACAGCACCAGGCGGCCGGCGCGCGGCGGGATCGTCTCGGATGCGCCGAGTGAGAGTCCGCCGGGCAGATTGAAGGCCAGGGTCGGTGCATACATGGCCGGCGCAACGCCGCGTGGATCCATGAACTCAAGCTCGCCGCCGAGCGCCGGGTCGGCGCCGATGCCACCGTCGTCGACATAGTATACGCCTGACCAGAAGCTGCCGGGATGCGCATGGAACTCGTTGCCGTGTCCGGCGCGATTGACGTTGGCCCAGCAATTGACCTTCCACATCGAGGGCAGCAGCCGCGCCGTTGCGGCGGCACCGCGCACTGCCGTCAGCTCGGTGGCAATCTGCCTGCCCGCTTCCAGCAGCTTGTGCATGGCCACACTGCCCCATTCCTGCATGTCCCAGCTCGACTGCCAGCCGCCGAGATTGCTGTGTTCGGTGGATGGATGGGATTTTTCGCGCGCCAGGATCAATTGCTTGAGCTCGACATTCAGCCCGGCACCCCCCGGCAGCTCGATCAGAGCCACCGGCGTGGTGAACAGCGGCATCACCTCGACTTTGGAGGAACCGATCGACATGGCCGGTCAGACCTTGACACCGGCGCCGATGCCGGCGCGCCCGACTCGCGGCGCCGCGACCGGGTCGAGCGGCCAGCGCGGCCGTGGCGCAAAGTCGAGCTTGTCGTCGAGCCCAAGTCGCAGCCGCTCGATTCCGGCCCAGGCGACCATCGCACCATTGTCGGTGCACAGGGCCGGCGGCGGCGCGATGAAACGCAAGTTCCGGCTTTCGGCGAAGCTGCCCAGTCGTCTCCGCAAATAGTCATTGGCGGCTACACCACCGGCAACCACCAGCGCGGGACTGCCCGCGAGCGTGCGCCCGTTGCGGAACATCTCGAGGCCATTGCTGCAGCGATCGATCAGAACGTCGCCGACGCAGTGTTGGAAAGCGGCGCAGAGATCGCGCACGGCCTGCGAGTCGCCGGATGCCAGCGACGCGGCAGCCTGCCGCACGGCGGTCTTCAAGCCGGAGAAGGAAAAGTCGCAGCCCGGCTTGCGCCACATCGGCCGCGGCAAGGCGAAGCGGCGCGGATCGCCGTCGCGGGCCGCGCGCTCGACCGCAGGCCCACCGGGAAAGCCCAACCCGAGCAACTTCGCCGTCTTGTCGAACGTTTCGCCAGCGGCATCGTCGATGGTCGTGCCGAGGCGGCGATAGCGTCCCACACCTTCGACCGAGAGAAGCTGACTATGCCCGCCCGACAGCAATAGCAGCAGATAGGGGAACGACACATTCTCCAGCAGCCGCACCGTGAGTGCATGCGCCTCGAGGTGATTGACGGCGATGAAACGGCGCCGGCGCGCGAAGGCGATCGCCTTGGCCGTCATCACGCCGATGGCGACGCCGCCAATCAGGCCGGGACCCGCGGTCGCCGCGACGGCATCGAGATCGTCGAAGCCGATGCCGGCGTCGTCGATGGCTTTTTGCACGATCCGGTCGATGCGTTCGAGATGGGCACGGGCTGCAAGCTCGGGCACCACACCGCCGAAACGGCTGTGCTCGGCCAGCTGTGCATGGACGACGTTGGCGCGAATTTCCCCGCAGGGCACGCCCTCCTTGGCGGCGACGACAGATGCCGCGGTCTCATCACAACTTGTTTCGATACCCAGAACCAGCATGGCGCGACGGGAATTTGCCCTCCAATGTGGCAGCCGGCGATCGCGGCTGGCCTTTCTTAACACGAGCGATCCGGCTACAGGGAG
>Ga0068860_100004654_pt1 | contig 14010 bp, 13 predicted proteins | sample KBSSwiS32_FD_66597 | JGI IMG/M metagenome (GOLD analysis project Ga0068860, IMG submission 66597) | Switchgrass rhizosphere microbial communities from Kellogg Biological Station, Michigan, USA - KBS Switchgrass S3-2 | ecosystem: Host-associated > Plants > Roots > Rhizosphere > Soil ... | reverse complement strand
GGCCATGGCGTGGGGAACCTCGCTGGCCAAGGGATCCACCGTGGTCGTGTCCCGCGATTCCAGCCGCTCGGCCCGCATGCTCAAGCGAGCCGCCATGGCCGGCATCAACGCTTCGGGAATCGATGTGCTGGACCTCGAGGTGGCCTCGGTTCCCGTGACCCGCTTCCTCACGCGCTCGCCCCGGCCGACGGCGGGCCTGAGCGTGCGGCTCGACCCCACGGATCCTCAGAGCGTGGTGATGCGGTTCTTCGACACCGATGGCGGCGACATCAGCGAAGACACCCAACGAAAGATCGAGCGGCTGTTCCAGCGGGAGGACTATCGGCGGGTGTTCCCGTCGGAGATCGGCGACATCAACTATCCGCCGCGGGCCCTCGAGGAGTACACCGCCGCGCTCGAGGCCACGGTCGACGTGACCACCATCTACAAGGAGCGCTTCAAGGTGGTGCTCGACTACGGCTCGGGAGCCACCTCCTTCGTGATGCCCAACGTGTTGGCCAAACTTGGGGCCGAGGTGTTGGCCGTGAATCCCTATGCCTCCACCGGCGGAATGATTGCCTTCGACCGGGCCGCCGCGGCCGCCAACGTGGGCAGCCTGGTGCGGGCGTCGGGAGCCCACCTCGGCGCCGTGCTCGACCCCAGCGGAGAACGGCTGGTGCTCATCGATGACGAGGGCCACGTGCTGTCCGACACCGAGGCGTTGCTGGCCTACTGCGATCTCGTGGCCGACTACCTGCTCGGCGACCGAATCGCGCTGCCCCTCAACGTGACCCAGCGGGCCGGTGAGCTGGTGGGCGGACGAGGTGTGCGGATCCATTCCACCAAGCTGTCCAGCGGTGCCTTGATGGACGCCTCCGCCGACGCCGGTGTGGGGTTTGCGGCCGACGGGGCCGGCGGCTACATCCTCCCCGGATTCCTCGGCGCTTTCGATGCCGCCGCCTCCTTCGTGAAGATGCTCGACCTCTTGGCCCGAGGCCATCGGCGCCTCTCGGACGTGGTGGCCGGCCTGCCCCGGGTGCACATCGCCCACGAGACGCTCGTTACCCCGTGGGAAGCCAAGGGAATGGTGATGCGCTCCCTGGTGGAGCACGTGAAGGACCATGAACTGGTATTGCTCGACGGGGTCAAGGTGCTCCACGGAGATGCCTGGGTGTTGGCCCTGCCCGATCCCGAGGAGCCGGTCACCCACGTGTGGGCCGAGGCCCAATCCGACGCGGAGGCCCGGCGTCTGGCCCAGGAATACGGCCGCCGCATCCGCCAGATGCTGCGGTAGAGGTGCGTTCGCCTGACGGCGAACTCCTCCCGCCGTGTCTTCCCCACCCGAGTTCGCCTGACGGCGAACTCACCCCGCCGGAGGGGCGTACCGCCCCGAGGGACTACTGTCGCCGCCCATGAACGTGCCGGAAGATCTGCGCTATTCGTCGGACCACGAGTGGGCTCGACCCGAGGGCAATCGGGTGCGAATAGGGATTACCGACTACGCCCAAGACTCGCTGGGCGACGTGGTGTTCGTGCAGGTGCCGGCCATCGGAACCACCGTCGAGGTGGGTGCCTCCTTCAGCGAGGTGGAGTCCACCAAATCCGTGTCCGACATCTACTCGCCGGTATCGGGCACCATCGTGGAGGTGAACACCGATCTGGCCGACGCTCCCGAGCGGGTGAACGAAGACCCCTACGGCGAGGGTTGGCTGTGCGTGATCGAGCTCGCCGACCCCGCCCAGGTCGACGCTCTACTCGACGCGGCGGCGTATCGCGCCCTGATCGACGTCTGAGGGATCACGTGTCGCTCGTCTACTGCAACAACTGTGGCCACGGAAACGCCCCGGAGTCGAACTTCTGTTCATCCTGCGGTGCGATCCTGCCGCGCCCCGGCGACACGGTGTTGACGGGCGACGAGCGAACCATCACCTTCCACCCCGCCGACTCGGCTCAGGAGTCGTCGCTCGATTCCGAAGAGGTCGAGGTGGTGGTCGACTTCGACCCGTCGTCGGAGGGGCACGGGCTCCTGGTGGTGCGCAACGGTCCCGAGGCGGGTCTACGGGTTCCTTTGGTGAAGCGCATCACGAGAGCCGGTCGGCACCCCGCCAGTGAACTGTTCCTCGACGACATCACCGTGTCCCGCCGCCACGCGGAGATCGAGCGGACCGGGGATCGATACATGGTCGTCGACGTTGGTTCGCTCAACGGCACATATCTCAACCGGCAACGCATCGAGCGGCAGGAGATCCACAACGGAGATGAGTTGCAAATCGGCAAGTTCCGATTGGTGTTCCTCGCTGGCCCAGAGCCCGAAGCCTGATCACCCGTGAATGCGATCGCGCGATGAGCACGGTGAGCACGGTGAGCACGGTGACACCATGAGCATGGACAAGGGATATTTGTCGATCGGCGAAGTGCTGTCGCTGTTACAGGACGAGTTCCCCGACATCACGATCTCCAAGATCCGCTTTCTCGAAAGTCAGGGTCTTATCGATCCCGAACGCACCCCCTCGGGTTATCGCAAGTTCTACGAGGCCGACCTCGACCGGTTGCGCTTCATCCTGCGAGAGCAAAAGGACCACTTCCTTCCGCTGCGGGTCATCAAAGACCGGTTGGACGACGGTGAGATCGGCGCGCCGGCCACGCCGGTTCCGCCCACCCCATCGGCCAATCACCCGACGCAGCGGGTGCCCGTTTGGATGGCGGAGGCCAAGGCGAAGCGCCAGAGCCCGGACTCGAGTGCGGAAGTGTCGTCGATCGCCGACGCATCGGGAGCGTCGCCGCTGCTGGGTCCGGCCAGCGGCGCCAGCTTCACCTTCGAGGAACTGGCCGAGGCGGCGTCACTCCAGCCCGCGGAGTTGGCCGACGTCGAACGGTTCGGCTTGGTGCAGGGCCGAAAGGTGGGTCAGGCCACCTATTACGACGAAGACTGCCTTGTGGTGGCCCGGCTCGTGGCGGGGTTCTTGCGGCACGGCCTGGAGGCGCGCCATCTGCGGATGTACCGCAACTCGTCCGAGCGAGAGGCCAGCCTCTACGAACAGGTCATCTTGCCCCTCGTGAAGCAACGCAACCCACAGGCACGCGCCCAAGCCAACGCCACGCTCACGGAATTGGCCCACCTCGGCGAGCGGTTACGCACCGCGATGTTGCGTCAGGCGTTGAAGGCCTACACCGAGAATCCGTAGCCGTTCACCGCTCGTCCAACAGGCCGGCGAGGGCCGCCGTGGACAGTGCCGATAGGGTGCGGTCGTGGTCGAGATGGAGCTGCTCGGTGTGCGGGTAGATCCCGCGGCGAACGCGCCGCTCATCTTGCTGCAGGAGCGAGCCGGTCAGCGTCGGCTGCTCCCGATCTACATCGGAGGCCCGGAGGCGGCGGCGATCGACTACGCCCTTCGCGGCGTGGTACCACCCCGGCCCCTCACCCACGATCTCTTGGTCAACGTGCTGACCCAGCTGGACGCCGAGCTCACTCAAGTGGTGGTGACCGACATCCAGGAACACACGTTCTATGCCGAGCTCGTGTTGAAGCGCGGTGAGTCGGTCGAGCGCATTTCCAGCCGACCGTCGGACGCGGTGGCCTTGGCGGTGCGCACCGGCACGCCGATCCTGGCCGACGAGGACGTGCTGGAGGCTGCGGGCCAGGTTCCGGAGGAGCAGCCCAACGAGTCCGACGCCGAGGAGCTGGTCGACGAGTTCCGGGCCTTCATCGAGAACATCTCGCCCGACGATTTTGCGAGTTGAGCCCCGGTGGTTGACCGCCGCGCGCCGTACACCTACCCTGCCACCCACGTAACTACGTCCCTGTGGTTCCGTGGGAGTCGAGGAGTTCCTTCGTGAGCACGGAAACTGGATACAGCGGCACTCGCACGGCCCAGATCGTGGGAATCAGCTACCGCCAACTCGACTACTGGGCTCGCACCGATCTGGTGCGCCCGTCGATGGCCGACGCTCAGGGCTCCGGGAGCCGTCGTTCGTATTCCTACCGTGACCTCCTCGAGCTCAAGATGATCAAGAACCTCCTCGACGCCGGCCTCAAGCTGGAGTCGGTGCGGGAGGTGTTCAGCTACTTGCGCGAGCATCTTGACGTCGATATCGCCGCGGCCCACCTCGTGATCGAGGGCAGCCAGGTAGTGCTGTGCCAAGGTGATCAACTCATCGATGTGGTGCGACGTGGCCAAGGAGTGCTCAACGTGTTGTCGATTGCCGGAGTGAAGGGTGAGGTCGATGCGCGCCTCACCGAATTGAAGCCCGAGGCCCAACCGGCCACGTCGTCGCCCGCCGCCGCGCCCACCGTGCCGACCGCCGCCACCGTGCCTACCGCAGCACACGCCTGATGCGGTTCTCGCCGCTGGACGCGGCAAACCGGGCCATGGGCGCCAAGATGGTGGAGTTCGGCGGCTGGGAGATGCCGCTGTCCTACGAGGCGGGCACCCTCGCGGAGCATCTGGCCTGTCGCAACGACGCTGTGGCCTTCGATGTGAGTCATCTGGGCACCGTGCGGGTGGAAGGTCGCGATGCCCATGACGCGTTGCAGTGGGCGCTCACGAACGATCTTGACAAGGTCAAGCCCGGCCGGGCGCAGTACACGCACCTGTGCGCGGAAGACGGCTCGGTGCTCGACGACATCATCGTGTGGTGGCGGTCGAAGGAATTGTTCGACGTGATGCCGAACGCCTCCAACACCGAGCGAGTGGTCGATGCCATCGGCGGAGCCGACGTCACCGCCGAGCGCGCCGTGATCGCGGTGCAGGGACCGCACGCCCGTCGTCGCGTGGCCACGGTGAGCCCCGAGGCCGCCGAGGTCGGACGGTTCCGAACGGCCGAGGTCTCGTGGCGCGGTGTGCCCCTCATCGTGGCCGGAACCGGGTACACGGGTGAAGACGGCATCGAGATCGCCGTACCTGCCGACGAGGCCGCGGCCTTGTGGGCGACGCTGATGGAGGCCGGCATCCAGCCGGCCGGCCTCGGGGCCCGTGACACGTTGCGGTTGGAGGCCGGACTGCCCCTCCACGGTCACGAACTGGGCGAGGGCATTACGCCGCTCCAAGCTGGCCTGGGTTGGGTGGTGGCTTGGCACAAGTCGCAGTTTCGGGGCAAGCCGGCGTTGCTGGCCGAGCGCAAGTCCGGGCCGTCGCGGATCCTTCGGGGACTGGTCACCGAGGGCCGTCAGCCGCCGCGGGCCGACTGCCCGGTGTGGGTCAACGGCCATGTGGCCGGGCAGACCACTAGCGGCAACTTCTCGCCCGTGTTGGGCCAGGGCATCGCCTTGGCCTTCCTGTCGCCCAAGGTTCCCTTCGGCGAGGCGCTCGAGATCGAGGTTCGCGATTCCCGCCTCGTCGGCACGGTGAGCAAGCCCCCGTTTATCTCGTTGCCCTCCCGTCCCGATGGACCCGCCAAGGAGGCGGAGTAACCGCGGGGCTACCCGGCGAAGGCGTCGAGCGGCGGGCAGGAGCACATTAGGTTGCGGTCGCCGGCCGCGGCGTCGATGCGACTCACCGGAGGCCAGTACTTGGCCGGATCCGCACCGCCGGGGAAGGCGCCGGACTGGCGGGAGTACGACCGGTCCCAGTCGTCGGTGGCCACATCGGCCGCGGTGTGGGGCGCATGACGTAGCGCCGAGTCCGCCACCGCGACGGCTCCGGACTCCACCTCGGCGATCTCCCGGCGAATGGCGATCATGGCGTTGCAGAAGCGGTCCAGTTCCCGCTTGCTCTCCGATTCGGTGGGCTCGATCATCAGGGTGCCCGCTACCGGAAAGCTCACGGTGGGGGCGTGGAAGCCATGGTCGATGAGGCGCTTGGCCACATCGTCCACCGTTACCCCGGTGGTCCTGGTGATGGGCCGGAGGTCAACGATGCATTCGTGCGCCACCCTCCCGTGGGCACCGCGGTAGAGCACCGGAAAGTGCGGGTCGAGCCGAGCGGCGAGGTAGTTGGCCGACACGATGGCGGTTTCCGTGGCGCGCCGCAGCCCGTCACCGCCCATCATGGTGACGTACATCCACGGGATGGGCAGGATGCCGGCCGAGCCGAACGGTGCTGCCGAGATCGGCCCAGGGCCGGTGGCCGGGCCGGCATCCGCCCGCAAGGGGTGGTTCGGCAGAAACGGGATCAGATGTTCTTTGACGGCCACCGGGCCGACGCCGGGTCCTCCGCCTCCGTGAGGGATGCAAAAGGTCTTGTGTAGGTTCAGATGGCTGACGTCGGCACCGAAGAGGCCCGGCTTGGCCAGTCCGACCAGGGCATTAAGGTTGGCACCATCAAGGTAAACCTGACCTCCATGGTTATGGATGATGTCGCACAGCGCCACGATGCCCGCCTCAAACACTCCGTGGGTGCTGGGATAGGTGATCATGCAGGCCGCCAGGTCGTCTCGATGCGCGGTGGCCTTGGCCTCCAGGTCGGTGAGGTCCACGTTGCCTTGGTCATCGCAGGCCACGACCACCACCCGCATGCCGGCCATGACCGCGCTGGCGGCGTTGGTGCCATGGGCGGAGGCCGGAATGAGGCACACGTTGCGGTGGGATTCCAGACGGCTGGCATGGAAGGCGCGAATGGCCAGCAGCCCGGCCAGCTCGCCCTGCGATCCGGCGTTGGGCTGGATCGACACCGCGTCGTAGCCGGTGATCTCCACCAGCATGGCCTCGAGCTGGCGGATCATTTCCACGTAACCGATCGACTCGTCCGGCGGGGCGAACGGGTGCACGTTGGCGAACTCCGGCCACGTGATGGGGATCATCTCGCTGGTGGCATTCAGTTTCATGGTGCACGAGCCCAACGGGATCATCGTTCGATCGAGGGCCAGGTCGGCGTCGGCCAGGCGCCGGAGGTAGCGCAACAGCTCGTGTTCGGAGCGGTATTGGTGGAACACCGGATGAGCGAGTACATCGCCTTGCCGTTGCAGGTTCGCCGCGATCGGGCTGCGCACTTGCGTGTCGAGCTCGTCGATCGAAGACGCCACGCCGAACGCCTTCCACACCGCTTCGACGGTGGCTCGGGTGGATGTCTCGTCGAAGCTGATACCGACCGTGCGCTCGTCAACGAGACGCAGGTCGTAGCCGGCCTTGGCCGCCCGGTCGACGACCTCTGTCGCGTCGGCACGAACGGACAACGTGTCGAACCAGTCGCGGTGAACCAACTCGAGACCGGCCTCGCTCAGCCCGCGCCCGCAGATGGTGGTGAGTCGGTGCACTCGTTGCGCGATAGCCCGCAGACCCTCGGGGCCGTGGTGTACCGCGTACATCCCCGCCATCACCGCCAGGAGTACCTGCGCGGTGCAGATGTTGCTCGTGGCCTTCTCCCGGCGAATGTGTTGCTCGCGGGTCTGCAGGGCCAGTCGAAGGGCGGCACGTCCGGCCTCGTCGACCGAGACGCCCACGAGACGGCCCGGCAGGGCGCGGGCGTGCGCGGTGCGAGTGGCCACATAGGCGGCGTGGGGTCCACCGAACCCCATCGGCACTCCGAATCGCTGGGTGGTTCCCACCACGATGTCGGCCCCCTGGCGGCCCGGCGGCTCGAGCAGCAGCAGCGACAGGAGATCGGCGGCCACTACCACCATGGCACCGGCGTCGGCCGCTTGGCGGGCCAGGCCGGCGATGTCGCGAAGGCCGCCGGTGGAGGAAGGTTGCTGGACGAACAGCCCGAACACCCCGGCCAAGTCCGCCGGTTGATGGGGATCGAAAAGGCGGATCGTGAGTTGCAGCGGCTCGGCTCGTGTGGCCAACACCGCCAGCGTCTGAGGATGGCAATCGCGATCCACCAGGAACACGTCGCCGTTGACCCGGCTGAGCCGGCGGCTCATGGTCATGGCCTCGGCCACCGCGGTGCCCTCGTCAAGCAGCGAGGCGTTGGCGAGATCCATGCCGGTGAGGTCCGCCACCATGGTTTGGTAGTTCAGCAACGCCTCGAGTCGACCCTGCGAGATCTCTGGTTGGTACGGCGTGTAAGCCGTGTACCAGGCGGGGCTCTCCAAGATGTTCCGCTGGATGACCGGGGGAGTGATCGTGCCCGAATATCCCAGGCCGATGAGCGAGGTTCGAAGATGGTTCCGGTCGGCCAGCGCTCGGATGGTCTGGAGCGCCTCCTCCTGGCTCAGGGCTGCCGGCAGCTCGAGCGGGTGGCGCACCCGGATGGCCGCCGGCACCACCTCGTCGATGAGTTGTTCGATCGACGATGCCCCAAGGGTGGCCAACATCAGCTCCACCTCGTGAAGCGTGGGGCCCACGTGGCGCTCGGCAAACGGGTGGACGTGCTCGAGCTCGGCAAGTGAAACGGACATCGGGGCTCCTGATGATGAGTAGGGGCGCCCCACGCTGTCCGGGAACCTGAGAGATGAACTCCTTCGGTGAGGAGGCCGAGGTTTGGGGCTCGATCTCCTACTCTCCAGCGGTGCCTTCTCCCTACGGTCCTGGTGCCTGAGAGATTCCGGGGGCGGTTGCTCCTTCGGCGTCACCGGTCACTTCCTCACCGGCCGGTAACTCTCCCGCAGGGGATCATCAGCTCCTCCAGACTAGCCGGGGAGTCAGCAGTGACTGCGGAACCCCGACGGTTCGGTCCGCTACGCCACTGACTCCCACCCCCAAGGGATCGGGCCGGAGGCTCGTGCGTAGCGATCGAGGTAGTCGGCAACGGCCACCAGCTCGCGCCGGGCCGCTCCATTGCGCGGATCGGCGTTCAACTTGGCGGCGAGGTAGTCGTAGCGACGCCCGGCCTCGTAGCGGTGGTGGCGGGTCAGGGGAGCCACCCGCCACGGGCGGGCAATGGGATCGCTGCCGGATCGGCCCAAGGCCACGGTCATGGGCTTTTATCGGCAAACGTCAGGCTGAACTCAAGGTCCAACCGTCGGCCCGCCCGTGGGTCACACGGGCGACCAGGGATCAGAGCGGGGAGGTGGCTTCCCCGGATGTCCGGTGCTCCACGATCGAGCCCGGGGCCGCGTCGCGACTGGCGCTGCGTTCGTCGGAGTCTTCGAGGATCGCCTCGGCTTGGGCCTCGGGATCGTCACTTCCGGCTTCCCGCTCCTCGGGAAGGAGCTGATCGGCGCGCTGGGCCGCCCGGGGGTCGTCGCGTGGGGAGCTTTGGGGCTCGGTTGTGTCCATGGTCGTACCCCTTCCCCGACCCGGGCTCCTCCACCCACGCCCCACCGCGGCGGCGGATCGCCCCGGTGGGACTCAGTCGAGGGCGGCGTTGGCCACCACATTGCCGGTCGAATCGAGGATCTCCATGCGGGCGGAGGAGAGCAGCGACGGGTCGATCCCGACCGCCCATGCCCCCTGCTCGATATCGCCATACGACCATGAGCCGACGTCGGTGCGGTGGCCGTCGGGGGCAATGAGAATGCATCGAACCGACTGGTTGGACGGCCGCGGATTATCCATGGTGATCAAGAGGTGAGGCCTCGGGGTGCTGGCTAGCACGATCGTGCCGGAGGTGGACCCGTCGAGTCGTTTGATGGAACCCGACCGTACGGCCTGGGCCACGCCGGGGGGAGCGCTCTGTTGCTGATACCCGATGGAGAAGCCGCCCACGGCGAAGGCGATGGCCACCGCGGCGGCTACCAGCCAGGGCCAGCGACGACCCTTGCCGGCTCGCCGATGTACGGACTGACTGGCGTCGATACGCGCCAGCACCCGGTCTTCGAATCCCGCTGGTGGTTCGATTTCCGGAGCGGTGACCAGAACCTGCTCGGTGACCCAGGTGAGTTGGTCGAGGCGGGCACGACACTGCGAGCACTCGGCGGCGTGCTGCAGGAGCTCAGTGCGGACCGGCTCGTCGAGGCTGCCGAGGGCCAGCTCCTCGAGATGGTCGAGGAATTGTGCGCAGCTCGGGGTCATGACAGCCCCTGCAGGGCCAAAGAGTCGCGCAGCTTGGCGAGCCCGAGGCGTAGTCGACTCTTGGCGGTCGGCACGGGGATGCCCTCGATCTCACCGATCTCGATAGCGGTGCGGCCGGCCAACGTCGCCAGCAACACCGCCCGGCGTTGTTCGGCGGGAAGCTGCGCCAGGGCGGGACGGACGCGATCGATGGCGTCGGAGTGGACGGCGGCGGCCAGCGGATCGATCTCGGAGGTGGCGGGCAGCATCCCCTGAAGCATCGAGGGATCGACGGGATCCGCCCGGCGCACCCGACAGGCGTCAATGGCCAGGTTGCGGGTGATCGTAAGCAACCACGTGGTCACCGACGCGCGGCGGCCGTCGTAGGAACCGGCATGGCGCCAGGCCCGCTCGAACGCCTGTTGCGCGATGTCCTCGGCCAGCACCCGATCGGAGGTGATGAGGGCGGCGAGGCCGTAGACCTTGGCCTGGAACCGCCGGATGAACACCAGCGCGGCGTCGGGGTCACCCAGGCCCAAGGCGGTCAGCAGCGCCTCGTCGGACAGCTTGTCAAGCCGGGGAACCATGGTCATCACAAGCATGGTACGAACGAACCACCCTCAGGGATCACCGAATCCCTTGCGGAAAAGGGGATCCTCAATTTGGTAACGTCCGGGCGTGGCTGCTGTCGACGATCTTCGGGCCGAACTGATCGAGTGGCTGAAGGTCAACTGGACCGAGTCGATCACGGTGCGCGAGTGGTGGCGGCGTCTCGCCGACGACGGCTGGGCGCAACCGGCGTGGCCGTTGGGTCTGGGCGGCCGGGGGCTGACCACCTCCGATGCCCGGATGGTGACCGACGTGCTGGCCGAGCGAGGAGTGGTGGCTCCGCCGGCCGGCCACGTGGGAGTTTCGTTGGCCGCGCCCACGATCCTGGCCCACGCGACCGAGGAGCAGAAGGCGACGTACCTGCCGCGGTTGGCCCGGGGCGAGGACGCGTGGTGCCAGCTGTTCAGCGAGCCGGGGTCCGGATCCGATCTGGCCAGCGTCGGGTGTAGGGCCGTGCGTGATGGTGCGGGTTGGGTGGTCACCGGCCAGAAGGTGTGGAACTCGTCCGCCGACAAAGCGCGCCGCGGCATGCTGCTCGCTCGCACCAACCTCGACGTTCCCAAGCGGGAGGGAATCACCTACTTCCTCATCGACATGGCGCAGCCGGGCGTGGAGGTTCGCCCGCTCAAGCAGATGAACGGCGCGGCCGAGTTCTGCGAGGTGTTCCTCGACGGAGCCTTCGTCGGCGACGACCAGATCCTGGGCCAGCTCGACGGTGGGTGGGCAGTGGCCGCTACCACCTTGGGCTTCGAGCGAGCCAGCGTTGCCGTACGGGCGGCGCGGGGCTTGCGTGTGGTGCCGTCGGGGGAGAAGGCCGGATACCTGGATCGCGTCATCGCCGACGTGATCAATGCCAAGTCCGCCACCACGCGAACGATTCCCGGCAATGCGGTTCCGGCCCGCCGGTTGTTCGAGCTGGCGAAGGAGCGAGGGCGGTCTCACGACCCGGTGATTCGTCAGCGACTCATGTCGTACTACTGCCAGACCGAGGTGAACCGGCTCACGCTGATGCGGGCGCGGGCCGCGGCCGCCCAAGGCCGCAGGCCCGGACCCGAAGGCTCGCTGACCAAACTGGCCATCGCCAACATCTGCAAAACCTCGCGGTCGTTGTCGCTTGATTTACTCGGCGCGGACGCGCTCTTGCAGGGTTCCGACGCGCCCTTCGACGGCGAGTTTCAAAAGGTGGCGTTGGGAAGCTTCGGCGTCAGCATCGGCGGTGGGACCGACGAGATACAGCGCAACATCATCGGTGAGCGCGCGCTGGGGCTGCCGCGCGAGCCGGAGGCGGATCGGGGAGTTCCCTATCGCGAGCTGCGGGTCGGTACTCAGGCCCGCTGACCCACTGCGTGGTCCGCTACTTCACCACGAAGGTGGCGCTGAACGTGGTGTTGCCGCTGTCGTCGCTGTCGCCGGCCACGATGTAGTTGCCCTTGGGCAGGTTCAGCACCATGTAGGCACTCCCTCCGGGCGGCACGGAGTCGGAGAATCCGCCGACCAGGTTCGCCGGGAAGTCGGGCACGGTTGGCGGAGGGGTCTGGCCCACGGCGTTGAAGTAGCCGTTGATCGACTTGTCGACATCGGCCACCGTGGTTCCGTCCGGTACCTGGGCGATATTGATCTCGTGAGGTTCCTTGCCGTTGTTGACCACCAAATAGGTGCCTGACTCCATCTTCGACGGCAGGGTGAAGGCACCGTCGGTGATGGCGATCTGCCCGGTGGTCTTCGGATCGCTCGGCGCCGGCGTGACGGCCGCCCCGACCGTCAGTTGCTTGGCCATCCCTTGCAGGAAGTGGGGCTTGCCGTCGGGCGAAGGCAAGTAGCAGACCAGTGCGTAGGTCCCGGCCGTGAGGTCCTTGGTGATCGTCGTTTGCTTGTCGCCCTTGAACAGCAGTCCGGGGAAGCCCGAGAACGAGGTGCTCGGGTCGCCCGCGAACACTGCGGCCATCGCGGCCTCATCGGGGTTGTCGGCCCCGAGCACTTTGAGCGCGTCATCCAGCGTCTTGCCGGGCTGGAGCTTCAGCACCGACGCGATGTGGGGCTGCTGGCCCTGGTTGGTGAACGTGACGGTGGTGAGGCCGGCCTGGGCCTGTCCGTCGACCCCGAAGCTGTACTCCTCGGCCGTGATGTTGAGGGTCGGACCCGCGGAACTACTAGCGCCGCTGCTGCCGCCGTCGTCGCCGCACGCCACGAGGCCGGCGCCGGCGAGGAGAACGGTTCCAGCCACCAAGAGTCCAGTCCGTACCATCGAGCCCTCCTGCAGTCGTCGACGGAATTTAACCGCGCTCTTGCCGACGGGGAGGGATGGCGGGTTCGCCTACCCGCTTGCCAACTGAACCGTGACCTCGAGACCGGAGAAGCGGGGCATGCCGGTGAGGGTGTCGACGTCGTCGACGTCGGAGGTGAGCATGTTCACGTCCGGGGAGCCCCAGGCGTGGGGCAACGACACCACGCCTGGTCGGATGGTTTCGGACCGCTCCACGGTGGCAGTGGTCTCGCCGTGGCGGGAGCGCACCAACACGGTGGCTCCGTCGGTGAGCCCCAGATGCTCGGCATCGATGCGGTTCACCAACAAGGTAGGAGCCGGTGGACGCTGCTGCGAACGGATCTCCCGGAGTTGGGAGTTCATCTGGTGGGGCAATCGGCGGTTGACCAGTCGCAGCCCGTTGGTGCTGACCGGCTCGCGCTGCCACGCCTCCAGTTGTTCCACGAACTCGGCCGGTGCGAGGTCGAGCAGTCCGCTCGGGAGTGCCGATGGAATCAGCCAGCCGGGCTCGGGAGCATCGGTGGCCTCCAGCCCGCTCGGATAGTTGCGAAGTTCTTCGAACCGAACGCGAGAGCGCCGCACGCCGCGGGCCAAGAGGGTGTCTTCGTTGCCGTCCTCGGGCATCTCCGGCATGCGTAGCCCCATGCGCTGACCCAACTGGGACAGGATCCACCAGGTAGGTCGCCGCTCGGCCGCGGGCGGCACCACCCGGGCCCCGTACTGCGTAAACGCTCGTGGATAGGCGGTGTCGATGAAGCCTGGGAGGTCGGCCCGCTCGAGCTGGCCGGCACAGGCCAGCACGTGGGTAGAGAGTTCGGTGGTCTCGGTGTGGCGCACTTCGATGGTGGCCAACACCTGAAGCGAGCGCAGGGCGCCATCTATCTTGACCGTGTCGGGAAAGACCTTGGCGGGGTTGCCGCCGAGAACCACCAGCGCCTTCACTCGACCATCAAGGATCTCGTCGGCCAAGGCCACGCACGGTAACTCTCCGAAACTGTGGCGGAGGTCAGGACGGGATTGCGCGCTGGGACCACTGAAGCGACTGCGGGCATCGACGCCGGTCTCCTGCGGGCGCAGAAAGCCGGGATTGAACAAGACGCCACCGGGGCGATCGAGGCTTCCGGTCACCGCGTTGAGGGCCCAGGCGAACCATTCCGACACGTTCGAGGCCGCGGCCATCGAGGTTCCGGTACCGCAGATGGTGGCCGAGCGGCGCGTGGTGCGGAGCAGGTCGACCACCGTGGTCAGAATGTCTTCGTCGATGCCGCACCGGCTGGCGGTGGTGGCCCGGTCGTAGGGCTCGACGCACCGGCGCAACGTCTCCAGCGACTCGGCCGACGCGCACTGT
>Ga0068860_100004650_pt1 | contig 14013 bp, 14 predicted proteins | sample KBSSwiS32_FD_66597 | JGI IMG/M metagenome (GOLD analysis project Ga0068860, IMG submission 66597) | Switchgrass rhizosphere microbial communities from Kellogg Biological Station, Michigan, USA - KBS Switchgrass S3-2 | ecosystem: Host-associated > Plants > Roots > Rhizosphere > Soil ... | reverse complement strand
TGAATCACATCCTGCTCCTGACAGTGCCCGAGCACCTGCAGGAAGGCGGCACCCGCGTCATCCCCGGACACGGCCGCTTATGCACGGAAGCCGATGTGGTGGAATATCGCGACATGGTCACCATCGTCCGCGACCGCGTGCAAGACGCTATCAAGCGCGGCCTCACCCTCGATCAAACGAAAGCCGCCAAACTGACCATCGACTACGACCCGCAATACGGCCCCGGCGATTCCTTCATCGAGTCAATTTACAAAAGCCTGGGGGGCAAGTAAATGCGATCCCGATTTTGCTTCATCGCACTCCTAACCGCCGCGAGTTTGCAAGCCCAGCCCCCCGGCCCTCCGCAACCGCCGCGCCCCGCCAAAGCCGCAGCGCCCGTGGATTTGACCGGCTATTGGGTGTCCGTAATCAGCGAAGACTGGCGCTGGCGCATGGTCACGCCTATCAAGGGCGACTTCGCCAGCATCCCCATAAACCGCGAAGCGCGCAGAGTCGGCGATGCATGGGATCCAGCCAAGGATGAAGCCGCCAATTTGCAATGCAAAGCCTATGGCGCTCCCGCCATCATGCGCATGCCTGGCCGCGTCCACATCACCTGGCAAGACGACAACACTCTGAAAGTGGAAACTGACGAAGGAACGCAAACGCGCCTGTTCCGCTTCGCCCAAGCCCCCCAGGGCGGGGAAGCCACCTGGCAAGGTTCTTCCGTCGCCAATTGGGAACGTGCACCACGCGGCGTCGAGATCCCCGATCCCGTGCCGATTTTTTCCGTTCGCCAAGGAGGCCAAGGCCGCTCATTAGAAGTAACCACGACGAATCTTCGCCCCGGCTATCTGCGCAAGAATGGCGTCCCCTACAGCGCCGCCGCCACCGTGAGCGAATATTACGACTATCACAAAGAACGCAACGGCGACGAATGGTTCACCGTCACCACCATCGTCCGTGACCCTCAATACTTAACCGGCCCCTGGATCACCAGCTCCGATTTCAAAAAAGAACCCGACGGCTCGAAATGGGACCCGTCGCCGTGCAAAGCCCGCTAGGAAGAAAAACAATGAACCGCTATCAACCCCCACCCAATCCAAAATTCCCTGCCTTCGGTAGTGGGGCGGGCCTCCGGCCCGCAGCCAACGTCCACGTTGGCTTCTTGCTCTTAATCACAACCCTCCTATCCCTCCCCCTCCAAGCCCAAGTAGACTTCACCGGCGAGTGGGCTCCCGCCTATCACGAAGACGGCCCCGAACGCCTCCCCGGCCCCGAGCTAGGCGACTACATGGGCATCCCCCTCAACGACGCCGGACGCCTCCGCGCCGACAGCTACGACGCCGACCGCATCTCGGTAGTCACCGAATACCAGTGCCGCCCCCACTCCTCCGATTACGGAATGCGCGGCCTAGGCAATCTGCGCGTAACCCGCGATATCGACATAACCACCCAAAACTTAGTAGCGTTCCACACCTACATGCCCGCCTGGGGCAGCGTCCGCACCATCTGGATGGACGGCCGCCCCCATCCCGCCGCCTACGCCGAGCACACCTTCCAAGGTTTCTCGACAGGCGTGTGGGAAGGCAACATGCTCACCATCAGCACCACGCACCTGAAAGCAAATTACCTGCGCCGCAACGGCGTCGCCAGCAGCGACAAGCGCATCGTCACCGAACATTGGACCCGCCACGGCGATTTCCTCACAGTGATCGTAGTAGTGGAAGACCCCGTGATGTTAACCGAACCCCTGGTGCGCAGCGAAAACTGGTATCTCGATCCCGGCCAAAAAATCCCGCCGTCGTTTTGCGAGTATGCGGCCGAGGTTCCCGCGCCCGTCGGTTCAGTCCCGCATCACCTGATCGGCAAGAACGCGTTCTTAACGGAAGTAGCCGAATGGTACGGCCTGCCCACCGAAGCCACCCGCGGCGGCGCCAAGACCATGTATCCCGAATATCGCAAGACCATGCCCAAGCCCATCAAGCCCGCCCCCGAAAAATGCGAACGCTTCTGCGTCTGTACCACGCTGGCCGATTGCAACTTGAACGACACTGTTCAATCGCCCGGCGGCGCGCCCGCTCCGCGCCGTTGAATATACTGGTAGCCGAATATGAAATTCACGATACTCACATTAATAGCGGCCGCGTGTGCCGGATTAGCCCAAGCGCAAGTGCCAGCCGAGATTGAAGCCGGACTCCTAAAAATCGGCCAAGTCGTCGACCCCGGCTGCACCGCGCGTCTCTACCGCTCCCTGATGCCCGCCAACGATATCAACAGCAGCGCGACCCCGCTCTACCCTGGCATCACCATCGCGCGCGACGTATCCTTCGGCCCGAATCCCAAAGACGTTGTCGATATTTTCACCTCCGATAAAGGTGGCGCGAACCGTACAGTATTGATCTACGTCCCCGGCGGCGCCGGCAACAAAATCGAATTGCAAGTGAAAGAAGCCAACGCCTTCTACGACAACATCGGCCGCTGGGCGACCAAGAACGGTATGGTCTTCGTAAACATGCAGCGACATCCCGGAGCTAATTGGGATGACCCCGCCAAAGATGTCTCCGCCATGATCCAGTGGGTCGAAGCCAACATCGCCAAATACAAAGGCAACCCCGACCGCATCTTCGCCTGGGCCCAATCCGCCGGCAACGGACCGCTCGGCACCTACGTCGGACGCCCCGAACTCCACGGCCCCAAAGGCGTCGGCCTGAAAGGCGTCGTCTTCATGTCCGGCCAGTTCAACATTCTTCCCGTCCAACCTGCCGGTGCCCAAGGTGGACGCGGCGGCCCCCCAGTTGGTAATGGCCCCGCACCCGGCAGCACCTGCGGTGCCGGCCCGAACAATTCAACTGACGGCGCGCTCCCCGGACGCACGGCCGGACAGCCCGGTGGACCGAACGCTCCCGGCGGCGGCCGCGGCCCGCAAGTGGACGCAGCCACCCAGCTATCGCGCTCTACCCTGCCAGCCTACAAAACCACGAACGTAAAAATCATGCTGGCGACGGCCGAACTCGATCCCGGTATCGAAGGCAAAATGAGCCCGTTCAACGTAGCCTTTCACGATGAGCTATGCAAGGAAGGCGCCGACCACTGCCCCACCATGCTCTTCGAAAAAGGCGAGAGCCACATGTCGGAAGTGTTCTCCATCGACACCCCCGACAAAACCGTCTCGGGACCAATCCTCGCCTGGATCAAAAAAATCAAGTAGCGCTACTTACGCGTAACCACGCCGTCTTTGATTAAACGCTCCATCTGTGCGGGGTCCTGATTGTTTTCTTCGCATACATATTCCTGAAGGCGCGTGCCCGGCCGCAGCATCAGCTTGCTAGTGACTTTCCACGGCTTCGTCAGCGCCTTTGGATCTTCCACGGTAGCTTCGTAATTAATAGTGTTGTAGTCGACGCGCGTGAAGCGCTCTACCACGTGCATCGCATCGGTGTGGACGTTCAACCCGGTCATGATTTCCTTGAACCCAGTGACGTCCACCACCAACGTGTCGCCATCCCAACGTCCCACCGCATCCCCCAAGTAACTGGGATCCAGATCCTGAGGATGCTTGGCATTCAGCGGCACCAGCCGGAACACATGTCGGGATTCCACTAAGATCACAATGAGCTGCGGAGTCTGCACAAACTGCCACGGATACAGCGAGCCTTCATTCCCGCCCAAATCCAATTGCGGAATGCAGCGCGCCACCGGATTATCGAAAGCCCGCTTATTGAACGACTCCAAAACCTTCGCCGCAGCCCAAGCCTGGTAAGACGGACGCTCAGCCTTCCGCACCTGCCGCTGCCCGGGTTCTGCCACTCCTACTCCTTGATTGGCCTCTTCCCAAGTCCCAGGCCTGTCGCTCCCCGGCTGCCACACCCCCGACAAATCCGGTTTGCCATCAGCCGTACGCGGCGTTGGCCGAACGGTCTGTGCGATGCCCATTGTGGCCAACACCACCGCACCCAAAATCAAAATGTAGGTTTTCATGGCGCCGCCACCGGAGGAGTATTCCCGCCATCCCCATTCCCAGCCGGAGGCCCCGATTGCAGCTTCTTGCCCGTGTTCGCGAACGTGACCTCACGCGAATGCGCCCAATTAGACCCGTCCCGCGCGCGCCAGCCAAATACCGTGACAGTGTCCCCAGGCTTCATAGTTTCCCCGCGCTTCCAGCCAATCCGGTTGAGCACCGTCGGCGGATACCCTTCAAATTTCCAGTTAGCCACTTGCCCGTTCTCGCCCTTAACGTCGATAAAGAAATAGAAGTGGGGATTCGTCCACTGCACTTCCGTGACCACCCCCGTCAACGTGACAGGTTTGTTCCCGTCGTACTCCGCGCCGAACGAATGATGCGCCAGGACCGGCATGGCTGCCAGCAGCGCCGCGGTAAATCCCATGAGCAAGGTTGATTTCATCGGTGCTCCTTTTGCGTCCGCTGTCCAGTGTATAACAGGTGGCGGCGAAGGTTAGAACTTCAAACGAATGCCGCCATTGAGAACACGCCCGTCCAACGGAGCCCAGGCATCGACAGTCCATCGGCCATCCATCGCGCGATCTGGCCGGAGCAGCGGATCCCACCGCGTCTGTCGAACGTTGCTAAGGTTTTCGACATTCACAAACAGCCGGAAATGACCAAAAGTGCGCTCGGCCAAGAAACCAAAGAGGACGTATGACTTTGACTCACTGCGATACGGGTTATCGTCCAAACGTTGCTGCCCTGTGTAATAACTCTCGACGCCGATGCGCCCGGCTTTTTCCTTCTCCCACATCCCGACCAATCCAAAACTATGTCGAGGAGTTAGCGGCGTATCCACTCGCTCACCAAATTCAAATTGTCGCGAGCGAACGTAGGTGTAGCTGGCAGTGCCCGAGAACCCTGCCTTTTTGACGGTGCCGAGAAATTCGAAGCCTACATTGTTGGTGGGTTGCGTTAGATTGATGAGCTGGTAGCCCTCGGTACGCTCGACGTTAATAGGGTGGCGCACGCTGGAATCGAATAATGTCGCGGTCAAGGCGGCCGGACCAATTTTGCGCGTCAGATCAAACGAAGCGCTTCGCCCGCGCTCGGCAACCAGCGGTTTGGGGATCGTGAGGCGAGTTAACCCGGCGGCTTCCGTTTCCTCGGTTAACGGAGAGGGAGCAAAGAACCCTTGTCCGGCCGAGAGGCGGCTGGTCCAGCCGCGCCATCGAAACAACGCAGAAACTCGCGGGCTGAAGAAGGTTCCGTATTGACTTTGAAAGTCGACCCGAGCGCTCGCGGAAACGGATAGCCACGGGGCAATCTCTACGTCGTCTTGCAGGAAGACCCCGGGAGTCGTATAGCGGTAAGTGAACTGGGGAACGTAGCGGGGAAGATAGACTTCCCGCTCAGCGGCGACGCCGGCGACCCAAGTGTTGCGGCGAAACGTGCCGCGGACCGTAAGTTCGCCGAAGAGTAGCTCGTGGCGGTCACGTTCCCGCACGTCACCAAAGCGGTGATCATGGTCCTGCCACGACGCTGCGAAGCGGGCCGTAAAGACGTACTGTTTCTTAACCACAAATTGTAGATTGCCGCCGAGGTCATAACGGCGGGTATTCAGCGCCTCGATATAGGGTGCGCCGGCTGCACGCAGGACAACCCCGGGAAGCGTTCCGCCGTCACGATTCTCATAGGTGACTCCGCCGGTGAGAAAAGCCGTTCGTCCGTCCCCGCCGTCCCAGAACGCTCGCGGACGAACTACGCCGCGGGTGTATCCAGCCAGGTCAGCCCACCCGTCGTGGTCAATGTCGTTGCGCTCTTGCCAGTCGCCGCTACCAAGGAAGGATGCACCCCAGTGTGGCGTAAGCTGCGCTGCGGCGAAGAGCGACACATCAGTAGCGCCTAGAGTGGAACGATTGAAAAGAATCTCATGAACCGGCTCTGGACCGGGACGCCGGGAGATTAAGTTCACCACTCCCGCCATTGCTCCAGCGCCGTAAAGTGCGGAAGAGACGCCCTTGATAACCTCGACTTGGCCCAGATCGACAGGCGGAATCTGTAACAGCCCCAGGCCGCCGCCCTGCTGGCCGAAAAGAGGAAGACCATCTCCCAGGAAGGCTGTGTAGCGCCCGCGCATTCCCTGGATGCGCACGCTCGCCGCGCCCAGCGAGGGCGAGGTACTCTGCACCCGCAGACCGCCCATTTCGTTCAACATCATGACGATGTCGCCAGGCGTCATCATCGTCTTCTCCTCGATCTCGTCGGGTCCCAATACTTCCACGCGCGTTGGCGAATCCTGGAGTCGTATATCGGTCCGTGTAGCGAACACGGTTACTTCTTCTTCACGCGGCTCTTGCGGGTTAAGTTCAAAAGCGATCCGCCACTCGCGCGCCTCATCGGCCTGAAGGGACGCCTTTGCGGACAAAAAGCCTTCCTTCGATACGCTCACTTGCACCTTTCCTAAGGGGAGGGAGGTGATTGCAACGCCGTTCTCGTCTGTCTGAATGGCGATGCCGTTCAGCGTAACGACTGCCCCCGCCACCGCCGCCCCAGCCGCTTTGACTTCCACCCGAATGGTCGCGCGCGACGCCTCTTGCGCGAAGAGTGGAAGCAAGGCGGCGAGCAGCATCAAAAGCGCGTTCTTCACGAGGGACCAAAGTGAAATCAAATTCGTATCGCAACTGCAACGCTAAACTTCCTAATGGTATTGTATGGAGTTTAGCTGCTATGAAGACAGTGGTCCTCGCGCTGCTGCTGGTCAGTGTCGCGCTCGCTCAAAATGACGACGCCGCATTCCGCAAATGGTGGCCCAGCTTCCAGGCTGCCGTAGCGAAGCATGACGCGAAAGCGGTGGCGCAAGGCGTGCGCTACCCCCAGCCCTGGGAAACTGGCCCCGCCATCCGCGAAATCAAAAGCGCAGCCGACCTAACCGCGCGCTTCGATGTCTATTTGACGCCGGAAATCAAAAAGCAAATCGCCAGCAAGAAACCCGAGCGCCTCCCCAACGGCAACTACATCATCATCTGGCACGCCCGCGGCAACGAATATTCCCTGCACTTCACGCCTAGCGGCAACAGCTTTGCTCTCGATGGCCTAGGCGAAGGCCCGCCCTAACGCGCCCGTTTGACGCGGTAATCCTCCACCGCCGGCATCCGCACCACGCGGCACATCTCGTGTAGCCGGGACCGTGCCCTTGTCCCGATCATCTCGGCCAGAGTCCGCTCGCGAATCGTCTTCTTATCGCCGCCAGGCATGGTAAAATCCTTGCCGCGCTCGTCGTCGGTCAAGTTGGTAGTCGCAATGAGCGGCTTCCGTTGATTGCAGCGATGAGTGATGATCGCCGTCACCGTATCCTCCACCCAATCGGTAACACGATGCGCGCCCAAGTCGTCGAGCAGCAGCACCTCGACATCCAGCACCGCCCGATAAGCCTCGCGATCCGCCGCCCCCGACGCCGCGTCATAACCCGAACGAATGCGATCCAACAAATTCTGGTAATCGAAGAACAGGCACTCGTGCCCCTTGTCGAGCAGCGCCCGCATCGCCGCCACCGCTAAGTGTGTTTTTCCGGTTCCCGGTTCGCCAATGAGCAGCAGCCCAGGACGCGTCTCCGCCGGAAACTCACGCGTGAAACTGCGCACCTGCATCAGCACAGTACCCAGCCCTTGCCGCGCCACCGGATTATCCGCCGGCATCTGAAAATTATCCAGCGACGCCTCCCGGTAATTGGGCGGGATGTTGGAGTTCTCCTTCAGATCCCGCGTCCGCGTAGCCGCCGCGCAAACACACCGCTCCGCTCCGGAGAGCCCAGCGCGCTCCACAATCTTCCATCCCGTGCCGTCGCAAAGTGTGCAGGTTTCGGTCATAGTCATTCGATCACCACCAAAATGTCTCCCGCCGAAACCGTCGCGCCCGCCTCCGCTTCGACAGACACGACGCGTCCAGCTCGGGGGGCCTTCATCTCATTCTGCATCTTCATGGCTTCGACAACAATCAACCCCTCCCCGGCTGCGACTTCCTGGCCTGGTTCCACCAGCACGCGGACCACGCGCCCCGGCATGGGAGCCGTTATGGATTGCGGTCCCGAACGTTCTCCCGGCGCTCGCCGGCCGCGCGGCCCGCGGGGATCGAAAACCTCCACTTGAAACACGTGCCCGTTGACCGAGATTTCGTTTGCGCCCAGAGGGCTTACCGCGTAGCTCCGGCCGTCGATCAAGATCGACCATACGCCCTCACTGGCCGGCACTGCCGAGTAATTGCGTTCCACGCAGTCGCCATCCTCCGCATGGTAAGCAAAGTGTCCTTCCGCCACCGAAATTGTAGCGGCCTTCCCGTCGATGACGATTTCGTATTTCACCGCAGCAGAGACCCCCGACCTGTCTCCAGCCATGCCGACACTTGCCCCGTCGAGCGCGCCACCCTCGGTTTCCGCTGCGCCAGCACCGCCACCAACGCCGCGACAGCTTCCGCTTCGGAACTTGCGGGAAGCGGTTGCCTCCGCGCAAAGAACTCGTCCAGAAATGCCGTGGAAAGCGCGCCCGCCCGAAACCCCGCGTCGTCCATAATCTCGCCGAAGAACGCTCGGTTGGTAGCAATGCCCGCGATACTGTACTCCGCTAGCGCCCGTTTCATGCGCGCCACAGCCGCCTCGCGCGACCGACCCCACACCGCCAGCTTCGCCAGCAGCGGATCGTACTCCACCGGCACCTCCCACCCCTCATAGATTCCAGAGTCCAGCCGAACCCCCGGCCCCGCCGGTTCTTCGAGCCGCGTGATCCGTCCCGGCGAAGGCAGAAATTGATGCTCAGGATCCTCCGCATAAATCCGGCACTCGACAGCGGACCCGAACCACCGCACATCTTCCTGCCGCACCGTCAGCCGCTCCCCCGCAGCGATCCGTAGTTGCCACTGAACTAAATCCAATCCGGTGACTAACTCCGTCACGGGATGCTCCACCTGCAACCGCGTGTTCATCTCCAGGAAGTAAAAGTTGCGCTCGTGATCTACCAAAAATTCAATCGTGCCGGCATTGTGATAGTTCGCAGCGCGCGCGATCCGCAGCGCAGCCTCTCCCATAAGCTGCCGCAATTCCGGATACTCCCCCATCAATGGAGACGGACACTCCTCAATCACCTTCTGATGCCGCCGCTGGATGGAACACTCGCGCTCGCCCAAGTGAATCATGTGGCCGTGCCGGTCCCCCACCACTTGAATCTCAATATGCCTCGGCTCCAGCACCAGCTTTTCCAGATACACCTCGCCGTTATGAAACGCTCGCTCGGCCTCGCTGGAAGCATCGCGAATCGCGGCCTCCAGATCGCCCTCGCGCTCCACCCGCCGCATTCCTTTCCCGCCCCCGCCCGCCGCAGCTTTGAGCAGCACCGGATACCCCAACGCGCCCGCAGCTCTTTTAGCCTGCTCTAAATTATCCAGAGCCGCTTCGGTCCCCGGCACCACCTGCGCGCCCGCCGCGATCGCCAGCTTGCGCGCAGCCGTCTTCGAACCCATCTGCCGGACAGCAGAGGCGGGAGGCCCTATGAACACTATCCCCGCCGCCGCGCACGCCTCAGCGAATTCCGCGTTCTCACTCAGGAATCCGTACCCTGGGTGAATCGCGTCGGCTCCATGGCGCTTGGCAGCGTCGATGATCTTGTCGATGCGCAGATAACTTTCGGATGCCGCCGACGCTCCCAAATGCGCCGCCTCATCCGCCATCTGCACTGCCAGCGAAGCGCGATCGGCGTCCGCATAAACCGCGACGCTGGCGATACCAGCCTCGCGCAGCGCACGCACGATGCGCACGGCGATCTCCCCCCGATTGGCAACCAATACTTTTCTGAACATGCTTGAAATCCGGCGTGAGCTTCGATTTTAGCAGGCGAGGTGATTTTTACACTATCTTTATACCTCCGCTCTGCATCTTAATGCGGCTTTAACGCGCCGCTTCTTACGCTGAACTGGTGAAGCTAGCAGTTCGCGTAGCAACGCCGGTCTCCGCGCCAGAAGTTCTCAGTCCCGAGCTCGAAGTCAATGTGGTCTACACCCGCCTTCCCGGCGCCGCCCAGACTTTGCACGCGGCCAGCGGACTTGCCCGCGGCCTGGGCGCTCGCGTGACGGTTCACGTGCCGCAGGTAATTCCCTATCCGTTGGAACTCAAAGCACCACCCGTCTCCGTGCCCTTCGCGGAGCAACAACTCCTCGCGCTAGCGGGAGAGCAGCCCGTCGAAACCAACATCCAAATGTACCTGTGCAGAGATCTTACTGAGACCATCCGCCGCGTGCTCAAGCCGGATTCCGTAGTAGTCCTCGGCGGCCGCAAACGCTGGTGGCCGACTCCCGAGAAAAAACTCGCCGCCATTCTACGGCGCGACGGACATCACGTGATACTCACCCATGCAGACTAGTATTCCATCACCTCCCTCCACAACCACCACCAAAGTAGTGGTGGCGACCACCGTCGCCCTGACCTTCATCACCTTCTGGCAAGCCGCCGCCGTGGTGCTCAACGATCTCGCCTCCACCATGTTCTACATCGGCGGCATCACCGAGCAAGCCATCGGCACACCCGCGCCCTGGATGGTGCTCGGCGTCATGCTCTTCAGCTATGCGGTGCGCTCGGTCTACATGGAAAGCTGCGGCATGTTCGTGCGCGGCGGCGTCTACATCGTAGTCAAGGACAGCATCGGACCCACCGTAGCGAAGCTCTCCGTTTCCTCGCTAGTGGTGGATTATGTATTAACCGGCCCCATCAGCGCGGTCAGCGCCGGCCAATACCTCGGCCGCCTGCTCAACGACATGGCCGAGACGCTGCATCAAACCTGGCGCACCGACCCCAATACTTTCGCGGTCTTTTTCAGCGTAGCCGTCACCGTCTACTTCTGGTACAGCAATATCAAGGGTGTTCCCGAGTCCAGCCACAAAGCCCTGCGCATTATGCAGATCACCACGGTGATGGTGGTGATCATCCTGATCTGGGCGCCCATTACATTGATCATGCGCGGCGGCGCGAAGCTCCCGCCATTCCCGACGCCGTCGAACCTGCATCTAACTAATGAATCCCTAGGCTGGCTAGGCGGCACCTACTTCGCGAAGATCTCCTTCGTAGTGATCATGGTGTCAATCGGCCACTCGCTCCTGGCCATGAGCGGCTTCGAAACCCTGGCGCAAGTGTATCGTGAAGTCGCCTATCCTAAGTTGAAGAACCTCCGCATCACCGCGAACATTGTATGCACCTACGCGGTGGTTTGCACCGGCATCATCTCGCTGCTGGCCGTGATGATCATCCCGGATGCCACGCGCAGCACATATTACGACAACATGATCGGCGGCCTGGTCATGAACTTCGCCGGCCCGGAAATTCTCAAGCTAGGTTTCCACGTCTTCATCGTGATCGTCGGAGTCCTGATTCTCGCCGGCGCAGTGAACACATCCTTAATCGGCGTCAACGGCGTGCTAAACCGCGTGGCCGAAGACGGTGTACTGCTCGATTGGTTCCGCAAGCCCCACAAGCGCTTTGGAACCACCTACCGCATCCTGAACACCATGGCGATTCTCCAGATCCTGACGATTTTGGCGAGCCGCGGCGATGTTTTCCTGTTGGGTGAAGCCTACGCCTTCGGCGTCGTCTGGAGCTTCGCGCTCAAAGCCCTCGGTGTCCTGGTCCTCCGCTACCAGCGCCACGACCAGGAATACAAAATGGGCTGGAATATCCAGATCGCCGGCAAAGAAATCCCTATCGGCCTGGGCCTCACCACGTCGATGTTGTTTCTGGTCGCCATCGCTAATTTGTTCTCGAAAAAGATCGCCACCATTTATGGCGTTTCCTTCACCATTGTTCTCTACGCGCTGTTCATGATTTCCGAGCGCATCAACGCCCGCAAGAAACTGGAGCATCGCAGCGATCTCGAAAAGTTCAACCTGGACCACCAATCCCAAGTCTCCGCGGCGACCCTGCGCGCAAGACCCGGCTGCGTGCTGGTGGCGGTTCGCGATTACCACCGCATGCATCACCTGCAGAAGACGCTTGAGAAAACCAACATGCGCCGTCACGACATTGTGGTGATGACCGTGCGCCAGCTCTCCACCGGCGCTGGCGAATACGAACTCCGTGACGACCAGCTCTTCGCCGGCTATGAACAAGAGCTGTTCTCCCATGTAGTCACTCTGGCGGAAAAGCAAGGGAAGACCGTGGAACTACTAGTCGTCCCCGCTGTAGATCCCTTCGACGCCCTGGTCCAAACGGCCACCAGCCTGCGCGCGTCGAAGTTGGTAGTCGGCGTTTCCCCGCGCATGGAGTCCGATGAGTTAGCCCACCGCATCGGACTAGCGTGGGAGAATCAACCTCCGCCCCGCCATCCGTTTTCCCTGGAAATCACCCCGACCGACCGCCCCTCGACCTACGTCAACCTAGGCCCGCACCCTCCCCGCCTGTGGCCCGAGGATGTGGACCTGCTGCATAACATCTGGCTGCGTCTCACTGAGCAAGAAGGCGTAGGCTCAAAGCTCCACCACCGCGACGTCGTAGGCGTAGCCCTGCAGCGCCTGGAAGAAGAACTGCAAAGCGCCGAACGCTTGCGAATCCTCAAGCAAGTAGAAAGCGCCGTCCACCGCCACGAAGGCGAGGTCGAAATCGCCGCTCCCATGTCCAGCGACGACTAAAACTCCTGGTATAACTGTGGTTATACTAAGGTATGAAGACCGCGATATCCGTTCCCGACGACTTGTTTCGTACGGCAGAAGCAGCGGCGCGCCGTCTTCGGGTATCACGCAGCAAGCTGTACGCAACAGCGCTCGCCGAGTTCCTGGAGCGCCGTCAATCGAGCGCAGTGACGGAGCGTTTGAATGAAGTCTACGCGCGCCGTCCGGCGAAGCTGGACTCAGCGCTGAATCGCGCCCAACTTAGGTCGATCCAGAAGGAATCCTGGTAGCGTGCTCGGCGCGCTGCAGCGCGGCGATGTCTGGTGGGCAGATCTTCCCGAACCACGCCGCTCAGAGCCAGGCTACCGCCGGCCAGTCTTGGTAGTCCAGGCCAATTCGTTTAACCGCAGCCGCATTCAAACGGTTCTCGTAGCCGTGATCACCGGTAATGTGGAACTGGCTCTCGCTCCCGGCAACGTACTGTTGCCGGCGGAATCCACCGGTCTTCCCCGAGACTCGGTCGTGAACGTTTCCCAAATCCTAACGCTGGATCGCAGCTTTCTCGCAGAGCACGCCGGTACCCTGCCGTCGCGCTTGCAACGCGCCGTCGACGCGGGTTTGCGTTCCATTCTCCACCTCTAGCCCCGTCATAATGGAACCGTGGCCAGCCACGCCGATCCCACGCCGACCGACGAAACCGCTGTCGAACTCGCGGAAGCCGAACCCCTGCCGCACACGGTAACAGTTTCCCGGCGCGAGTACGGACTCGCCGTCGCCATTGTCGGCATCGCCACCCTGGTAGCCCTGCTTCTGCGCCCGTACTTGGCCGCCACCAACCTCGCGATGGTGTACCTGCTGGGCGTAGTCGCGGTAGCCACGCGCTGCAGCCGGAGCGCCTCGGTCATGGCCTCCTTCCTCAGCGTGGCCGCCTTCGATTTTTTCTGTGTGCCACCCTACTTGACCTTCCAAGTCTCTGAGTACGAATACCTGATCACTTTCGCCGGCATGCTCGCCGTCGCGCTGGTGATCAGCGCCCAGACCTCACGGATTCGTGCCCAAGCAGCCAGCGCAGTCGATCGCGAATCGCGAACCAAGGCCCTCTACCGCCTCTCCCGCCGCCTCGCCGCACAGACCCGCGTGTTCGACGCCGCCCTAGCCGCCGCCGAAGTAGCCGAACAAGTATTCGGCTCGCACGTGACCATCTTCCTTCCTGAAGACGGCCGCATCTCTTTCCGCAAGCGCACCTCCAACCAGTTGTTGATCGCTACTGCCGAAGAGGAAATCGCACAAGCCGTTTTCGATCACGGCCGCAAAGCCGGTAGAGGTATGGAGCGCTTCCCTGACGCCGCCGCCACCTATGTGCCCCTGAAAGGCGTGAGCCGGATCGTCGGCGTGATGGCAATTCTCCCCGGCCCGCAAGGCGAGACGCTCAAAACCGATCAACAGCA
>Ga0068860_100004646_pt1 | contig 14021 bp, 12 predicted proteins | sample KBSSwiS32_FD_66597 | JGI IMG/M metagenome (GOLD analysis project Ga0068860, IMG submission 66597) | Switchgrass rhizosphere microbial communities from Kellogg Biological Station, Michigan, USA - KBS Switchgrass S3-2 | ecosystem: Host-associated > Plants > Roots > Rhizosphere > Soil ... | reverse complement strand
GCGGGCACGTTCGCGCATTCTCATGCGGCGGCCCTGGTCGTTCCGTTGCGGCGCTTCTCGACCGAGCCGGCGAGATGGTGCCCGGTGCTGACCACCAGCGTTTGCGCGAGACACAGCGGCGCGACGAGCGAACGGAACGGGCGCGTCGAATCGTCGCCGAGCTCGAAGCAGACGCGCGCCGCCGCCTTGAGCGGAGAGAGCGAGCTGTCGGTGATCGCGATCACCGGCACGCGCCGCGCGTGGCAGGCGTTCGCCGCGGCGATCACCTCGGGCGAATAGTTGCGAAAGCTTATCGCGAACAGCACTTCGCCCGGCGTGATCGCGCGAACCGCTTCGCCAAGCATCCCGCCGACGCCGTCGAGCAGGTGCGTCGTGAGCTCGAGCTGACCAAGTGCGTACGCGAGATAGCACGCCACCGGGAACGCGCGGCGCTGTGCCAGCACGTGCACGCGCGACGCGCGTGCGAGCAGGCGGATCGCCGCCTGGAACTGTGCGGCGGTGACTTCCTCTTCGAGGTGGCCGAGCTCGCCGATCGCGTCGGTGACGGCCTGATGCAGCGCAGCCTTGGGGCCGTCGAGCGCCGCGTTGCGATGGCCGAGGCGGATCTGCTCGATGCGCTCGCGATAGCTCGCCGAGCGCTCGACCAGCCGGCCGCGAAAGATCCGCTGCATCTGCGAGAACCCGCCGAAGCCGAGCGCGTGGGCGAAGCGCACCATCGCCGACGGTTGCACGCCGGCGGCTTCCGCCGTCACCGCCACGGTGCCGAGCGCGAGGTCGTTCGGCCGCTCGAGCGCGAAGCGGGCGATCGCCTGCAGCTGCTTCGACATCGTCGGGTAGCGCGCGGAGATCGTTGCCTTGAGCTCGTCGTAGTTGGCGGCAGGCATCGCGTCAGTTTAGAACAAATATTCTTGCGTGTCCCGAGTGTAGAACGTATATTTCCAGATGTCCAGCGACCCGCTTACGCCCGAGAATCGCCGCTCGCCCCAGACCTCGCTCATGTCGACTCGCCGTGCCGCGCTCTTCCCGCTGCCGATGCTCGTGCTGCTCGTCGGGCTTGCGTCCGCGCCGCTGTGGCTTGCCCGGGTCGGTCTGTATCAGTACCTGGCGCTCGAGATCATGATCTGGATGCTTTTCGCGCTCGGCTACAACCTGCTGCTCGGCTATGGCGGGCTGCCGTCGTTCGGTCACGGCGCGTTCTTCGGCATCGGCGCGTACGCGTTCGGGCTCCTCGAGCTTCGCGTCTGGCCCAACCTCTGGTTCGATCTCGTGGGCGCGGTGCTGATCGCCGCGCTGTTCGGCGCATTCGTCGCGCTGTTCATCTCGCATCGGCGCGGCATCTACTACGCGCTGCTGACGATCGCCTTCGGCCAGGTCGTCTGGTTCATTGCGATCAAGTGGCACAGCGTCACCGGCGGCGAGGATGGCCTGCTCAACATTCGAAGGCTGCCCGCCGATCTCGGCGTGGTGAGCTTCGACCTGAAGAGCAACCAGGCGCTCTATTACTTCGCGCTGGTTCTGTTCGCGCTGATCGTGCTCGCGCTGTGGCGGCTCGTGCACTCGCCGTTCGGTCGCGTGCTCGGCGCGATTCGCCAGAACGAGGTTCGCGCGGCGTTCGTCGGCTACGACGTCTGGCTCTACAAGTGGCTCGCGTTCACGATTTCGGCGGCCGTTGCGGGCGTCGCGGGCGCGCTGTTCGCGCTCGCGCAGCAGTCGGCTTACCCGAACGTGATGAGCCTGCACGCGTCGGGCTTCGTCGTGATGATGGTGCTGATCGGCGGCGGGCTCGTCAGCTTCTGGGGGCCGGTGCTGGGCGCGCTGTTCTTCATCCTCGCGCGCGACCTGCTCGGCACGTACACCGAGACGTGGCTCCTCTGGTACGGCCTGCTGTTCATGGCGATGGTGCTGTGGCAACCCGAAGGCATTGCCGGCATCTGGCAGGCGTGGCGGCGCGGGATGCATCGCGGCGGCGAAACTGCGGCGACCGCAGCGAAGGCGGCGTGAGATGAACTGCCCCCCAGGCTCACTGCGTTCGCTACCCCCCCAAGGGGGGCGATCAGCGCCCTTCGGGCGGCCGGGCGGGCGCTGATGGCATTGTTCGAGGCCCATCATCTGCACAAGCGCTTCGGCGACCAGGTGGTGCTCGAGGACGTCTCGCTCGCATTCGACGAGGGCAGGCTGTCGGGCATCATGGGGCCGAACGGCGCCGGCAAGACGACGTGCTTCAACGTGCTGACGGGTCGCTACAAGCCCGACCGTGGCGAAGTGCGCTTCGCCGGGCAGGCGATCACCGGGCGGTCGCCACGCGAGATCGCGCGGCTCGGCATCTCGCGCTCGTTCCAGACGATGAATCTCTTCAACGACTACACGGCGCAGGACAACGTGCTGATGGCGCTGCCGGAGGTTCGGCGCAATGGATTCGACTCGTGGCGCGACCTTGCGGCCGATTCGGCGGCGAACGACAGGGCCGCTGCCGTGCTCGCGCGCGTTGGTCTCAGTGGCCGCGAGCGCACGCCGGCGAAGAGCCTGCCGTACGGCGAACGCCGCGCGCTTGAAATCGGCGTCGCGCTTGCCGCCGACCCGAAGCTGCTGTTCCTCGACGAGCCGACGGCGGGTCTTGGCGCGGAAGGCACGGCACGGCTCGCCGCGCTGATCGCCGAGTTGAAGCGCACGCTCACCGTCGTCGTGATCGAGCACGACATGAAATTCCTGTTCGGCCTCGCCGATCACGTGTTCGTGCTGCACTGGGGGCAGGTGATCGCGCAGGGCACGCCCGAGGAGTTGCGCACCGATCCGTGGGTGCGCCGCTCTAACCTCGGAGCGCTCGCTGCCTGATGCTTGCCGTCGAGCGCATCGACACGTACTACGGCGAGACGCAGGTGCTGCGCGGCTTGTCGTTGACGGCGAAAGCCGGGGAAATCGTCGCGCTGCTTGGCCCGAACGGCGCCGGCAAGACGACGACGCTGCGCTCGATCCTCGGCTTGACGCCCGCGCGCCGCGGCGCGATCCGTTTCGATGGCCGCGACGTCACCGCGGCAGCCACGCACGCGATCGCACGGCAGGGCGTGGGCTGGGTGCCCGACGATCGCCGGATCTTCCCCACGTTGACCGTGGCGAGAAACCTCGCGATCGCGCGCAAGAAGACGCGCTTTCGCGCGTGGTCCGAGCGCGAATGCTGCGAGATCTTCCCGGCGCTGCCGCACCTCCTGCATCGCGAATGCGAGAACCTGTCCGGCGGCGAGATGCAGATGGTGGCGATCGCCCGTGCGCTGATGGGCGCGCCCGGGCTGATGCTGTTCGACGAGCCGAGCCAGGGGCTCGCGCCGAAGGTCGTGCAGGACGTGCTGCGCACGATGGAACGGCTGCGCAGCGAAGGGCTCGCGGTGCTGGTCGTCGAGCAGAACGTCGAGAGCATCCTTGGCATCGCCGACCGCGCGTACGTGATGAATCAGGGCACGATCGTGCACGAGGCGCCGGCATCGGCGCTGCGCGATGACGCCGCAGGGTGTGCGCGTCTCCTCGGGTTGTAGGGTGGCAATGACGCCGCTCCTTCGTGTCGAATCCCTCGCCAAGCGGTATACGCGCGGCGCGTTTGCCCGTGACGTCACGTTCTCGCTGGAGGCCGACTTTGTCGTCGACGCGCCGGCGATCGTCGGTGTGATGGGACCGAACGGCTCGGGCAAGACGACGCTGTTCGAGCTGATCACCGGCAGCAACTCGCCGTCGGCGGGCCGTGTGCTGATCGACGGGCAGGACATCCACCAGGTGCGCTATCGCGAGCGCGATCGCCTCGCGATCCACTATCACCAGTCGTACCAGGTGCGCGCGTGGCACAAGACGCGCCCGGGGTTCCTGCTCGCACGCGCGCAAGGCGCGTCGCCGCGCGTTCACCTGTTCGACGAGCCGCAGTTCAATCCGCAGGACGGCTACATCGGCTTCATGCTGCAATTCTTCCGCAAGCTGCGCGCCGACGGCCGGCTGGTGTTCCTCTGCCTGCATCCGAACGAGTCGTACCATCTCGAGATCCTGCGCTCGACGTGCGAGCGCTTCATTTTCGTCGACCGGGGACGCCTGATGCACGCCGCTGACTTCGCGTCGTTGTTGAAACAGCCCTCGGCCCGCACCTACCTGGGCGCACTGGCGTCGGCCTGACGTCTTGGCGCGAGCGTCGCGACTGCCCGGCGCGACCCGCTCATTTACAATGCCGAACGTCCATCGGGCGCTCATGCTTCGAGCGAGCGCCCATTCGCACCGCCCCTGCGAATCCGGCTCACATGCCTGTCGTCGAATCCGCCGTCGTCCGTGTTCTCTGCGCGCTCGCGGCGGCGCTCGTCAGCGCGTTCGCGCATGCGCAGGACGCGACGTCGCCGGTTTGTGTCGAGCGCGACCCGCCGGCCACCGTACGCTCGTCGGTCACGGCGCGGCATTTCATGGTATCGGCCGCGCATCCGCTCGCGGCCGACGCCGGCTATCGCGTGCTGAAGCAGGGCGGCAGTGCGGTCGACGCGGCCATCACCGTGCAGCTCGTGCTGGGCCTCGTCGAACCGCAGTCGTCGGGCATTGGCGGCGGCGCGTTCATGCTGGTCCACGACGCGGCGCGCAACAAGCTGATCGCCTACGACGGGCGCGAGACCGCCCCGGCTGCGGCGCGACCGGATCAGTTTCTCGACGCGTCGGGCAAGCCGATCGAGTTGCTGTCCGCCGTGCTCGGTGGGAAGTCGGTCGGCGTGCCCGGCGTGATCGCTTTGCTCGCCGAAACACATCGCAAGCACGGTCGATTGCCGTGGGCGCGCTTGTTCGCGCCGGCGATCGAGCTCGCGGAAAAGGGCTTTCCGGTGTCGCATCGACTGTGCGCGGTGATCGCGCGCGAACCAGCGATGCCTCAGGCGCGCGCGTACCAGTATTTCCACGACGCCAACGGCACGCCGCTCGCCACAGGTACGCTGCGCAAGAATCCCGAGTACGCCGCGGCGTTGCGGGAGATCGCCGCGCGCGGCGTGCCGGCGTTCTACACCGGTCGTATTGCGCGCGACGTGGTCGACACCGTCGCGACGAGCCCGGTCAACCCCGGCGTGATGACGATGGAGGATCTCGCGCGCTATCGCGTCGTGGTACGCGAGCCGGTCTGTGCGCCCTATCGCGGTTATCGGGTCTGTGGCGTGCCGCTGCCGACCTCCGGTGGCCTGGTCGTGCTGCAGATGCTCGGCATGCTCGAGCCCTACGACCTCGCGGCGATGGGTCCGCTGTCGATGTGGAGCGTGCATTTCTTCACCGAAGCGGGACGTCTCGCTTACGCCGACCGCGAGCGCTACATGGCCGACCCCGCGTTCGCGCCGCCGCCCGCGGGCCTCGTCGATCGCGATTACGTCGCGGCGCGCTCGACGTTGATCAGGACCGACGCGAGCATGGGACGCGCCGCGCCCGGAAAGCCGCGCGGCGTCGCCGACGGCCGCGGTCCCGACTACGGCATGCATCCGGCGCTGGAGTTGCCGTCGACGTCGCACTTCTCGATCGTCGACCGTTACGGCAACGCGGTGGCGATGACGACGTCGATCGAGTACTCGTTCGGCAGCCGGCTGATGACCGCGAGCGGCTTCTTGCTCAACAATGAGCTCACGGATTTTTCGTTCCTGCCGACGCGCGACGGCAAGCCGGTCGCTAACCGGATCGAAGGGGGCAAGCGGCCGCGCTCGTCGATGTCGCCGACGATCGTCTACGACAAGTCGGGACGCCTGTTCATGATCACGGGGTCGATGTTCGGGCCGACGATCCCTAACCAGGTAGCGAAGACGCTGGTCGCGGTCATCGACTGGAAGCTCGATCCGCAGGCCGCGGTGACGCTGCCGAACTTCGGCAGCCGCAACGGCCCGACCGAGCTCGAGCGCGACACGGCCGCCGCGGCGCTCGCGCCCAAGCTGCAGGCGCTCGGCCACGATACCGTGCTGACCGGCCACAACGGCGGGGCGCACGCGATCGTGCGCACGCGCAACGGCTGGAGCGGCGGCGCCGACCCTCGACGGGAAGGCGACGTTCGTGGCGATTAGCGTCGCGGGAGAAGGGCGCGGCCACCGGCACGGGCTTCGCGACGACGCCCTCGCGGCCTTCGGCAATCGACTCGCAGCAAACGCGCGGCACCGGGGTCGCTGGGCGCGCCGCCGCGGGTTCGGCGCGTACCGGATCTACGACCGCGATCTGCCGGATTTCCCGCTGACCGTCGATTGTTACGTCGCCGAAGACGCCGCGATCGGAACGCGCGTGCTGCTGCAGGAGATCGAGACCGGCTGGCTGGCAACGCCCGCAGAGCATGCGGCGTGGCTCGAAGCCGTGACGCACGCCACCGCGGGCGCGCTGGCGATGCCGGCGAGCGCGGTCGTCGTGAAGGAACGGCGCAAGCGCCGCGGCCGGGAGCAACACGAGAGAAGCGGGCGGCGCGGCACCGATTTCGTGATCGTCGAATCCGGCCTGCGCTTCCTCGTCAACCTCGAAGCCTACGTCGACACCGGCCTCTTCCTCGACCATCGCGCGTTGCGCGCACTGGTGCGCGAGCGCGCCGCCGGCCGGCGAATGCTCAACCTGTTCGCGTACACCGGCAGCTTCAGTGTCTATGCCGCGGCCGGTGGCGCTCTGTCCACCGACACGGTCGACCTGTCCAACACCTACCTCGGCTGGGCGAGGCGCAACTTCGAGCTGAACAGCCTCGACTTGCGGCGCCACGCGCTGATTCGCGCCGAGATCCGCGAATGGCTCGACGTCGCCCGCCACGAGCGGCGGCGCTATGATCTCATTGTGCTCGATGCGCCCGCCTTCTCGACGTCGAAGGCGATGGAGGGCGTTCTGGACATTCAACGCGATCATCGCGAGCTGCTCGATGCGACGCGCGTGCTGCTCGCGGCCGGCGGCGAATTGTATTTCTCGACCAACCTGCGAACCTTTCGGCTCGACGCGGAACTCGCCGCGGACGGGTGGGTCGACATCGGACGGCAGACTCGGCCCGAGGACTTTCGCGATCCGAGAATCCATCACGCTTATCGCTTCACCGCGAAATGACGAAGCCCCGATCCCGAACGACGAACCGCGCGGAGATCATCCGATGACCGACATGCGCACGGAAACCGACAGCCACGGCAACGTCGCCGTTCCCGCCCACGTGCTCTGGGGCGCGCAGACGCAGCGCTCGCTCGAGCACTTCCACATCGGCCACGACCTGATGCCGCGCGAGCTGATTGGCGCCTACGCGATCCTGAAGAAGGCCGCAGCGATCGCCAACCTCCAGAGCGGCCGCCTGCCCGACGATCGCTATCAATTGATCGTCAAGGCGTGCGACGAGATCCTCGGCGGCGGCCACCAGGACATGTTCCCGCTGCACGTCTGGATGACCGGCAGTGGCACGCAGTTCAACATGAACGTCAACGAGGTCATCGGGAACCGCTGCAGCCAGCTTGCCGGCATGCCGCTCGGCAGCAAGAAGCCGGTGCACCCGAACGACGACGTCAACATGGCGCAGTCGTCGAACGACACGTTCCCGTCGGCGATGTACATCGCGGCGGCGATCGGCGTCACCGGCCGGCTGATTCCGGCGGTGCGCGAGCTGCACGACGCGATCGCGCGCAAGGCCGACGAGTGGCGCGACATCGTGAAGATCGGCCGCACGCACCTTCAGGATGCGACGCCGCTGACGCTCGGGCAGGAATGGTCCGGTTACACCGGCATGCTCGCGGACAATCTTGCGCGCATCGACGCCGCGCTTCCCGGCAGCTACGCGCTCGCGCTCGGCGGCACCGCGGTGGGCACGGGCATCAACTCGGCGCCCGGGTTCGCCGAGGCGGCCACTGCAGAGATCGCGCGGCTCACCGGGCTGCCGTTCATCAGCGCACCGAACAAGTTCGCCGTGCAGGGCGCGCACGATGCGCTGGTGCACCTGTCCGGCACGCTGCGCACGCTCGCCGCGTCGCTCTACAAGATCGCGCTCGACATGGTGATCCTGTCGAGCGGCCCGCGCGCCGGCATCGCCGAACTGCATCTGCCGGAGAACGAGCCCGGCTCGTCGATCATGCCGGGCAAGGTGAACCCCACGCAATGCGAAGCGCTCGCGATGGTGGCGATCCAGGTGATGGCGAACGACGTCGCCGTTGGATTCGGCGGAGGCGCCGGCCACCTCGAGATGAACGTCTACAAGCCGCTGATCATCCACAACCTGATGCACTCGATCGGTCTTCTAGCCGACGGCTGCACCAATTTCCGCAAGTACTGCGTTGCCGGTGCGCAGCCGAATCATCGGCGCATCGAGGAGCACCTGCGGCGCTCGCTGATGCTGGTGACCGCGCTCGTCCCGGTGATCGGCTACGACAAGGCTGCCGAGATCGCCCATCACGCGACACGCCACGATCAGACGCTGCGCGACGCGGCGCTCGAGCTCGGGTTCGTCAGCGCCGAGGACTTCGACCGGCTCGTCGACCCTACCCAAATGACCGGCGCCTCCGTCGCGTCAAAATAGGCTGCGCAGCCCGATTGCTTTGTCGTGTCCTCGCTCGTCCCTCGCTGTACCGCTATGTACTATCTCGGGACTCGCTGCGGGCCTTCGCGCACTCGGGCTGCTCGCCACATTTTGAAGTAGAGGTTGGGCGGCCCCGGCCCCGTGCATTGACAAACCCTCCAGATCGTTCGATAATGAGAACGGCTATCATTTAGGTTCCGTTTCGCGTTTGGAGGTTCATTGATGCATCGCCAGATTCTCGCGCTGTCGGGCACCGCGGTTGCGCTTCTGCTCGCCGCCGGCGTCGCCTGCGCTCAAGACCAGGAATTCAAGCTCACGATCAAGGATCACAAGTTTTCGCCGGCCGAGCTCACGGTGCCGGCAAACAAGAAAGTGAAGCTGGTGATCGAGAACAAGGATTCGACGCCCGAGGAGTTCGAAAGCAAGGAGCTGAAGCGCGAAAAGGTCATTCCCGGCAACAGCACCGGCAGCGTCACCGTCGGGCCATTGAAGCCCGGCCGCTACCCGTTCTTCGGCGAGTTCAACCCGAAGACGGCCCAGGGCGTGCTGGTCGTGCAATAGGCGTTGCCCCATGCTCGGCACCGCACTGCTCGTCTTTCGCGAAGTCCTCGAAGCGGCGCTGATCGTCAGCATCGTCTGCGCCGCCACGCGCGGCGTGCCGCGGCGCGATCGCTGGATTGGTTCAGGCGTCGGGATCGGCATCCTCGGCTCGATGATCGTCGCGGCGTTTGCCGAAGCGATCGGCTCGGCGGTCAGCGGCGTTGGCCAGGAAGTGTTCAACGCCACGGTGCTGCTCGCCGCCGTGGTGATGATCGCGTGGCACGCGATCTGGATGGCCAGCCATGGCCGCGAGCTCGCTGCGCAATCGAAGGCGCTCGGCACATCAGTGGCCGCGGGCACGCGACCGATGACCGCGTTGCTGATCGTCGTGACGATCGCCGTGCTGCGCGAAGGGTCGGAGACGGTGCTGTTCGTCTACGCGCAAGTGGCGACCGGTTCCGGCATCGAAAGCTGGCTCACCGGAGTTCTCGTGGGCATCGCCGCGGGTGCGGCGGTCGGTTACGCCCTCTATGCGGGACTGCTGCGCATTCCGATGCGGCACTTCTTCAGTGCGACGAATTGGCTGCTGCTGCTGGTGGCCGCCGGCATGGCGGCGCAGGCCGCGCAGTTCCTCGTGCAAGCCGATCTGCTGCCGGCGCTCGGCGGCCAGGTGTGGGATACGTCGGCGTTGCTCTCCGATACGTCGCTCATCGGGCGGACGCTGCACACGCTGATCGGCTACGACCCGCGGCCGGCGGGCATCCAGATCCTGTTCTACGTGGCGACTGCCGTGGTCATCCTCGCCGGGATGAAGCTCACCGGCAAATCCGCGTCGCCGTCGGCGCGCAAGGCCGCCTAGAAAATCCTAGAAGTCGAGCTTCGCGGTAATGCCGAGCAGCGGCGCCGCCTTGTAGTCGGACGACGCGAGCGTATTGCCGTTGCGGTCGAAGAGCTTGAGCTCGCCACCGACGATCGCGCCGGCGACGAAATCGAGCCGCCCCGTCTTGCCCAGCTTCGCCGACAGGCGCGCGAACAGCGGGAAGCCCCGGTTCTCGCCGACGCCGCCCGGCACCGGGCCGTCATCGTTCAGGCGAAAGCGATACTCGCGATACGCGCCGCCGCCGGCAATTTCCCACGTATCGTTGATTGCGTAGGCCAACTCGACGCCCGGACCGCCGGCCGGTCCCGCTGCCAGCGAGTTGCGCAGCAGCCATTTGTCGTCGATCTGCCAGCGCACGATGATGACCGGGAACACCTGCGTATCGTCGACCTGTCGATAAACGCCGGCGCCGATGCCGAGGATCAGCTTCGGCGAAAAGACTTTCGTGATGCCGAAGCTCGCGCCGTAGGTCTTCGCGTCGCCGGCGCTCGCGCCGGTTTCGTAGTCCCATTCGAGCTGCGGCGCGACGAAGAGCGAGACATCGGGCGTCACGTACAACTCGAAGTTCATGCCGACCTGCGGCATCTGCAGATTGGTCCACGGCGCCGTGGGCCCGAACGCCGTTGGTGGAGAGAAGCGCCAGTGCTCGTAGGAGTAGCGCGCCGTCAGCCCCACCGACAGCGCCTGCGTCAGTTGCCAGTCGATGCTGCCGGCCGCGGTGAAACCGTCCCAGCGGAAGCTGCCGCCGTTGTCGATATCGGTGTTGAGCACCGCCAGGCCGGTCAGCGATGCATCCCCGGTCACGTCGCCGGGCTTGGGTTGCGTCTGCGCGGAGGCCGGCAGCGCATACGAGCCTGCGACCAGCGCGAGAGCAAACAGTGACGCTGCGCCCGCCTGCGGATACCGCCGCGCGTGGCGTTCGTTGACCTTCCGGTCGGCGCGGCGGCGACGACGCAAATCGGGCATCGGCATGGTATTCCCCCCTGGCGCCGTGGATGATATAGGAAAGCCGGAGCAAGCGGTGGCCAAACGTACGCGCATTCAGCGGCCGAGCCGGCATCGTGCCGCGCGACGAACGATCTTCGAGCGCCTGCTCCATTGTTCTGCACAACCGATGCCATGTCCGATTTCGACCTGATCGCCATTTGCACTCATTCCGACGACGCCGAGCCGCTCGCCGGCAGCCCGCTGCGAGGCGGCGATGCCTGACGCGATCTCTGCGCTCGCGATCGCCGACTACGAGCGGTTGCTTGCCGAACGTCATTTCGCGTCGACGGTCGACAGCCTCGCCGTTGCCCATCGCCGTTACGGGATGCAGTATCCCGACGGTCGAGACTGGTGCGGCGTATTGCGGCCCGGCATGCTTCATCGCACGGTCTACGAGCGCGCGATGAGCGCTGCGCTGGTCGTGGCCGGCGCAGTGCGCGAGCTCACCGAGCGCGTGCTCGCCGATCGCAAGCTGCGCGCCGCGCTGGGCTTTCCCAGGTATCTCGATGCAGCGTTCGAAATCGACCGCGAGTTCGGCAATGCAACGCTGCTCGCCCGCCTCGACGGCTTCATCGTCGACGGCGAGATGCGCTTCATCGAATACAACGCCGAGCCGGGTGGGATGGCGTCGACCAGGGAAGTCGAGCTCGCGTTCGCGGCGCTGCCGATCGCCGCCGATTTCGCCGGGCAGCATCGCTACACCTACTACGACAACGTCGCGCTCGCCTTCGATGCAGTGTGGCGCGACCACGAACGTCGCGGCGGCAAACGCCCGCCGGCCATCGGCGTGTTGCGCACGGGTGCGAACATCCTGCAGGGACCGATGTTGCGTTGGCTTCCCTACGCCGCGACGCGCGGATTCCGCGTGTTCATCGCGCTGCCGGAGGAGATCGAGGTCGGCGAAGATCGAGTGTGCATCGAGGGCGTGGCGATCGACTACCTGGTGTTCGCCGACTGGGGGAGCGTATTCGAGCCGAGCGACGCGATGCGGCGGGTGCTGCGCGGCGTGACGCGGGGCGCGGTGCGCACGTTGAACGGCGTGTCGCGGGTCGTCGCCAGCACGGCGAAGGTGCTCCTCGAGGCGCTGACCAGCACCGCGTATGCGCACTACTTCGATCGCGAGACGGCGAACGCGCTCGCCGCGCACGTGCCGTGGACGCGGTGGCTGCGCGACGCGCGCACCGAGTTCGACGGACGAGAGGTCGACCTGATGCGCTTTGCCGAAGACCATCGATCGATGCTGGTGCTGAAGCCCAGCAATGCGAAGGGCGGCGACGGATTGGTGATCGGCGCGGAATGCGACGACGCAACGTGGCGTGCCGCTCTGGCCGCCGGTACACGCCGGCCATCGGTGGTCCAGCAATGGGTCGAGCCTCCGGTCGAGCGGTTTCCGGTGGTCGACGCTGCGGGCGCAATGTCGTTCACCGAGCTGCGCTTCGACTTCAATCCGTATGTCTGGAATGGCGACATCGCGAACGGCGCGCTGATTCGCGCCGCCGGCGACACCAATCTATCGGCGGGGAATGGCCACGTCGTTCCGATGTGGGTGCTCGAATGAACACGATCGCGGCTCGAGCCCTCGACGCTTCGATCGCGCCACTGTCGGTCGCACAACTGCGCACGTGGCAGGCGGTCGAGGATGGCGACGCCGTCGATGTCGCCACGCTCGCGATCGCTCTCGATGCCGCTGTCGACGACGCGACGCTTCGAGCCGCCGTCGCCCATGTCGCAGCACGTCACTCGATGTTGCGGGCGACGCTTGCGACGATCGATGGTCGCCCGATGCTGCGCTTCGCCGCGACGCCGTACGACGTGCTGGCAATCGTCGCGGCCGACGATTGCGACACTACCCAGCAGGCGCACGCCGTTGCGCATCGCGGGTTCGACTTGCGCAGCCAGCCGGGCTGGCGTGTCACCGCCTATCGGACCACTTCCGCGCAAGTTTCCATCGACTTGGCGCTGCATCCGTTTGCGGGCGACGCCCGCTCGCTCGCGATCGTGGCGAGCGAATTGATGGCGGCGCTCACCGGTCAGCCGTTGACCGCGCCGACCCCCGACTATGCCGATTTCGCGCGATGGCAGCGGCGCTGGCTGGTGAGCGACGAGGCCGAACAGGAGATCGCTCGTCGCGCGATCGAAATCACCCGCGATCCGCCGCTCGATTTCCGGCGACGCAAGCGCAACTCCATGCCCGTCGATGAGACCGAACGTGGACTCAGCGTCGATTGCCAGTGCTCGACCGGTGTGATGGATGCGCTGCGCGAGATTGCAAAGACAGCGGGGGTCGCGATGGACGTCGCGCTAGTCGCGCTCTTCGGCGCATTGCTCGGGCGGCTCGCGGGGCAGAGCGCCTGTGCGCTGCCGCTGCTCCGCGCGAGCGGCGTGCAGCCGGAATGGGACGGCGTCGTCGGTCCGGCGAGCGAGGAGATCGCCGTTCGCGTCGATGCTACCGACGACACGTCATTGCGCAAGTTGTTCGAGCGCGGGGGCGGTGCCGTCGCGATCGCGAGCGGCCGGGTACCGCTTGCCCGCGTCTTCGAACGCGCGGCGATCGATCCGGCGTCCGTGGCAGCGCGCGTAGTAGTCGTACCTTTCGTTGCGCCAAGTGGAACCGGCGCCATCGCAGCGCCGGCGGTCGTGCCGGCCGCGCCATCGCTCGACCTGGTGGCGACCATCGGCCGCGACGCCGTTGCGCTGCGCCTCGTCCACGACGGGCGGGTGCTCGATCGCGAGCAACTCGCCGTGATTGCGGAGCAGTTTGTCGCGCTCGTCACGCTAGCCGTCGCGATGCCCGAACGGGCGATGGGCGAGCACTCACTGGTGACTGCGGGTACGCGCGCTGTTCTTCCGGACCCGACGTCGGCGATCACGCACCCGCCGCAGGAGCCGATCGTCGATACGATCCTGCGACAAGCGGCTGCGCGTCCCGACGACGTGGCGATTGCGCGGGGCGACGTTTGCATCACATACCGGCAGCTTGCGGACGCATCGCAACGATTGGCGAGAGCGCTGCGCGCCGCCGGCGTCGATCGTGGTGGAGTCGTCGCGGTGACGGGCGATTTGAGCCCGGGCTATATCGTCGCCATGCTGGCGGTGCTACGGAGCAGGGCGGCATTGCTGGCG
>Ga0068860_100004644_pt1 | contig 14031 bp, 10 predicted proteins | sample KBSSwiS32_FD_66597 | JGI IMG/M metagenome (GOLD analysis project Ga0068860, IMG submission 66597) | Switchgrass rhizosphere microbial communities from Kellogg Biological Station, Michigan, USA - KBS Switchgrass S3-2 | ecosystem: Host-associated > Plants > Roots > Rhizosphere > Soil ... | reverse complement strand
CATCAGGTCCACAAAGCAGAGCGTCCCCACCAATCCCAGCAGCAGGGCCGGACGGATCTTTCGTTTAATATACAGCCCCAGTATCAGCGCAGCCCCCGCGATAAAGAGCAGGCTCCGCAGCATACTGCCCAGGAACAGCTCCCGCCTGTCCTGCCGCAACCCTTCCAGGAAAGCCTGCACATAGCCCACCGCCTGCTGCCCCTTGACCGCAGCTTTTCCCAGCAGATGGCCATCCCATGTGCTCACATAATCCGAACCCGCATACATGCCAAAGAGGGCGATAAAGATCCCCAGCATCAACAGCAGTCCCCACCGGTACTTCCGCCAGGTGGCCGTGTCAACCACCCCGGGCTCATCCGCAGCCGAAGTCTCTCCAGCCCCATCATTTGCCGGGCCCCCATGTTCTCCATCAACCCCAACGCGCCCTCCACTCACCAGAGTCTTTTGAAGCGTCAGCGTCGCCAGTATGCAAAGCAGCAGATTGGGGATGACGATGATCATGCTCGGCGCCCTGAACTTGTTGTACATGGGAAGATATTTCAACAACAGGCTGTTGAAAGACTGGAAATAACTTCCCCAGCTCATCACGATCGTGAGCGCTATTGCCGACAGTATCCACCATTTATGTTTCCCGTCCAGCAGGAACAGCCCCGCCAGCGCGAGGAAGCAGATGATCGCCCCCGCATAAGGCGGCCCCGCAAAGAGCTCGCCAACGCCCCCCCAATAGTATTTAGGTCCTTCCTCCCCCACCAGCTGCCCCAGCTCCGCAGGCATCTTCTGCAGCACCCGCACCGCATGGCTCCGCTCGGCAGGCAATTCCAGGTCCGTGCTGCCTCCATAGATATCCGGCACCAGCATCACCAACGGCTCCGTCTTGTACATGCTGAAGTCAAAGGCCGCCGTTTCGCTCAGTCCGTCGCTGGTATAATTGCTTTTTTTGTCCGCCAGCTCGCTGCCCCCCCGAACCGTCTCATGGGAGGAGTCGGAGGTGGTAAAAAGGACCACCGCATTGGACAGTATGCCTATCAGGATGGCCCCCGCAATCACAAGGGCTGAATGACGCAGCCGACGGAATTCCCGCTGACGGAGCCAGGGTATCGCATAGCCTCCAAAAAGGAAGGCCGCTGCCAGCCACCCGTAATAGACTATCTGCATATGGCCCGTAGCGATCATCAGACAAGTGAAAAGAGCCATCAATGCCATACCCTGCCAATATTTTTTCTCCAGGACCAGGAGCATCGACCCTACCCAGCCGGGTAATAGGGCAATACATTGCATTTTTGTCTCATGTCCCACCGAGACAATGACGGGATTATAGGTGGCGTATGCATAGGCCAGGGCCCCGATGATGCCGACATAGGGGTTGACCCGCAGCACCAGGGACAAAAAATAAAAGCAGATACAGGCCGTGAAAAAAAAGCTCGCCGGCTTTTCCAGGTGCAGCGTAAGCAAAAAATTGAAAAAGGAAGGAAGACCCGTCGACGGACTGTCGATCGCTATCTGGTAGGCCGGCATGCCGCCGAACATGCTATTGCTCCACAAGGGGAAATGACCATGCGTCTGCTTATAGGCGAAGGAGTTCTGGGCCATCGCCTTCCATTGCAGCAGATCTTCCTGGTAAAGTACCTTGTCCTGAAACACCGGTTTGCAATAGATCACAGCCGCCAGCAGAAATATCACTACTGCTATTGCATGAGGGAAGAGTCGGACCAACCACCTTTTACTGGAAAAACGCATGCCAGACACCTGGATAAATCGGTCTTTGGACATATTAGGGGTGTTTTGCAATTGTCGGACCATATTAACATTTAACTTCGGGTACTAAGTTAAAATCAGCTTAATATGTGTCAAAGATGCGCTCTAAAAAATTTAGCGCATCTTTGACAAAGGTTTAATGTTTGTCCTCGCGGACAAGTCTCCTCCGTCGACTTCGGGCCCCCCCGTTCGACTGGACGGTTCCATCAAAGCTTCAAAATAGCATGAAAATCGATATTACTAAGGAATTAATTTTCCAAACAGCCCGCAGTGGGGGTAAAGGGGGCCAGAATGTGAATAAGGTCGAGACCATGGTAGAAGGATATTTCTCCATCCGCAATTCTGCACTCCTGGACGATCAGCAAAAGGCTATATTGGAAAAGAAATTGGCTGGTAAGATCAATGCTGACGGCTTTTTGCAGGTACGATCACAGGTCCATCGGAGCCAGCTCGCCAATAAGGAAGAGGTCATCCGTAAAATGCATCAGCTGATCGGGCAAGGATTGAAAAAGGAGAAGAAGCGGGTCGCCACCAGGCCCACCAAAGCATCAAAGGAGAAGAGGATGGAGACCAAGAAAAGACAGGGTCAGATCAAGGAAGGACGAAAAAAGTTCCGGCAGGGGGAGTGACAGGCCCTGAGCAGGTCGGCCCAAGGGTCCAAAAAACAAATCGGGCCACAGGCCCGATGCCCGAAGGCCATCATAAGCCATTTTTTGTCGGAGGGGTACTTTTAACGATACCCCGGAGACAAAAAATCCCCCACCCCTTGGGAGGATGGAGGAATGACCCGTTTTGTGTTTAATGGTAAATGGTATTTGTCTCTACGAGAAAGGATTAGGGGTTGGCAAATTATCTCTCCAAAACCCCGGGTCCGCCGGGGAAATTCAACCTTAAAGTTCCTTTTTCCGGAGATTTGTACAAAGCGTACAACTGCGCAAAAAGCATAGGTATTTATACGTATTTTATTCAGGCATTAATACCTACCCACACTGCTGAAGGGAAATAGTATTATTGCCGGACATTCCAGAACGGATCGGAGGTTCGTTATCCGAAAGTTTCTTTTCCGGGTGACGGACTAAATTCTCCAAAAGGCCGTTTTCCGGAACATTACATCACCACTAAAATTGGACATCTTATGAACAAATGCACGAGGCCTGGTACACTGACCCTGCCGGCCTTTCTGTTGATCGCCTCCTTTACTTTTACCCTTTTCAGCTGCGGCGGCGACCATGATCACGGACGCCCCCCCTACAACGAAGACAGCGTTAAGCCCCACGTCATTCCCTTGGGTCTGGCTATCCAGTTCACAAAGGACTTTCGCAATTCCATCGACTCCTTCAACAAAAAATGCCCCGGATTCAAGGACTCGATGCAGTTTGGCCACTCTGAAGCTTTCAACGCCGACTCCTATGCCCTCCTCCTCGCACAAAAAGATTCTGCCGGCCGTCCCGCAGCAGGGATCCGCATCTATTACGGCCTGGGCAAGGATGGACAGATCAAGCTTGTCCTCGTGCCCTACGACGTCAACGGCAACGACATCCTTCATCACCTTATTTCTACTACAGACACCACAAAAGCACCTGGTGGCGCTGCAAAGACCGAATCGCTGACAGTAGACGGACCACAGGCAGTTGAGACGGGACAGCATTGTCCTCCTACCTGCCCGCCGTCAAGCCCACTCGATCCGCAATAAAACCATGAAATACTTTTTTCTTTTCCTGTTAAGTCAATCTGTTCTACTACCCATTATTGCTGGGCTGGTACGCTGGCGTCGTATGGACAAAAGCTACCGGCCCTTTTTTTGGCTCCTGGTCATCGGCTTCCTCGTCGAGATCATCAGCTTTATATCCATACGCCTGGCAAAAGACAATACTGTCATCGTCAACATCTATGGCTTGTTGGAATGGACCATTCTGGCCTGGCAGTTCCATGCATGGGGCTTCCTGCGTCAAAGGAAGACGCTTTTTTACGCCCTGCTGGGTTTCGCCGCCCTCGTATGGTTCACCGTGAACATCGTATTTGGACATATCCATGATTTCAGCCCCTATTTCGTATTCTTTTATGCATTTCTCGTTGTGCTCCTTTGTGTCAACGAGATCAATTTCATGATCACACACTACAACAGAAATCTTTTTCGCAACCCGCGGTTCGTTATTTGCGTCGGACTGATCATCTATTTTGTCTATATGATCGTGTATTACTGGGCCCTCGAGATCAGCAGGCTGGGACGGTCGGAGGTATCTATCTCGATCTCTATCACCTTCCTGCTGGGCTATGTAAATATTTTGACCAATATCATCTATGCGATTGCATTCCTCTTATTCCCAAAACCACAGAAATTCACATTGCAATAACCCACCCCCGCCCCACCGCAGAACGTGCGGAAATCAAATTACTGATCTGATCGCCTTCGGGGACCCGCAGAAGGCGGCCCGACAGGTTGGCAATCACAGCAAATGCATGTATTTTTACTCAGAAGATGGAAAATAAGATCCTGGATATTACACTGCTTTTCACTCTGATCATAGCAATTATTATTGTCTATTTCTTCATTTCCATCATCCGGTACCACCGCCGCTATATGCGTCTTCAAAGAGAAAAGATCTTCGCCGAGATCACCATCCGGGAGAATGAGCGCAAACGCATCGCAGGCGATCTGCATGATAGCCTCGGCCCCCTTCTTTCCGCCGTCAAGCTCAACATCAGCAACGTCGATATCGAAGACCCGCAGGACAAGATCATCCTCGACAAGACGGCCGGCTACCTCGACGAGATCATTGGCAGCATGCGCAGGATCTCCCATGACCTCCTCCCCAATACCCTCGAGCGAAGGGGATTACTCGAAGCCATCCGGGAATTTATCAACCAGGTGAATGTCAAACAATCCCTGAATATTCAGTTATACGTAGTCAAAGAGATACAGGTCCCCAAAGAAAAAGAGATACACATCTTCCGGATGATACAGGAGATAGTTCACAATACTCTCAAGCATGCACATGCGGGCAATCTGCAGATAGGCCTCAGCGAAGAAGGAGGCCATCTCCTGTTCCTGGCCAAGGACGATGGACGCGGCTTTGACAAGGAAAAAGCTCTCGCCGGATCGCAGGGCCTCGGGCTCCGCAGCCTGGAAAGCCGCTGTGAGATCCTCAACGGGGTCCTGTCGCTGGAATCCAAGCCCGGCTCGGGAACCAATTATTTTATCAAGATCCCTGTCAGTTGACGGATCATTGACCCGCATTGTTTAATTTTACCAGCATCCTCTTTTCCTATATGAAGAAGAATATCTGTTTAGTAATAGCAGACGATCATGAGATTTTCCTGGATGGTCTTGCGCTCATGCTCAACAAGCAGGAGAACATGACAGTCCTGGGAATGGCTGGCAACGGCCGCGAGCTCGTCCAGCTTGTGGCCGAGAAGAAGCCCGATATGGTCCTCACTGATATTAAAATGCCCTATCTCGATGGTATTGGCGCCTGCCGGCTGATGCTGCAGCAGGACCCGCAGCTAAAGATCATCGCTCTCTCCATGTACGAAGAAGAGGACCTCATCGTGGAAATGCTCGAAGCAGGCGCTAAAGGATATTTGCTAAAAAATGCGGACAAGCGGGAGATACTCGACGCCATCCTCACCGTCAGCGAAGGCAATATATTCTATTGCAAACATACTACCGCCCGTCTGGCATCCCTCATCGTCAAGAGTAAATTCGACCCTCAAAAAAAGAAGTCCGCGGACCTTTTTACGGAACGGGAAAGACAGATCATACGCCTGATCTGCCAGCAGCACACCGCCCAGGAGATAGGCGAACAGCTTTTCCTTAGCAAGCGCACCGTCGAAGGCTACCGGACCCGTATACTGGAAAAGATGGATGTGAAGAATACCGCCGGCGTCGTCGTATTTGCCCTGAAGCATAATCTCATCGCGGAAGAGGATATCCTGTAGTCGACAAGCCGACCTCCAAAGGTCTCCGGCATGCCTGGTCAGGCGCAAGTCTCCCCCTTCATCCCCCCAGCCCCTAATGCTTCCTCAACGTCCGCAGCGAATCCAACGACTGTTGCTCCCGCTCCGCCACTACCCGCTGTACCTCCTGGTCCTTTTTATTCTGCTCCAATGACGCCTGGTATTTGACCAGCTTCTTTTGCAGGCTTGTCTGCTCATCCAACAGCTTGGACATACGCTTATGGGATTTTTGCACCGCTTTGTCGTCGCTGCCTACGCTCGTCTGCATGTTCTGTGTCTCCTTGAGCTGGTCTTCCTTGTTCTTTGCCAGATCGTCCTGCGCATTGCGGATCTTCTTTTCCAGGTCCCCCTGATCATCATGCATGTTCCCCAGCTTATTCTGCGCTTTTTTGGTTACCCCCTCCTGCGTTTTGATCCTGTCCTCCAGGTTCCCCGCTTCGATAGCCGGTAACATTTTTTCGACAAATGCGGCCGTACGACTCATCATCAGTGGATCACGCCCCACCCTCGTACCCGGATCCTCTCCCGGCCCCGCAGGCAAAAAGGTCACCACCGAATTCATCTTGTCCCGTCCGCTCCTGCGCTCCACTTTTATATGCAGGTCGTTCAGCGATGAGGACGTATCCTCCAGCCGCACGTTGTGATACATCTTGTACCCCCGGGTGCTCGAACCCTTCCAGCCCCGCTGGGCCATATAATCCTTAATGACATCTTCCACCACGTCCGGAGGATAGGGCAGGTCGGCAAAAATGGCGGGCTGCTGGCTTTTTTGATAGTTGATCTGGCTCTCGTAGGTCTTTGGCGGCACCGGAGACTGCGCATCCGACTGCGCATACAGCCGCACACCACTGGTACAACAGGCGATCCACAAGGTTATACACAGCATGTTTTGGTAGAAATATCGTTTCATAGTATAAAATTTTGTAATAAAGTTACTACAAAAGAGTACGCCTTTTTTAATAAAGACGAATTTCTGTACGTTAATATCGCGGCAAGCAAAGTATTTTTGGCCATCAGAACAAACACCCCCGTATTGAGCAGCATTAAAAAATTAGCCGGGCAGACAATGTGGTATGGAGTAAGCTCCATTTTTGCGAGATTCCTCAACTATCTGTTGACCCCCTATCTCACCCTGATTTTTACCGGCACCACCGAATACGGAAAGATGAGCCTCGTCTATTCCCTCATCCCCTTCCTCAACGTCGTCGTCATATTCGCGCTCGACACCGCCTATTTCCGGTATATTCAAAAGCCCGAGGCCGAAGCCCATCTCTATGACACCCTTATATACAGCCTTTTCCTCAATACCCTGCTTTTCACCGGGCTCATCATCCTCTTCCGTCATCCCATCGCCGACTTTATACACCTCGAGAATCACGCCGAATACATCACCTTCACCGCTTTTATCATCGGCCTCGAAGCCCTCGCCGCCCTCCCCTTCGCCCGGCTGCGGCATGAAGGCAGACCCCGGCAGTTCGCCTTTATCCGCGTGACCGCCATCCTGCTGAATATCTTTTTTACTTTCTTTTTCCTGTCCATCTGCCCCAGGATGGCAAAAGCCCATCCCAACAGCACTATCTGGCATTTCTTATATAGCCCCAGCTTTGGCGTGGGATATGTCCTTTTGGCCAATCTTATTTCTTCCGCCTTCCAGTTCCTCGCCCTTAGCGGTCAGTTCAGAAAGTTCAAATGGACCTTTGACAAGGCGGTCTGGACAGAGGTCATGATCTACGCCCTCCCCCTCACCATCGCCGGGTTTGGAGGAATGATCAACGAGACCTTCGACCGGATCATGCTCGCCCAGCGCCTGCCCCGCCTCCGGGCCGACGCCGAAGTAGGCGTCTATTCCGCCTGTTATAAGCTCTCGCTTCTCATTACCCTTTTCGTACAGGCATTCAGGATGGGCGCCGAACCCTTTTTCTTCAGGCAGGCCGCCGAAGGCGACGCCCCCCGCACCTATGCCCGCGTGATGAAGTTCTTTGTGATCACCATCTGTGTCATGTTCCTCGTCGTGGCCCTCTATCTCGATATATGGAAACAATTCATCCGGGACAAAAGCATGTGGGATGGCCTTGGCGTAGTGCCCATCCTCCTTTTTGCCAACATGTTCCTTGGGATCTATTATAATCTGTCCATCTGGTATAAGCTCTCCCGGAATACCCGCGCCGGCGCTTATATCACCCTCATCGGTGCCGGCATCACCCTCGTCATCAATTACGTTTTTATTCCCCGCTTCAGCTACTGGGCCTCAGCCTGGGCTACCTTTCTTTGTTACGGCAGCATGATGGTGATATCTTATATATGGGGGCAAAAAGCCTACCGCGTGCCCTATGCCTGGAAAAAGCTCGTAGCGTACATGGTCATCGTCGCCCTGCTGTATTTTGTGCACCATGGCCTCACCCGCATCTGGCCTCACCGGGTCTTCAGTTTTATCCTGGCTACCCTGCTGACAGGGGGATATGCGCTCTTCATTCTCCGGGTAGAAAGGAAAGAGTTCCGTCGGCTACCCGTGATCGGGAAGTTTTTGTAACCTTGGGCGTGCCCCGCCAGTACTTCGTCGGAGCTGCTTCGACACGCTCCTCCTCGTCCGTAACCTTCGGTCGGACTTCGTCCCTTGTCCTACCCTCGGTTACACGGCCGGGTCGGGCCGTCAGGCCCTGATAAATGGATTATACTTCTTCTCCCACCCGATCGTCGTCTCCTCCCCATGCCCAGGATACACCACCGTATCATCCGGCAACGCCCAAAGCACCTCCCGTATACTGTTCAATAACGTCATATGATCCCCGCCCGGCAGGTCCGTCCGCCCGATACTGTCACGGAAAAGCGTATCCCCCGCGATCAAAAACCCCTGCGCCGCACAGTAAAACCCTACACTCCCCGGCGAATGGCCCGGCAGGAACAGTATCTCCAGCTCATCCTCCCCCCACAACACCCGCTCGCCCGGCTCCAGCAGCACCAGCGGTCCCCGATAGTTCTCGAAAGGCATGCCCCAGTCACGCCCCATCACAGGCGCCATCTCCAGCACCGGCTTCTCCTTTTCGTGGAGGTGTAAGGGCAAGTCCCAGGTATCATGGACAAATTTGTTCCCAAAGACATGATCCAGGTGACAATGGGTATTTAATAAAACTTTAGGCGTTAACCCCTGCTGCTCAACATATTCCTCCAATTCCCTCCGCTCACCGCCGAAATAACAGCCCGGATCGATGATACAACAGGCATCCTTTTGATCTGATAGCACGTATGTGTTTTCTTGCACGGGGCTGAAAACAAAGGTTTTTACTGTCAGCATAAACTATCGTTTTTGAGAGTTTCGCCCAGAGGCGTTATTATAAATTTACGCCTTGGGCTCAACAACGCTAATGACGGCCATTCGGGCAATAGACCTGTGGTCCATTTTAGTACACCCCCCAAGGCGTTCCTGCAAAATTACGCTTTGGGAAAAGGACCTTCCCTCTACCGGCGCCGGTAAAATCAATTTCACCGGTATTTGGGATTGTTATAACTTTAAAACTCTAAAGAATGGGTATGAAAGATCCTAAAGATCCTCAGATTAAGTTGAAGTCGCACTATTTTTTTTTCGTTATACTGGGGATTTTCTTTTTTACAGAAGGAGCTTCTGCCCAGGTAAATACCGTCGAGTTTGGTAAGAACCGTCTTCAGTTCAAGAATTTCAAGTGGCAATATTACCAGACCCAGAACTTTAATACCTATTTCAACGAGGGGGGACAGGAGCTCGCCCAGTATGTCCTCCAGCTGGCTGAAAAAGAGCTGCCCGGCATCGAACAGTTTGTTGAATACGGCCTCCAGCGCCGCGCCAACATCGTCATCTACAACTCCTACAACGACTACCTCCAATCCAACATCGGGCTTAGCCTCGACTGGCAGACCACCGGCGGCATTACCAAGCTGGTAAATAACAAGATGGTCGTATACTTCAACGGCGACCATAACCACCTCCGTATCCAGATCCGCCAGGGCATCGCCCGCATCCTGCTCGAAAATATCCTTTTCGGGGACGATCTCGGGGAGTTTGCCACCAATCAGGCCCTGCTCGACCTGCCCCAATGGCTCACCGACGGGTACATCGAATATGCCGGAGAGACCTGGAGCACCACCCTCGACGACCAGCTGAAATCAGCCATCCTTTCCGGAAGATATAAGAATTTCTATCAGTTTGCCTTCGAAAAGCCCCTTCTGGCCGGACACGCGTTCTGGTATTATATGGCCAACAAATACAAAAAGGAGAATGTCACCTACTTCCTTTACCTCGCCAGGGTCTATCGCAATCTCAACAACGCTTCCCAGCGCATATGCAAAAAGAAGTTCAAAGAGGTGCTGAAGGATTTTATGGCCTATGAGGAAGAGCTGTACGAAAAAGACATTCGTGGCCGCCGCAACTTCCCTAAAGGCACCGTTTCCGTCGTGGAGAATATCAACGACCACAAGGATTTCTTCCATTTCTCCCCTCAGCCCACCCCTCGCAGCAACACCTATGCCGTCGTGGAATTCAAACACGGGAAATATTCCGTCGTCATACATGACAATTTCATCTATACCAAGACCCTGCTGAAGAATGGCGTTCGTTCCGATGCCGAGCAGCTCGACCCCCACTACCCCCTCATCGCCTGGGATAATAAAGGCACCCGTCTTGCCTGTATCTATTGGGACAGGGGCAAGGTCAGACTGTTCGTATACGACATCGTAAGAAAATACAAGACCAGCATCCAGGACCTCCCCGACTTCGACCAGGTGCAGGACTTCAAGTACATGCTCAACGACCATACCCTGCTCATGAGCGCCACCAAAAATGGCCAATCCGATATTTTTGTGTACGACCTCAACGAGCAGACCTATCGGCAGATCACCAACGACGTATACGACGACCTTGACCCCTCCTTTGTAGCCTTCCCAAACAAGACGGGGATCATCTACTCCTCGAATAGGCCAAATGGCCGTGTCCGGGGTGGCGACACAACCCTGCCTTCCAACTATCATTATAATATCTTCCTCGTGGACAACTGGAACGATATGGAAGGCAAACAAATTTCTCAGCTGACATACCTGAAATATGGTCATGCCCGCTATCCAACCCAGTACAACAACAACCACTTTACTTTTATCAGCGATGAGAATGGCATTAACAATCGCTATGCAGGCTTTTTCACCACCAAAAGGGCCGGTATGGACACCGTCTACAAGATTGGCGATGAGCTCCTCCACAATCCCGACCCCGCCGACCTCGACTCTACCCTGAAAGCCAATCATAAGGAACAGCCCGACACTGTCTATTCATTCGCTATTACGAATGACTCTTCCTATATTTTCCCCATTACTAACTACCAGAGCGGCCTCACAGAAACTAAGAGCGCCGGAGAGATCGGCCAGGTTACAGAAGTCCGACAAGAAGGCGACCTGAAATTTCTTTATAAGTTGAAAGTGGACGAGGCCGCCCTAAAAAAACGTAACCTCGTGGCCCGGATGACAGACTATCGGAAGAAGACAGTCACCGAAGCACAGGTGCAGGGCGCCGGCATCCTCACCCCCAAGGTCAAATCCCGCACCGACACGTCCCGTCATGCCAACGACTTTTTCGAGAGCGAGTTCGATAAGGACAAACGCGACACCAGCCAGAATCGTCGCCCCGTCACGCAGCAGCAACCCATCACCACCGGTGAGAATCCTTTTGCTGCCCGCAACGATTCAAAAGAAGAACCTCTTCTGCGGAAGGCCAAGCTCTTCAAATACAAGCTGAAGTTCTCCGTCGACAATTTCTCCGCCGGATTTAACAACGACGTGCTCGTCACCCGTTATCAGCCCTTTACCGGATCACTGCCCATCAACCTCAGCGGCGTCGACCAGTTCAGCGGCATGCTGAAGGCTTCTATATTCGATCTTTTTGAGGACATCCGTTTCACAGGCGCCATCCGTCTGCCCTTCTTTGGCAGCGGCTCCAGCCCCGCACCCTTTGCTGCCCAAGGCGGAAAAACCTTTATCCCCGGCAGCTCCTCCTTCTTTGATGGCAGCGGAGAATGGTTCGCACGCGCCGATTATCTGAAAAAACTGTTCGACTTCTCGCTGTTATATTATCGTGAGACTCAGGTAGGCTCTTATCTCGATGACTCCCTTGCCATTGCCGCAGGAGGCATCGGTATTCCCTTTGATGCAAAAGCCTATACCAATCTCTGGCAGGCCATCATCAAATATCCGTTTGACAGGGTACAAAGCCTGCGCCTCTCCGTGGGATTCCGTACCGACAAGGTGGTAGTACGCCCCTTCGGCACCATCACCGGCCAGCCCAATATCACCGACTCTGTGCTGCTGAAATTGCCTCCGCAGAACAAGCAGAATTATGGATTGCTGCGCCTGGAATATGTATATGATAATGCCATTATGAAGGCCACCAACATTTACAATGGCATCCGCGCCAAGATCTATATGGATTGGAATATGCAGATGAATACGACCCAGGGCACCGCCGAAGGTAAGAATATGTACAATGCCGGGTTTGATCTGCGGCATTATCTGCCAATCTATCGGAATTTCATCTGGGCCGTACGCGCCGCCGGTGATTTCTCCTTTGGCAATCAGAAAGTGATCTACTATCTCGGCGGTACGGATGGATGGCTTTTCCCCAAGGCCAACCAGCAGCCGCTGCCAGACCCCAACCAGCCCTATGCCTTCCAGTCCCTGGCCGTCAACCTGCGCGGCTTCAAACAGAATGTGGCTAATGGTAACAATGCCGTTGTCATCAACAGTGAGTTCCGCATGCCGCTCTTTGCAACGCTCTTCAACAAGCCCATCAATAATGCTTTCTTACGGAATTTCCAGGTCGTACAGTTCTTCGACATCGGCTCTGCATGGAATGGAAGTCCAAAGAACATTTCACGTCCTACGCTGACCATCCCCAGCGATGACCCCAATCTCGGCCCCGGCACGTTGAATGTAAAGCTGAGAGCAGGTGGTATCGGCCCCTTTGCAGGAGGTTATGGTTTTGGAGCAAGAAGTACGCTGCTGGGATATTTCCTGCGGTTTGACGCCGGCTGGCAGATGAATACTTTCTTTGGCGGCAAGCCCGTGCTGAACGTCTCGATGGGCGTGGATTTCTAAGGCAGTCCGCCGAAGGTTCCCGGTCCGCCCAACGGTCCTGGTCCGTCAATGGTCTGTCCCGTCCAAAGGTTCCCGGTCAGCGGAAGGTTCTCCGCCCAGGATGGTTTACTCCGTCCTCAGATTATCCACCGGGTTAGCCAGTGCCGCCCGCAGCGTCTGATAGCTCACGGTCATCAGCGTGATCACGAGCGCACCCAATGCCGCCGCCGCAAATATCCACCAGGAGATGTCTGCATGATATGCATACTGCTGCAGCCAATGGTGCATACAGTACCAGGCCACCGGTCCCGCGATGAGGATAGCCACCGCCACCAGCAGGATAAAATCCGCCGACAGCAGCTTCCACAGATTAAAGATGGAGGCGCCTAATATTTTTCGTATGCCTATCTCCTTGACACGCTGTTCCGCCATAAAGGACGCCATACCAAACAGTCCCATGCAGCTGATAAAAATAGCCAGCACCGTAAAGACCAGCGACAGCCTCCCCATCCGCACCTCATCCGAAAATTTATGATCATACTCCTCATCCACGAACTTATAGTCGAAAGGCGCCGATGGCACATATTGCTGTAATGCCGCTTGTATCTTACTCAACGACTCCCGCACCGGCAATCCCGGCTTCATGCGTATCAGTGTAAAATTGGCTTCCGCCTCCGCACCGAGATAATATACTACGGGCGTCACCGGCTCATACGGCGAACCCATCACCATATTGTCGATGACACCCAATATCCGGTAGTCATGGTGATCCCAGGTGATAGTCTGTCCTACCGGATTCTTCAACCCCATAAATTTTATCGCCGCCTGGTTGAACACCAGCCCCGTGCTGTCCGTAGGGTACTCCCGTGAAAAATCTCGCCCCTCGCTGAAATGCCATCCCAGGGTCTTACCATAACCATGCGTCACCGAGATGCCTCCAAACTCCACCTGCACATTCGGATCCTTCCCCGGCCATTCGAATCCGCCAATACCCTTCCACACCCCGGTGGCGGGACTGGAAGATTCCGTCATCTCTTCCACCACCCCCGTATTCAACAGGCCATTCCGCAATGCCTCCTGCTTACCAAACCAGTCCGCCGTATTCATTTGCAGAGATATCAATCCCTCCCTGTTATATCCCACCGGCCTGTCCCTTACAAACTGCACCTGCCGGTAGACGATCATCGTACAGATGATCAACGCCACCGAAACGCTGAATTGCAGCACTAC
>Ga0068860_100004641_pt1 | contig 14033 bp, 9 predicted proteins | sample KBSSwiS32_FD_66597 | JGI IMG/M metagenome (GOLD analysis project Ga0068860, IMG submission 66597) | Switchgrass rhizosphere microbial communities from Kellogg Biological Station, Michigan, USA - KBS Switchgrass S3-2 | ecosystem: Host-associated > Plants > Roots > Rhizosphere > Soil ... | reverse complement strand
CGGGCGCCGTGTGTCTGCAGGTCCCAGTTCGCTTCGTTATTGACCTGCCAGACGCCGCTCAGATTTGGCTTGCCGTCGGCCGTGCGTGCCGGACGAGTCCCCTGACCAACGACGGCGCGCGTCGTCGATACCGTGACGAGAGCGGTGACAACGGCGGTGACCAGAATGGTCGCGATCAGCGAGCGTCTGGACATTAGCCACCTCCTGTCAGCGCATCCACGCCACCTTCGGTGCCGAAATCAGTCGCCGAGTCCTTCGTCGCAGGGTCGGGACCCTTCCCCGCGGCGAACGCCGCCTCTTCGGCGCGGGTTCCTGACAGGAGCGCGGGCAGGCCGTAGTTGCCTTCGTGGCATCGTGGCTCGTAGTAAATCCGGTTGGCCTGTTCGTCCTGTCGATTCATTTCCTGCTTGACGGTCCACGGCTTGGTCCACGTGGTTGGATCCTCGATCGTTACGGTGTAGTCGAGCGTTTTTGCATCGACACGCGTCCATCGTTCGACCAGATGCAAGTTCTCGCGTGCGCCCATGAAGTCGCTTTTCGGCGAAAAGTTCGTGACGTCGACGACAAGCGTGTTGCCTTCCCAGTGCCCGCGCGAATCACCAAACCGCTGACGGACTGAGGACGCAACGTGCGGGACCTGATCCAGGGTGATGACGCGCTGCCACCCCTGGCCCTGCCCCACGTCGTAGAAGATCGACACGGTGCCGGCGGCCTGCACGATACGGCGGTAGCCCGTGAAGTCGGGCAGCACTGCGGCCATGCAACGTTCCGTCATGCTGCGATCCTCGGGGCCATCGGATCGATTGAGGCGGCCCGTGTTGTAGAAGGGCGGCAGCTCGTGGTACTTTGGCGACCGCGCGCCGTACTTCCCGCCGGCGCACGCGGCATCGCCGTCTTTGCAGGTTTCGGTCGCCTGCAGCAGCGCGAGACGGAACTGGCGGTCCGTGTCGCCACGCTGCTTCGCCTCGGACGTCAGCGGAGGAATCCGTCCGTCCGGCGGATCGACGACGAGCGACGTTCGCTTGCCCGTGTGCTTGATGGACTGGAAGACCGCGTTGTAGGCACCAGCAACATCTCGTTCGGTGCCGACCTCAACGCGTTGGTTTCGCCGCAGGATCGACGCGCGCTGGCGATCGAGTTCGGCGCGCTCTTCGTCAGTGAACTCCGCTTTGTTGGCGTACTTGGCGGCCCGCTGCAGCGGCGTTTGATAGTCGTCGGTCCAGATGCCCTGCAGGTCCGGATCGCCCCACGCGGTCTTGAGCCCTTGGGCTGTACTCGCGCTGCGCGCCGGCGCGACCTTCAGCAGAACGATGACGGCGACGACCATCCCGACCACAGCGAGAACCTCGAGGAGTCGTTTCCTCATCTCGACCTCCGGGTTGGCAACACCTTACTGGCGTGTGCTTCGTACACCCGGGGAGGATTCGTGTCAAGGACTAGATACAACGGATACGCTTTTGAGGGATGGTCACAGTTCGCCGCAACGCCGTCGCGCTTGCCGGACTCGTCGCGGCAGCAGGAGCTTGGTATTTATGGCCGCAGAACAACCTCCCGCAATTGGTTGCCGGACCAACATCGGTCAGTTATGACTCCGACACGAAGCGGCTGACGGCGGTCGTCAACATCCGCAACAGCGGTGATCGCCCGATTGTCGCGTCCATGACGAACGACGTGTTCGTGGACTCGCAGAAGCAGGCATTGAACGATCGTAGACAGCCACAGCCGTGGCGAAGGGAAGTCGGATCGAAGCAGGAGACTCCTGTGACGTTCATTCTGGAAGGTGAGACGGCTGTCGCCGTTTGGAATGGTGTTCGGCTGATGGAAGTCACGATCGATGCTGTTTATGACGATGGCGAAGGCGCGAAGCTGAATTGCCATTTCAGCTTCATGGGTCGCTTTTACCCACAGCTCAAGCAGATTGGCACCGTTTCCAATGGCACATCACCGCGTGCGTGCCGCGGCCGCTAACGACTACTGCTCCTGCACGTAGGTGAAGCGAACGGTTCGGCGCTGAACATTTTGCGTCAGTACCGTGCGTCCGCTCAGTTGAGTGGTGCTCTGCAGCGTGCGGGTCAAGATCGCTTCGTGCGGCAGCATCGTTCCGATTTCAAGGGTCACGCGATCCACCTTCTCGGAACCCGTGATGCGGACGCCGGCGTCGGAAGCGCCGGGGGAGAGGTAGTTCTGCAGAACAGCAAGTGATTCCGGCTCGATGTTCGATCGCGATTCGAATGTGGCGCACTCGATCGCCGCGATGTCCCGAATGCATGATGGGCGGTCGATCATCTGCTGCCGAACCATGGACCGCAGAGGGATTCCGTTGAGCACCGTGGATACGGAAGTGGACTCCACAGGGGCCGAGTCAAGCGGGAGAACGAGCCACTTCCCGACGAGGTGATCCCAGTCATCCTGCACCAAGGATCGCAGGCCGGCACCAGACGCCATGATCGTCAGGAGCTGTTGCAGCGCTGACGGAGACTGCGCGCTCGATGACTTCGAGAGCGGTTCGTACATCTGTCCCACGAGCTCCTGCACACGCTCCGTCTCTTCGATTCGAAGCACGTGACCGTCGGGACTGACGATGATGCGTGGGACCCACCATGGCAGCAATGCGCCGAGCGCATCGGTCATATCGCCGCCTGCAGCAATCGCTTTCTGATTGTCGAACTGGACCAGCAAGCCCTCGGGATGCGGTGACACGCGCATGCGATGCGTCATCCGAAGCACCGCCAGCTGCTGCGTCACGGTGCCGTCGCTCACTTCGCGGACGTACTCGGTTTCGAGGAAAGCCACGGTTCCTGCCGGCCATTTGAATGCAGGGACTCGACTCGGTGCTGAGTCTTGTGGAAGCGCCGTCAGAAGCAGAGCGGCAACAAGCTTCTTCACAGGTGAGATGTCGGAAGTAGCGAGCTTCGTGCCAGAGAACCGAAGGAGGAGGGGAAAAGGGACAGGGGGAAGGGGGAAGACGTGGTCTAGGCAAAAGGCAACAGGAAAGCGGGATTAGGCCTGGTTCCTCGTGACTATTCCCTCGGGACTCGACTAGCCCTGCCCCCTTCTCCCTGTCCCGCTTCCCCCTGCTGGCCGACTAAAGTCTCCAGGGAAGGCTCAGATAATGACCTTCGTCATGATGCCCGATGGGAAGAACTCCTCCGGCTTCATGTGGCGATGGGCGATGCCCTGCTGATAGGTGTAGAGCGCCATCTGCTCCCATGTCGCCCGGTTCTCATCGATGCCGTACGGAAAGAGATCGCCGCCGAAAAGATCGCGCATGCGGCGCGCGTAGGTCGCGAGCCACGGCACTGGATAGCGTGACACCGCCGGGTCGAGGATGCGCTCGACCGAACGTCGCTTCGATTCGAGGAACGCGTTGTAGAGATTCCGCGGCGCCCACGGGTGCTGGTCCACAATCGATCGCTTCATCGCGATGATGTGCATGATGGGCCACACCTTCGTGCGCTTGTAGTAGGCCTCCTCCATCTCCACATAGTCGGGGAAGAGCCGCACGACATCGGGATGCCCTTCGAGAAAGCACGTCGGTGGGCGCGCGATGATGGCGCAGTCGATCTCGTGCGCCGCGAGCAGCTCGCTCAGGCTCTTGTCGACAATGCGCGTGATCGTCACGCCCGGCGGCAGGTTCAACTCCACCTTCTCTTCACGCCCCGGCGCGTTGGCCCCAGCCTGATACCAGTGCACGTCGCTCAGCCTGATGCCCATCTCGTTCTGCATCCAGCCGCGCATGTAGACGGCCGCCGAGTGTGCCCATTCGGGCGAGCCGACGCGTTTGCCGCGAAGGTCCTCGACGCCTGTGATGCCGCTCTTCTTGTTCACGTAAAACGACGAGAACCGGAACAAGCGCGAGCAGATCACCGGCAGCCCGATGATGTCGGCGTCGTCGCGGCTCACCTGCGTCGTGAACTTGGCAAACGAGAGCTCGGACAGATCGAACTCGCGGTTGGCGGTGAATCGCGCGAAGCATTCATGATGGCCAAGCGTGAGCCACGTGTGATCGATCCCCTCGGCGGTGACGAGGCCAAACCGGAAGTCGCGGAAGTGGTCGTAGTCAGTGGTTGCGATCGAGAGCGGTAGGCGTGACATCAGATGTCCTTGGCAGGGTAGCTTCGATGGTGGCGCGCAGCTCGGGCGTGACTTCCGGATCCAGTCCAAACCAGAGCCGCCACGCGATGCACGCCTGATGCAGCAGCATTCCGAGACCATCCACGGCCGGATTGCCGCGCCGACGCGCCGCAGCGAGCAGCGGTGTTTCGAGCGGAATGTAAACAATGTCGACGACGAGTGCGGTGGACGGTAACGCGTCGAGATGCAGGTCGAGCGCCGGCTCGCCGATCATGCCCTGGCTCGTCGTGTTGACGAGGAGTGCCGCGCCCTCAAGCGCGCGATGACGATCTTCCCAGTCGAGCGGCGTGACCGAAGAGTCGAAGTCGCGCGCGAGCGTATCGGCCCGTTCGCGCGTGCGGTTGATGAGGCGAATCTCCCCGGCGCCGCGCTCGACGAGGCAGTAGACGACCGCCCGGGCTCCGCCCCCCGCGCCGATGACCACCGCCGGTCCGGCGTCGGCACGCCAGCGGGGTTGATGCTGAAGGATGTTCCGTGCGAAGCCGTGGACGTCGTTGTTCGTACCCCAGAGCGATTCATCCGGCCGCACGACCACGCAGCTGATCGCCCCAATCCGCCGCGCCGGATCATCGACCTCGTCAACGATCGCCAGCGCACGTTCTTTGTGAGGAATGGTGAGATTGCAGCCGGCGAACCCAAGCGGCGCAAGCGCGCGCAGCGCTGGCTCCAGCCGCTCCGGAGGAATCGCGAGCGGAACGTAGGTGCCGGCGAGCCCGTACTGCTTGAAGAAGTAATTGTGGAGGGCCGGTGAGCGCGAGTGCATCACCGGCCAACCCATTACGCCGACCAATCGGAATGTGTCTGAGCTCAAGAAGGTTCGGTGTCAGGATACCTGTTACCTCCTGACACCTGAAACCTGATACCTGAAACCTTCTGCGTCAGAACGTATACCGCACCCCCAACTGCATCTGCCGCGCGGTGTCGGCCACCGTCGACGTTCCAAACAAGGACGACCGCCGATTGCCGACCACGTTGGCAAAGTTCACGTGATTCAGGGCGTTGTAAAGCTCCCAGTAGAAGCCCGCCGTGCGCTGGCCGCTCAGCCGATGGACATATTGCAGCCGGAGATCGAGCAGCGTCTTGTGCGAGCCGGAAATGCCATTCCGCACCGCCATTCCCTGGGAGTCCACTGCGGAAAGGATCGGCCTTGTCCTGTCATCGATGCCTTTGACCGGCCGGTCCGTGCTGTCCCTGTCTCCGTTGGTATCGAGTCCGACGGTCTCATTCACCGGGTTGCCCGAGTAGAACCGGAACGTTGCCCCGACGCCCAATCCACCCCAGGGATCCCAGTTGCCGCCCGCAGTGAACGCGTGCCGGTTGTCAAAGTCTGACAGCCCATAGTCACGCCGCGGGTCGAGGTCGTCGACGACGCGCGCTTCGCCGCGGACGCCGGTGCCAACATCCCGAGCCTTCGACAGCGTGTAGGCCGCCCGACCGGACCAACGATTGGCCTGGCGCCGCACCAGACTCACCTCGAGTGCATTGGAGTCGCTGTTGAAGAAGGACGCGCTCTGGTATTGCAGCACGCGCTGGAAGTTGGCGTTCCGCGCCGCCGTCGGAATCAGCGTCCCGCTCGGGTCGAACACCGCCGGCCCGGGCCGGCCGATCGTGCCGTTGGCCAGCAGGCGCGGCTCGTTGATGTCGATGCGGCCCAGCTGGTCGTAGCCGCGCGTGGCGACGTAGTCGACCGTCACCGCGAGTCCGGAGTACAGCTCGCGCTGTACGCCCACGTCGTACGACCACAGATATGCCAACCGGCGGTCGCCGTCGAGCACCGGCTCGGTGTTGATGAACTGTCCCCCCTTCACCGCCGCGCGCGTGTCGGCGAGTCTGGCCCGGCATACGGGGCTGATCTCCGCCTGCCCCCCATTGTTGACTGGCAGCAAACAGACATCGCGCGTCGGCAGCAGCCCGTTCTGCGGGTTGTTGTCCTGCCCCGTGTCATAAGTAAACGTCGGCGAAATGACGGATCCGGCAAACAGATTGCCCAGAATCGCCGTCGCCTGATACTGGTAGAACTTTCCCGCCCCCGCCCGGATCAGCGTCTTCTCGGTGGGCGAATACGCCAGGCCCAACCGCGGCGCGTAGGCGTTTTTCGTGAGCCGTACTTGGTCCTGATAGTCGTAGCGGATTCCAAGCGTCATGGTGAGATTGCGCGTCGCCTGCCACTTGTCCGACACGAAGTAGTTCATCCGCCAGTCCTTCATCGGGCGGTATATCTCGCCGAGCAGAATCTGGAAACGATTGGGATACGTCGCGGCGTTTGCCGGATTGAACGCTGCGTTGGTGGGGAACGTGAACGTCCCGATGTAGTTGTTCCCGACGCGCTGGACACCGCCGTTCTTGCTCGCGCCGCCGCCGAACTTCAAGGTGTGGCTCGTTGGCGTGAACGTAAACAGCTCGCTGAACTGCGTCGTCGTCACATTGGCACCGCCCGGATTCCCATACGGCCCGGTCATGTAATCCGGGTGCGCCTGCGCGGAGCCAAAGTCGAACTGATCGCCCTTGAGGCCGACAAACTCGGTGTCCGTGAAGATCGTGTTCGACCCGGCGTTGTCAAACATCCGCTGGTCGCCAACCTGCAGGTTCTCGTTGACCCGCGACAACCGGAACTCGTTCACCGTCCGGCCTCCCAGCACGCTGACCCACTGGCCATTAATGAAGGTCTCCCCCGGCTTCGGGACCCGCTCGATGCGCATCGCCTGAATCGTGCGCAGCTCCGTCACATGGTCCTGCCCGTTGACGCGGTTCGGATCGAAAATCACCCGCACGTTGAGGTTGTTCGACTGATTGATCTGATAGTCGACCCTCGCAAAGTAGTTCTCCGAGCTCACCGGTAGCACCGTCGAATACGACACCGCCAGCGGTGCCGCATCCGGCGGATACAGCAAATCCGCCGCCTGTCGAATACGCAACCGCTCCACGTTGACGAAGAAGAACGCTTTGTTCCGCAGAATCGGTCCGCCGATGTCGCCCAGCAGCGTCTTGACGCCGCTGTCGGCCGGCTTGGCTCCCGCCTTCTTCAGAAAGTAGTTGGTCGCATCCAGCGAGCTGTCCTGGACATAAAACGCCGCCCGACCGTGATACTCGTTGGAGCCGCTCTTGGTGACGGCATTGATGATGGCGCCCGACGCACCCCCATACTCCGCCCCAAACTCGTGCGTCAGCACCTGATACTCCGCCGTCGTGTCAATGGTCATCCGCGTTTGCATGCCTGGACCCGACTGCGTGCGGTCGTCGTTGTCGTACGCCCCGTCGACCATGAACATGTTGTTCGACGTACTCTGGCCGCCCGCGCTGTACTGCGCGCCCTCGAACGATCCCGCGGCGAGCGTGGGCGTGAGTCCGGGAACGAGCTGCAGCAAGGCGTACTGCTGCCGTCCTGCGGTCGGCAGCGCATCGATGTTGGCGTTTGTAATGTTTGTTCCGACGTCGCTCCTCGTTACCTCCACGAGCGGCGCCTCGGCGTTCACCGTCACTTGATCGGTCAGCGTGCCGACCGGCAACGCGAGGTTGATCGTGATCGCCTGACCAACGTTGACGACGACGCCGGCCCGGTTCTGCGTCTGGAAGCCCGACAGCTCCGCCTTGATCGTGTAGCGCCCAGGCTGCAACGCCGGGAGCACCCAGCGGCCGGCGTCGTTGGTGACGACGGTGCGAACGAGCCCGGTTGTTTCTTCGGTCAGCGTCACCGTGACGCCTGGAAGCACAGCGCCTGATTGATCGGTCGCGGTGCCGTTGATTTCGGACAGGGCTCCCTGCGCGAACAGGGGAGCGACGGGAACGATGGAGAAAACCGCGGCGACGACGAGGGACACGACGATCCGCTGCATGCACGCCTCCGTTTCCGAAAGGACCGACGGTTACTCTAGATGGGTTCTGTTCAGGGGCGTAAGCAGACACCCATCCTGCACGAGTGTCAAGAGTGTGTTGACGGGAGTCTGCGCGGGTTCGGTCCCGCCCCTCGCTGCTGCGTCGGGCGGGACCGGACGAAAAACGTCAGTTGGTCGCGTTTACGGACGCGAGGCGGCGTCCGGCGATCCAGACGGACTGAATCTGCCGGGTGTTGCGGATGTCGGTCAGCGGGTTGGCGTTGAGCACGAGCAGGTCGGCCTGCTTGCCGGCGGCAATCGTCCCGAGCTGCTGCTGAACGTTCGCCGCCTTCGCCGCACCGCTCGTCGCGGCGACCAGCGCCTGCATCGGCGTGAGTCCAGACTTCACCATCTCCTCGAGCTCGACATGCTCGAAGTATCCCTGCCACTGACCTTCGTTGGTGCCGGTGTCGGTGCCGAGCGCGATTGTGACGCCTGCGTCCGAGAGGGTCTTGAGATTCTTGCGGCCTTGCGCGAGCCACGTCTTGGTCGTCTGCGCCGTCTGGTCCTTCTTGATCTTCTCCTGGTTGGCCGGATCCTTCAGCTTGGCCATCTCGGCGCTGTAGTACGAGTTCGGGATGTGGCGCGTGAAGAACGCGTCGGCGAAGTAGGGTGGCGTGCCTTCGTAGATGAACTGCGCGATGTCGCGCGTGAGCGTCGGGATGTATTCGACGTCGCGCGCCTTGATCGCGGCAATCGTCGCCTGGTCCACCGGCTGATCGCGGATGCTATGCGCCAGAACGTCGATGCCTTGGTCGAGCAGTCCCTTGGCGTCCTTCAGGTACAGCATGTGCGCGGCCGCGCGAATGCCGCGCTTGTGCGCCTGATCGATCAACGCCCCGTAAACCGCCGGCGTCATGTCCATCGGGCTGCCGGTGATGTGCATCTTGATGATGTCCACCTTCAAGTCGGCGTACTTGTTGGCCCAGTCGCGCGCTTCCTGTTCGGTTTTCAGGTTTCGCAGACTCGCTGCGGCAATCAGCACGCGCGCACGGTCCAGTGAACCGCCGGCGCCTGGCCGAGATTCGTCGCGCAGCTTGATCCCGTCCGGAACATCATCCAGCGGGAGGCCCAGGACCTGCACGGTCGTGATGCCGTAGTCTGCGTACATCCGCAGCTGCGCCGTGAGGCGATCGCGCGCTGGGCGCTTCGACGAATCGGCCTGCAGGTGGCCGTGCGCGTTGACCAGGCCGGGGGTGATGAACTTGCCGGACATATCGACGCGCATGGCTCCGGCGGGGACGGCGACGTTGCGACCCACCGCCTGGATGCGGCCGTCGGCGACAACGATGGTCGCACCTGCCATCGGTGCGGCGCCGGTGCCGTCGATTACCGTGGCGCCGGTGAATGCCACGACGTTTCCGGCGGGTGCCTGCGCCTGCGGCGCGTGATAGGACGCGGCCGCCCAAATCAGTCCAGTGCCAAGAACAACCGCTGCGAGACGGGTGGCGTTTCGAATCATGTCCATCTCCTGGATGTAGAGGCCGGCTTCAGCCGGCCCTACGACTGCCTCGAACGGGCGGTTGGGCCGCCTGAAGGCGGCCCCTACTGTAACCCGCCGGTTGTCAGAACGTATACCGGAGGCCGATCTGCATCGACCGCGCCTCATCGGCAGTGATCGATCTGAGGAAGTCGGCGCTGTTACGCGCGCCAATCGGGTTCGCGAAGTTGACGCGGTTCAGCGCGTTGTAGATCTCCCAGAACACGCCGGCCGTCCGCTCGCCGCTGATGCGGTGCACATACTGCAGCCGCAGGTCGAGCAGCATCTTGTCAGTTCCCTTGATGCCGTTGCGGATCGCCGTGCCGGTTGAATCCAGCTTCGACACGATCGGCCGCGTCAGGTCATCCCGTCCCTTGACCGGTCGGTCGGTGTTGTCTCGATCACGATTGACATCGGTGCCTACGGTTTCATTCACAGGGTTGCCCGAGTAGTAACGGTAAGTGGCGCCGATCCCGAGGTCACGCCAGGCATTCCAGTTGCCGCCGGCGGTGAAGGCGTGTCTGTTGTCGAACGTTGCCAGGCCATAGTCAGCGCGCGGGTTGAAGTCATCGTTGACACGCTTGTTCACGATCCCGAAGTTGCCCGCACTCGCTGCCGCCACGTCACGCGAGCGCGACAGGGTATAGCTGGCGCGTCCCGACCACCGGTTCGAGAAGCGCTTGTCCAGCGACAGCTCGAGCGCGTCGTAGTCGCTGTTGAATACGGAATCGGTTCTGTACTCCAGGACACGCTGGAAGTTGGCGTTGCGCGCCTGCACGGGGATGAGTGAGCCATCGGGATCGAACACCGACGGACCGGGACGGCCAATCGTGCCGTTGGCGAGTAGCCGCGGTTCGTTGATGTCGATCAGTCCCGTTTGATCGCGGCCGCGCGACCCAACGTAGTCGGCCGTCACCGCCATGCCGTTCATAATCTGGCGCTCGACACCGAAGTTGATCTGATACAGATAGCCGAGCTTGCGGTTGCCGTACAGCCGCGGCTCGGTGTTGATGAAGCTGCCGCCAGCGAGCTGGGTCTGCGCGGTCACGAGCTGTGCCCGGCACGCCGGGCTGATCTTCGCCAGACCAGTTCCACCGCTCACGGCGAGCAGACATGGATTGGTCGGGAGCACGCCGCGCGTGGCGCTGAGATCCTCACCGGTATCGAAGGTGAAGACGCTCGAAATCACCTTGCCGGCGTACAGATCCGAAATGATCGAGGTTGGCGGGAACTCGTAGAAACGTCCGAACCCGGCTCGCAGCACAGTCTTTTCATCCGGGGAGTACGCCACACCGAGGCGCGGCGCGAAACCGTCCTTCGTGTTCGACGAGTTGTCGTCATAGTCGTATCGGACACCGAGGTTCAGGGTGAGCTGTCGCGTCAACTGCCACTTGTCCGAGACGTACGCGTTCAGCCGCCACGTGCCGATCGGAATGAACATCTCGCCAAGCCGTATGCGATAGCGCGTCGGATACGTGAACGCGTTGGCCGGATCGAACGGCGCGTTGTTCTGGAAATCGAACGTACCGATCTGGTTCGTCGAGACGACGCTGGTGCCTTTGTTCTGACTTCCGCCCACGCCGAACTTGATCGTGTGATTGGTCGGCGTGTACGTCAGCTGCTCGCTGTACACGTTGGCCGTCAGCGCGTTCCCGTTCATCTCGACGCGGGGCCCCGCGCGGTAGTCAGGGTGCTGCTGCGCGGACCCGAAATCAATCGGATCGACGTCGCTGAGCGCCGTCCATTTGTGGGCGCTCAGATCCCACGGCACATCCTTGCCGCTCTCACCGAAGATGCTGCGGTCGCCAATCCAGAGGTTTTCCTGGACGGTCCCGACTTTGACCTCGTTGACCACTTTGCTGCCGAGAATCGAGGTCCAGGAAAAGTTGGCCAGAATTTCCGGCGCCGCAAGTTCGTACCGGAAACCTTGCTTGGTGTAGCGTTCCGCCTCCGCATTCTCGCCGTGTCCGTCGTTGGGCCCATAGATCAGGCTGGCATGCATCGTGTTCGACGGATTCATCTGATAGTCACCGCGAACGAAGTAGTTGTACAGATGCACGTTGTAGACATCCGAGAACGACGTGGCCAGTGGTGCCGACGCTGGCGGGAAACTCAGTCGCACCGCATCGCGCGAGTGCGTGTACTCGTAGTTGAAGAACCAGAACGCTTTGTTGCGGACGATCGGGCCCCCAATGTTGCCGCCCATCGACTTGGTGCCGCTATCCGGGTTCTTCTCGCCTTCGAGCTTCAGGAAGTAATTGGTCGCGTTCAGCTTCGAGTCCTGCAGGAAGTAGAAGCCGCGGCCGTGCAGCTGGTTCGTCCCGCTCTTAGTGATGGCGTTGACGATGACACCCGAGGCGCCGCCGTACTCCGCGCCGTACTCATGCGTCAGAATCTGGAACTCCGCCATCGAATCCACCGTCACACGTGACTGCGGGAACGTGCCGGTGCGGTCGTCCTTGTTGTACTGGCCGTCGACCAGATACAGATTGCTGCCGCTCTCGCGCCCGTTCGCGTTGTACGCGGACCCTTCGAACGATCCGGGCTGCAAGGCGGGCGTCAGGCCGGGCACGAGCTGCATCAGCGCAAACTGCTCGCGACCCTGCATTGGCAGGTTCTCGATGTCGGTCTGCGACATATTGGTGCCGATCTGCGTCTGCGTGGGCTCGATGAGTGGTGTTTCGCCGGTGACCACGACTTGATCCGTCAGCTGGCCGACGGGCATCGTGAAGTTGATCGTCACGGCCTGGCCGACGTTGATCGTCACGCCGGAACGCGTCTGCGTCTGGAACCCGGCCAGCTCCGCCTTGATCGTGTAGCGGCCTGGCGTCACCGCGATCGCGACGAAGCGACCGCGATCGTTCGAGATGATCGAGCGCGTCAGCCCGGTTGTTTCCTCGGTCAGCGTGACCGTGACACCGGGAAGGACGGCTTGCGAGGAATCGATGGCGGTGCCGTTCAGCTCGGACACCGCGCCTTGACCGAATGCGGGTACTGAGAGGAGCAACGAGAGAAACAACCCGACGCCGACGGATACCGGGAGACGCTGCATGTCTGCCTCTCTTTCCGGAAGTCGAACGCTACTAAGAGGGTCGTACGCTACTAGAGGAGGGTGTTGTTCAGGGTCCCTAAAAGACACCTGTACGTCGCACGGTGTCAATAGGAAATCGAGGGGGTTTCATGCTTTGTCGGCGGCCCGAGCCACCCTCGAGCCGGCGTAGACTACTGACGAGACAACCGGATGCTGAAGAAGGAACACAACGACCTGCTCACGCAGACTGGACCGGAGACGCCATTTGGGCGCATGTTCCGCTGCTACTGGATTCCGGCGCTGCTCGCGGAGGAATTGCCCGCAAACGACTGTCCGCCGGTTCGGGTCAAGCTCCTGTCGGAGCGTCTCATTGCCTTCCGCGACACCGACGGGCGCTACGGCCTGATGGACGAGTTCTGCGCGCACCGCGGCATCTCGCTCTGGTTCGGCCGCAACGAGGAGTGCGGCCTCCGTTGTCCGTACCACGGGTGGAAATACGACGTCACTGGCCAATGCGTCGATATGCCCAATGAGCCGGAGCACTCCGCGTTCGCGAAGAAGGTGAAGCTCAAATCGTACCCACTGGTCGAGCGCGGCGGTGTGCTGTGGACGTACATGGGACCGCCGGAACAACAGCCACCGCTGCCGGAATACGAGTTCGCGACCGTACCGGCGGCGCAGACCTACACGTCGAAGCGGTTCCAGGAGTGCAACTGGCTGCAGGCGATGGAAGGCGGCATCGATTCGAGCCATGTCTCGTTCCTGCACCGCGGCGACATCAACACCGATCCGCTGTTCAAAGGTGCGCGCGGCAACCAGTACAACCTCGGCGATCTCCGGCCAGTGTTCGAAGTCGTGGAAAGCGCAGGCGGCCTGTTCATCGGCGCGCGCCGCAATGCCGAGGACGGCAATTACTACTGGCGCATCACGCAGTGGGTGATGCCGTCGTACACCATCATTCCTCCGCGCGGTACCCATTCGGTCCACGGTCATTTCTGGATCCCGATTGACGACGAGAACTGCTGGGCGTGGAGCTTCGACTACCATCCGACGCGAGTGCTCACCGAGGCGGAGTTGACGGCCATGCGCGCTGGAAAAGGCATCCACGCGAAGGTCGACAGCCAGTACCGACCGATTGCCAACAAAGACAACGACTACCTGATGGATCGCGCGGCGCAGAAAGCGGGGAAGACCTATAGCGGCATCGAAGGGTTTGCAATGCAGGATGCGTCGCTGCAGGAGAGCATGGGACCGGTCGTCGATCGTTCCAAGGAAACGCTGGTCTCGACCGATAGCGGCATCATCATGGCGCGTCAGAAACTGCTGCGTGCGATCAAGGCGTTCACGGAGGACGGTGTCGTGCCGCCGGGAGTCTCACTCGAACACCAGCGCGTCCGGTCGGCTGCCGTTGTCCTGCCGCCCGACCAGCCGTTCAAGGACGCGGCCCGTGATGCGTTGATTGCGCATCCTGGCGTCGCGCCGGCTTCCGTATGAAATCCCAAATCCCAAATCCCAA
>Ga0068860_100004630_pt1 | contig 14045 bp, 11 predicted proteins | sample KBSSwiS32_FD_66597 | JGI IMG/M metagenome (GOLD analysis project Ga0068860, IMG submission 66597) | Switchgrass rhizosphere microbial communities from Kellogg Biological Station, Michigan, USA - KBS Switchgrass S3-2 | ecosystem: Host-associated > Plants > Roots > Rhizosphere > Soil ... | reverse complement strand
CCGGTCGACGGCGAGACGACCGATGTCGCCAAGATCGTCGAGCAGGTCATCGACGTGTACCGCTCGCATCTCGGCCGCAAGCCGGTCGACGTGCGCTGCGTCGTCGATCAGCCGATCGAAGTCGTCGCGCCGTCGTCGGTCGTGGCCGTCGCGCTCGGCAACCTGATCGGCAACGCGTTCAAGTACACGCCGAAGGGTGAAGTCGTCATCACCGTCGGTGCCGGCCGCGGCAAGGTGACGGTCGAGGACTCCGGCCCCGGCATCAAACCCGAAGAGGCCGAGAAGCTGTTCGAACGCGGCGTGCGCGGCGACAGCTCGGCCGGCAGCAAGGGCGCCGGCCTGGGCCTTGCGATCGTGCGCCGCCTGTGCGAACTCTACGACTGGCGCGTATCGCTGGCGCCGCGGCCGCAGGGCGGCGCCGTGGCGACGTTGGATTTCCGACTGCGCGGCTAGTGCACGTTGGAGGTGGAATTCCGTGGGCCCAAGCTGCAGGGGCTTTTGGACGCGGATTGACGCGGATCAACGCGGATAAAGCAGGGACGACAAAAGGTCCTCGCGCGTTGGCAGCTCCGCGTTCGTAAATCCGCGTAAATCCGCGTTGATCCGCGTGAAAAATGCTTTACACGAACTCGAGCCAACCGCGTTTGTCCGGCGTCGAGCCGTCGAACAAGCCGAAGAACAGCTTCTGCATCCTTGCCGTGACCGGGCCCGGTTGCCCGGTCCCGACCGGCTTGCCGTCGACCGAGCGGATCGGCGTGATTTCGGCGGCGGTGCCGCACATGAAAAGCTCATCGCACAGATACAGGTATTCGCGCGGGATGTCGCGCTCGACGACTTCCAGGCCGGCATCGCGCGCCAGCGTGATGATCGTGTTGCGGGTGATGCCGTTGAGCAGCGCCGCGCTGAGCGGGGTCGTGTGCAGCGCGCCGTCGAAGACCAGGAACAGATTCTCGCCGGCGCCTTCGCTGAGCAGGCCGGTCGAGGCCAGCGCGATGCCTTCACCGAAGCCGAGCCGGCGCGCCTCGCGTGCGACGAGCTGGCCGGACAGATAGTTGCCGCCGGCCTTGGCTCCGGCCGGAATCGTGTTCGGGGCGAAGCGCTGCCAGCTCGACACGCAGGCATCGATGCCGGCCTCGAGCACGCCGGCGCCGAGGTACGGACCCATTTCCCAGGCGGCGACGGCGACATCGGTCGGCGTGTCCGCCGACAGGCCGAAGCCGCCGAGGCCGCGGAACGCGACGGGACGCAGATAGGCCTTGGCCAGTCCGTTCGCCTTGATCACCTCGCGCGATGCCTGCGCGAGCTGGCCGAGCGTGAACGGAATCAGCATGTCGTATATTTTTGCAGAATGATACAGACGCTTCAGATGATCGGTCAGGCGGAAGATCGCCTGGCCGTCCGGCGTCGCGTAGCTGCGGATGCCTTCGAACACCGACGAGCCGTAGTGCAGCGCATGCGCCATGACGTGCGTCGTCGCTTCGGCCCACGGTTTGATCGTGCCGTTGTGCCAGATGAACGGGGGATACTGCTGGGTCATGGCTGCGCGTTTCCGTCGATGAAGGCGCGCAGCGTAGCGGGCCGCCGTCGCCATGGAAAGGGCCATTTGGCCGCAAACCGCCGGTGACTTCACGCCCTTGTGCCACCGCCGCTTGCCCGCGCGGTTTCGCGGCGGGTTCCGGGCCGCCCGCCTCGATGGGAGAGCGACCGAATCGCTGCGCCGTCGTCGAGTTTGCGCGGAAGATCGAATGACCAGAACCGGCGCGAGCGGCTATCCGGCGCCCTCCACGACGCGCCCGTCGGCGAGCCGAATCACGCGCCCGCCGAGCGCCGCGACGTCGTCGGGATCGTGGGTGATGACCACGATCGGCAGCCCGCGACGCCGCTGCAATGCCAGCAACTCGCTGCGCAGGCGTGCGCGCAGCGGCGCATCGAGCGCGGCAAACGGCTCGTCCAGCAGCAACAGGTCGGGTTCGGCAGCCAACGCGCGGGCCAGCGCGACGCGCTGGCGCTGGCCGCCGGAAATCTGCGCCGGCAGCGCCTCGCGGCACGCGCCGAGATCGAACGCCTCGATCAGTCCGTCCACCTCGGCCGCCGCGCCGCGCCGCGCAAGCCAGCCGCTGCTGCGCGCGAACGCCACGTTCCGGGCGACGCTCAGATGAGGGAACAGCGCATAGTCCTGGAACACGAAGCCGATCCGGCGCCGCCGCGCCGGCACGTCGATGCCGCGAGCGCCGTCGAACAGCACGCGTTCGCCGACACGGATCGTGCCGCGCTCCGGCCGCGCCAGGCCGGCGAGCGCGAGCAGAGTCAGGGTCTTGCCGGCGCCGGACGGCCCGAACAGGATCGTGACATCGGCGTCGCTCTCGAAGCGCACGTCGAGCACAAACTCGCGTTGTGCGGAGTGCAGGCGCTTCTCGATCGCGACGGACAGGTTCACGGGCGCGCGCCGCCGCGCAGCAGTTGTGCTGCCGCAACCAGCACGACGAACGCCGCGCCGAGCGAAATCCAGACCAGCGTCGCGGCACGCGCATCGTCGCCGGCGGCGACCGCGTCGTAGATCGCCAGCGCCAGCGTCTGCGTGCGGCCCGGCAGGCTACCGGCGACCATCAGCGTCGCGCCAAATTCGCCCATCGCGCGCGCGAACGCGAGCAGCGCGCCGGCGAGCACGCCGCGCCACGCCAGCGGCAGCGTCACGCGAAAGAACACCGCGACCTCGCCGAGCCCGAGCGTGCGCGCAGCCTGCTCGAGCGGCAGGTCGACGTCGGCGAATGCGGCGCGCGCCGAACGCAGGATCAGGGGGAACGCAGCAATCGTTGCGGCAATCACCGCGCCTTGCCAGGTGAAGATCAGGGTGATGCCGAAATGCTCGAGCAACCAGGCGCCGATCACGCCGTTGCGACCGAGCAGCACGAGCAGGTAGTAGCCGAGCACGGTCGGCGGCAGCACCAACGGCAGGGTCAGCAGCGATTCGCCGACGTCGCGGGCGACGCTGCGCGTTCGCCCGAGCAGGCGCGCGCACAGCACGCCGGCCAGAGTCGCCAGCAACGTCGCCAGCGCCGCGACCTTCAGCGTGAGCAGCAGCGGTATCAGTGCGCCGCCGGGCATCGTCAAGGCGATGCCGCGCTGAAGCCGTACGTCTTCAGTACAGCCTGACCGTCCGGCGACGCCACGAAAACCACGAACGCTCGCGCCAGATGCGCGTGCGTCGATGCGGCGGTCACGGCGATCGGGTAGCGTACCGGCGGTGTCGTCGGGAGGGTCAGCGCAACGCGCAGCCTGTCCTTCTGGATCGCCGCGTCGGTCGCGTAGACGAATCCGGTCTGGGCTTCGCCACGCGCGACGTAGTCGAGCGCCTGGCGCACGTTCGGCGTCGGCACCAGACGCGGCTGCAGCACGTCCCACAACGCGGCATCGGCGAGCACCTGGCGGGCGTAGCGTCCGGCCGGCACCGAATCAGGATTGCCGATGGCGATGCGCGCATAGATCGCGTCGCTCAGGTCGCGCAGCACGGCCGGGGTCTTCGTTCCGTTGCTCACGATCAGCACGAGCGTGTTGCCCGCGAATGGCCGGCGTGTCGCCGCATCGATCAGCTTGCCGGCGGCGGCGCGGTCCATCGTCGCCTCGTCCGCACTCGCGAACACATCGGCCGGCGCGCCCTGCTCGATCTGCCGCAGCAGCAGGTCGGACGCGCCGAAGTTGAGGATGACCTTGTCGCCCGGATGGCGGGCTTCGAAGGTACGGCCGAGATCGGTGAAGGCATTCGACAGGCTCGCAGCCGCCGAGACGGTCAGCTCCTCGGCGCCCGACATGTCCGCAGCCAGCGAGAGACCCGCGCCGAGCAGGGACAGACCGAATCGACGCAGAAGAAAGGGTCGGCGCACGCGAACTCCGATATAGCCAAACGACTATATTGTGCTACGGATTGCCTGCCGTTGGCGATTGCGCCGGCGAAGGGGTGTCCCGTTCCGGAAGTATCGCGGCGAAAGACGCCGGAATTATTTGATGGTAATTGCGCAACAGGGCACTACCTGCGCAGACGCTGCAAGGCGGCGATTTCTGCCGCGCAGGCTCGGTCCGTCTTCTGCTCGATGCGCCGATAAGCAGACAGTACCGCCTCTCCGGTCCTGGTAAGCCGCGCGCCGCCGCCGTGGCCGCCGCCCTTGCTGGTCTCGACGAGTGCCACCTTGAAACTGCGGTTCAGGTCGTCGACGAGTTGCCAGGCGCGCTTGTAGCTCATGCGCATCGCGCGGCCCGCGGCCGAGATCGAGCCGTTGGCGGCGATCGCGTCGAGCAGGTCGGCCTTGCCGGGTCCGAGCGCATGGCCGTTGCCGAGCAGCAGGCGCAAGCGGATCGTCGTGGCAGGGCTGGGCGATTTCATCGTCGGCGCATGTTCGCGCCGATCCAGGGTTGCCTGCAAGACGCTCAGGATGCGAGACGCTCGTGCACGGCCAGCGTCGCGCGGGCGCGGTTGAGCGTATAAAAATGCAGACCCGGTGCGCCGCCGGCGATCAGCTTGCGGCACAGATCGGCGACGACGTCGGCGCCGAATTCGCGGATCGCATCGGCGTCGTCGCGGAATGCCTCGAGGCGCTTGGCGATCCAGCGCGGAATTTCGGCACCGCACATGTCCGAGAACCGGCGCAGCTGCGAGTACTGCGAGATCGGCATGATGCCCGGCACGATCGGCACCTCGACCGCGTGCCGGCGCGCATCGTCGACGAAGCGGAAATACGCATCGGCATTGAAGAAGTACTGGGTGATCGCGCCGTTGGCGCCGGCCCTGACCTTGGCGACGAAATTCTTGAGGTCTGCCTGCGCGTCGCCGGCCTGCGGATGCATCTCCGGATAGCACGCGACCTCGATGTGAAAGGCCCCGTCGAATTCCGCGCGGATGAACTGGACCAGTTCGCTGGCGTAGCGAAAGTCGCCGTAGCTGGCCATGCCCGACGGCAGGTCGCCGCGCAGCGCGACAATGCGCCGGCAGCCCATGGTCCGGTACTGTTCGAGCAGGCGGCGGATCTCGGCGCGCGTCCCGCCCATGCACGACACGTGCGGCGCGGCATCGAGGCCATGCTCGTCGCGCAGATGACGCACCGTCTCAGGCGTATACGACAACGTCGAGCCGCCCGCGCCGAACGTGACGCTGACGTAGTCCGGGGCGAGCGTTTTCAGCTTCGGCAGAGCGGCTTCGAGAGTGGCTTTTTGCTCGTCGGTTTTGGGCGGAAAAAATTCAAGGGAAATTGGAGGTAACTTCATGGGCGTCAAAGGTCAAAAGTCAAAGGTCAATCAAGCTTTCGCCTTTGCACGACGGTTGGCCGCAATGAGGGCGTTCAATCTAATGCAGAGGTGTTCGATGCGGTCGCGCAGCGGTGAATGATCCAACTTGAATCCCAATTCCCTGGCAAGCCAGAGCTGGGAATCCAGTTCAAGCAGCGAGCCACGTGCGATCAAGAGAAAGCGCACGAGCTCGGCCAAACTGCCACGCGCCGCGCCTTCAGCAATATTCGACGGCACGCTGATAGCTGACCGTCGTACTTGCTGAGTCAGCCCAAATCGATCTTCTGAAGGAAACGCAGCAGTAGTGAGGTAAACATCCTTCGCTAAGCGCATAGCGTCTTGCCATGCCTCAAGATCATAGTGCGAAGGTCGAAACCGCCGCCGGACGGATCCGACGGCGGCCTTTGTTGACCTTTGACTTTTGACCTTTGACATTGGGCAAGGCGCGCGGATCAGTAGCGGTAGTGCTCCGCCTTGTACGGCCCATCCACGTCCACGCCAAGATACGCAGCCTGCTCGGCCGTCAACCGGGTCAGCTTCACACCGATCTTCTCCAGGTGCAGGCGCGCGACTTCCTCGTCGAGCTTCTTCGGCAGGCGGTAGACGGTCTTCTCGTAGACGTCCTTGTTCGCCCACAGGTCGATCTGGGCCAGGGTCTGGTTCGAGAACGAATTCGACATGACGAAGCTCGGGTGCCCGGTCGCGCAGCCGAGGTTGACGAGCCGGCCTTCGGCAAGCAGGAAGATCGAGTTGCCATTGGCGAACGTATACTTGTCCACCTGCGGCTTGATGTTGATGTGCTTGATGCCGGCGTGCGTCTTCAGCGCATCGACCTGGATCTCGTTGTCGAAGTGGCCGATGTTGCAGACGATCGCCTGGTCCTTCATCGACTTGAGGTGATCGAGCGTCAGCACGTCCTTGTTGCCGGTAGTCGTGACGTAGATGTCGCCGCGGCCGAGCGTCGATTCAACCGTGTTGACCTCGAAGCCTTCCATCGCCGCCTGCAGCGCGTTGATCGGATCGATCTCGGTCACGACGACGCGCGCGCCGTACGCCCGCAGGCTGTGCGCCGAACCCTTGCCGACGTCGCCGTAGCCGCAGACGACAGCGACCTTGCCGGCCAGCATGACGTCCATCGCGCGCTTGAGGCCGTCGGCCAGCGACTCGCGGCAACCGTACAGGTTGTCGAACTTCGACTTGGTCACTGAGTCGTTGACGTTGATCGCGGGAATGAGCAGCTTGCCCGCTTCCATCATCTGGTACAGGCGATGCACGCCGGTCGTGGTCTCTTCCGACACGCCCTTCCAGTCCTTGACGACGTCGGTCCAGAAACCCGGGCGTTCTTTCGCCACGCGCTTGAGCAGGTTCTTGATTACCTGTTCCTCATGCGAAGACGATGCGGACTCGACCCACTTGTCGCCCTGCTCGAGCTCGTAGCCCTTGTGGATCAGCAGCGTCACGTCGCCGCCGTCGTCGACGACGAGTTGCGGGCCCTTGTTGCCCGGGAACGTCACCGCATCGAGCGTGCAATCCCAATACTCCTCGAGCGTCTCGCCCTTCCACGCGAACACCGGCGTGCCGGACTTGGCGATCGCCGCGGCGGCATGGTCCTGGGTCGAGAAGATGTTGCACGAGGCCCAGCGCACGTCGGCGCCGATGTCCTTGAGCGTTTCGATCAGCACGGCGGTCTGGATCGTCATGTGCAGCGATCCGGTCACGCGCACGCCCTTGAGCGGCTTGGTGGCGGCGTGCTTCTTGCGGATCGACATCAGGCCCGGCATCTCGTGCTCGGCGATATCGATTTCCTTGCGGCCCCAGTCGGCGAGCGACAGGTCGGCGACCTTGAAATCTTGCTGGCTAGCGGACGGTTTTACGACAGCGTTCATTGGCATGGTTCTCCAAACGAGGGCGGGCGCAGTTCGGAATGAAACCCGATAACCCGCCGAGCCTGTTCCCACCTCCGCGAGCCGCGAAGGATTTGCCTCCGGGGAGCAAGTAAGCAGCTCGCGGAGGTGGATTGCAGCGCCCCTCGGCGGGAGCGAGGGATGATTTGAAAGAGATTATATCGCTTATTCCGGATAGAGAGATAGATAGGCGACACACCGTCGCGCAAGTGCTTGTTGCGACGCAGCATTCCGTGGCAGAGTAGAAGGTCCAGCCCGCACCCGGCCTCATGCCTTTGAACCAGCAGCGCGACATCGAGTTCCTGCCGAACGACGGCCCGTTGCGTGAGGACGTCAATCGTCTCGGCCGGATCGTCGGCGAGATGCTGGCCGAGCAGCACGGCGACGAATTCCTCGCCACCGTCGAGCGCCTGCGCACGACCGCGATCCAGCTGCGCGCGTCCGAGGCCGGACCCGAACCGCTCGCCGCCGAACTGGCCGGCCTCGCGCCGGCCGATGCCGACCGCCTGACGCGCGCGTTCTCGACGTATTTCCGTGTCGTCAATATCGCCGAGCGCGTGCATCGTATCCGCCGGCGGCGCAACTACGAGCGCGCCGGCGCCGCGCCGCAGCCGGACGGACTGCACGACGTGTTCCTGCGCCTGCAGGCCGACGGTGTCGGTCTCGACGAACTCGGCAAGTGGTTCGCGCGTCTCGACGTCGAGCCGGTGCTGACGGCGCATCCGACCGAAGCCGTGCGGCGCTCCCTGCTGGAAAAGGAACAGATCATCGTCAAGTGCCTGGTCGGCGACCTCGACGGCCAGCGCACGCCGGGCGAACGTGAAGCGGACCTCGCGCGCCTGCGCATGGCCCTGACCACGGCCTGGCAGACCGCGGAAAGCGCGCCGGTGCGGCCGCGCGTGCAGGACGAATTCGAACACGTCGGCTTCTATCTCGCCGATCCGCTGTACCGCGTGATCCCGGTGTTCTACGAAGTGCTCGAGACCGCGTTGCGCGCGGTGTATGGCGATTGTCCGGACCTGCCGGCGTTGATCCGCTTCGGCACCTGGGTCGGCGGCGACATGGATGGAAACCCCAACGTCACCGCCGACACGATTGCCGCGGCGCTGCGCGCGCAGCGCGCCGTCGCTCTCGGCCATTACGAGCGCGAAATCGGCACGCTGGCGCGCGCGCTGAGCCAGACCCTCGATCGCGCCGAGGTCGATGCCGGCATCATCGACCGCATAAGCGACTATCGCCTGCGCATGCCGGCCGCGGCGGCGGCGCTGAATCCGCGCCATGACGACATGCCGTACCGCGTGCTGCTGACCCTGATCCGCGCACGCCTCGTCGCAACCGGCGCGGAAAAGGAAGCGGCGTATCCGGGCGTGGCCGACTTCGTCGCCGACATCGAGCTGATCGCGCGCAGCCTCGCCAGGCACCGCGGCCTGCACGCGGGTTGGTTTGCCGTGCGCCGGCTGCTCTGGCGCGTGCGCACGTTCGGCTTCCATCTGGCCCGGCTCGACGTGCGCCAGGATGCCCGCGTGCACGCACAGGCGCTGGCCTCGGCGCTCGGGGACGGCGAGTGGGAAACGCGCGACGATGCGGCGCAGACGCAACGCCTCCTGCCGTTCGCCGCCGGCGCTGCCGAACTGCCGGCGCCCGCGGACGCCGCCGGCAAGACCCTCGATGCGGTGTTCGATCAGCTCGCCTACGCGCGCGACAGCTATGGCGACGCGGCGACCGGCGTCTACATCATCAGTATGGCGCGTGGTGTCGCCGACGTCTTCGCGGTGCTTGCGCTGGCGCGCCGTGCCGCCTTCGTCGACGCCGGCGGCCACGCGCCGCTCGACATCGCGCCGCTGTTCGAAACGGTCGACGACCTGCGCCATGCACCGGGTACGCTGGCGGCGCTGCTCGGCCAACCGGCCTATCGTGCGCATCTGCGCGCGCGCGGCGATCAGCAGATGGTCATGCTCGGCTACTCGGACAGCAGCAAGGACGGCGGCATCGTCGCCTCACGCTGGGCGCTGCAGCGCGTGCAGGTCGAACTGCTCGAGGTTGCGCGTACGGCCGGCGTGCAGCTCGTGTTCTTCCACGGCCGGGGCGGCACGGTCAGCCGCGGCGGCGGCAAGACCACGCGCGCGATCATCGCCTCGCCGCGCGGTTCGGTGGACGGCCGGCTGCGCATCACCGAGCAGGGCGAGGTGATCCATCGCAAGTACGGAATCCGCGCGCTCGCGCTGCGTTCGCTCGAGCAGACCGTCGGCGCCGTGCTGATCGCCAGCGCGCGTCCGCGGCGGCCCGAGCCGCGCGAAGCGGCATGGCGCGACGCGATCGGCGCAGCCGCGCGCCACGGCGAGCAGGCCTACCGCGAGCTGCTCGAGGCGGCCGGCTTCATCGACTACTTCCGTCTGGCGACGCCGATCGACGTGATCGAACGCATGACGCTCGGCTCGCGCCCGGCGCGGCGCGGCAGCACCGGCATCGCCAGCCTGCGCGCGATTCCGTGGGTGTTCGCCTGGAGCCAGTGCCGCTCGACGCTGACCGGCTGGTACGGCGTCGGCAGCGCACTGGAGCGTGCCGCGGCCGAGGCCGGCGAAGACGTGCTGCGCGAGATGGCGCATGAGTGGCCATTTTTCCGCACGCTGCTCGACGACGTCGAGATGGTCATGGCGAAGAGCGACTTCGCCATCGCCGCGTTGTTCTCGCGGCTGGCCGGGCCGCTGCACGAGCAGTTCTTCCCGCGCATCGAAGCGGAGTTCGCGCGCAGCCGGCACTGGATCCTGCGCCTGAAGAACACGGCAAGTCTGCTCGAGGAAGATCCGCGCCTCGCGCTGTCGATCCGCCTGCGCAATCCGTATGTCGATCCGATGAGCCTGCTGCAGATCGACCTGCTGGCGCGCTGGCGCGTCGGCGGCAGCAGCGATGACGAGCTGCTGCGTGCACTGGTCACGACGGTCAATGGCGTGTCGGCGGGCCTGCAGAACACCGGTTGACCGGCGCGGCAACGAGCTCGCGTATGCGGCACGATCGCAGCGCACAACGTCTTCGGCAGCGGTCCGGCATATAGTTCACGCCGACGCCAGGACGATGCCCGATTGCCCAGGAAGCTGCGCCCGCTGAGCGGCCTCGATGCCGCATTTCTGTATCTGGAAGCCGCCGGCACGCCGATGCATGTCGGCAGCGTGATGCTGCTGCGGGCGCCGGGCAGGAGCCCAAGTGCCGCAAAGGCCATGGATGGCCGAGAGCGGCCCGCGGACAACCTGCCCGACGGTCGGCGCCCGCCGAAACGCAAGCGTTACGATTTTCACCGCGATCTGGTCGCGCACATTCGCGAGCGCTTGCCGCGCGCGGCCGTGCTGCGCCGCGTGCTGGTCGAGGCGCGCTTCGATCTGGACCATCCGGCCTGGCGAGAAATCGCGACGGTCGACCTCGACCGGCACATCGTCGGCCGCCAGCTCGCCGCACCGGGATCGCCGGCCCAGCTGTGGCGGCTGGTCGCCGACCTGCATGCGCAGCCGTTGCCGCGCGATCGGCCGTTGTGGCAGTTCGTCGTGATCGACGGTCTGGCCTCGGGCGAGATCGCGTTCTACTCGAAGGTCCATCACGCGCTGCTCGACGGCCAGGGCGGCACCGCGCTGGCGCAAGCCCTGCTCGATGTGCAGGCCAATCCGGATGCCCGCCCCGGCGTGCGGGCCGCACGTGATGCCGCACCGTCGCGTCGTCGGGCTACTTCGGCGAAGACTTCGGTGAGCGCCCGCCTCGAACAACTCGCCGGGCTGGTGAGGGCGCTGCCGGAAACGCTGAAGCTGGCCGCCGACGCGATCCGCGATGCCGGCGCGCTGCTCGGCAGCCTGCGCGATGCCGTGACTCTGGCACCGCGCTCGCCGTTCAACGTGCAGGTCGGTGCGCGCCGCAGCTACGCCGTCGCATCGCTGCCGCTCGACGAGGTCAAGCGCGTCGCGCGGTTCTTCGGCGCAAGCCTCAACGATGTCGTGCTGGCCCTGTGTGCAGCGACGCTGCGCGACTATCTGCAGCGTTGCGGCGCATTGCCGAAAGCGCCATTGATCGCCGCGATGCCGATCTCGCTGCGCGCGACGGGCGATACCGCGGCCAACAACCAGGTGTCGATGGTCCAGTGCGCACTGCCGACGCAGATTGCCGATCCGGTCGCGCGCCTGCGCGCGATCAGCGCAGCAACCGGCCAGCTCAAGGCCCGCGTCGCCGGCGTGCGCAGCCTGATCCCCACCGATTTTCCCGGCTTCGCCGCGCCGATCTGGGCAACCGGCCTGAGCCGGCTCTGGGCCAGCGGCCAGATTGCCGAGCGCCTGCCGCAGCTGGCCAACCTGATCGTCTCCAATGTGCCCGGACCGCCGCTGCCGCTGTACCTGGCCGGCGCAAAAATCAACCACTACTATCCGGTATCTATCGTCACCCACGGCCTTGGCCTTAACATCACCGTCAACAGCTACGCCGGCTGGCTCGAGTTCGGCCTGATCGCCGATCGCGATATCGTGGCGCGGCCCGCCGGCCTCGCCACGGGGCTGGCAAAAGCGTTGCGGGCGCTGATGAAGAAAGTGGATAAATGAAGAAAGCAACAAAGCGCGAAACGTCGCGGGATCTCGAAGCGCAGATGGCTGCGCCGTCGGCGCTGCTGCTGGCCCTGGAAGGACGCGCGGTGCTGGAGTGGGCCGCCTACGTCGCCGCCTGGCCGCTGCTGTCGATGGCGGCGCGCGGCGACGGCCATCCGGTGCTGGTGCTGCCGGGGCTGACTGCCGGCGACTCGACGACCTGGCCGCTGCGCAAGTTCATCGAGCGCTGCGGCTACGCCGCCTACCCGTGGGAGCTCGGACTCAACCGAGGTCCGCGCGACGGCGTGGTACGCAAGCTGCTCGGCCGGATTCGTGAGATCGAACGCGAGCACGGACGCAAGGTCAGCCTGGTCGGCTGGTCGCTCGGCGGCGCGATGGCCCGCGTGCTGGCCGTGCGCGAGCCCAAGCGCGTGCGCTCGGTCATCACGCTCGGCTCGCCGCTGAGCGGGCACCCGAAAGCGACCAACGCCTGGCGTCTGTTCGAACTGGTCAGCGGCGTGCGCGCCGACGATCCGCGCCTGCGCGCGCTGCTGAGCCGGCATCCGCCGGTGCCGTCGACGTCGATCCTGAGCAAGACGGACGGCATCGTGTCGTGGCCGTCGAGCCTGATTCCGCCCGGTGCGCAATCGGAGAATATCGAAGTCAACGCAAGCCATTTCGGCATGGGCGCGAACCCGGCCGTGCTCTGGGCCGTCGCCGATCGGCTCGCGCAACCGGAAGGCAAGTGGAAACCGTTCGACCGGCGCGGCTTGCGCGCGCTGGTCTACGACGACCCGCACACCGGCGCTGGCTTGTTCGCAACCTGACGTGCATTGATGCCTGTCAGCGCCGCTCCGCCGATGACTTCACCTCTCCCGCAGGCGGGAGAGGGCGCCGCAGCGAAAGTGCGGCGGATGACGGTGGCACACCCGAAGTGGGCCGCCTTGCTTTCCGTCACCCGCGCTCCGGCCCTCTCCCGCTGGCGGCAGAGGGGACAAAGCGCGCAAGCTTCGACGCACACGTAGCGGAAAGTTGCCAGCATGGCGCGCATTGAACTGCCGCAGCGCGGCCTGCATCTGGAATACGAAAGCCACGGCCGCGACGAGCGGCCTGCCGTCATTTTGATCATGGGACTGGGCCTTCAGCTCGTTTCGTGGCCGCCGGCGCTAATCGACGCGCTGGTCGATGCGGGGTATCGCGTCATCGTGTTCGACAACCGCGACATCGGTTTGTCGGGCTCGGGGCCGCTGCCGCACTACACACCGCCGCCGCGCGCGTTGCTCGCGCACCTGCTGCATCTGGGTTTCACGCCGCCTTACCGGATCGCCGATATGGCGGCCGATACGCTGGCGCTCGCCGACGCGTTACGCATCGATCGCTTCGACATCGTCGGCGTCAGCCTCGGCGGCATGATCGGGCAGACGCTCGCCGCGCGATCGCCGGAGCGCGTGCGCAGTCTCGTTTCGATCATGTCGAGCGCTGGACCGCGCACGGCGCCTTGGCCGAGCCCGGCACTGCTCTGGCGCTTTCTGCAGCGGCCACCCGAGCGTGTGCCGCTCGATGCGAAGCTCGCGCATTTCGTCGCGCTGATGCGCGCGCTCGGCAACATTACCGATCGGGCCGAACTGGAAGCGCTGCGCGCGCGCCTTGCGCTTTCCCTGCAGCGCGCCTACAACCCGGCCGGCGTTGCGCGGCAACTGATGGCGGTGCTGGCCGATGCCGATCGCAGCGCCGAGGTCGCGCGCATCCGCTGTCCGACGCTGATCATCCACGCCGCCGACGACCCGCTGGTGCCGTTGCCGGCGGCGCATCATCTCGCGCGCCTGCTGCCGCACGCGCGGTTCGAAGTGATTGCGCGCATGGGACACTACCTGCCCGCGTCGGCCTTGCCCGAGCTGGCACGGATGATCATCGGGCACCTGCGGACGGCGGCTCGAAGCGCAGCGGCGAACTAGCCGCGGGCGATTGCATCGATTCCAGCGTCACGGCGTCGCGTCGCAGAGCACCGGCAAGATCATCATTGGCGGCGCGCTTTCGCAGATCGGCATCGTGTCGCACAACCGCAACGCGCGCCTCGAGCGCTACGGCTCGAAGAAGTAGCGGGTCAGATGGAAGAACACCGGCGCGGCGAAGCTGACCGAGTCGAGGCGGTCGAGCATGCCGCCGTGTCCTTCGATCATCGAACCCCAGTCCTTCGCGCCGATGCTGCGCTTGACCGCCGACAGCGCCAGGCCGCCCAGGAATCCGGCGATCACGACGACCGCGGCCATGCCGCAAGCCTGCAGCGGCGTGAACGGCGTGATCCACCACA
>Ga0068860_100004628_pt1 | contig 14047 bp, 14 predicted proteins | sample KBSSwiS32_FD_66597 | JGI IMG/M metagenome (GOLD analysis project Ga0068860, IMG submission 66597) | Switchgrass rhizosphere microbial communities from Kellogg Biological Station, Michigan, USA - KBS Switchgrass S3-2 | ecosystem: Host-associated > Plants > Roots > Rhizosphere > Soil ... | reverse complement strand
GCCGGTTGCGGAATTCCATTGACCATCGTGTTCCGGATCTTTTCAATCAGCGGATCCGACGGCAGAATCTGCTCTATGTTCTTACCGCGGAGATCGTCACTGCGCACTCCGAAAGCTTGCCGGAACGCTCGGTTGCTGGAAACGACTGACCGGTTCGCGGACAGCACCACCAATCCCACCGGCAGCGCGGAAACCAAGTCCTGGTAATAGCGCCGCTGGCTCTCGACCAGCGCCAGCAGTCTGGCGACCTCTTTACCCTTCCATGGCTCGAAGCCGATGCGATCCATTTGAAAAGACAGAATTCCTTAGCTTCTAGTGTGTCCTTGGGGACCGCAGGCGAACAAGGTACTTTGGATGGTCGCGTAATGGTACTGGGGGGAGTACTGACTGAACCGCTTTACGGCTGCTGAGGAGTCTCCGCAATAGACCCGCCCAGCCCGGCGTAGGTTTCCTTCACTTTAACGACCTTGTCGCCAGTAAAGATCACAAACGTCACGCGCCCGGGAGGCTCGCCGTAGATCCAATCTTCGTAGTCGGTGCCTTCCTTCGATTCGCGGGTCTTGCGAACCGGCCGGCCCACCGCCAGAATGACCTGATCGCGATTCATTCCCTCAATCGCCTTCTTGGCTTTGACGGCTTCTTTGATGGGCTCAGGCAGGGTGTCGACGTAGTTTTCGGTGACGCTGGATTTTTCGAAATCGAGAATGGGCAGGAACATCTTCTTGATTTCCGCCGACGTGACTTCGCCAATCGGACCGCCGAAGGTCAGCGCGATCGTGGTGCCGCCCGGCGCGTTGGTGGCCGGCCCCCCGGTGACGGGTGTAGTCGAGGTGCCCATGCCAATCTGCACGTGGTCGAGGAAGCGCTTGCCGCTCTTCATCCCCCCGTTTAGTTCGAAGACGATGCGATCTTTGTCGATTTCCAGGCGGGTGACCTGAATCAGATCGCCGATGCGGCCCGCCGGGCCAAACTCTTTGAAGGCGGCATTCCAGACGTCGTGATCCCAGGTGCCGTCGCTGGAGAATTCCAAGGCCTTCTTCGAGCGCGGCAGCACAACCTTGATCTTGGCGTATTCGGAGCTGAGCCCGCGCAGGATCTCGATGCGCTGGTCCTGCGTGAGTTTCTTCGAATCGGCGTCGAGGCGGGCCGAGACCACCGCAAGAACCACAACCAGCGCGAGCCGTCGCATACTCACCCCCGCTCCGGGATCAGACGGTACAGCACGAAGAACAAGCCGGCCACCACGCCCGTCGTGAACAAGCCGCCCTCTAGCCCGTACAATCCTCCGCTCCAAAGAACTCCAGTTCTCCAGTGCAGTTCATACCCGGTCACACTTATTGTAAACCCACTGAGATTCTCTCCCAGGAACGGCATGGCCACATTCCAGCCGTAGTGCATTCCAATCGGCAGCCACAGAGCGCGCGTGCGCAGGTAAGCGCAGCCCAGAAGCACGCCCCAGGCCATGGTGTTTACGACAGCCAAAAAGGTGACGTTCTGATTTCCCATGTGCATCAGTCCGAATAGAATACCGACGGGCAGAACCGTGGCGAACTCTCCCAGGTTGCGCACCAGATGTTGAAATGCGTAGCCGTGGAAGATCAGCTCTTCGCCCACGGATCCGAATAACAGCACGATCGCCAGCAGCGGGATGCCCATCCACGCGCGTGGCGCCGCGGGAACGGCGTTGAAGCTGGCCATGCCCGCCAGCAACGCCACAATCATGATCAGCACCGCGCCTCCCGCTCCGCAGGCAATGCCAGTGAGGAACTCGCGTGCCGACGCCGGTGCCCATGCGAGTCCGAAGTCCGCAAGCTGCCCGCGCTCCCATCCGCGAGCCACCACCGCGTTCGCCAGCGCACCGGTTGCGAAGGCGGAGAGCGCGGAGACTACCAGCAGCCCTCCGAAAGGCTGCATCAGCCCCGGGAAGATGAGTTGCCCCAGAACCGCCAGCAGAACAAAGACACCGACCCGCACCAGTAGACGCAGCCGGTCCGGGTCGAACTTGGCCGGATTAGTTTGTGCCGGAGCGTTCATCGCGGATGCACCTCCCGCCGCAGCAGGATCACCATCAGCGCCGACAGCGCCACCGACAGTTCCACGCCCCGCAGTGGGACGTCCGGCAGCCGCTGCGCCTGGAACAGGAACAGCAGCAGCAGTCCCAGGAAGATCGCGCGCATCCCATAGCGTGCTGCCCCCGCCGAGAAACGTAGCGTCATCCAGCCCGCAAATAAAGCCAGAGCGATCGACCCGGCCAGACCCAGTGACCCGGCCTCGCCCAGGACGTCGAGTTCCGGCACCAGCAACCTTCTCTGGCTGATACTCACCGTAGCCACGCCCGCAAGCAGCATGATTACCGTCAGCCCCTCGCCATAACCGACCGCCTTAGCCGTCCGCCAAAACGCCTCCCGCATGGTCTGCGGCCTCCCTTGGGAGAACGCCACAGACGCCGCCGGCGCCGCGAATAATACACCTAGACAGGCATATGCCGAGATCATGACCGGGTCCAGAAAACTGATCCCCTTGCGCAGCGGGAGCAGGACCCCGAAAATAGCAATTAGAACGAGATGGAGGAGAACAACTCGCAGAAACGGCTCCGTCAACACATGGTACCAACCACCCCTAAATGGCGGCTAGGTATAAATTGCCTAGGGTCCCACCGCTAAACAATTGCGGGGGGTGCGACGATAAAGCAAGTAGACATGATGGATAGGCGAATCGAACCCCGGTTACTTTGTGCGGATCTGGTGGATGTCCAGTGGAAGGACCAAACCGGCCGTGTCCGGCGGAGTGTTGCCAACCTCGAAGACATCTCGCTGTCAGGTGCATGTCTGCAAGTGGAACGCCCGGTTCCGCTGGGGACTCCCTACCGCATCACCTACCCCAAGGGCGTGCTCTCCGGCAAAGTGAAATACTGCGTGTTTCGCGAAATCGGCTACTTCCTGGGCATCGAATTTGAAGCCGGCAGCCGCTGGTCGCGCAACGATTTCCGTCCGCAGCATCTCCTCGACCCGCGCCGCCTAGTCAACCGCGCCACCAACCGCGCCAAAGACGACGCTGCGGCTCCCGAGTCCGCGGCGTAATCCGCTTGCTGTCGCGCGCGGTTCGGTGCTACACCGCCACACATCCGCCCAACACTTTACACTTCAAACAGAACCGCGACCGCAGGGAGCGGCCAGCTATTTGGTTCCCGCAACCTCCGTCACTACAGCAAATGTAAACTCCACGAATTTATAGAGCGACGATTCTCCCAGCCGCTCGACATCGCTGTGCCAGCTATAGCGGGTGCGGTCTTCGTCGGACACCGGCGGATCGATCCCATAACACTGCACCCCCTTCGCGCGGAGTTGGGCGCAATCGGTGGCGGCGGTGAGCATCACCGGCAGCGTGGTCGAGCCCGGATACAGACGCTTGCTCACGGCTTCGAGGGCGTGAAACATGTCGTTGTCGATGCGCGACGGCGGCGTTGGGACGCGGTTGCCCGAGGGAATCCGTTCGACGCGGATGGCGGGGTCGCCGATGATGCGCGACATCTCTTGGGAGAAGTTGGTGACGTCTTCATCCGGCAGCACGCGCACGTCGATGTTGGCCTCCGCCTCGGATGGGATCACGTTGGTCTGGAAACCGGCCTTCAACACCGTTGGCGTGACCGAAGTGCGCAGCATCGAGTAATGCTCGGGTTCGTTTTCAGCCAGATAGCGCTGGATGGCGGCGGACTTCTGCGGGTCCGTCAGGCCGTTATAGCGTGCGGCCTTTTCGGGCGGACTGATAGTCGCCAGGCGTTCGAAGTACGTGCGGGTGGTATCGTTTAAGCGCATGGGGGGCTCCCAGGCGCCTAGCTTCGCCACAGCAGTCGACAGGTGCACCACAGCGTTATCGACGCGCGGGATGGACCCGTGGCCACTCGTACCGTCTACTACCAAACGAACCCAGCGCGGCACCTTCTCGGCGGTCGCGATTTGCACGGCGGTCACGCGGCCATTCTCCAGGCGGGTCCTGCCCCCCTCGTTGAGGGCAAACTCAGCGTCGATCTCGCTAAAGTGCTGATTCACCATGAAATCGATGCCCAGGCTCGTCGTTTCCTCGCCCGCTTCGGCCAGAAAGATGACATCGCGGTCGAGTGCGATGCCGCTGCGCTTCAGGAGCAGCATGACCATCAGGTCCGCGGTCAACTTGTCCTTATCATCCGAGGTGCCGCGGCCCCACACGTAGCCGTCCTTAAGGACCGCGCCAAAGGGGTCCACAGGCCACTTGGGGCGCTGCACGCCCACGACGTCGGTGTGGGCCATCAGCAGGATCGGGCGCTTCGTGCCGTTGCCTTTCAGGCGGGCCACCAGGTCGGCTCGCGACGGTTCGGAGGCGAAGGTCTTGGTTGCGATCCCTTCGGCCTCCAGCACCTGCCTTAGGTAATCGACGGCCTTGGTTTCGTTGCCGGGCGGATTGGAGGTGTCGATCTGCACCAACGCGCGATAATGCCGTAGAGTCTCAGCCTGCTGCTGGTCCCACTTGATTGCGGGCGTCTGCGCAAACGCCGTCGCGGCAAAAACGATCACTATGATTCGCTTCATTTCTTGCTCGCTGCAACTTCGGTGACCGCGTTCCAGGTGAACTCCACGAAATTGTAAAGCGACGATTCGATCAGACGCTCTACGTCCCCGTGCGCCCCGAAGTTGGCGTTGTCCTCTTCGCTCGAATACGGGCCGATGCCGTAGCTCTGGACGCCCTTGTTCCGCAATTGCGCTTTGTCGCTCGCGCCGGTCGACATGGTGGGAAGAACCGTCGAGCCGGGATACATCTTGTGACTCACTTGCTCCAATATCCGGTACATTTCGGTGTCGAGACTAGAGGCCGGCGAACCGGGCCGAATCGCGGGGAGAGGCACGATCTTCACCGCTGGGTCGCCGATGATCTTTTGCATTTCGGTATAGAACTGCGGGATGTTTTCATCCGGCAGGGCGCGAATGTCGAGCGTCGCTTCGGCTTCCGACGGAATTACGTTAGGGCCGACGCCGGCTTTCATCATGGTGGGCACCACCGAGGTGCGTAACATCGAGTAACGCCCCGGCTCGTTGGCTGCAAGATAACGTTGGGCAGCGGCGGCGCGCTGTGGATTCAGCAGACTGTTATAGCGAGCGGCTTGCTCGGGCGGACTGATGGTGGCCAGCTTTTCGAAATACGTCCGCGTGGTGTCGTTCAGGCGCATGGGGGTTTCCCATTTGCCCACCTTCTCGACAGCCGCTCCCAGATGAATCAGCGCGTTGTCCAGGCGCGGCACCGAACCGTGCCCCGAAGTACCGTTGGCTACCAACCGAACGCGCGCCGGGACCTTCTCGGCGGTTCCGATGTTCACAACGCTGACGCGCTTCCCGTCGAACGTCGAGCCACCCCCTTCCGTGAGCGAAAACTCGGCGTCGATTTCGTCGAAATGCTGGTTCACCATGAAATTGATGCCTACCCCGGTGACGTCGGCTTCCTCGGCGGATTCAGCCAGGAAGATCACGTCGCGATCCAGCGGCACGCCGCTGCGTTTCAGCAGCAGCATCACCATTAGATTCGCCGCCAGGATGGGCTTGTCGTCGCGGCTGCCGCGGCCCCAAATGTAGCCGTCTTTCATAATGGCGCCGAAGGGATCTACTGGCCATTTCTCGCGCTGCACTCCAACCACGTCCGTATGCGCCAGAATCAGCAGCGGCCGCTTCGTGCCGTTGCCCTTGAGCCGGGCCACCAGGTTGGCGCGATTCGGGTCGAGCGCGAAGGTCTTGGTTGGGATACCTTCGGATTCCAGTACCTTCTTCAAGTATTCGACGGCCCTAGTTTCGTTTCCCGGCGGGCTGGTGTCAATTTGCACCAAAGTCCGGTAGCGATCCAGAATTTCAGCCTTCTGTTTGCCCCAATCGATGGCAACGGGCTGGGCGAATGCGGCAGAAGCGCAGAGTGCGATCAGGACGTACTTTTTCAAGGCAATGCTCCTAGCAAAGAGTAGGGCGGCAGGTCCGGTTCGCCATGGTACCCCCTGCGCCGATGGTTCTATTCTTAGGCCTTGTTTTATCACATATACTGAAAGCAAGTTTATGGCGTCGGCTGTCGACCACCTTACCGAACAGCGAACCGCACCCCCCTCTCGCCCCATGCCGTGGGTGGCTTTAGCTTGGTTTACCGTGCTGCTGATCCTGGCTTACTTCCCGGTAGTCCAGCACTTAGTGCAGCAGTGGAGCACGGATGAGGACGTGGGCCACGGCTTCTTCGTGATCCCCGTGGCGGCGTTCATCGCGTGGCAGCGACGCGAGCAGATTCTGGCGCTCGATTACCGGCCCGCCTGGTGGGGTTTGGGCGTGATGGCGTGGGCTGCGTTTCAAGGTTACATAGGCACGCTGGGCGCGGAACTGTTCTTGCAGCGAACCTCGCTCCTGATCGCCCTAGTGGGCTTGCTGCTTGTGACGGGTGGCACGAAGTTGGTGCGGGAACTGGCGTTCCCCCTACTGCTGCTGCCTTTCATGATTCCGATCCCGAACGTGGTTTATAACCAAATTACTTTTCCCCTGCAGCTCTTCGCGAGCCAGGTGGCGGAGTTCAACCTGGGGATGGTTGGGATCCCGGTGCTCCGCGACGGCAACATACTGGAACTGGCGAGCCAGAAACTCTCGGTAGTGGAAGCCTGCAGCGGCATTCGCAGTTTGCTCTCGCTATCTTTCTTATCGCTGGTCTACGCTTATTTTTTCGACAGCCGCGTGTGGATGCGCTGGGTGCTACTGGCCGCGACCATTCCGGTGGCCATCATCGCGAATGCCGGGCGGGTCACCATCACGGGAATCCTGAGCGAAGTGAATCCCGAGCTGGCGCGCGGCTTCTTCCATAGCCTGGAGGGCTGGATCATTTTCCTGATAGCCCTGGTTCTGCTGGGTGGCCTGCACCTGCTGATTTGCCGTTTTACCAGAAAGAATCCCGCGGAGGCCGCCGTTGCTTAAATTCTTGAAATCGCCGCCCATCATGGCCGCCACCCTTCTGATTGTTTTGCAGGGAGCGTTGATCTATAGCGCGGTACGTCCGGAAGCGATTCCCGCGGGGCGTCCCTTGTCTTCGCTACCGGCGGCATTAGGTTCCTGGAAGTTCCTGCAGGAAGGCGTCATCGACAACGACACCCGGGAAATATTGAAAGCGGACGATCTGTTGAACCGTTTTTATGGGTCCGGCACTACGGGAGCAAACCTGTTCGTGGCCGCGTTCCGCTCGCAGCGTAACGGGAAAGCTCCGCATTCTCCCAAGAACTGTCTTCCCGGCACCGGTTGGTCACCGCTGAATTCGGGCCAAGTGTCCATCGACGTGGGACGAGCCATGCCGATCGTGGTCAACCGCTACGTGGTGGCGCATGGCGACGACCGCAGCCTGGTGCTGTATTGGTATCAATCGCGTGACCGTGCCATCGCCAGCGAGTACACAGCGAAGTTCTGGGTGGTGGTGGATGCCATGCGCCTGAATCGCACCGACACCGCGCTGGTGCGCGTGGTGGTTCCCATTGTGAATCGCGATGAGGACGCTGCAGCGAAATCGGCCACCGACTTTGTGAAGGCATTCTACGGTACGTTGCGCGAATACCTGCCTTCCTGAAGTACACTCTGAGTGGAATGTACTTTCAGCAGTTCTACTTGACCTGCCTGTCGCACGCTTCTTACATGTTGGGATCTGAGGGCGTAGCCTGCGTGGTGGACCCGCAGCGCGACGTATCCATCTATCTAGACGAGGCGCGCGCGCAGGGGCTCAAGATCGAGCACATCATTGAAACTCATCTGCATGCCGATTTCGTCAGCGGCCATGTGGAGTTGGCTGCCAAGACGGGCGCCCAAATCTATCTGGGCGCGGCAGCGGATTCGCCCCTGCGGCACATGGCTGTGCACGATGGCGACGAAATTCGCTTCGGGCGCCTGATCTTGAAATTCCTGGAGACACCGGGTCATACCGTGGAAAGCGTTTCGGTGGTGGTGACGGATCTGGATCGCGGCGAGAAACCCTGGGCCGTGCTCACCGGCGACACGCTGTTCATCGGCGACGTGGGGCGCCCCGACTTGTCGGGCGATAAGACGCCGCAGGAACTGGCGGCGATGCTGTACGACAGCCTGCATCAGAAACTCGAGCCGCTGGGCGACGACGTGGAAGTGTATCCGGCACACGGAGCCGGATCCCTGTGCGGCAGGCAGATGCGGCCGGAGCGGCAATCGACCATCGGCAAGGAGCGGGAGCTGAATTATGCGTTGCGCGCTCCGAGCAAGGAAGAGTTCGTGAGGTTGCTGACGGCGGAGCTGCCCGACCGGCCGGAGTACTTCGCGCAGGATGCCGAGATCAACCGCACCGGTGCGATCCCCCTGGAATTTTTGCTGGAGATGGCGGCACTGACGCCGGCGCAAGTGCTGGAGCGCCAGAATGCCGGCGATTTCGTGCTGGACACTAGGCCCGCCATGGAGTTTGGCAGCGGACACGTCCCGGGTTCGGTGAACATCCCGCTCGCCGGGCAATTTGCAGGATCGGCAGGAGCGCTGCTGGGCCTGGAGCATGACATCATCCTGATTGCAGAGGATCAGGCTGCGGTGGAGGAATCGCGTACTCGTCTGGCGCGAGTTGGTTTCGAGCGCGTGGCCGGATACCTCGACGGCGGCATGCCGCGCTGGGTGGCGGACCAAATGCCGACCGTGCAGATCATGCAAATCACGGCGGCGGAATTGAAGCAGGAGCTCGACCAGGAGCCGGGCTCCATCCAGATCGTAGACGTGCGCCGCAAGCCAGAATGGGACCAAGGCCACATCGCGGGCGCGCTGCACAAGCCCCTCGACCGCGTCGCCAAAATGTTGGGTGACCTGGACCGCACGAAACCCGTGGTGGTGCATTGCAAAGGCGGCTACCGCAGCGCGATTGCGTGCAGTCTGATTCAGCGCGCGGGTTTTCAGAACGTCACCAACCTGATCGGCGGATTGGACGCGTGGCAGGCGACGGGATTGGCCGTAAGCGCCTAGCCCTTACTCGCGGCTTTCGCCGACTCAGCAACGCCCACTCGTCTGAGCTTGCGCTGCTGGCGTTGCAAGGCCAGCAACTCGCGGCGGCGGCGGGATTTTACGTGGCTATCCACGCTGCCCCAGAATTTGCGGAAATAGTCGGCAGCGGAGACCAGCGCGAACAGCACCACCGCCCACATCGCGATCAGCCCTAGCTGGTCGAGCTGCGGCCAGCGGATTCCGGCGATCACCAACGCGATCGCCACCACTTGCGCCACCATTTTGGTTTTCCCCAGGTCGCTGGCTTCGATGGTGTAGCCCCCCGCGGCGGCGATGGAGCGCAAGCCGGAGACCGCGAATTCGCGGCCGATGATCAGAATCACCATCCACGCCGGGACGCGGTGCACGTCGACCAGCGAAACCAAGGCGGCGGAGATCAGCAGCTTGTCGGCGATGGGGTCGAGCAAAGTCCCTACGGTGGTGATTTGCCCCCAGCGCCGGGCCAGATAACCGTCGATCAAGTCAGTAGCCGCCGCGGCCAGGAAGATCAGCAGCGCGAAGGTTTCGCGCGTGATCGCCAGCGGCCCCGTCAAAGCGGCTAAATAGGGTTCGACGAACTCCCCCCCGAGCAGCGCTGCCACCAGCAGCGGGACGAAGAAAATCCGCAGAAGTGTGAGCAGATTCGGCCCGTTCATCCGTTGTTTCTCATGATAGCCTACGCCACCAGATATTTTGCCAGGCGGCGGCGGATGGATTCGGGGGTCTCGGCCTGGATCACACAGTCGTCGCCGGAGTAGCGCGTCGAGAGCACCCGCGCGCGCTCGTGCAGCGTGTGAATCGGGCCGCCTTCGCCTGCGGGGATGCGGAAGGTGCACTCGGTGACGGCATCCAGCGCCAGCGTTTCGTCGATCTTCTTGAGCAATGCTGCAAAGCCGGCGCCGGTGCGGGCCGAGATGGCGACGGCGCCCGCGGGCTGATGGTTGGGGTCTTCGAGGATGCGACGGGCCAGCGATTGGGCGTCGGGCTCACCGGGAATTTGATCGATCTTATTCAGCACCAGAATCTGCAGCGTGGTGTCAGCGCCGATTTCCTGGAGCGTGGCCATCACGTGCGCGGTGTGCTCGGCGGCTTCGGGCGAACTGGCGTCGACCACGTGCAATAACAGTTCCGCTTCGATCACTTCTTCGAGCGTCGCGCGGAATGCTTTCACCAGTGTGGTGGGAAGACTGCGGATAAAGCCGACCGTGTCGCTCACCAGCACGCGGCGGCGCGAGGGCAAGGTGATATGGCGCACTGTGGGATCGAGGGTAGCGAACATTTTGGCGTCAGCCAGCACTTCGGCGCCAGTGAGCCGGTTAAACAGCGACGACTTGCCGGCGTTGGTGTAGCCGACTAGCGCGATAGTTGCGAGCGGCACGGCCTGCCTCTGCTGGCGCTGCGTGGTGCGTCCGCCGCGCACGCGCTCGAGTCCGCGCTCGATGGCGTGGATGCGCTGATGGATGCGGCGGCGGTCGGTTTCGAGTTTGGTTTCGCCAGGGCCCCGCGAACCGATGCCGGCGCCGAGCCTGGACATAGCGGCTCCGTGTCCCGTCAGGCGCGGCAGCAGGTAGTTCAACTGCGCGAGCTCCACTTGGAGTTGCCCTTCTCGAGTGCGCGCGCGGCGGGCGAAGATGTCGAGGATGAGTTGCGTGCGGTCGAGCACTTTGACGTCGAGAGCGCTTTCTAGATTGCGCTGCTGGGTGGGTGTTAGCTCGCGATCGAAGATCACCACGTCCGCTTCGTGCAGGTGGATCAGCGCCTTCAGCTCTTCCACCTTGCCGGAGCCGACCTGGGTGGCCGCATCCACTTTGGGACGCGACTGAATCTGGCTCTCAGCCACGCGCACTCCCGCCGTCGCGGCGAGCGATGCCAGCTCCGCCAGCGAATCCTCGGCGCTCGATTGCGGGGATTCCCCGCCCGGCGACTTGCGCTGCGCCCCCCGGCCTGTCAGGTTCAAGCCGACCAGGATCGCAACTTCGTCGACGGCTGACAAAGGCTTGCTTTAGTGGTGCTCTTCGACGGCCGGAGCGCCGGGAGCAACGTGGGTGCTTGCGCTAGCAGCGTTGGACTGCGGGGCCGAGTGATACGGCCGCGAAACCACCACCGTGGAAATTGCGTGTTTGAAGATGAGCTGTTCCTGACTGTTGGTTTCCAGTACCACGGAGTACTTATCGAAGCTCTTAATACGGCCGGAAAGCTTCACGCCACTCATCAGGTAAATTGTCAAAAACGTTTTGTCTTTGCGCGCATTGTTTAAAAATGCTTCTTGTATGTTTTGCGCTTGTTTTTCCATGGAAAGATCCTCGGTTCCAAACCTCACGGGACCCTGGTAAGTCACCCGTCCAGGCAAACTTTATCCGTGCTCTTCATCATATCGTAATGCGGTCGTGACTTATTCTGGGGTCAGGGTGATATTCAATCGCGTCCGCCAGCTAAACCAATCCGAAATGCGCGCGGCCGGACGCTATGTACTGTATTGGGCGCAGATGAACCGCAGGGTGGAATCCAATCACGCGCTGGCCTATGCGGTGGAAATGGCGAACGGCTTGGGACTGCCGGTGTTGTTCTACGAAGGGTTGACCTGCTCTTATCCCAACGCGAACGACCGCTTTCATACGTTTCTGCTGGAGGGTGTGCCCGTGACTGCGCGGCGCTTGCAAGCCTTGGGCATTGGCTACGTGTTCCATCTGCGACAGTGCCGCGCCGATCCCAACGACGCGTTCTACCGGCTAGCCAGCGATGCCGCTGCTGTCGTCACCGACGATTACCCGGTGTTTGTGGCGAACGACCACAACCGCAGCGTTCCGGCGAAGCTGGCCAATCCCTACTACGCGGTGGATTCCAGCTGCATCGTGCCGATGGGACACTTCACTAAGCAGGAATACGCGGCATATACAATTCGCCCCAAGATACGGAAGGTACTCGAAGAGTGCCTGCAGCCAGTGAAGACTCTGCGCGTGAAGCGCCGCTTCACGGGCGCATTGCCCGCGTTGCACACAACCGTCACGGAATCCAATATCGCTGAGCTAGTGGCGGCTTGCGAAATCGACCATTCGATTCCGCCCTCGACGGAGTATCGCGGCGGGCGGGATGAGGCCGAGCGCCGCTTGCAGTTCTTTTTGGAGAACAATTTGCGTCGTTACGCCAAGCTGAACCGGGAACCGTCAGCGCACGCGACGTCGGAGCTGAGCCCTTATCTGCACTTCGGGCATCTCTCATCGCTCGAAGTCGCACTGGCCGTGCACAAGTGCGCGGCCGAACACAAGCTCATCGCGGATGAGTTTCTGGAGCAGCTAATCGTCCGCCGGGAGTTGGCGTTCAACTTCGCCCGCTTCTCGCCCTCGCTCGATTCGCTGGATGCGCTGCCCAATTGGGCGCGGGAGACTCTGGCGAAACACGCCGGCGATCCGCGTGAGCCCGTGTATTCACGCGAACAGTTCGAGCGTGCCGCGACCCATGATGCCCTGTGGAACGCCACGCAAAACGAACTGCTCACGCGGGGCGTCATTCACGGCTACTATCGGATGTATTGGGGGAAGAAGATCCTGGAATGGTCGGCCACTCCTGAGAAAGCGCTGGCGACGATGATCTACCTGCATGACCGCTACGCCTTGGATGGCCGGGACCCCAACACCTATACCAACATTCTCTGGTGCTTTGGTCTGCACGATCGCCCATGGTCCGAGCGGAAGATTTTCGGGATGACGCGCTATATGAACCTGGAGGGGATGAAGCGGAAGACCGACGTCGACGCCTACATTCGCGAAATCGTATGAAGGTCGTCATCACCGGAGGATCGGGCTTTATCGGACGTGCCATCGCGGAGCGCCTGCGGGCTGGCGGCCACACCGTCAGCGCGGTTTCGCTGCGGACTCCGCTGAGTCCCGAAGTCTTCGCCGGATGCGACACCGTGGTGCATCTTGCGGGTGAACCTGTCGCCCAGCGTTGGTCAGCGGCCGCGAAGGACCGCATTCTGAACAGCCGCGTCCAGGGCACGCGGACGCTGGTGGCCGCGCTTCGTCTGCAGCCGCCGACGGTGCTGATCAGTGCCTCTGCAATAGGCTACTACGGCTCGCGCGGCGATGAAATCCTGACGGAAGACTCGACACCGGGATCGGACTTCTTAGGGCAAGTCGCCGTCGCCTGGGAGCAAGAGGCGCGGGTCGCCGAACAGTTCGGCGTGCGCGTTGTCACTCCGCGCATCGGCGTCGTGCTCGGACGTGGAGGCGGCGCGCTTCCCAAAATGTCTATGCCGTTCCGCTTCGGAGTGGGCGGGCGCTTAGGAAACGGCAAGCAGTGGACTTCCTGGATTCACCTGGACGATCTGGCCGGGCTAGTTGAATTTTCGATCGCCACTACCACCATCCGCGGCGCCCTGAACGCTGTGGCTCCGCATCCCGTAACCAACGCCGACTTTACGCGCGAGCTCGCGTCGGCCTTGCATCGTCCCGCGATCTTTCCAGTCCCGGCGGCAGCTCTCAGACTCCTGTTGGGCGAAATGTCGCAGGTCGTGCTGGCCAGCCAGCGCGTTATCCCGGAGGCGTCCCTGCGCGCGGGTTTTCAATTTCGTTTTACGGATGTAGGTGAAGCTCTACGGCAAATCTTCACGGCCTGAGGCGGCTGCGTTTGGCTCCCATAGCACTTCGGGAACACCCAGAACGTGATTCACCCAGCGGCTCCATACGAACATGGCGTCGCTCAAGCGATTCAAATACGGAATCACTTCGGGTGGGACGGATTCTTCCCGCGCCATCGCCACCACCAGACGCTCGGCCCGGCGGCAGATGGTGCGCGTGACGTGCAGCTCCGCGTTCAGCCCCGTTCCCCCCGGCAGGACGAAGCTGCGCAGCGCGGGCAAATCCGCATTCATGGAATCGATTTCACGTTCCAGTTGCGCGATCTCCGCTGCGGTCACGCGCGGCTGATGGGGATGCACGTCCGCAGGTTCCGTCGCCAGGATCGAACCGAGATTGAACAACTCATGCTGCACGCGGCGCAGAATCGCAGCCAGCGGCGCGAGTCTCGAATCT
>Ga0068860_100004622_pt1 | contig 14055 bp, 15 predicted proteins | sample KBSSwiS32_FD_66597 | JGI IMG/M metagenome (GOLD analysis project Ga0068860, IMG submission 66597) | Switchgrass rhizosphere microbial communities from Kellogg Biological Station, Michigan, USA - KBS Switchgrass S3-2 | ecosystem: Host-associated > Plants > Roots > Rhizosphere > Soil ... | reverse complement strand
CGGCCGATCGGATGGATCGGCGGCAGGTAGACGACGTCGAAGCCCATGCGCGCAACGTACGGCAGGCGATTCGCGCAATCGGCGAACGTGCCGTGCGCGCCCTTCTTGGCCGCAGTCGAGCGGGGAAAAAGCTCGTACCACGCGCCGAAGCGCGCGAGCGGCCGATCGACGACCACGCCGAATTCAATGGGATAGGTCGCGGCGTAGCGACGATCCGGGTAGCGCGCCATCGCGTCGGTCATCGCGTCGTCGGTGCCGAGCGAACGCAGGACCGCGACGTCGTTCTCCGCTTGCAGCCGCGATGCCCAGCGCACGAGCGCCGCGCGATCGGCGCCCGCCGCACGCTCGCCGGCGTTCTTCACCAGCAGCGCACCGATGCGCCCCGCGAGCCGCACGTCATCGGGATCGACGCGGCGCTCGAAATCGTGCTGCCACGACAGGAAGGGATCGACCCACGCGGTGACCGTATAGCGATAGCGGCCAAGCTCGTCGACGACGAACGAGCCGCGCCAGCGGTCGTTGCCCAACGCGATCATCGGCGCTTCCTGCCATTCGGAATCGCCGTCGCGGCGATAGCGCACGCGCGCGGCCAGGAGTTCGTGCCCGTCGTTGAAGCAATCCGCCTCGACGTCGACGCGATCGCCGACGATCCGCTTGATCGGAAAGCGGCCGCCATCCACCGCGGGCGTGACGCGCTCGATCACGGCGCGGATTCGCCCATCCACCTCCCGTTCGCGCGCGCTCGCCACCAGTTCGCTCTCCTACACGGGCTTGAAGTAGAGCACCGAAAGCGGCGGCAGCGTGACGTTGAGCGAGTGGAACCGCCCGTGCGCCGGAACCGGCGCGGATTCGACGCCGCCCAGGTTGCCGATGCCGCTGCCGCCGTAGTTCTCGGAGTCGCTGTTCAAGAGCTCGCGCCAGAAGCCGCCTTGCGGCACGCCGATCGCATAATTCGATCGCGTGACCGGCGTGAAGTTGCAGGCGACGACGACCGGTGCGCCGCTGCGCGACCGGCGCAGGAACACGAGCACGCTCGCCTGCATGTCCTGGCAGTCGATCCATTCGAATCCCGCGGCCTCGAAGTCCTGCTCGTAGAGCGCGGGCTCGGCGCGATAGACGCGATTGAGATCGGCCACCCAACGCTGCGCGCCGGCATGCTCCGGGTAGGCGAGCACGTTCCACTCGAGGCCTTCGTCGTGCGCCCACTCGCGGCGCTGGCCGAAGTCGCCGCCCATGAACAGCAGCTTCTTCCCGGGATGCGCCCACATGTACCCGAACAGGAGCCGCAGGTTGGCGAACTGCTGCCACGTGTCGCCGGGCATCTTGCCGATCAGCGAGCCTTTGCCGTGCACCACTTCGTCGTGCGACAGCGGCAGCACGAAGTTCTCGTAGAACGCGTACCAGATCGAGAACGTGATCCGGTTATGGTGGAACTTGCGATGGATCGGATCGTTGTGCAGATAGTCGAGCGTGTCATGCATCCATCCCATGTTCCACTTGAGGCCGAAGCCCAGGCCCCCGACGTAGAGCGGCCGCGACACCATCGGCCACGACGTCGATTCCTCCGCGATCACCTGCGTGTCCGGATAGTCGCGATAGACCGCTTCGTTCAGCTCGCGCAGAAACTCGATCGCGCCAAGGTTCTCCTTGCCGCCGTACCGATTGGGAATCCACTCGCCCGCTTTGCGGCCATAGTCCAGATAGAGCATCGACGCGACCGCGTCGACGCGCAGGCCGTCGATGTGGTAGCGGTCGAGCCAGAACAGCGCCGAGGACATCAGGAATGAGCGCACCTCGTGGCGCCCGTAGTTGAAGATCGCGCTGCTCCACTCCGGATGGAAGCCCTGCCGGGGATCGGCGTGCTCGAAAAGATGCGTGCCGTCGAAATACCCGAGGCCGTGCTCGTCGCTCGGGAAGTGCGACGGCACCCAGTCGAGGATCACGCCGATGCCGCGGCTGTGCAGCGTATCGACGAGCCCCATGAAGTCCTGCGGCTCGCCGTAGCGGGCCGTCGGCGCGAAATAGCCGGTGGTCTGGTAGCCCCACGATCCGTAGAACGGGTGCTCGGTGATCGGCAGGAGCTCGACGTGCGTATAGCCCATGTCCAGCGCGTAGTCCGCCAGCGGCCCGGCGATCTCGCGATACGAGAGCATCCGGTTGCCGTCGCCGCGGCGCCATGAGCCGAGGTGCACTTCGTAGGTCGCGTGCGGCGCGTCGAGAGCGTTGCGCGCGCCGCGCGTGCGCATCCATTCGCTGTCGCGCCAATCGTAGTCGAGCGTCCACACGCGAGACGCCGTGGATGGCGGATTCTCGGCGAGCAGCGCGAACGGATCGGCCTTGTCGACGGTGTACTTGCCATCGGGGCCGACGATCCGGTACTTGTACGAATCGCCGCGCTGTACGCCGCTGACCTGCGCCTCCCAGATGCCCGAGCCGTCGGGACGCGCGATCAGCGCATGCGCGCGCTCGTTCCAGCCGTTGAACGCACCGATGACGGACACGCGCGTTGCGTTGGGCGCCCACACGGCGAAGTCGGCGCGATCGCCCGACAGGTGCGCCCCGAGCCCGCCGTAGAGCCGGCCGTGCGTGCCTTCGCGAAACAGGTAGACGTCGTGTTCGGTCAGCAACGGCGATCCTCCCCGGGAGCCTCTCGTGCCTTTCGAACGACTCTTACCTGCCGCGAAGGACTCGATCGCGCAGGATCCTGTGCTGAATCTTACCCGTTGCCGTGCGGGGCATCTCACTTTCGGCGACAAACACGATTGCCCGCGGCCGCTTGTAGCCCGCGATGCGGTCGCGGCACCACCCGAGGATCTCGGCCTCCGTGGTCGCCATCGCATGATCGTGTCGCACGACGAACGCGTGCACCGCCTCTCCCCATTTTTCGTCGGGGAGGCCGATGACCGCGACATCCTTGACCGATGCGTGCCCCGAGAGCATCGACTCCACTTCCGAGGGGTAGATGTTCTCGCCGCCGCTGATGATCATGTTGCTCTTGCGGTCGACCAGATAGTAGAACCCGTCCGAATCGCGTGTCGCCATATCGCCTACAGAGCACCACGCGCCGGCGAACGCCTCGGCGGTCTTCTCGGGATTCTTCCAGTAGCCGTCGAACACGTACGGTGTGCGCGAGTAGAGCTCGCCGACCTCGCCTTCGGCCACTTCGTTGCGCTTCGCGTCGAGCAGCTTGATCGCGCCCGAGCCGGTCCACTCGCGTCCGACCGAGCCCAGCTTGGTGAGCTGTTCCTCGGGGCGCAGCAGCGTCACCCACCCGGCCTCGGTCGATCCGTAGAGCTCGAACAGTTGCGAATTGCGGAAGTGCTCCAGGATCCCGAGCTTGGTTTCGCGGCGGGCCGGCGCCGACGAGATCATCAGCTTGCTCACGCGATCGACGTCGTACTTCGCTTTCACCGCCTGCGGCAACCCGAGCATCATGATGTAGTGCGTCGGCACGAGCGACGTGAACGTCACGTGCTGCGCGGCGAGCGTGCGCAGCAGCTCCTCCGGATCGAAGTGCGGCCGGTCGTCGACCACGCAGGTCGCGCCGAGATAGGTGAACGTGAACGAGAAATACAGCGAGTTCGCGTGGCACATCGGCATCACCAGGAGCGCCGTGTTGCCGCGGGCGAACCCCATGTCGAGCGCGGTGACCAGCGAGATCAGCGCGCTGCCCGCGTGATTGCGGATCGCACCCTTCGGTTTTCCGGTGGTGCCCGACGTGTACATCAGCGCCCACGTGTCCTCCGGGCGCACCTGCGTATCGGGTCGATTCGACGACGCGCGCGCGATCAGCGCCTCGTAGCTTTGCCAGCCACTCGGCGTTGCCGCCGATCCGAAATGGATGAAGCCGTCCGGCACGATGCCGAGGTTCGCGCGAATCGGCTCGACGCGATCGATCAGCGCATGCTGGACGATGAACGCGCGCGCCTCGCAATGCGTCGCGATGTACTCGATCTCGGCGGCCACCAGCCGGAAGTTGATCGGCACGGCGACGAGGCCGGCGCGCGCCAGCGCCACGTACATTTCCATCCATTCGACGCAGTTGTACGCGAGCAGCGCAACGCGATCGCCCTTGACCAACCCGAGCCCGGCGAGCGCATTGGCGAGCCGGCTGGCGCGTTCGTCCCATTGGGCGAACGTCAACGCGCGTTGCGAATCGCGAGCGCCGACGTTGTCCGCCTGCAGCCGCGCCTGCGCCGCCACGACGTCGGAAACGTTCAGCAGATGGTTGACGCTCATGCGGCCCCGGGTTTCGCTTCGCTCAACCCGGGCTACGGCGTGCGCGCTCCGCGTCGTCCCACGCAGTCAACGCCTGATAGTCGGGCACCCAGCCCAAGCCCTTGCCCGCATCGGACGACAGTGCGTGCTGCGTCACCACGACGTCGAGCAGCGCCGGCGCGTTGGCGAAGGCGTCCTTCAATGCCGGAACGAGGCGAGCGGGATCGGTGATGCGCTCGGCATGCAGCCCGAACGCGCGCGCCATTGCCGCGTAGTCCGACCACGCGAGCGTGGTGCCGATCACCCGCCCGCCGTAGTTCATCTCCTGGTCGAGCCGCTCGATGTTCCACGCGGCGTTGTTGGAAATGATGAACACCACCTTCGCGCCATGGCGCTTTGCCGAGTCGATTTCCATCGCGTTGATGCCGAACGCGCCGTCGCCGCTGACCACGACGACCTGCCGGTCCGGAAAGCGCAGCGCCGCCGCCACGCCGTACGGCACGCCGACGCCCAGGCACCCGAACGCTCCGGAATCGAGGTAGGTGCGCGCGTCGAGACCCATCCGCGCGAAGCTCAGGATGTCGCCACCGTCGGCAATCGTGATCGCGTTCGGCTTGAGCACGGCTTTGAGTGCTGCAAAGATCTGGTTCGGATGCATGTGGCCATCCTTGCCGGCGGGTGAAGCGCCGAGCGATTCGGCGTACTTCGTCGAGCGGCGCACGTGCTCGCTGCGCAATCCGCCGGTCCACGCCGTGTCGAGCCCGCCGGCCTTGCCGGGAATGGCCGCGGTCAACGCCGCCAGCGCGAGCGCCGGATCGGCGAACAGCTCGACCTCGCCGCGACGGTTCTCGCGCAACTCTTCCCAGTTGTCGCCGATGCGGATGATCCGTGCCTGCGGTAACACCGCCGGCGAGCCGTAACCGGTTTGATAGTCGAGCTTTCGCCCAACGACCATGAAGAGATCGGCCTCCTGCATCGCCCGGCCGCGCATGGCTCCGACCGTGGCCGCGTGCTCGGCGGGCACGAGGCCGCGGCTTTCCTGCGTATCGAGGTAGACGGCGCCGGTCCTGTCGAGAAAACGCACGAGCTCGGCACTGGCTCCGGTTGCACCGCGCCCGGTGAAGACCAGCGGCCGGCGCGCCGCCGCGATGATCTGCGCCGCGCGTTTAACGTCCTCCGCATCCGGGGAAAAGCGCCTCGGCGCCTTCGGCGACAGGTACTCGTCGAGGACGATCTTCGGCTGCACCATCGTGCGCAACACGTCGGTGGGAATTTCGACGTACACGCCGCCCGGCGGATTACCATCGCCGGCGGCCGTCGCGTAGGCCTTGTCGAGGTCGCGCAGCGCGTTGTCGGCGAAACGGATGGTCTTCGACCAGCGCGTGACCGGCCGCATGATGTCGGTGTGCGGAATGCCTTGCAGCGGCCCGAGATCGTCCTGCGCGACCGGCGCGCAGCCGCCGATCAGGAGCACGGGCACCCGCTCCAGGTACGCGTTGGCAATCGCGGTGACGCAATTCGTGACGCCGGGCCCGGCGGTCACCATCGCGATCCCGACGCCGCCGGTCAGCACCGCGTGCGCATGCGCCATGTGCACCGCGGCGCCCTCGTCGCGAACGTCGACGATGCGCACGCCGCGCTGCCCGAGCTGGTCCCAGATCGGCTGGATGTGACCGCCTTGCAGGCCGAAGACGCGGTCGACGCCGCGCGCGACCAGAAAATCGACGACCAGCTCGGCGACGGGCTTCGCGGTGGATGCGGGCATCGTGATTGCTCCTTCGGATCGGCGGCGCGTTCGCGCCTTCCTGCGGACGCGCGAGGGCAAACCTAACACCAAGCGCGTAGCCGGTGCAATCGGGTGCGGTCGACCCAGAAGAATCAGCGGCCTCTCGGGATCGTCTATGCTTGCGCCATGCATCTCGATCCGTCGCCCGAACCTTGATCGCCGCGCCCGATCTCGACGCCTATTTCGCCCGCATCGAATGGGGCGGCGCCACCAGCGTCGGCTATGAGACGCTCGCCGGAATCCTGCTCGCGCATACCGCGCGCATTCCGTTCGAGAACCTCGACGTGCTGCTCGGGAAGCGCGTCCGGCTCGACGTCGAGGCGTTAACCGCCAAGCTCGTGCACGCGCGCCGCGGCGGCTACTGTTTCGAGCAGGCGACGCTGCTCGCGGCCGTGCTCGAGCGCCTCGGCTTCGCAGCGGTGCGCCACACGGCAAGGGTCACGATCGCGAATCCGCGCGACGTGTCGCCGCGCACGCACATGATCCTGTCGGTCACGCTTCCCGAGGGCACGTTCATCGCCGATCCGGGCTTCGGTGCGCAATCGCCGCGCCTCCCGGTGCCGCTTGTCGATCGCAGGGAAGTCCGCGTGGGCAACGACGTGCATTGGATGGCGCGCGAAGACCGCTGGTGGGTGCTGCGCAACCGCGCCGGCGACAAGGTCACCAATTGCTGGGCCACGACGCTCGATGCCGACAACCTGATCGATTTCGAGCTGGGCAATCACTACACGTCGACGCATCCCGATTCGGTATTCGTCAACCACGTGATGATGTGCGCGCACGCGACTCCGGAGCGCATCACCATCATCGACCGCAACGCGACGGTCCATCAGGCGAGCGGCCCGGTTGTCCGGGCGCTCGCCGATCGTCGCGAGCTGCGCGCGCTCGTCGCCGAGCGCTTCGGCTTCGATCTGCCCGAGGTCGAACGGATGCGCGTGCCCGGGGTGCCTGAGTGGGCCTAGTGGCCCAGCCCGTCAAGGAAGCCGGACGTCTTTCAGCGGCACGCCGCACATCTGCGCGATGACCTCGACCACCAGCATGTGATCGTCGCGCTGCGGCAATCCGGAGATCGCGACGGCCCCGACGCAGCCCACGCCGTCGACCAGCAGCGGAAAGCCGCCCCCTTGGTCAGCGTAGTCGCGCACCGGCAGCCCCGTGCGTTGCAGAGCCTTTTCTCCGCCTTGCGGCTGCGCAAGACCGACCCCATACGAACTGCGGTGGAAGAATTCGACGGTGTTGCGCTTGCGCCTCGCCCAATCGGCGTTCGACGTCGTCGTGCCTGGCATCGCATAGAAGAACGCTTGCTCGCGCGCGAGGCGGATGTCGATCACGATCTGCGCCTTCCGGCTCTCGGCCAATGCCTTGAGCCGCGTGCCGAGCTCCCAGGCCGCGCCCTGGTCGAAGCGCTTGAAGCGCAAACGCTCCTCCTGCTTCGCAATGCGCCGGAGATCGTCATCCATGTCCATGCTCGTCCCCAGTCTCTTGTCGATGGGTGACGCGCATTGTAGCCGCTGGCCGGATCGCGGCAGCTGAGCACGCTCGAGACTCAAGAGGATTTCGCCGACGACGGCGACAATCAATCCAGTCCCTCGAGCGGAGGATTTATTGAAACAACGACGGCGCCGAGGCGTTTCTTGCTAGGCGCCGCTAACGCCGCGCGCCCGGCTAATTTCCGCGATGGTCGTAATACCCACCGTAGTACCCGCCGCCGCCGTAGTACCCGCTGCCACCGTAGTATCCACTGCCGCCGCGGTACGAGTAGCTGTTGTACCCACGGTCCTGGTAGTAGTACGGACCGCGACCGGAATCGCGGTAGTAGCCCGGGGTCGCCACGCAGCCGCCGACGAGCGCCAACAGGGCAACAATCCATAGCCGTTTCATCGTGTCTTCTCCGGAACCTTCGCGCCGGCATGGCGCGCTTCCGAGATGCCGATCGCAATCGCCTGCTTGCGCATCGTCACCTTCTTGCCGTTCGGCCCGCTCTTGAGCGTGCCGTGCTTGAATTCGTCCATGACCTTTTCGATCTTGGCCTGGGCCTTCTTTCCATATGCCGCCATGACGCTTCTCTCCTGGCCGCACGCAACGCGACCGTAAGCGTCAACCTACCCGCATGGAGCGTTGCGAACGATCGGCCGCAGTCCGAATGCGGCGTAGGAGGTCGCCGTGTGGGTCCGCCGGGTGTTAAAGTACCGTATATCCATACGGTTCACGCATGCGATTCACGATCCGCCTACTGCGCTATCGCGGCCGCATCCTGCCGTGGCGCGAGGTGATCAATCGACCGGCGCTCAGCGGCGACCTGCGTGTCGAGGAGTCGTTCGACGAGGAATTGCGCCGTTACCTGCGAACCGCGCGGCTGGTCGATGAAACTTCGGTGCTGCCCATCCCGGGCCGCCCGGAGTTGAGGGATGCGCGCCTTGTCGCGATGAGCCCGCTCGCGTTCACGCTTGCCGGGTTCGAGCGTGTCGAAGGTGCCGACTACGCCCAGTCCTGGATCGTCACGAAATAGGCCGCCGCGGCCGCTTTGCTTTGTCGCTACGTGGGTCTGCTCAACTCGCTCTTCGCCCGCGCGCCCGCGTCGCACAGGACGCACACTTCGGCCGGCGCATCCGTGATCTCGTCGGAAGCATCGTCGGAATCGGTGAAACCCTCTCCCATCACGGCGCTGTGCTCGCATCGTGCGAGCGGCGCACGATCCTCGCGCAGGATCGCCGGCAGCATCCCATCGCGCACCTTGACGAGCTCCGCGATGAACGTCGACAGCTCCGCGGCGTTCAGTTCGACCTGGGGCGGCAACGACAGCGTGACGCGTTCCGGACCGACCGGGTGTTCGAGGCCGAAGACAACTTCCATTTGAGCGACTCCGTAAGTGATTCTTCGATGGGTGAGATGCGACGACGCAGGTCGACGTTCCCGTCAACCCTTCCCCGGTCGCTTGGATTCGTCCTGGCTGGGTTCGAGCAGTGTTGTTTCGGTTGGAGGTTCGCGATTGGTCCCGCCTTTTTGCTCGACCGAACGCGGCATATCGTGCCGGCGGCGGGCCAGCGCCTTCTTCAATTTCGGGTGCGTGTACTTGCCGAAGGCCGCCATGGCTCGCCCTCCACTTCGCTTGGGGACAGGGCTCACGCTACCGGTGCGCGGAAGCCGCTAGGAGCAGGCAATGGCCGAATCCCCTGTAGGACGTTGCCGCTTGCTGCGGATTACAGTGAACGCGAGAGCACAATCCGAGTCTGTCCCATGTCGCGCGCCATTGGGGCGCGCGGGCACGACCTTACGATATGCGCCAAACGCCGACTACATCGCTCGATTATTCCAGCGACACCGAACCCGGAATCTCGCGGGTCACCGAGAACGGGCAAACGGTCTATCGCGGACCCGGTCGCCGCCTCGTGCGCGGCCGGCGGGCGCTAGATCGCATCGGCGCGTTGGTGATTCCGCCGGCGTGGACCGACGTGTGGATCTGCGCGAATTCGCAGGGACATATCCAGGCGACCGGCAAGGACGTTCGCGGACGCAAGCAGTACCGATACCATCCTGCGTGGATCGCCGAGCGCGACTCCGACAAGTTCGACTCGCTGCGCGATTTCGCGCTGCTGCTGCCGCGGATTCGCCGCCGTGTTCGTCGCGATCTCGCGCGCCCCGGCCTCGACAAGCCTCGGGTGCTCGCCGCCATCGTGCAACTGATGGATCGCACGTTCATTCGCGTCGGCGGCGAGCGCTACCGCAAGGAGAACGGCTCGTTCGGTGCGACGACGCTGCACAATCGGCACGTCAAGCTGGATGGCCACGAAATCTACCTCGACTTCCGCGGCAAGTCCGGCAAGCAGCACCAGATCGAGATTCGCGATGCGCGCGTGGCGTCGGTGATACGGCGCTGCCTCGACATTCCGGGTCACCTGTTCCAATACCGCGAGGGTGAGGACACCCGAACGATCGGCGCGGCCGACGTCAATCAATATCTACGCGAGATCTCCGGCTCGGCGGTGACCAGCAAGGACTTTCGCACGTGGGGTGGAACCGTTCACGCCACCGAGTTCCTGGCGCGTGCGCGGCGCCAAGGAAACGCGGCGCCGCCCCGCAAGCTTGCGCGCGAAGCGGTGAAGGCTGCCGCGAAAATCCTGGGGAATACGCCAGCCGTCTGCCGGAAGAGCTACATCCATCCGAAGGTGCTGAGCGCGTTCGAATCGGATGCCCGACCGGAGCCGTGGCGAAAGGCGGGGCTGCGCGACGGCGAGCGGCTCGCCCTCGCATTGCTGGAAGGCGCAGCGGATGCGGCACCGGTTCGCCTTGTGCAACGGCGAACGGGTGCCCGCAACGGTTCAAGTCCTACCGGTACTGCGCGCGTTCGCGCTCGATCTCGTCCAGCGAATACGGACGTGCACGCGGATTGAAGCCTTCCCATCCGCTTTCGCGCCACTGCTCGACACGCTCCTCGATATCGAACGCGCCCTGGCCGCGGATGATCTCCTCGGCCCGGTCCGCCTTGAAGTCTTCAGTGCGCACCACCAGCAACGCTCCGCCGCGCCGCACCGCCTCGGCGTAGTTCTTCGCGTCCTCGTCCGAAATACCCAGCTCCGTCAGGCTGCCGATAAGCCCGCCGGCCACAGCGCCCGCACCGGCGCCCGCAAGTGCCGCGACGATCGGACCCGCCGCAAGGATCGGACCGATCCCCGGAATCGCGAGTCCCATCAGGGCGGCCGCCGCGCCCGCTGCGCCGCCGATCGCGCCACCGGCGATGGCACCCGTGGCGGCATTGCTGGAATCGGAGGTTGTCGCTTCGGGCTTGCCTTCGCCCTTGGCTCTGACGTTGTTGCTGATGATGTTGACCTCGGTATCGGTGAAGCCCGAGGTCTTCAACTCATCGGCAGCCCGCGATGCATCCTGGAAAGTGTCGAACGAACCGACCACTGTTTTCATCATGGATTGCTCCTTCGTCCGCCCGCGATCGCCAACGCGGCGCGCGATGCGTCGGACAAAGGCTAACGTGGCGCATGCGCGCAGTCTGCTCGACGCTGTCCACATTCGCTGTCGGACAAGCGCTGATTTCCGGGATTACAGGCGCAATTCGACGTGGCACAATGCGCCGGCGAAACGATGGAACCCGGAGCAGACGATGCACACATCAATTGCGCCACGACATCTCCTCGTCATGCTTCTCGCCGTCTCGACGGTTGCGGCGCTCCGCGTCGCGAACGCGCAGGACGCACCGCGGGAGGCCGCGCAGGCGTGGGCTTACTTGCGCACCGTGCCGCCGCCGGCCCGCACCGCCGTGCTCGAGCGCGAGGCACGCCGCGAAGGCAGTCTCGTTCTCTATGGCGCAACCGGACTCGATCGCGCGCAGTTCTGGATCGGCGAATTCAACAAGCGCTATCCCGATATCAAGGTAGAGTTCGTGCGGCTGCAAGCCGCCGAGCTCTACGAAAAGATCGCCGCCGAAAAGCGCACCGGCAAGCTTCGCGCCGACCTGGTGATCACGACGATCACGTACCTCGACCTGCTGCGCGACGTCGGCGCGTTCGCTCCCTACGAGACCGTGCAATGGGCAAGCTTCGATCCGCGCTTCCGGATGGGCAGCTTCGACAACGGCTGGAGCGCGATCGTCTACGAAGTGTTCCCGCACGCGATCGCCTGGCGCAGCGACCGCATCAAGGAATCCGATGCGCCGAAAACGCTGCAGCAATTGACCGACGCCAAATGGCGCGGCCGCACGGGGACCACGACGCACCTCGAAGATTTCCTCGGCTACACGCTGGCGTCCCAGGGGCAGGACAAGGGTATGGCGTTGATCAAGGACCTCGCGGCGCAGAAGAACCGGCTCTATCGCAGCCACGCTGCACTCTCCGACGCGCTCGCCGCCGGCGAGGTCGACATCGCGTGGGGGTTGATTGCCGCGCGGCCGGTCGATCTGATCGCCAAGGGGGCGCCCGTCGGCTACACCCTCGGCAACCTGAACACGGCGGAAGGCAATACAATCTCGATCGGTCGCGATACGACGAAGCCCTATGCCGCGGCGTTGTTCATCGATGTCATGCTGAGCCCGGAGGTGCTCGAAGCTTCCGACCGGTGGTCGCCAGGCCGCGCGTTCGGCAACCGCAAAGGCAAGTACGCGATATCGCTCGACCAGTATCCGCAGATGCAGATCTTTCCGGCGCTGTCGGCGCAGCGCTACAAGGACCTGAATCGGCTGGCCGAAGAGCTGTTCGTACGCTAGCGATGAGTGCGATCGAAGTCGTGCCGGCCTCGCCGGCGATCGGTGCGGAAGTCCGCGGCGTCGACCTCGCGCGTCCGCTCGGCGATGATGCCTTCGGCCGGATTCGCGATGCGTGGCACTCGCATCTGGTGCTGCTGTTTCGCGGGCAGCGCCTCGACGACGCCGCGCTGGTGCGCTTCACGTCGCGCTTCGGCGAGCTCGAGCTCGCGCCGCCGTTCCAAGGCCGCCGCTTCGTCGAGGATTTTCCCGAGGTGATGATCATCTCGAACGTCAAGGTCGACGGCCGCGACCTCGGCAGCCTCGGCAACCTGGAAGCCTTCTGGCACAGCGACCTGAACTTCGTCGACGAGCCGCCGGCCGGCAGCTTCCTGCACGCGCACGAAGTGCCGCCGTCCGGCGGGGACACCGGATTCGCCAACATGTACCTCGCGTACGAGACGCTCCCCGACGAGCTCCGCGTGCGCATCACCGGGCGCCGCCTGCGCCACGACGCGCGCTTCAACAGCGCCGGCTACTTGCGCGAGGTGCAGGTTCCCGACGCCGTGCATCCGATCGTGCGCACGCATCCCGAGACCGGCCGCAAGTCGCTCTATCTCGGGCGTCGCGCCAATGCGAAAGTCGAAGGACTCACCGCCGAAGATTCCGACGCACTGCTCGATGCGTTGTGGGCGCACGCGACCGCGCCGCGCTTCACCTGGCACCACCAGTGGCGAGTAGGCGACCTGTTGATGTGGGACAATCGTTGCACGCTGCACCGGCGCGATTCGTTCGACGACAGTTGCCGGCGCATCATGCATCGCACGCAATCGCGCGGCACGCGGCCCGTTTGAGCCGCAATCGCGGAGCCAACCCGTGTTCCGATTCCCCGGCGTTTACGCCAATCTTCTGACCGCGCTCACGCGCAACGGTCGCGCCTTTGACGCGGCTGTTCAGCGGGATTATGTCGATCGCGTCATCGCGCAGAAGGTCCACGGCGTGAGCACGTCGCTCAGTTCCGGCGAGTTCGGCTACCAGACCAGCGAGGAGCGAGCGTCGGTCATCGATTGTGTGTGCCGCGCTGTGAACGGTCGCGTGCCGGTGCTCGCGGGCGTATCCGAGCTGACGCTCGATGCGACTTGCGAGCTTGCACGTCGCGCGCAGGATTCCGGTGCGTCGGCGGTGATGGCGATGCCCCGCTCCTATTTCGTGCTGAACGAGGCGGAGGTCCTGCACTACTTCGAGTGCGTGCTCAAAGCTGTCGAGTTGCCGATCGGCATCTACAACAATCCTTCGGCGACGGGGATCGACATCAGTGCCGATCTCTACGAGCGCATCGTCAAACTCGATCCGTCGCGGGTCGTGGTCTCGAAAGACGGATCGGGTGACCTCTTTCGCACGCCGGACGTTCTCGCGAGGTGCACGGATTTCTCGTTGCTCCAGGGCTACGCGCAAATGATGCTGGCGGCGTTGCTCCACGGCGCACCGGGCACCGACTTCGCGATGGCGAGCCTGCTGCCGCGCCACTTCCTCGCGATCTACGATCACGCTGTCGTGCAGCCCGATCTTGCACGGTCAAAGGAGGCCTATGCGACACTTCTGCCGCTCTTCCGGTTGATGGAGAAGTACAACGTCACGCGGTTGGCGAAGGCTGTCGCGCCGATGGTCGGCCTCGACCTCGGACCACATCGCGAGCCCCTGCTGCCACTGCCGTCGGAGCAGACCGCGGAACTCCGCCGCGTGGTCGACGCGCTCGGACCGCACTGAACCTGTCGGCTCCGACGCAGCTCACGCGATAGCGGGTTCCTGCGGTACCGCCACCCGTCGCCGCTTCGGTCTGACCAGCAGCGACACCGACACCACC
>Ga0068860_100004621_pt1 | contig 14059 bp, 14 predicted proteins | sample KBSSwiS32_FD_66597 | JGI IMG/M metagenome (GOLD analysis project Ga0068860, IMG submission 66597) | Switchgrass rhizosphere microbial communities from Kellogg Biological Station, Michigan, USA - KBS Switchgrass S3-2 | ecosystem: Host-associated > Plants > Roots > Rhizosphere > Soil ... | reverse complement strand
CGAGAAGGTCGAAAGCACCGGCGTCGGCAGCGGATTTGGTCCGGGCGGCTACTGGGGCCCCTGGTACGGCTATAGCCGCTTTGGCAGCCGCTTCGGCGGTTGGGGCGGTCCGTGGAATTACGGCTGGTACGATCCGTTCTTCGACAACGACATCCGGTCCTACACGGTATACACGAGCGGCATCTCGCTGAAGATCGATCGCCGCGCAGATGGCCTGCGCCTGTTCGAAGGCAATGCCGAGGCCGTTTCGACCTCCAACCGACTGCCTTATCTCGTGCCCAATCTCGTGGAAGCGATGTTTACCGGTTTTCCGGGGAACTCGGGCGAGACCGTGCGCATTACGGTAGCGCCGGAAAAGAAATGACCTGAACTCCCTGTTGAACGGGAGCCACCGGGGGCGGGCCTGCCGTTAGCGGCAGACCCGCCCTTATCGTTTCACAAGAGGGGGCGCACCATCAAGACCGTCATGCTGATCCTATCGCAGCTATTCTGGGGTGTGACCGTTGGCGCACTGACGGAAACCGCGCTGCTGGTGGGCCGGGGCCTGCTCGGTGCCGTAGGGCTTGGCGGCGCTGCGTGGTGGGGCATGAAATGGCGCAACCGGCGCAAGAAGCGCAGCGACGACAGCCAATGACCTCGCGATTCAGTTCCCCAGCGAGACGACGCCGCCAGTAGAGCCAAAGCCGCCCTCGCCCCGCGCCGTTTCGTCCAGTTCGTCCACCGGCAGCCAGCTTGCCACCACGACCGGCGCCAGCACCAGTTGTGCCACCCGGTCTCCGCGCGCGATGGCGAAAGGCTCTGCGCCGTGGTTGATCAGGATGACTTTGACTTCGCCGCGATAATCGGAATCAATGGTGCCGGGCGCATTGGCGACGGTGATCCCGTGCTTGAGCGCAAGGCCCGAGCGCGGCCGTACCTGAATCTCGAACCCGTGCGGAATTGCCACAGCCAGCCCTGTCGCCACAGCATGACGTGCGCCAGCCGCAATCGTCACATCCTCGGCGGAGACGACGTCCATCCCCGCTGCGCCCTGCGTGGCATAGGCCGGGAGCGGCAGACCCTCGCCATGCGGCAGCACCTTGATCGGAACGGGGACTTCAGGGTGCGACGGCATCGATGATCCTTTCGACGATCTGGCGCGCTACCTCGTCCTTGGGAAGTTCGGGCAGGCTGACCACATCGTTTGCCCGCACGATATGGACGGTGTTGGCATCGCCGCCCATCACATCACCCGAAACGTCGTTGGCGATGATCCAGTCCACCGCCTTGCGTTTGCGCTTTTCCTTGGCGTGCTTGAGCACATCCTCGGTTTCCGCCGCGAAGCCGATCAGCAACGGCGGACGATCCGGCCGGGCGGCGATGGTGGCGAGGATGTCGGGATTTTCGCTAAGTAACAGAGCAGGCGGCGCGGAGCCGCGCTTCTTGATCTTCTCGCCGGTATAGTGCGCCGGGCGCCAGTCAGCGACCGCAGCGACCATGATGCCGATATCGGCAGGAAGCGCTTGTTTGACCGCTTCGGCCATCTGAAGCGCGCTCTCCACATCGATCCGGTCTACACCCGGCGGGGTGGGCAAATGGACCGGCCCGGCGACCAGCGTCACCCGCGCTCCTGCCTTTGCGGCAGCGGCGGCAATGGCGAAGCCCTGCTTGCCCGACGAGCGGTTGGCAATGTAGCGAACGGGATCTAGGGGCTCCCAGGTCGGCCCGGCAGTGATGAGCACATGCCGGCCCTTGAGCGGCCCCTCGCCCGGCACGAAATCCAGCGGGGGGTGCCCTGTGTCGAAGTCTGGCTGCCCGGCCAGAATATTGCCCGGATAGTCCTCGCCCGCAAACGGCTGGGGCGCGAAGGTTTCGTCGTGGCGAGAAACGGTGTGGTTGATCGCTTCGGGATCCGTAGGCGGGGCAGCGCGCGCGGCTCCCTTTGTGGCCATTACCGGCCCGCCCATTTCCGCAGCGGGAGCCTGTTGGACGGCCTCGTCCTCATGGTGGCTGGCAAAGCCGATCGCATCCTTGGCCTTCTTCAGACCACGCAGGATCATCGATCCGGACAGCCCGCCCAGATGCAGGCCCGGGCCTTCGTCATGCTCTGGCTCGGATTCACTGAATTCAGGCTGCTGCCAGACTTGCTCGGGCTGCGGCAGGGCTGCGACCGCGCCCGGAAGCGGCGCGACTTCGACTGGATCGAGACCCAGCGCCCACGAGATACGCGCCCAGATCGCCAAGGGATCGGGGAGACGGCCGGGGCCAAACTCGCCGCAGGCCATGTTGCCCTCATCCGGCTCCATGACATCGACGCCCGCTTCGCGCAGAATCTGCACATTGCGCACGGTCGCGGAATGCTGCCACATCCGCACGTTCATTGCCGGAACCGCCATCACCGGCTTGTCAGTGGCGAGCAGCATTGTCGTCGCCAGATCGTCGGCAATGCCTGCCGCCATCTTGGCCATGAGATCCGCCGTTGCCGGGCAGACGACGATCAGGTCCGCCTGCCGCGAAAGCTGGATATGCCCCATCTCGACCTCATTCTTGAGGTCCCACAGCGAGGTGTGGACAGGGTTTTCCGAAAGCGCCGCAAGCGCCATGGGCGTCACGAACTGCGCGCCGCCCTTGGTTAGCACGCACGTCACGTCGCCGCCTTCCTTGCGGATCATGCGCACGAGTTCGCAGGACTTGTAGGCAGCGATGCCGCCACCCACGACAAGGAGTATCCGGGGTCCGCTCATTGCGCCCGCTTCTGCAACACCGGACCCGGCGGCGCAATCAGTTTGCAGAAAGTTCATGGCGCGTGGCCGCAGCAATCAGCGATTTCAGCGCGAGCGGCGCAAAGGCAATTCCCGCAAACATGGCGGGCGCGATCATCGCTCCCCAGTAGAAGTTGTCCCAGCGCCCCGCGATCATGAAGGCGAGGCCATAGCCGGCTGCGAGCAGGAAGCCGAACAGGCCCGCCTTGCTGTTCCAGCCCAGCCAGCCGAACATCATCAGGATCACCGCAGGACCGGACAGCCAGTGTGGCAGGAACCGCAGGTTGCTGGACTGCACCACGTTGCCAAGCCAGCCCGAAAGCCCCCGCAGGACCATCCAGGGCGCACTGTGGCGATCCGTAGGCAAAACGTCCTGAGCAACGATCGACAGGTGCCAGGCGAGACCGGCGGCGAACGCAGCAATCAGCAATGCCCAGGCTGCCGCTTCCCGCCAGTTGCGATACCACAGCGCCGTCGCTCCCATGAGCAGCACGAACGGCAGCGCGTGTTCGCGGATGGCGAGCGCCAATGCCGCCGCCAACCATGCCCCGATCCAGCGGCCACCCCGTCCATCCTGCCCGATGCGATGAAGCCCGAAGGACAAAGCCATCAACCCTCCCGCCCACAGTTCGTGCAGCGAGAAGTAGTAGCGGTTCAGACCCAGCGATGCCCCGAAGAAGACCACCGCCGTCGCCAGTCGGCGGATGCGGCGCAGGGAAGCGTCGTCGCCAAATTTGCGCCACCATGCCAGAATGATCCCGGCCATCAGCAAAAGGGCAGCGATGATCTGCCCGGTGGGGCCGAGCAGGGCATTGATAGTGACCAGCGTGGGCAGTCGCACCGCGAATCCCGGATTGACCGGATATTTTGCCTCCCGCTGGTCTGCGACGATGAAATCATAATAGTGCTGACCGGACCGCACCTTTTCGGTCGATCTGTCGTAAAGGGCGATATCCTCGTCGTAGACGACACCGGCCTTGGTGCCGCTTACTGCAGCAGCAACGCGCGCCTGACGTGCCGCCGCGCTCTCCGGCGAACTGCCTGGGCGGCCAACCGGGACGATGGCACTGGCAACGACAAGCGCGACCAGAATGGCGAGCACAAGGCGCGCCAGATTTGCCGGCCAGCCAGCAAACCGGCCACCGGAAACCAGCGACGCGCCGCGGCTTTCGCCGACGATCACCCCAGCAGAGTCCAGTACGTGAGCCCCCATGCAGCCGTTCCCCCCAGCAAAGCTGCGAGAACATAGCCACTCCAATGGTTACTTTCGGGTTTACGAGCGCGTTTTCGTTCCCAGATCAGCGGCACGTCGGGCAGCGGCGGCTGCTCCGGTGCCCCGCCCTTGGCAGGAAACTGGTCCTCGATACGGCGGACCAGAGCGGGCAGACGCAGCAGCGTCTCGACATCGCCGCGCAGCCGGTCGGCTATCATCGCTTCCGGGCCAAGCTCGTCGCGTATCCAGTCCTTCACGAAGGGACCGGAAACATCCCACATGTTGATCGAGGGATCGAGCGCCGTCGCCAGCCCCTCCACCATGACCATGGTCTTCTGCAGCAGCAGCAAATGGGGCTGGACGGCCATATCAAAATCGCGGGTGATGGCGAACAGCCCGTCGAGCATCTGGCCGACCGACAGTTCGGACACCGGCTTGCCGCGCATGGGTTCGCCCACGGCGCGCAGCGCGGTCGCGAACTCATCGATCGTGTGATAGCTCGGGACATATTGCGCTTCGAAATGGATCTCGGCGACGCGGCGGTAATTGCCTGTCGTGAGGCCATAGAGGATTTCTGCCAACCAGAGGCGCGCCTGCCGGTTGATCCGACCCATGATGCCAAAATCGATGGCGGCGATAGTGCCATCCGGTTCCACGAACAGGTTGCCCTGGTGCATGTCGGCGTGAAAGAAACCCGCCGAGATCGCCTGTGTCAGGAAAGTCAGTACCAGCCGCTTGGCCAGCACGGCGCGGTCGTGTCCCGCAGCGTCGATCGCGGCCAGATCGCTCATCTTGAGGCCGTCGATCCATTCGATCGTCATTACGGAGCCATTGGTGCGGTCCCAGTCGATGCCGGGGACGCGGTAGCCGTCGATGCCCTTCATCGCTTCGGCCAGTTCCGAAGCGGAGGCCGCTTCGCGCCGAAGGTCCAGTTCGCGCAGGGTCCAGCGCTTGAGGTTGTCGATGACGGCACGCGGGCGAAGCCGGGCCGCCTCGCGGCCCATTGCCTCAACCTGGGCCGCCGCCCACTCATACGTCTCCACATCGCGCGCGAACTGGTCGCGAATGCCGGGGCGCAGCACTTTTACTGCAACATGCCGACCGTCGATCGTCACAGCCCGGTGGACCTGCGCAATGGAGGCTGCACCGATTGCTGTCTCGTCGATGCTGGCGAAGAGGACGGAAAGCGGGCGGCCGAAGCTCTGCTCTATCTGCTCACGGATTGCCGCAAAGGGCACGGGCGGGAGGCTGTCCTGCAGGCTCAGCAGGTTGCGCGCCGGGCCTTCGCCGACCAGATCGGGGCGAGTCGCCAGCGCCTGCCCCAGCTTGATGGCGGCAGGGCCAATGTCCTGGAAAGCCCCGGCATAGTCAGGCTCGGCAGGCTGGCGCGTGCCCAGCCTGGCGATACGGCACAATCGCTTGACCGGTGCGGGAGCATTGCGGTCACCCTCGATACCGCGCAGCGCGCCATGCCGCGCGAGGACGCGGCCCCACTTGAGCAGGCGCAGGATATGCGTTGCCGGTCTTGTCATGATTCTGGGGTCACGATTGCGGCTTACACTTTCCAGCCGGAGTGGATGGCGACCAGCCCGCCCAGAATCGGCTCCACCTTGGTGTGCTTGAAACCGGCCTTGCGGATCATGCTTTCGAATTCGGGCATCGGCGGAAAGCGGCGGATCGATTCGACGAGGTAACGGTAAGACTCCTCGTCACCCGCGATCATGCTGCCCAGCTTCGGCACCAGCTTGTGCGAATAGGCGTCGTACACTTCCTTGAAGCCCGGCCACTCGGTGGTCGAAAATTCCAGGCAGAAAAACCGCCCACCAAACTTGAGCACCCGGAACGCCTCGGCCAGCGCCTTGTCGATATGGGTCACGTTGCGGATCCCGAAAGCGATGGTGTAGGCATCGAAGAAGCGGTCGGGAAAACTCAGTTCCTCGGCATTCTGGCGCGACCAGACGAGGCCATCCAGCCCGCGCTCCATCGCCCGTTCGATGCCGACATCCAGCATATCCTGATTGATGTCAGAGACGGTGATGCTCGCGCCGTGCTTTGCCATGCGAAAGGCGATGTCGCCGGTGCCGCCTGCCATGTCGAGGATCTGCTCACCTTCGCGCGGCTTTACTCGGCGGACAAACTGGTCCTTCCACAGCCGGTGGAGCCCCCCGCTCATGGCGTCGTTCATCACGTCGTATTTCTTGGCGACGGACGAGAACACCGCGCCCACGCGCTCGGCCTTCTCTTCTGCGGGCACTTCTTCGTAGCCGAAGGAAACGGTTTCACTCATGGGTCCGTCCTCTAGCGGGCCTGCTGGCGGTTCGCCAGCATCGAAAGCACGATCCCGGCAAGGATCATTGCCATGCCCGCAAAATGGTAGCCGTGCAGCGTTTCGCCAAGCAGCAATGCGGACAGGATGGCTCCGAACAGCGGCATCAGGGTGATCGCCTGTCCTGCGCGGGCTGCCCCCAGTTCCGCCGTGGCGCGGTTGTAGATGAAATAGGCGAGCGCCGAGGGAAAGATGCCGACATAGGCAAAAGCGGCGATGACCGGCCAACTCCAGCGGACGTGCTGACCGGCGGCGGCCTCCATCGCGGCCAACGGCGCCATCGCTATCGTACCAATTGCAAAAGTCAGCATGACGAAGAGGGCGAGCGAAACCTCGGGCCGCTTGCGCAGCAGCACCGTATAGGCGGCCCAGGCGGCAACGGCGCAAAAGATCAGCAACTCGCCCATGCCCAGCCGAAGCTGCAACAGGGCGGCGAGGTCTGCACGGAACACGATCACCACCACGCCCAGCGTCGAAAGCGCCACGCCCGCCACCTGCAGGCGCGGCACCCGCACCCTGAACAGCGCGAAATCGAGGAGCAGCACCAGCGAGGGAATCGCGGCCTGCAGCAGCAGGGCGTTCGCGGCGGTGGAGTAATGCAGCCCCTTGTACAGCAGCGCATTGAAACAGGCGATGCCTACGAAACCCAGCAGCAGAATCCAGCCCGCCCCCTTTACTGCCGTGCGCCACTCCCGGCGGAGAAGCGGCAGCGCGAACGGCAGCAGCACGATCAGGGCAATCAGCCAGCGCCCAAAGGCGAGCGTGAAGGGCGGAATATCGTCACGCACGGCCCGTCCGACGATCGAGTTGCCCGCCCAGAACAGCATGACCAGCCCGAGCAGGAGAAAGGCCCGCAGGCTGGTACGGTTCGCGTTCATCGCGCGCCCATAGCGGCAAAGCGCCACTCGTGCGAGGCCGTGCGCTTTCCAACCAGCCTCGTGCGCCCTATCTGCCTTCCACCATGCCAGAGCTTCCCGAAGTCGAAACCACCGTGCGCGGGCTTGCCCGGTTCCTTGAGGGCGAGCGCATCGCCCGCGTCACGCTGAACCGGGCGGACCTGCGCCGCCCGTTCCCGCCGGGTCTGGTGCAATCGCTGACCGGCGCGCGCGTCACCGGGATGGGCCGCCGGGCCAAGTATGGCCTCGTCCATACGGACCGGGACACGACCATGGTGTTCCATCTCGGCATGAGCGGGCGGTGGCGGATCGAGCCAGCCGCGATCGAGAAGCACGACCATCTGGTGATCGAGACCGGCGCGGGCCATGTCCTTGCCCTCAACGACGCACGGCGGTTTGGCTCGGTCGATCTTGTCGATACCGCCGCGCTTGAGGCGTGGGGGCCGTTCGCGGTCATGGGGCCGGAGCCACTGGGCGAACAATTCAGCGCGAAGCATCTCAAGGCTGCCTTCGCGGGGCGTATCGCGCCGGTGAAGCAGTTACTGCTGGACCAGAGCATCGTCGCGGGCCTTGGGAACATCTATGTATGCGAGGCCCTGCACCGCTCGCATATCCGCCCGGACAAGGCCGCGGGCCGGGTATCGGCTTCCGCGCTGGACCGGCTGGTCCCGGCCATCCGCGACGTTCTGGACGAATCGATCGCGGCGGGCGGATCAACGATCCGCGACTATGCGCAGCCCTCGGGCGAACTCGGCTATTTCGCGGCATCGTGGCAGGTCTATGGCCGCGAGGGTGATCCCTGCGGCTGCGGCGGCACGGTTACGCGATTTGCGCAGGGCGGGCGCAGCACGTTCTGGTGTCCGAAGTGCCAGAAATAGGCCGGTTTCGCCCTGCCTTTCCGGTTGACGATTCGCACGCCCACCGCTAAGGGCCGCGCTTTCCGGCGAGTCAGCTCGCTTTGAAACCGCATTTTAAAGCACGCAATCGGGCCGGTGACCGGCCAGACAGAGGAATATCGATGGCCAATACGCCGCAAGCCCGCAAGCGCATCCGCCGCAACGAACGTCGCGCGGAAATCAACACCACCCGCGTCAGCCGCATCCGCACCTTCGTCAAGAAGGTCGAGGCTGCGCTCGACGGTGGCGACAAGAGCGCTGCGACGGAAGCCCTCAAGGCGATGCAGCCAGAGCTGGCTCGCGGTGTGGCTCGCGGTGTGCTCCACAAGAACACGGCAGCGCGCAAGATGTCGCGCCTGACGAAGCGCGTTTCCGCTCTCTGATTCTCTCCCGGGTCGGGGGGTGATTCGGCGGGCCAATAGGCTCGCGGCGGTACGAAAACAGAACGGGGCCGGGGACACGATTCCCGGTCCCGTTTTCATTTTTGATGCTGCAGTGCACCAGTACTTTCACCGAGCAAGGGAATCCCGCGATTCGCGAACGTGCACTGCAAAAACCGGCGGAAATGCGTGTCTAATGAGGTGTGCGACGCAATTGCTGGGCTCTTGCTGAGTCAACAGTCATTATTTTTTAAATTTTGGCAGCTCTGTATTGCCTGCCTGTGGATAGCCCCTCAAAAGGGTTCCGGCCGTTGCGGAACGTGCCGGGGAAACATCACCAGATTTCGCTCACTACGTCACAAACCAGGGTTTGTGGTGGTGGGAAGCTATTGGTCCAAAAATTCTCCGGTGCTTTGGCGGTCAGCAAATTCTAGGGGCTGCTACTTAATCGGGAGAAGGACGGGGTGACAAGTTCTTCATCGGGACAGAACGCGGGTAACGCGGGGAAAAAATCTAAGGTGGTGCGCGTCGAAATGGAAGAAGATCAGGAAGCGGTAAATCTGGCCGCCGACTGGGCAGACATTAGCCAGGGCCTGCGCAAGGACCTTGGCCAACAGGTCCACAGCCAGTGGATCAGGCCGGTGCAACCCGGCAATTATTGCAAGGAAACCGGCACGCTCGATCTGTATCTGCCAACCGAGTTCAGCGCGAACTGGGTAGCAGACCGTTTTGCCGACCGTCTGTCGCTGGCATGGAAGATCGCCCGGCCTGACGTGCGCCACGTGCGCATTCTGGTCCATCCCGGTCGGCGCGCCCTTCCGGAGCTGCGTCTTGGCGGCGGTGGCCGTCCCAGCCGGATGCCTGCCAACGATTCCACGCTCGGCGCAGGAGATGCGCTCGCTGCCGATACATTCGCCGCGTTTGGTCAAGGCAGCATCGGCATCGATGCATCGCAGACGTTCTCCACCTTCGTCACCGGCACCAGCAATGTACTGGCCCTCAACGCTGCACAGCGCATGGCCGCGCCGGAAAAGCCCCAGTTCTCGCCGCTCTATCTCAAGGGCTCCACCGGCCAAGGCAAAACCCACCTGCTGCACGCGGTGGGCCATTCCTATCTCGCCAATCACCCGCAGGCGCGCATCTTCTACTGCTCGGCCGAGAAGTTCATGGTCGAGTTCGTGCAGGCGCTGCGCCAGAACCAGATGATCGAGTTCAAGTCACGCCTGCGCAGCTTCGACCTGTTGCTGGTGGACGACATCCAGTTCATCATCGGCAAGGCGAGCGCGCAGGAAGAGCTGCTCTACACGATCGACGCGCTGCTGGCCGAAGGCAAGCGGCTGGTGTTCGCCGCCGATCGCGCCCCGCAGGCGCTCGACGGGGTGGAGCCGCGCTTGCTCAGCCGCCTGTCGATGGGTCTGGTGGCAGACATCCAGCCTGCCGATATCGAGCTGCGCCGCTCGATCCTCGAAAGCCGCCTGACCCGCATCTCGACAGTGGAAGTGCCGCCGGACGTCATCGAGTTTCTCGCCCGCACCATCAACCGCAACATCCGGGAACTGGTGGGCGGACTGACCAAGGTGATTGCCTATGCGCAGCTCACCAACCAGGTCGTGTCGATGCAGCTCGCCGAAGAGCAGTTGACCGACATCCTCTCGGCCAATCGCCGCCGCATCACCATCGACGAGATCCAGCGCACCGTCTGCCAGTTCTACCGGATCGACCGGACCGAGATGAGCAGCAAGCGCCGCGCCCGCGCGGTCGTGCGCCCGCGTCAGGTGGCGATGTATCTCGCCAAGGTGCTGACCCCGCGCAGCTATCCCGAGATCGGCCGCAAGTTCGGCGGGCGCGACCACTCAACGGTCATCCACGCCGTTCGCCTGATCGAGGAACTGCGCACCCGCGACGCCGACATGGACGGTGACGTCCGCAGCCTGCTGCGCCAGTTGGAAAGCTGACTTTTCCACCACTTGGCCACAGCCATTCAACAGGGCCGTCCGGGGATATAGCCTCGGGCGGCCCTGTTGCCGTCCACCCCCTCCCGCCTCGCACCACCTCCCTTTCCCCACGGCCCCTTTCCCTGCAGCCACACATACCCTACATGGCGGGCATGACTTCGACCCCCTCCACCTCCGCCCTCCCCGCCAGCTTCTGGAGCGCCGCGAAACGCGGAATTATGGGCAAGTGCCCGCGCTGCGGGCATGGCCATCTGTTTCGCAAGTGGCTGAAAGTGGCGGATCGCTGCCCGGTTTGCACTGTCGATCTGAGCCATCAGCGCGCAGACGATTTTCCCGCCTATATTGCCATGATCGTCACCGGCCATCTCATGGCACCGCTGATCATCATGCTCAGCCTTGATTTCGATCTCGGTCCGGGAGCCATGTTCGCCATCATCGTGCCGCTGGCGCTGGTGATGATGCTGGGTATGCTGCAACCCGCCAAGGGCGCGGTAGTGGCGGCGCAGTGGTGGTTCGGGATGCACGGATTCCTGCGCGAGCGCCTGCCTGACGCCGAGGAACCTGCAACGCCGTGAGCCTGTCGCCCGACCGGCTGGAGCGTTTCGCCCGTCACATCGTCCTGCCCGAAGTGGGCGGAGCGGGGCAAGTGGCGCTGGCCGATGCGCATGTCGTGCTGATCGGCTGCGGCGGAATAGGGAGCCCGGCGCTGCAGTATCTTGCGGCAGCCGGTACAGGTCGGCTGACGCTGGTCGACAGCGACGTCGTGGACGTCAGCAATCTTCAGCGCCAGACGATTTTCACGCCATCTGATATCGGCCAGCCCAAGGCGGAAGCGGCGGCCGAATGGGTGCGGCGTTTTGATCTTGGCCTGAAGGTGGACGCAGTCGTCGATAGGGTGGGGGGGGACAACGCTGCGCAGGTCCTTGCCGGCGCGACTCACGTACTGGACGGGTGTGACAACTTTGCGACTCGGCTGATCGTGTCAGATACTTGCGTAAAACTGGGCGTGACCCTGACCAGCGCCGCCATCGGCCGGTTTCAGGGGCAGGTGGCGAACTTCGCGGGGCACTTGCCGGAACAGGCCTGCTACCGCTGCTTCGTGGGCGATGCGTTCGATGCCGAGGACTGCGATACTTGCGCGTCGGACGGCGTGCTGGGCGCGATGGTGGGCATGGTCGGCACTTTCGCGGCGATGCACGCGATCCGGGTGCTCCTGCAGGATCACGCCGCGCTGGGGGTGCCGCAGTTCGGCACGCTCCACCTGATCGACGGCCTTGCCCCCTCGATGCGTCCGTTGCGGATTGCCAAGGATCCCCAATGCAAGGGGTGCTCAGGCACCTGAGAGCATCTCGTCCACCCAGGTCGGCACCACCTCGGTCGCCGGGCCGTGGCGGGCTTCCTCGAACCAGCGCGAGCCATTCGACGGTTGCAGATTGAGTTCCAGCGTCTTCGCGCCCAGATCGCGAGCCTGCCGCACGAACCCGGCAGCCGGATACACCGCGCCCGAGGTGCCGATCGAGACGAACAGGTCGGCTTGGCGCAGTGCCGCGTGAATCTCGTTCATGCGATAAGGCATCTCGCCAAACCAGACGACATCAGGCCTCAGCGCACTTTCACCGCACTCGGGACAAGCCGGCCGCTCGATCAGCGGGCCTGTCCACGGCGAGCGGACATCGCAGGCGGTGCACCAGGCATTGAGATGCTCGCCGTGCATGTGCAGCACCCGCCGCGCCCCGGCCCGTTCATGTAGGTCATCGACGTTCTGGGTGACGATCAGCAGTTGGCCCGACCACTCCGCATCCAGCCGCGCCAATGCTTCGTGCGCGGCGTTGGGCTGCTTCTCCTGAATGGCGGCGCGGCGCATGTCGTAGAAGCCCAGCACCAGATCGGGATCGCGGGCAAAGGCCTGCGGCGTGGCGACATCTTCGGGCTTGTAGCGTTCCCAAAGGCCGCCCTCGGTGCGGAAGGTATCGATCCCGCTCTCTGCGGATACACCCGCGCCGGTGAGGATGACGATGTTGCGGATGGCTCTCATCCCGGCCATGAAGCACGCCTTCAAAGGGGACCGCAAGTGGCACGAATCGGAATTATCGGCAGCGAGGGGCGCATGGGCCGCGCCATTGCGGAGGCCATCGCGGCAGCAGGCGAGACGCTCTCGGGCGGGATCGACAAGGGCGGCGACGTCGCCGCGCTCGCCGCCGTGTCCGACGTGCTGATCGACTTTTCCAGCCCCCACGCGCTCGAAAGCAACCTCGCCGCCGCGATGGTAGCGGGCGTGCCGGTCGTGGTCGGCACCACCGGGCTTGAGGAACGCCACCACTGGCTGGTCGACGATGCCGCCAGCGCCATAGCCGTGCTGCAGACGGGCAACACCTCGCTCGGCGTCACCCTGCTCGCCCATCTGGTGCGCGAGGCGGCAGCCAAGCTGGGCGAGGACTGGGACATCGAGATCGTCGAGACGCACCACCGCATGAAGGTGGACGCCCCCTCCGGCACTGCGCTCCTGCTGGGCGAGGCGGCTGCAGCCGGGCGCGGCGTGCGGCTGGCCGACAGTAGCGAGCGCGGCCGCGACGGCATCACCGGCGCGCGCGAGGCCGGCGCCATCGGCTTCGCGAGCCTGCGCGGCGGCACCGTGGCGGGCGACCACACCGTCCACTTCCTCGCCGACAACGAACGCCTCGCCCTCTCCCACCTCGCCGAAAACCGCGGCATCTTCGCCAAGGGCGCCGTGCGCGCGGCGCAGTGGCTGCTGGGCAAGGAACCGGGGCGCTATACGATGCCGGAAGTACTGGGGCTCTGATTTTCAGCCCATGGGCAGGCAACCGATGTCTTTGAGCGCCTGCTGAAACGCATCACTATCGCGTACGGCGTCGAAGTCGGTATCAGCGGCAATATGAGCACATTTTGGAATTCGTTTACCATTGGCTTTGCCGAAGCGGAGCCACTCCGCTGCCTTATCAGCGTTCCCTCGTAGCCCAGCTACACAAGCGAGATTGTAGCTTCCAGAACCTTTTTGAACTGCCTCGGCACGGTTCAGGAGCGCTTCTGCTTCTTGCAACTGCGCCTGTTGCAGTTCTGCTTCTAACGATGAAGAGCGTTGAATAATGCCGCTCGCCCAGTTACTTAGTGCCTCGTGATAATCCGGCTTGATCTGGAGCGCCGCTTCATACTTGCCGAAAGCAGCGCGCCACAGGCTCTCCGCCTCCTCACCCTGCTTGGTGCAAGCCATCCTGACCAATGCGCTGCCCCAGTTGCCTAGCGCCTCGTGACAATCCGGCTTGATCTGGAGCGCCGCCTCATACTTGCCGAAAGCTGCACGCCGCAAATCGTCCGCCTCCGCCCCCTGCCTGCCCTGAGCCATCTCATCCAGCGTGGTGCCCCAGTTGTTCAGCGCGTGGTGAAAATCCGGCTTGATCTGGAGCGTCGCCTCATACTTGCCGAAGGCAGCACGCCGCAAATCGTCCGCCTCCGGGCCCTGCCTGCGCTGAGCCATCTCATCCAGCGCGATGCCCCAGTTGTTCAGCGCGTGGTGATTCTCCGGATCGAGTTCAAGCGCCGCCTCATACTTGCCGATGGCAGCACGCCACAAACCGTCCGCCTCCTCGCTATCTTTGGTGCGAGCCATTTTATTCAGCACTAACCCCCAATTGGA
>Ga0068860_100004611_pt1 | contig 14078 bp, 14 predicted proteins | sample KBSSwiS32_FD_66597 | JGI IMG/M metagenome (GOLD analysis project Ga0068860, IMG submission 66597) | Switchgrass rhizosphere microbial communities from Kellogg Biological Station, Michigan, USA - KBS Switchgrass S3-2 | ecosystem: Host-associated > Plants > Roots > Rhizosphere > Soil ... | reverse complement strand
GTAGGCGCCGTGTCCGATGCCGCTGCCCGCGTAGGCGGCCGCGAACCCCGGACCGGCCACGACGTCCGGGAGGGCCTCGCCCCAGGAGGGCATCCGCGCGACGCCGACCACCCGGATCCGCGCCTGCGGCCCGGCCGCGGTGAAGCCCACGGCGAAGTCCGCGACGTTCTCCAGGGTCAACATCGTCACCGGCGTCTCGGTGCCGATCGGCATCCCCCGCTCGGCCATCCGCTCCGACACGACCACCTCGTCCGGCGCGGCGGGATCCGGTGTCCGGCCCGCGACGATCACCGGGGAGACCAGGTCGCCCGGCGGCTCGCCTGCGATCATCGAGGCGAACCGGACCTGGGGCCCGTCGAGCTGCACGATCCACGCCTCGGGTGTCCAGACCCCGCGGACCCCGGCCAGGCCGGGCAGCGCGGCCAGCAGGGCGGGCTGGTCGGCGGCGACGATCGTCCGCACGTCGTCCAGGTGGACGGCCTCGACGAGCCTGCCGTACGCCGTGCCGGTGCGTTCGCCGACCGCGACGGCCCCGAGCACCAGGCCCCCGAGCAGGCCCAACGCGATCCCGAGGGCGGGCAGGCTCCACCGGCGTTCGCGCAACGCGGCCCGGGCGACCAGCCGGACGCCGGATCCCCCCGCGGGCATCAGACAGCCCGCGCCGGGACCGGCGGGGCCGCTTCCTGCCGGGCGGGCACCGGGATCCGGCCCGTCAGCTCGGTCCCTCGGCCGGGCTCGGACGTGAGGTCGATCGTGCCGCCGATCGCGCCCAGCCGGTCCGCCATGTTCTGCAGCCCGCCGCCGCCCGCGACCTTCGCGGGGTCGAAGCCGGGCCCGTCGTCGACGACCCGTACGACGAGCGTGCCGCCCTCGATCCGCAGGGTGACGGTGACGGTGGCGCCGGGGGCGTGCTTGGCCGCGTTCTGCAGGGCCTCCAGACAGCAGAAGTACACCGCCGCCTCGGCCTGCTCGGGCAGCCTGCCGATCTCGCCCGCGTCGATGTGGACGTTCAGCGGGCTGCGCTTGGCCGCGGCCCGCAGCGCGTCGCCGAGGCCCGCGTCGCGCAGCAGCGGCGGGTAGATGCCGTGTGCGAGGTCGCGCAGCGCCTGGATGGAGTCCCGGACGCCGCGGTCCAGCTCGTCGAGCAGCTCGGCGTTCGGATCGTCCGGCCCGGACAGGCCGTCCCGGACCAGCCGCAGCCCCACCGCCAGCGCGACGAGGTGCTGCTGGGCCCCGTCGTGCAGGTCCCGTTCGATGCGCTTGCGCTCGGTGTTCGCGGTCGCGACGAGACGGGTGCGGGAGGCCTGGAGGTCGGCGTTGGTACGGCGCAGGTCGGCCAGGGTGGCCTGCAGCGCCTCGTCCAGAGCGCGGTTGCGCAGCACGATCGCCAACCGCCGGACGACCTCGGCGAGGGCCCGCTCGTCCGCCTCGCCGAAGGGGTCGTCGTCCGCCTCGCGCTCGATCAGGACCAGGGCGAGGACCTCCCCGCCGTGCACGGCGGGGGCCAGCCGGAGCTGGCCGCGTCGGGCGGGGCCGTCCTCCTCGACGAGGTGCGGCAGCCACAGCTCCAGCCAGCCCGGACCGGCCACGCCGGTGCGCGCGACGGTCGCGAGCTCGGCCGCGTTCAACGGGAGCGGCTCCGGACCCGGATCCGTCGTCTGCGGGACGACGAGGGTGCGCCCGAGCGTGGTCTCCCCGTCCGTGCCGTGGTCGGCCCAGATCTGGACGCGGGCGAGCCGCCAGTCCCGGCGCATGGTCTCGGCGAGCTGGCGGAGCAGGTCGTCGACGGGGGTGCCGCGGCCCGCGCGCTCGGCGAAGTCCGCCAGCAGCTCGTCCGGCGAGCGGCGGACGCCCTGCAGCGCCGCGCGGGTGGACCTCGCCGCGCGGCGGCCGAGGGGGCCTGCCAGCACGGCGACCACCAGCATCGCGACCAGCGCCGGGTCGAGCAGGGCCTTCTCCGCGCCCAGCGGGAGCCGCCCGAACACCAGGAGCAGCACGAGCAGGCCCGCGCACACCGCGACCGACAGGCCGCCGAACTCCGAGGCTCCGACCAGCACCGCGGTGCTCGACCGCCGCGCGGCCGCGCTGAACATCGCCGCCACGCCCACGGCGAGGACCACCCCGGCGATCGCGGCCGTGACCCACCAGGCGGGCCCGCCGCCCAGGACCCCCACGACCACGCCGGGCGCGATCACCCCGGCCGCCCCGATCAGGCCGGACAGCAGCAGGGAGCTGCGGGCCCGACGGCCCGTGCTCACCCCGACGCGGCGGTGGGTCCGGAACCCCGCGCCCGCAGGCAACGGCTCGCGGACACTCATCGCTCTCCCCCGGTGTGCAGGCGCGACCCGCAAGGAATCGACCCGGCGCGCACGCTCGGTCCACTCGCACACCTGCTCACTGGGCCACCCGAAGGCCTGCCGGGACGTCGAGTGGGCCACTCGGCTCGCCGTCGAGCAGGATGCGGCCGTCCCGCATCCGGACCAGTCGCTGGGCGCCGTCCGCCACCTCGCGACTGTGGGTGACCATGAGGATGGTCTGGCCCTGGGCGTGCAGGCGCTGGAAGAGGTCGAGGACCTCCGCCGCGCCGTCGGAGTCCAGGGCGCCGGTGGGCTCGTCCGCGAGCAGCAGGGTGGGCCGGTTGGCCAGCGCCCTGGCGATCGCGACCCGCTGGCGCTGCCCGCCGGACAGCGCCGCGGGCAGCTCGCGCGCCTTGTCCAGCAGGCCGAGCTGGTCCAGCAGGTCCCGCGCGCGGGCGGTGGCCTCGGCGGGCCGGGACCCGGCGACCAGCGCCGCGAGCGACACGTTCTCCAGCGCGGACATGTGCTCGATGAGGTGGAAGAACTGGAACACCAGCCCGACCCCGCGGCGGCGCAACCGGGCGAGCCGCTGCGGGGCCAGGTCCTCGATCCGGGTTCCGCCGAGCGCGATCGTGCCCTCGTCCGGACGGTCGAGTCCCGCGACCAGGTGCAGCAACGTCGACTTGCCGCACCCCGACGGCCCCATCAACGCCACGAACTCACCCGCACGCACGGTCAGGTCGACGCCCCGCAGTGCCCGGACGGGTGCGGTGCCCGCCTCGTAGGTCTTGCGCAGAGCGCGCACGACCAGCGCGGGACCGACCGGCGCGTCGGGTCCAGGGAGGTGCTCCGTCACCCGATCACCTTAGGGACGAGACCGGGTCACGCGGGAGGCTTCACACGGAAGACACCGGCTGGCACACCGGTCGGGGTGGTACTGGCACCACCCTCCTCGCCCCGTACGGGTGCGGTGTTACCGGGTGCCGTTACCGGGTGTCGCGGCCCGCGGACTGGACCGAGGGCTGCTGCCGGTAGCCGGTGCGGGCCGGGAGCAGCCCGAGGGCGACGCACACGGCGGCCAGGTCCGCGTAGGTCGCGGCGGGCAGCGACCACAGCTGGGCGGTGGTGACCGCGTCCGCGCCGTAGTGGTCGGCCTGCGCCACGATCTGCCACTTGGCGGCCGGATAGGTCATCCCGGCCAGCACCTGGCCGATCCGGGCGACGTCGGCGCGGTTCGTCCGTCCGTACACGGCTCCTCCTGACGGCCCCGTCTCCGCCGACGGGAACTCGAGAGAGTGCCCGGCATCACATCGGGTCAAACATCCCCGACGACGGGGGAGTCGTGTTGTGCCGGGCCGGCGCGCCGCCGTAGGGTTGTCCGTGCGGTTGAGGCGACAGTCCGCATGCAGGCGTCCGCGGAAGATGTCGAGGAGCACGGTGCACCATGAGCAGTGAGACACCCGCCGGGGAGGGCGGCGTCGAGGTCGACGACGTCGTCCGCTTCGAGAGTGCGGGAGACGGTTCCTCGCTGGTCGCGCACGTCCACGGCGAGATCGACACGTTGACCGCCCCGCTGCTGCGCACGGAGCTGGACGCGCGGGTCCCCGAGGCCCCGCTGGTGGTGCTGGACCTGTCCGACGTCACGTTCCTCGGGTCCGCAGGCCTCGCCGTCCTGGTGGCGGCGAAGGACCAGGTGGAGCGCGCGGGGCACACCCTGCGGCTGGTCTGCGGCTCCCGGATCGTCACCCGCGCCCTGGAGGCCACGGGCCTGCTCGGCCTGTTCGACGTCGCCGACGGCGTGCCCGAGGCCCTGCGGCCGAGTGCTTAGTTCTCCAGGACCCCGCTCCTGAAGAACTCCTCGATCCGCTCCCGGTAGGGGGTGAGGTCGAGTCCCTGGGCGGCGACCCAGTCGTCGTCGTAGTAGCTGTGCCGGTAGCGCTCGCCGCCGTCGCAGATGAGGGTGACGATGCTGCCCCGGCGGCCCTCGGCGAGCATCCGCGCCGCCAGTGTGTAGACGCCCCAGAGGTTGGTGCCCGTCGACCCGCCCGCGAAGTGCCCGGTGCGGGCGTGCAGGTCCCGGACGGCGGCGATGCTCGCAGCGTCCGGCACGGCCAGCATCAGGTCGACCACGCCCGGGACGAAGCTGGCCTCCATGCGCGGACGCCCGATCCCCTCGATCCGACCCGGCATGCCCGTCGCGTAGTCCGGGGTGCCGCTCGCCCAGCCGGGCAGGAAGGCGGAGTTCTCCGGGTCGACGACGGCGAGGCGCGTCGACATCCGCCGGTAGCGCAGGAACCGGCCGATGGTCGCCGAGGTGCCGCCAGTGCCCGCCCCGACCACGATCCACTCCGGGACCGGATGACGCTCCAGGGTGAGCTGCGCGACCACCGACTCCGCGATGTTGTTGTTCCCCCGCCAGTCCGTCGCGCGTTCGGCGTAGGTGAACTGGTCCAGGTAGTGGCCGCCGCACTCGGCCGCCAGCTCCTCGGCGCGGGCGTACATCTCCGCCCCGTGCTCGACGGCGTGGCAGCGGCCCCCGTACCGCTCGATCAGCGCGATCTTCTCCGGGCTGGTGGACCGCGGCAGCACCGCGACGAACGGCACCCCGATGAGCCGCGCGAAGTAGGCCTCGGACACCGCCGTGGATCCCGAGGACGCCTCGACGACCGTGGTGTGCGGCCCGATCCAGCCGCTGACCAGCGCGTGCAGGAACAGCGAGCGGGCCAGCCGGTGCTTGAGACTGCCGGTCGGGTGCACCGACTCGTCCTTCAGGTACACGTCGATGCCCCAGTCCGCGGGCACCGGCAACACGTGCAGGTGGGTGTCCGCGGACCGGTTGGCGTCCGCCTCCACGCGGCGCACGGCCTCGTCGACCCACGCCCGGTCCGCCCCGTCCACCCGCTCCACGACCACGGGACCGACCGTAGCCACCCAGCGCCGTACCCACCCAGCGCCGTAGCCATCCAGCGCCGTAGCCACCCACCGCTCTGCCTCACCCACTGGCCGACCCCGGTGGAGATCCCCGTCCGAGACGTTCACACTCTCCGTGTGGCAGTCGATCCCGATCCGGTGAACCGCTCCGGCGCCTTCGAGGTGGTCCGGCGCGGCTACGCGCGCGACCAGGTCGACGCGCTGGTCCACGAGCTGGAGCGGCGCAGCCAGGTCGCGGACAACGCCCGCCGGATGGCCGAACAGCACGCGGCGGGTCTGGCCGAGGAGCTGCGGGTCCTGCGCGCGGGCACCTCGGCCGAGGGGCTGCCCGTGGCCCCGCAGAGCTTCGGTTTCCGGGCCGAGAAGGTCGTCCGGCTGGCCGAGCGGGAGGCCGCCGACATCCGGGCGGCCGCCGAGCGCCAGGCCGAGGCGGTGGCCGAGGCCGCCCGCCGGGAGGCCGCCGAGATCCGCTCGGCCGCCACCCGCGAGGCCGCGGACCTGCTCGAACGCGCCCACTCGGACGCCGCGGCGGCCCGGGCAGACGCGAACGCCGAACGCGCCGCCGCGGCCGCGAGCCGCGCGGAGAGCGCCGCGCTGCGCGCCCAGGTCGATCGCGGGGCCGCCGAGCTGCGGGCGCTGCGCAGCGGCGTGCGCGAGGAGCTGAGTCGGGTGCACGGGATGCTCGGGGCCCAGCTGACGGATCTCGCCGAGCCGCCGCCCTCCCCCGCCGCCGCTCCCCCAGCCCCGACAGCCGCCCCCGGCGCGGCCACACCCACCCGGCGGGAGGACGAGCCCACCTGGACCCCCACCCCGGGCACCGCGGACCTCTTCGACACCCCGCCCCGCCCGGCCCCCCGGATCCCGGAGCAGCGCGCGGACGCCGGTGAGAACCGCCACTCGTTACGATCCAGCTGAGCACGTAACGCGTTTTCGAGCCGGACCAACCGGCTGATCCTTTCGGACCAGGCGTTCACCGGGCCGTCATTCGGCGGCCACCCCGCTGTCGATCATCACTCCAACGGCCGAACCGCGGGCAATGGCGCGGCAACAGAACCGACGAATCGGCGGAAACATGCCGTTCGTAGCGTTCCGACCGCAGATCCGCGCAATCCGGATCCGCGTCGACATCCACCGACCCATTCCTCCGCACGCGTATTCGGGGTCCTGACGCGTGCGGGGCACCGTGCTGCTCGGACACGCCGCGAAAGGCCACCACATGATGCCAACCCGTGCGCGAAGGTCTCTGCTGACCGCCGCGTTCCTGTCCCTGGGCCTCGCCCTGACCGCGTGCGGATCGCGGGTGGACGACGCAGGCGGCACCACCGCCGCTGCCGAGTCCTGCGTGGACACCAGCGGCGACAGCGTGAAGATCGGCTTCCTGAACTCGCGCTCGGGCACCATGGCGATCAGCGAGAACACGGTCTTCAACAGCCTGCAGATGGCCGCGGACCAGATCAACGCGACCGGTGGCGTGCTGGGCAAGCAGCTCACCGTCGTCGCCGAGGACGGGGCGTCCGAGCCCACGATCTTCGCCGAGAAGGCCACCAAGCTGATCCAGAGCGACTGCGTCGCGGCGGTGTTCGGCGGCTGGACGTCCTCGAGCCGCAAGGCGATGCTGCCGGTCTTCGAGTCGAACGACGCACTGCTGTTCTACCCGGTGCAGTACGAGGGCCTGGAGTCGTCGAAGAACATCTTCTACACCGGCGCGACCACGAACCAGCAGATCGTCCCGGCCCTGGACTACCTCAAGGAGCAGGGCGTGACCAGCCTGTTCCTGGTCGGCTCCGACTACGTCTTCCCGCAGACCGCCAACAAGATCATCAAGGCGTACGCGGCGGCGAACGGCATCGAGATCAAGGGCGAGGAGTACGCGCCCCTGGGCCACACCGACTTCTCGACGATCGTGGCGAAGGTCCGCGACGCCGGTGCGGGCGCGGTCTTCAACACCCTCAACGGCGACTCGAACGTCGCGTTCTTCAAGGAGTACAAGAACCTCGGCCTGACGCCTGCGACCATGCCGGTCCTGTCGGTCTCGATCGCCGAGGAGGAGGTCGGCGGCATCGGCGTCGACAACATCGTCGGCCAGCCGGTGGCCTGGAACTACTACCAGACCATCGACTCCCCCGAGAACAAGAAGTTCGTCACGGACTTCAAGAGCACCTACGGCGCGACCAAGGTGACCTCCGACCCGATGGAGGCCGCGTACACGTCGCTGTACCTGTGGAAGGGCATGGTCGAGAAGGCGAAGTCCTTCGCGGTGCCGGACATCCAGGCCGCCGCGGGCGGCGTCAGCTTCGCCGCCCCCGAGGGCACCGTCACGGTCAACGGCGACAACCACCACATCGCCAAGACCGCGCTGATCGGCAAGATCGGCCCCGACGGCCTCATCTACACGGACTGGTCGAGCGGCGCCCCCATCGAGCCCGACCCGTACCTCAAGACGTACCCCTGGGCGAGCAGCCTCTCCAGCTGACCCACCCCATGAGCGAACGGCACTCCCGCTCACACCTCGTGAGCGAGAGTGCCGTTCGCTCGGTACCTCCCGGAGGCTCCCGAAGTGGACATCCTCGTCACCCAGGTCTTCAACGGCCTGTCCGGCGGCTCGATCCTGCTGCTCGCCGCGCTCGGCCTCGCCCTGACCTTCGGGCAGATGGGCGTCATCAACATGGCGCACGGCGAGTTCATGATGGCGGGCGCCTACACCGCCTACGTCTGCCAGCAGCTCCTCGGCTCGGCCGGGGTCTCGCTGCTGGTGTCCCTCCCGGTCGCGTTCGGAGTCGGCGGACTGCTCGGGGTGGTCCTCGAGGCGACCCTGCTGCGCCGGATGTACCACCGCCCGTTGGACACGCTCCTGGTCACCTGGGGTGTCTCGCTGATCCTCCAGCAGCTCGCCCGGGACCTCTTCGGCACCGCCGGGGTGGACGTCGCAGCCCCCGCCTGGCTCTCCGGCCCGGTCGAGATCCTCGGCTTCGCGTTCCCGCGCTCGCGGCTGTTCATCCTGGTGCTGGCGATCGTCGCCGTCGTCGCGGTGACGATGGTGCTGAAGCTGACGCCGCTGGGGCGCCGGATCCGCGCGACCGTGCAGAACCGCCACCTCGCCGAGTCCGCGGGCATCTCGACCCGGCGCACCGACATGCTGACGTTCTTCCTCGGCTCCGGCCTCGCGGGCATCGCCGGGGTGGCGCTCACGCTGATGGGCTCGATCTCCTCGAACCTCGGCACCAGCTACATCGTCGACGCGTTCCTCGTCGTGATCATCGGCGGCATCGGGCAGATCAAGGGCGCCGTCATCGCGGCGTTCGTGCTCGGCGTGGCCCAGTCGTGGATCGAGTACTCGACGTCGGCGTCCATCGCCAAGGTGATCGTGTTCGCCCTGGTCGTGGCGTTCCTCCAGTTCCGCCCGCAGGGCATCTTCCAGGTTCGGACGAGGAGCCTCGTATGACCTCGTTGCTGCGCAGCCGCTACGCCGTCGGGATCGGCTTCCTGGTCGCCGCGGTGCTGCTGTTCGCCGTCGCCCCCGCCCTGCTCACCACGTTCCGGCTCGGGCTGCTCGGCAAGTACCTCTGCTACGCGATGGTCGCCGTCGGCATCGGGCTCGCCTGGGGCCGCGGCGGCATGCTGACGCTGGGCCAGGGCGTGTTCTTCGGCATCGGCGCCTACCTGATGGCGATGCACCTCAAGCTGGCCGACGCGGGCGCGGGCGGCGTACCGGACTTCATGGCGCTGATCTCGTCCGACGGGGTGCCCGGCTGGTGGGAGCCCTTCCGCTCCGGCGTCGTCACGATCATCGCGATCCTGGTGCTCCCCACGCTCCTGGCCGCGCTGCTCGGCCTGGCGACCTTCCGCCGCCGGGTCCGCGGCGCGTACTTCGCGATCCTGTCCCAGGCCCTCGCCGCCGCGTTCGCGATCCTGCTGATCGGCAACCCGGTCGCCACCGGCGGCTCGACGGGGCTCAACAACTTCAAGGGGTTCTTCGGGTTCTCGCTGCGCGACCCGGCGAACCGGCAGATGCTCTACTTCATCGCCGCGGGCGCGCTGCTGATCATGGTCCTGGTGGCCCGGCAGCTGATGGTCAGCCGCTTCGGCGAGCTGCTCGTCGCCTGCCGGGACGGCGAGGAGCGCGTCCGCTTCCTCGGCTACGACCCGGCGACGATCAAGACCGTCGCCTTCGCCGTGGCCGGGATGATGGCGGGCATCGGCGGGGCGCTGTTCGTGCCGATCGTCGGCATCATCTCGCCCAACGACGTCGGCGTCGTCCCGTCCATCGGGTTGTTGATCGGCGTCGCCATCGGCGGCCGGACCACGCTTGCGGGCCCCGTCCTCGGCGCGATCGCGGTCGCGTGGGCGGAGACCTCGCTCTCCGAGCAGTTCCCGAGCGGCTGGACGTACGTGCAGGGTCTGATGTTCATGCTCGTCGTGGCGTTCCTGCCGGGCGGGCTGGCGTCGCTGGTGACGCGGCGGCGGAAGCCGAAGGCCGCCCCCGTCGACGCGGTTCCGACTCCCGAGAAGGCCCCGGCATGAACACCGACTACCTCGAGCTCACCGGGCTCACCGTCAGCTTCGACGGCTTCGTCGCGGTCGACGGCGTCGACCTCTCCGTGCTCAAGGGCGACCTGCGGTTCCTCATCGGCCCCAACGGCGCGGGCAAGACCACCCTGATCGACGCCGTCTCCGGGCTCGTGTCGGCCACCGGCCGCGCGGAGTTCGCAGGCCGGGACCTGCTCGGCCTGAAGGTGCACAAGATCGCCCGCCTCGGCGTGGGCCGCACCTTCCAGACCGCGACGGTCTTCGAGGAGCTCAGCGTCCTGCAGAACCTCGACATCGCCGCGGGCGCGAACCGCTCGCCGTGGACGTTGCTGCGCAAGCGGTCCGGCGTGCCCGAGGTCGTCGAGGAGGCGATGGAGACCGTGGGGCTCACCACGCTGGCGGACACCCCCGCGGGCATCCTCGCGCACGGCCAGAAGCAGTGGCTGGAGATCGGGATGCTGCTGGTCCAGGACGCCAAGCTCCTCATGCTCGACGAGCCGGTGGCCGGCATGAGCGCCGAGGAGAAGGACGAGACCGGGCGGCTGCTGCAGCGGATCTGCGTGGACCGCACCGTCGTCGTCGTGGAGCACGACATGGACTTCATGCGGTCCTTCGCGAAGTCGGTCACGGTGCTGCACGCCGGGAAGGTCCTGAGCGAGGGCACGGTCGCCGAGGTGCAGGCCGACCCGAAGGTCCAGGAGGTGTACCTCGGCCCCGGCCACCACACCGCCGAGGAGGCCGCGATCGTGCTCGGCGAAGGGGTCTGACGTGCTGGTCATGGAGAACGTCGACGTGGCCTACGGGCGGACCGTCGTCTGCCACGGGGTGACCGTCGAGGTCCCCGCCGACGGGGTCGTCGCGGTCATGGGACACAACGGCGCCGGGAAGACCACGCTCCTGCGGGCGGCCGTCGGGCTGCTGCCGGTCCGGTCCGGCCGCATCCTGCTCGACGGCGAGGACGTCACCGGGAGCGCGCCGCACCAGCGGGTCCGCCGCGGCCTGGCCTACGTGCCGCAGGGCCAGCAGTCCTTCGGGCAGATGACGACCGCGGAGAACCTGCAGGTGGTCGCGGACGGCCGCAGGCGGGGCCCGGCCCTGATCGACGAGGCGCTGGACCTCTTCCCGGCGCTCAAGGGCCTGCTGGGGCGCCGCGCGGGACTGCTCTCGGGCGGGCAGCGCCAGCAGCTGGCGATCGCGCGTGCGCTCATCACGGAGCCGCGGCTGCTCATCCTCGACGAGCCGACCGAGGGCATCCAGCCGTCCGTCGTCGCGGAGATCGAGCGGACGATCCTGGAGCTGACCCGGCGCGGTGGCCTGTCGGTGCTGCTCGTCGAGCAGCACGTGGGGTTCGCCCTCGACGCCGCGGGCCGCTACTACGTGCTCGCCTCCGGGCGGGTCACCGCCGAGGGCTCCGGCGGGGTCGGGGCCGCGGTCGACGTCCGCTCGGCCATGGCGATCTGACCGGCGATCCGACCGGCGATCCTGCCACGAGTGGCAGGGGACCCTCGCTCCCCTTACCGTTCCGGCAATGCAGAACACGCACGACGACTCCGCTGTTCAGCATTCCGAGTCCGACGACCAGATCTCCGTGGTGACCCGGGATGCGGGTGAGGGACGCGTCGTCGTCGAGGTCGGCGGTGAGGTCGACATGCTGACCTCACCGCAGCTGCGCACCGCCGTGCTGAGCGCGCTGGCGGGTGGTCCTTCGGCCGTCGTCCTCGCCCTCGACGGTGTGACGTTCCTGGGCACCAGCGGCCTCGCGGTCCTGATCGAGGTGCGCGAGGCGGCGCAGGACGCCGATGTGGCGCTGCGTCTCGCCTGCACCGGGCGACGGGTGCTGCGGCCGCTCTCGATCGCGGGCCTGATCCCGATGTTCGACGTCCGCGAGACCGTCGAGGACGCCCTCACATGATGTGAGCTGGATCACATTTTGCCGTTCTCGAGCTGCGGCCCCCGCCGTATCGCGCGACCCTGTCAAGGGCCACTGACCTGCGTGGACATCCGCGGTCTGGTCGATCTCGTCGGGGTTGAGGGCGCTGTCGTGCGCCGAGCCCTCCCGACTCGTGCGTTTGGGCGGGAAAGTGCCGGGGAAAGCCGCGGCAGATCGCCCGGCTCTCCTGTCGGGCCGCCGACGAGAGCGAAGGTGAGCCGAGTGAGCGATGTGTCCCGCCTCCCTGGCCCCATGGACCACGCCTGGCAGTGGCAGCGCCTCGGGGCCTGCCGGGGGATGGACAGCGCGGTGTTCTTCCACCCGGACGGCGAGCGCAACCCGTCCCGGTCGCGGCGCACCGCACAAGCCAAGGCCGTCTGCGGACGCTGCCCGGTGATGGACATGTGCCGGGAGTTCGCCCTGGAGACCCGCGAGCCGTTCGGCGTGTGGGGCGGCCTGGGCGAGTCCGAGCGCCGGGCACTGCTGGAGCGGCGCGACCGCCAGATCGCGCCCGCGGTCCAGCTGGCCTGAGACCTCCCTCCCGCGGCGTCGGGGGCCGCGGGAGGGCACGAACACCGAGAGGGGTGGCTCGCGATCGCGAGCCACCCCTCTCGTGCGTCCGGCTCTCCGCCATGATCGTTGCCATGATCGTTGCCATGATCGTTCCGAGCGGGACGCGACGGTCGCCGCCACCGCGCTCCCGTCCCGCTCGGAGCGATCACCGTTCGGATGATCGATCCCACCGGGACGCGACGGCTGCGGCCGCCGCCCTCATGTCCCCCCGGAACGGATCTCGGGCGGCTCAGTCGCCGACGACGCTGAGCTCGAGCGTGCGGTAGCGGAGCATCGGCAGCCCGTAGACCCGCCCGATCCGCTGCGCCGCCGCCACCACCGCGGAGCGCTCGGGATCGTTCGGAGCGGGCTGCGGGGCCACGACGTACACGCCGGGCTCGGGATCGAACCCGACGAGCTCCGACAGTGCGGCGACCAGCAGGTCCGTGGCGTCCGCGCCGACCCGGCCGGGCAGCCCCAGTCGGTGCACGTGCAGGTCGGGGAGGGCGAGTGTCTCGATCGCGAGGGGCAGGCCGTCCTCGTCGTCGTCCTCGTCGTCCTCGTCGCCGAACTCCTCGTACTCCGAGTCGAGGTCGTCGGAGTCGTCGTCGAGGTCCACCGGCCGGCTCTCCGGGGCCGCCCACACGACCTCGGGCGAGACGGCGGGGCGCGGGATCTCGTCCACGGGCGCCGCGTCGTCCCGGGCGATCAGCAGGTCGACCCGGCCCGCCTCGGCCACGATCCGGGCGAGGTCCGACTCGGGGCGCAGGAGCTCCATCGGGCTCACGGCCACGGCGACCACCCGGCGTCGGGCGACGGACAGCAGCCCGGGCGCCGCCCGCGGGTGCGCCGGAGGGCCGATGCCCTCGATCTCCGGCACCGCGACCATCCCGCCCCCCTGCTCGACATCGGCTCCACTGCCGTGTCCGTCTCGCTCCGACCACTTCCTGATCGGACGTAACGCCATCGTTTCCTGTGGGAGTCCCCTCGCGCGCGGTTCCACGACGAATGGCGGCCGGCGCTCCGTGAACGGACCACACGACCGGGTAGCCGGTTACGCCGATCGGACGTAGGCGGTCGACGGCGCGGGACGAGCGGAGAACCGGACACCGTGGACGTCCCGCCCCGTCACCGGGCCGTCACCGTCCGGACATCCGACCGTTCGAGTGATCACCGGCCGCGCCATCGTCCCAGCTCGTGGCCCCGAAAACGGGGTCGGGGGCGCGCGCCGGGCCCGAAGCGGACCGGCCGGCGCGCCCCGCGCACCGTCCGTCGGCGTGACAGCCCAACGGGTACCGACGTCCGAGGGATGGACGCGGCGGCCGTCCGGCGGTATCACTCGCGACCGCCACCCGCCGCATCCGGGGGCCGTACGCGCTCGGTAGGGTGCGCCGGGATCGGTTGAGCCCCCAGCCACCCGCCGACCCGTCGTGTCCACGGCGGGGCGACGACGACCTGGAGGTGTGCCGTGTCCACATCGCACGAGCCCACCCGGCCGGGCGTGCTGAGCACCCGGCTCGACCGGCCCGGGGCCGGCGTCGTCGTGCTCCGGGTCGACGGTGAGATCGACACCGTCACCGCGCCGGCACTGGGCACCGCGCTCGGTTCGCTGTTGGACGCCGAGCCGACGGACGGGCTGGTCGCGGTGGACCTGTCCGGCGTCGGCTTCCTGGCCTCCAGCGGGCTCGCGGTGCTGATCAGGGCCGCGCACCGGGCCGAGGCCCAGGGGCGCGAGCTGCACCTGGTGGGTGGGGGCCGGGCGGTCGTCCGACCGTTGCAGGTCACCGGGTCCGACCGGCTGTTCACGCTGCACCAGGACGAGTCGACGCTCGTCGTCGGGC
>Ga0068860_100004606_pt1 | contig 14084 bp, 8 predicted proteins | sample KBSSwiS32_FD_66597 | JGI IMG/M metagenome (GOLD analysis project Ga0068860, IMG submission 66597) | Switchgrass rhizosphere microbial communities from Kellogg Biological Station, Michigan, USA - KBS Switchgrass S3-2 | ecosystem: Host-associated > Plants > Roots > Rhizosphere > Soil ... | reverse complement strand
CCTGGCGGGGTCGCCCCGCCGGAAATGGCGGTGGATCGCCGTCGCGGTCGCCGTGGTGGTGGCGGCGGCCGGCGGGACGGCGATCTTCCAGAGGACCCGCGGGGCGGAGGTCGAGGTCGAGCCACCTCAGCCCGCGCTGCCGGCGACGGCGCTCGCGCCGATGCCCCAGCCCGCCCCCGCGCCGGCGCCCGAGCCCACGCCGGCGCCCGCACCTCCGCCGGCGACGGCACCTCCGCCGCCGCCGGTCGAGCCGAAGCGCCGCGCCCCCACCGGGAGGCTCTCGCTGGACACGGTGCCGTGGACGCGCGTCTATCGCGGCGGGAGGGTGCTGGGCGACACGCCGCTGATCGAGGTGCCGCTCCCGGCGGGGAGACAGGAGCTCCGGCTGGTCAACGAGGAGAAGGGCATCTCCACGAAGATCGAGGTCACCATCGAGCCCGGCAAGTCCACCGCGAAGCGGTTGAAGCTGTAGGTCCGGTCACTTCGGCCGGTCGCCGCCGTCGCTCTTCATCGACGCGGTGAATTCGGCGCCGGCGAGGACGGTCTCCGCCTCGGGCGGTTCGGCTTCGGGGGAGAGCTCGATGGGGACCCACGCGCCGGGGGCGGAGTCGGGCGAGGCCTCCACCGGCTCCGGAGCCAGGGGGACCGGCGCCTGGTCGAGCTCCGCCTGGCGGGCGATCTCCGCCCCGTAGAGCTCGCGCATGTAGCGCGCGACCTCCCCTTCCTCGGACGACCCGGCGCCGCCCACCCTGGCGTCCTCGAGGGTCTGGCGCAGCTCGTCCACCGACTGGAAGCGCTGCTCCGGGTCCCGCTCCAGGGACCGCATCACCACTTCGCTCAGCGCCTCCGGCACGTCGAAGAAGTTGAGCAGCGACGGGGGCACGATGACGTGGGACTCCACGGCGGCGCGGATCTCCTCTTCGGAGTCACCGTCGAACAGTCGCCGGCCGGTGAGCGCCTCCCAGAGCACCACCCCCAGGCTGAACACGTCCGACCGGGCGTCCACCGCCTCCCCGCGCACCTGCTCCGGCGAGCCGTAGGCCGGCTTCGCCCGCGAGGCGGTCCCGATGTCCGTCACCTTCACCGCCCCGTCGAAGGAGAGGAGGACGTTCCCGGGCCACAGGTTGAGGTGGAGCACGCCCAGCAGCTGCCCCTCCTGGTCCCCCAACTGGTGCGCCAGGCTCACGCCCTGGGCCACCTGCTCGCCGATCCACGAGACCAGCCGCGGCGGGAGCGGCTTGCGGCGCTCCCTGCACCGGTGCAGCACGTCGGCGAGCGAGCGCCCGCGGACGTACTCCACCGCATAGAACGGCACGCCGCCGTGCTGGTCGAAGTCGAGGATCCGCGCCACGGTGCGGTGGCTGATCGCCGCGGCCAGGCTCGCCTCGCGGATGAAGTCCGAGGTGAACGCCGTGTCCTTGGCGGCCTCGGCGCGGGGCTTCTTGAGCGCCACGTTCTTGTCGGATCCGACCCCGAGCGCGGCGCACACGTACACCTCCGACATCGCGCCCTCGCCGAGCTTGCGGCGGATGAGGTACCGGTCGCCCTTCCCCACCGGCGTGCCGGGCGCCCACGGGCCCGGCGCTGCCGCCGCGGCCCTCGGAGGCAGTTTGGCCGCGACCACCTTGGGCGGGATCGGCGGCGTGAGCAGCGGGTCGCGGGGCGTGAGGGCGCACGACGGGTCCACCGGCACGGGCGGCGGGGCCCCCGGGAGGCGGCGCGGCACCCCCAGCGGCAGCTCGGCGAACAGCGCGGTCATCATCTCGGAGATCTGGACCGCGCCGGCGACCTGCTGCTGGGAGACCAGGTACCGGTCCAGCGCCATCCCGAACTGGCGAGCGTCCTCGTACCGGGCCTCCCGCTCCTTGGCCACCGCCTTCATCACGATGTGCTCCAGCTCCGGCAGGACCTTGGAGACGAAGCGCAGCGGCGGGATCTTGCAGGCCAGCGCCGCCATGAAGGTGGCCGCGTCCGTGCTCCGCTTGAGGGGCCGGGTGTTGCTGAGCATCTCGTAGAGCGTGAGCCCGATGGCGAAGATGTCGACCCGGTGGTCGATGGTCTTGCTGCTGGGCTGTTCGGGAGCCATGTACGAGAGCTTCCCTTTGATGTGGCCGGACTTGGTCATCGCGGCGCTGTCCACCGCCTTGGCGATGCCGAAGTCCACCAGCTTCACGGACCCGTCGAAGCCCACCAGGATGTTCTGCGGCGAGATGTCCCGGTGGATGACCTTCAGCGGCCGGCCGGCGTCGTCCGTGCGGGTGTGGGCGTAGTAGAGGCCCTCGCAGCACAGCGAGATGATCCGGATGGCGATGGGCGGGGGGACCTGCTGCCGGAGCGACTGGACCCGGCGGATGACCCGGCCGAGGTCCTGGCCGTTCACGTACTCCATGGCGAGGTAGTAGGAGCCGCTCACCTCGCCCATGTCGTAGATCTGGACGACGTTCGGGTGGCTGAACTGGGCGGCGATCCGCGCCTCGTTCAGGAACATCTCCTTGAACTCCGAGTCGCCGGCGAACTTGGGGAGGATCCGCTTGATGACCAGCTTCTTCTCGAAGCGCTCGATGCCGCGCTGCTTCGCAAGCCACACCTCGGCCATCCCGCCTTGCGCGAGCTTCTTGAGCAGCGTGTAGCGCCCGAAGGCTTGCTCCGGTGCGAGCTGCTCCTGGCTGGACCCCAGGCCGTTCAGCATGCTGCGCATCTCATCGCCGCCGAGTGAGGGCGGCGCTGGAAGGGACTCCGGACGGTACCACCAGATTCCCCGGCTGCATCGGGCTTGGCCGGTTTCCGTGTGTTACTGGGCTGATGGGCCCGTGACGCGCCGCCCCTACGCGGCGCGGCGCGGGCGGCGCGTCAGGAGGCCACCGGCTGGACGCGCCAGCGGCCGTACGCCACCACGGCGCAGAGGGCGCCGACCACGAAGGGAACCAGCGCCGCCGCGCCTCCGGAGATCGTCAGCGTCACCGCGCCGACCATGATGATCAGCAGGCCGGTGGCCGCCAGCGGCGTGAGCGGGCGGCCGACCTTCGCCAGGCCCGGCGCGATCAGCCCGATGGCCCCCACGGCCTCCGCCAGGCCGATGAACTTCACGAACAGTCCGGACATCCCGCTCTGCTTCTCCAGCTCCGCCAGCGGGGCGATCAGCTTCATCACGCCGGCGAAGAGGAACAGCAGCGCCAGCAGCACCTGGACGGTCCACAGCAGGGCATTCGTCTTCCGGGTCGGTCGCATCGTCGTTCGCTCCATGTGCTTCAGGGTTCATGGAGGCGTCGAACGGCGGTGGGCGATTTCGACACGCAAAAAACGCAAACGAAATCAGGCGCTTTACTGCGGGCTCTCCATGTTCCCGACCGAGCCCTCGGCGGAGAGCGGGCCGGCGCTGGTGAGGACGTCGACGTGGAGGACGCGATTGGACCCGGTGCCGATCTTGAGCTCCCCGCGCCAGCGGCCCATGGACCGCGTCGGGATGGTGAACAGCGCGTCCGCCTTGGCGACGTCCGATCCGTCCACCGCGATGCGCTCGAGCGCCAGGGGCTCCTCGCGGTCGTTCACGACCACCACGCTGGCCCTGGTGCTGGTGGCCTTGACCGTGGCGGCGTCCGCGACGACCGAGAGAGAGACCCCGCGCTGGCCGGGCGCCGGTCGACTCCAAGGGCCGAGGAACGTGGGGCCGGCCGGGCGGGGCTCGATGGGGGCGAGCTTCGCCTCCTGGGGGCTGGGGCGCCGGACCTGCTGATCGTCGATGGTGAAGCCCAGCCGCGCGGCGTGGGACAGGCGGAACCGGCCCTCGACGACGAAGAAGCCACCGCTGGGCGCGTCCAGCGGCAGGACGGTCGCCGTGAGCGGAATGCCGCTCCCTTCGCCACCGCCCTGGGGGGCCGCGACCGGCAAGAACCCCGCGCGTTCTCCCTGCCAGGCGCACAGCAGTCGCACCCACCGCGGCGGTCCGGCGCGCGGCGGGAACGCGAGCAGCAACTCGCCGGGAGCCTCCAACGGCGGCGAAGGCCCCTGGCGGCTGGGGGCGGTGCACGCGTCCGCGCGGACGAGCTGGTCCGCCCATGCCTCCGGGACACACTCCTGCTCGCAGAATTCGGGCGCCTCCCGATTCGGCGGCGGCGAGCAGAGGCAGGCGCAGACCGTCCCGGTCGCGCAGTCGCTCTGCGCGAAGCACGACGAGGCGACCGGCCCGACGCACGCGTAGTCTCGCGAGAGGCCCTTCCGCGCGCAGCGCTGATTGGGCGCGCAGTCATAGAAGCTCTTGCACCCGCGCGGGGCGGAGTACAGCGCGTGCTTGATCCCCGGCGCGAGGAGGTCGAGCGGGCTCATCCACGACTCGGCCGGGCCCGGGAACGGCCACAGGAGCGCGACGGCGGTGATCAGGCCCGCCAACGGAGCGAGCACGCCTCGGGCGACCTGAGCCCGCTTCCAGACGTAGCGAGCGGCGAGCACCGTGCACACGATCGGCGCGACCAGCGCGGTGCCGAACAGAAGGACGACGGACACCGTCTGCCGCCCCTGGCCCGCGTGACCGATGAACGTGCTGTACATGATGGCGAGGAGGGTCCCCGTGAGGGCAACCCTCGCGAGCAGGGCGAACAGGACCGCGCGCACGAACGCCATGCGCCCACCGTAGTACCGATCCCAGGAAATTCCCGGCCTTGCGAAGCGTTGGTCCGCCGGACGCAGGGCGCCTTGATCTCCGGCAATCAGGCGGGCATCCTGTACATTCGTTCAGTATACCAGCCTGACTGACGTCATGACCAAGGACAAGCCTACCGAGCCTGCGGCCCGGTCTCTGGCGCAGGAGCGCGCGGAACGCGAAGCCCTGGGCAAGAACTGGGAAGCGCGCCACGTCGCGGACCTCACCGACCTCTCGGAGGTGACCGTGAAGCGGATGGCGCGCCACGGGAAGCTTCCGGCGATCAAGGTGGGGCGGTCGTGGGAGTTCCCGCCCGCGAAGATCCGCGCCTGGTACACCGGCGAGCCGTGGGAGCTGGTGCCGCGACCCCGGCCCTCCTCCGGAAGGAAGTAAGGGAAGAATTTTCGACGGTGCCGTCCCTTTCGGCGTCCGAGCACATCGGCCGGACTTCGAGGGGGACACACACGTGAGCATCAAGCAGCGACTGCTGGCTTCAGCATTGGTCTTCGCCGTGGCGGCGTGCGGCGGTGGAGTGGACGTGAACCGCGCCGAGGCGCCGCTGGAGCAAGCCCTCCAGGATGACGTGATGCCCGTCGCGGGCGGCAAGTCGGCGGACGCCACCACGACGGTGAGCTCCATCGTGGTGCCCATCCTGCTCATCCCGCAGGGAAGCTCGGTCACCAGCGTCCAGCAAACGACGCTGACCCAGGCGCTGGGCAACGTGCGGCGCTGGTACGCGCGCTCGTTGCCCAACAAGATCGTGAAGTGGGACAGCCTGCGGATCCTCCACGGGGCGCAGACCGCCGCGCACTACCTGACCAACAACAACGTCTGGGCCGAGATGCCGGGGGAGATCCAGGCGGCGTACGGCTGGAGCCCGTGGGACACCGGCGACAACCGGCACATCGCGCTGGTGATCGGCAAGGACCTGATGGGCTGGGCGGGCGGCGCCGGTTACTCCGACGGCCGCGGCATCGCCATCCTCGGTCTCGAGTCCCTCGCGGACCAGGCGCCGTGCTCCGGCAACTGGTGGTGCACGCAGGAGATCTGGCACGGCACCGCGATCCACGAGCTGGGTCACGGCTTCTCGCTCAACCACGACACGGACCCGCTCTCGATCATGAATTTCCACGGCGACTACACGAACAAGTACTTCATCGCCGCGGACACGCCGATCGTGGAGGCCAGCCCCGCCGTCCAGGCCAAGCTGGCCAACTGGAGCGGGTGCACCACCGACTTCACGTGCGCCACCGAGCGCTGTGGCGGCAACTGGGGCAACCAGCTGCAGTGCCTGCCTTCGACCGCCTACCCGAAGGAGGCCGGCCTCATCCCCAACGGCTCCTACTGCCGCACCTCCTCCCAGTGCCAGTCCGGCCACTGCGAGCTGATCCCGGACGGCTTCAAGGTGTGCGCCGCCGCGCCGCTGCCGCAGTACGTGACCCCCTTCTTCCCGGACCTGACCTTCACCTGGTCGAGCGCGGGACCGGTGCCGAACCAGCTCTGCACGCAGATCTCCGAGCCGTCCGACCCGGACACCTGGAGCGACAACTACCTCTGCTCGAACGCGCCGCACGAGCTGCAGTGGTCCTACGCGGGGTCGGTCCCGAACCTGCGCTGCACGACGGTCAATGAGCCGGCGGAGCCCGTGACCCACGCCTGGGGCGACAACACCCTCTGCGTGCCGACCTACAGCCCGTTCCAGCTCCAGTGGAGCTACGCCGGCCCCATCAGCGGCAAGGCCTGCATCCGGTTCCTGGAGACCGCCGACCCGCACACCTGGAGCGACAACTACCTCTGCTACTAGGAGTCCCGCGAGGAGACGCAGGGGGCGCATGGTAAAGGTCCAGCCATGCGCCTCCCCGTGCTCTGCGCGCTGCTCGGCGCGCTCGCCTGCCGCACCACGCCCGCGGTGAAGCCGGACACCGACTTCTATCGCCGCGTCCAGGCGGACCTCATCCGCGCCAAGGCCGGCGACGTGGTGGAGCTGCCGGAAGGGAAGTTCGTCCTCGACCGGAGCCTCACCTCCGTGGCCAGCGACATCACCATCCGCGGCAAGGGCATGGACAAGACGATCCTCTCCTTCCAGGCCCAGGAGCAGGGCGCGGAGGGGCTGAGCGTCAAGGGCGACCACGTCACCCTGGAGGACTTCGCGGTGGAGGACGCCCGCGGCGACGCCGTCAAGATCACCGGTTCGGACGGGCTGGTGATCCGCCGCGTGCGCGCCGAGTGGACCCGCGGGCCGAACACCGGCAACGGCGCGTACGGCCTGTACCCGGTCAACTGCCGGAACGTGCTCATCGAGGGGTCGGTGGCCGCCGGCGCGTCCGACACGGGCATCTACGTCGGCCAGTCGCAGAACGTCATCATCCGGGGCAACAAGGCGATGAAGAACGTGGCGGGGATCGAGAGCGAGAACTCGAAGCAGGTGGAGATCAGCGACAACGACGTCACCGACAACGCCGGCGGCATCCTGGTCTTCGACCTGCCGGACCTCCCCGTCCAGGGCAGCGAGGGCACGCGCGTGTTCGACAACCGCGTGTCACACAACAACATCGACAACTTCGCCCCGTCCGGAAACATCGTCGCCTCGGTCCCGTCCGGCACCGGCGTGCTCGTCATGGCCGCCGACGACGTGGAGGTGTTCCAGAACACCGTGACCGATCACCGCACCCTGAACATGGCCGTGGTCAGCTTCCAGGTGCTCCAGCGGCCCATCAAGGACGACCGCTACGACCCGTTCTCCGAGCGCGTCCACGTCCACCACAACACGTTCAAGGGCGGCGGCGCCGATCCGGCGGGCCTGCTGATCAAGGCGCTCACGCTCAAGCTGGGCAACCCGCTCCCGGACATCTTCTACGACGGCATCGTGAACAAGAAGAAGCTGGGCGCGGACGGCTCCGTCTCCCAGGACCTCCGCCTCTGCATCCACGACAACGGCGGCGCCTCGTTCGTCAACGCCGACGCGCCGCACGACTTCGCCCGCATCGACCACGACCTCGCCCACTTCGCCTGCTCGCACCCGCCGGTCGCGCCGGTGACGCTGGCGGGGACTCCGTGAGGCGAGGCGCCGCGCTCGCGGCCGCGGCGGTCTCGCTCATCGCGTGCCAGCATCCCCGGCGGGCGCCGCCCCGGGGCCCTGCCCGGGTCCAGCCGCACACCGCCGAGCCCTGGCCGGAGCGGCTCTCCGAGTGGGGGTTGTTCCGCGCGGACGGGTCCGCCCTGGAGCCGAACCCGGGCGTGCTCCTCTACGACGTCGCCACCCCGCTGTTCAGCGACTACGCCGACAAGCTCCGCACGGTGTGGATGCCGGAGGGCACCTCCGCCCGGTACGACGCGGACGGCGCCTTCGCGCTCCCCGTGGGCACCATCCTCTCCAAGACGTTCCAGTTCGACCGGCGCCGGATCGAGACGCGCCTGCTGGTGCACGGCGAGCGCGGCTGGGTCCCGCTCCCGTACCTGTGGAACGAGGACGGCACCGAGGCGACGCTCGAGATCGTCGGCGCCATCGTGCCGGTGGAGCTCCAGCACGCGCGGGTGATCCACTACGTGGTGCCGAACGCGAACCAGTGCCAGGGCTGCCACGAGCAGAACAAGGCGCTGGTCCCCATCGGTATCACGGCGCGGCAGCTCCACCGGCCGTTCTGGTCCGAGGACCAGCTCGAGCGCTGGGCCCTGGTGGGCGCCCTCACCGGCCTGCCCGCGCTGGACCAGGTCCCCCACAACGCGATCTGGGGCGGCGGTGAGGGCCTGGAGCGCAGCGCCCGCGCGTACCTCGACGCCAACTGCGCCCACTGCCACTCCCCCCAGGGCCCGGCGGCGAGCGCCGGCCTGGACCTGCGGTCGAGCACCTCGGAGCCGCGCCTGCTGGGCGTGTGCAAGCCGCCGGTCGCGGCGGGCCGCGGCGCCGGCCCCGGGATGCTCCTGGACATCGTCCCCGGCCGGCCGGAGGCGTCCATCCTCCCCTACCGGATGCGGTCCACCGACCCCGGCGTGATGATGCCGGAGCTGGGGCGGACCGTGACGCACGCGGAGGGCGCGCAGCTGGTGGAGGACTGGATCCGCCAGCTCCCGGGCCGCTGCGAGTGAGCGATGGGAGCGAACACCATGACCGAGGCCGAAGTCGAACAGCAGCTCCGGAGCCTGGGCATCCGCGAGGGCGGCGTCCTGCTGGTGCACACCTCCTTCCGCGAGGTCCGCCCCGTCGAGGGGGGGCCGCTGGGGCTGATCCGCGCGCTGCGCCGGGCGCTGGGGCCTTCGGGCACGCTGGTGATGCCCACGATGACCGACGGCGAGTCCGTCTTCGACCCGCGCTCCACCCCGACCACCGACATGGGGATCACCGCGGAGACGTTCTGGCGGCAGCCGGGCGTCCTCCGGAGCACGCACCCGGGCGGCTCCTTCGCCGCGGAGGGCCTGCTCGCCGAGCGCATCTGCGCCCCGCAGCCGCTCTCTCCGCCGCACGGCCACGACAGCCCCGTGGGCCGCGTGTACGACCTCGACGGGCAGGTGCTCCTGCTGGGCGTCACCCACAGCGAGGACACCACCCTCCACCTCGCGGAGGCGATCGCCCGGGTGCCCTACTCGGTCTCGCACCCCACGGTGGTGGAGGTGGACGGGGTGGCGACGAGCGTCCCCATCGCCGAGACCGACCACTGCTGCCGCAACTTCCGGAAGGCCGACGAGTGGCTGCGCGCGCGCGGCCTCCAGCGCGAGGGCACGGTCGGCCGCGCCGACGCGCGCTTGTGCAACGCGCGCGACGTGGTGGCCGTCGCCACCGAGCGCCTCGCCGCCAACCCGGTCGTCTTCCTCTGCGCGCCCGGCACCGGCTGCGAGGAGTGCGACGCCGCGCACGCCAGCATCAAGGCGTGACCTTGAAATAACCGCAATGCGGATGTGAATACGGGTGAGGGTGGACTGCTACCCGGCTCCTGGTCTACCCAGCATTCGCCCCTTGCCGGAGTTTTACATGCTTGCCATCCCTTCCCCGCGGTCAGCGACCGCGTTGGCTGCTGCCGTCGCGCTCGCGTGCTCGTGCGCTCCCGCGTCCACCACCCCCGCCCCGGAGGAGCTCTCCAGCCACCAGGCCGCGGTGGGCGGCCCTGATCTCTGGGTGCAGTCGGTGGTCGCTCCGGCGTCCGCGCTGCCGAACAGCGCCGTCCCGGTGACGGTGACGGTCTGCAACCAGGGCGACTCGAGCGGCAACGCGCCGGTCTGGATCCTCCGCTCCACCGACGCGGTGATCACGCTCACCGACGTGCAGATCGGCTCCTCCACCGCGATCGGCCCCCTGCTCCCGGGCGCCTGCAACACCGCGGTGGTGACGGCGAACGTCCCCTCCCAGACCGGGACGTTCTACCTGGGCGCGTTCACCGATCCCTCCAACGTGCTGGTGGAGCCCAACGAGGCCAACAACGCCGCCGCCTCCCCGAAGACGACGGCGGTGGGGAGCAAGCCGGACTTCGTCATCACGTCGGCGAGCGGGCCGACCGCCGCGCTCCAGAACGCGCCCGTCTCCGTCACCACCACCCTGTGCAACCAGGGGACGCAGCCGGGGACCACGACGGCGGGGATCTACCTGTCCACGGACGCCAACATCACCACCGCGGACACGTTCGTGGGGCAGCTCGCCGCGCCGCCGTCGCTCGCGCCGGGCGCGTGCGCCACGTTGACCGGCACCGTCACCGCGCCCAACAACCCCAACGCGTACTGGCTGGGCGCGATCGCCGACCGCCTCAACACCGTCTCCGAGCTGCTGGAGAACAACAACGCCCTCGCGGGGAGCCAGATCGGCGTGGGGAGCAAGCCGGACTTCATCGTCACCGCGGTCAGCGGCCCGCCGTCCGCCCAGGCGGGGGCGTCGTTCCCGGTCACCACCACGATGTGCAACCAGGGCACGCAGTCCGGGACTGCCCCCGTCACCCTCTATCTCTCGACGGATGCCACCATCACCACCACCGACCTCCAGGTGGTGCAGCTGGCCGCGCCGCCGTCGCTCGCGCCGGGCGCGTGCGCCACGTTGACCGGGAATGCCTCCGCCTCCGTCACCGCCGGCGCGTACTGGCTGGGGGCGATCGCGAACGCCAACCTCGCCGTCGCGGAGCTGATCAAGACCAACGACGCGAAGACCGGGAACCGGATGGGCGTGGGCAACGCCCCGGACTTCTTCGTCACCTCCCTGACCGCCGCGCCGACCTCCCTGCCGGGCGCGCCGATCGCCCTGACCGCCACCGTGTGCAACCAGGGCACGCAGGCCGGGAACGCCACCGTCGGCGTCGTCTTCTCCTACGACGACACCATCACCACCTCCGACTGGTTCGCGGGCGTGCTCCCCACCAGCCCGTACCTCAAGCCCGGGGCGTGCGACGTGGTCAGCGGGACGCTCGGCGCGCCCAGCATCACGGGCTTCCACTACGCCGGCGCGATCGCCGACTACTACGGCACCACGACCGAGCTGCTGGAGGACAACAACGCCAAGGCCGGCACGCGGGTGGCGGTGGGGAACGGCCCGGACCTGGTGGTCACCTCCGTGAGCAGCGCCCCGAGCGCGCTGCCGGGGAGCCAGGTGACGGTGACGGCGACGACGTGCAACCAGGGCACGCAGGGCGCGGTCGCCACGTCGGCCGTCTACTTCTCCACCGACGCCACCATCACCACCGCGGACCTGTGGGCGGGCGACTTCCCCTCGTCCGCGTACCTCCTGCCCGGCGAGTGCGACACGGAGTCGATGAGCGTCTGGGCGCCGCCGGCCGGCCTCTACACGGTGGGCGCGATCGCCGACCGCTCCGGCTCCTGGCTGGAGCTGTGGGAGACCAACAACGCGACCGCGGGGAACCTGATCGCGGTGGGGAGCGGGCCGGACTTCGTCCTGACCTCCGTGAGCTCGCCCGCGAGCGCGCAGCCCGGCGGCTCGCTGCAGGTGACCGCCACGCTGTGCAACCTGGGCACGCTGGGCGCGGGCGCGCCGCAGGTGGATGCCTTCTTCTCCACCGACGCGACCATCACCGCGGCGGACCTCCTGGGCGGCGCGTTCCCGCCGGGGCCGTTCCTGGACGCCGGGGCGTGCGCGACGCTGATCGGGTTCTTCCCCGCGCCGCCGAGCGGGACGTACTTCGCGGGCGCCATCGCCGATCGCGGCGGGTCCATCGCGGAGCTGCTGGAGACCAACAACGCGGGGGCGGGGACGCGCTTCGTGGTCGGGTACGGGCCGGACCTCGTCGTCACCGCGCTGAGCGCGGGCGCGGCGGTGTCCCCGGGCAGCCAGATGATGGTGAGCGCCACCGTGTGCAACCAGGGCACGCAGGGGACCTACGGGCCACTGCAGATCTACTTCTCCACGGACACCTTCATCAGCATCAACGACCAGCTCGGCGGCAGCCTGTCGGCGCCGTGGCTGGACGCCGGGGCCTGCGCGGCGGTGACCGGGCCCATCTGGGCCCCCACCGCCGTGGGGACGTACTTCCTCGGGGCCTTCGCCGACGACGGGGACGGCATCGTCGAGCTGGCCGAGGACAACAACGCCTTCACCGGGCCGCGCGTCGGGGTGGGCAACGGGCCCGACTTCTACGTGAAGGCGGTGAGCGCGCCGCCCAGCGTGACGCCGGGCTCACAGGTGACGGTGACCACCACCGTCTGCAACCAGGGCACGCAGCCGGCGAGCGTCCCGGTGGGCGTGTACTTCTCCTCGGACGCCACCATCACCACCTCCGACCTCTTCGCCGGGCTGCTGCCGCCGTTCAACTTCCTGCCGCCGGGTTCGTGCGAGGTGCTGACCGGGACCTTCCCTGCCCCGCCGCAGGGGACGTACCGGGTGGGCGCCATCGCGGACGCGTTCAACTCCACGCCCGAGCTGTTCGAGGACAACAACTGGCTGGCGGGCAACGCGGTCGCCGTGGGCTTCGGGCCGGACTTCTACGTGAAGGCGGTGAGCACGGCGCCCAGCGCGCTGCCCGGCGCGCAGGTGACGCTGACCGCCACCTTGTGCAACCAGGGCACCCTCCCCGGCAGCTCGGAGCTGGACTTCTTCTTCTCCTCGGACGCCACCATCACCACGTCTGACCAGATGGTCTGGGGTTTCCCGCCGATGACGATGCTGGACCCGGGCGCCTGCACCACGCTCTCGGGGAACGTCAGCGCGCCGCCGTTCGGGACGTACTTCGTGGGCGCCATCGCGGACCCGTTCAACTCGATGCCGGAGCTGATCGAGAGCAACAACTCGAAGGCGGGCAACCAGCTGGTGGTGGGGAGCGGGCCGGACTTCGTCGTCACCTCCGTGGTTTCCGCCCCAAGCGCCACGCCGGGGAGCTCCGCGCAGGTGACCGCGACGCTCTGCAACCTGGGCACCCAGGGCGCGTGGCCGCCGATCGTCGAGGCCTTCTTCTCGAGCGACACCACCATCACGAGCGCGGACTTCTTCGGCGGCCCGATGTACCCACCGCCGCCGTACCTGAACCCCGGCGAGTGCGCGACGCTGACCTCCACCGAGACGGTGCCGCCGCAGCCCGGCACCTACTACGCCGGCGCCATCGTCGACCGCTTCGGGGGCGTGGCCGAGCTGCGCGAGGACAACAACGCCACCGCGGGCAACCAGATCGGCGTCGATTACGCGCCCGACTTCTACGTGGCCTCGGTGAGCACCGCGGTGACGGCGTCCCCCGGCGGGATGCTGGAGGTGGCGGTCAAGGTCTGCAACCAGGGGACGCAGTCCGCGAGCGCCCCGCTGGAGGTCTACTTCTCCACCGACGACTTCATCAGCATCAACGACACCTACTCGACCTCACTGCCGATGCCGTACCTGGATCCGGGCGCGTGCTCGACCGTGATCGGGAACGCGTGGGCGCCCGGCTCACCCGGCATCTATTACGTGGGCGCCATCGTCAACGCCTTCGGCCCCAACGAGCTGTTCAAGGACAACAACGCCCTCGCCGGGAACCGGGTGGGCGTCGGCAACGCGCCCGACTTCTACCTGCAGTCGGTGAGCACGGCGCCCAGCGCGACGCCGGGCTCGCAGCTGACGGTGACCACCAAGGTCTGCAACCAGGGGACGCAGCCCGCGGGTGCGCCGGTCGCCGTCTACTTCTCCACCGACGCCACCATCACCAACACCGACTTCTTCGCCGGGTTGCTCCCGCCGTTCTCGTTCATCCTCCCGGGCGGGTGCGAAGTCCTGACCGGGACCTTCCCCGCGCCGCCGCAGGGCTCGTACTGGGTGGGAGCGATCGTAGACGACGGCAACTCCACGCCCGAGCTGTTCGAGGACAACAACTGGCTGGCGGGCAACCGGGTGGGCGTCGGTTACGCACCCGACTTCTACGTGAAGGCGGTGAGCACCTCCGCGAGCGCGCTGCCCGGCGCGCAGGTGACGCTGACCGCCACCTTGTGCAACCAGGGCACGGCGCCTGGAAGCTCGGAGCTGGACTTCTTCTTCTCCTCGGACGCCACCATCACCACC
>Ga0068860_100004604_pt1 | contig 14084 bp, 10 predicted proteins | sample KBSSwiS32_FD_66597 | JGI IMG/M metagenome (GOLD analysis project Ga0068860, IMG submission 66597) | Switchgrass rhizosphere microbial communities from Kellogg Biological Station, Michigan, USA - KBS Switchgrass S3-2 | ecosystem: Host-associated > Plants > Roots > Rhizosphere > Soil ... | reverse complement strand
CATCGATGATGTCAACGACCGCACTTTTATTGGAGACCCCACACCAAAATTCACCGGCGGTGTGGTCAACCGGCTGTCCTATGGGAACTTTGATCTGAACATCGATATGACCTATTCGGTGGGAGGCAAAATATTGAATGCCGCCAAATGGGCCTATCAAACCAATATGGATGGCAGCCGTGTGCCGCTGGCCGCGGCGCTGGATCACTGGCGATCGATAGACAACCCTGGCTCCGGCATCTATCCCCGTACAGAGACCAATACGACTGCCATGGGGAGACAGGTAAATTCCCAATGGATCGAGAGCGGTTCCTTCCTGGCCGTGAAGAATATATCGCTTGGCTACACCCTCCCGTTGAGGAGTGTCACCTGGCTTAATACCTGCAGGGTATATGCCTCCGTACAGCAAGCCTATGTCTTCACAAAATATACGGGGATGAATCCCGAAGTGAATGTAGGGGGTATCGACCAGACTTCCGGTGTGGGCATCGACGAAAATGCCTATCCCATTCCCAGAACTTTTTCCCTGGGGTTAAACGTAGCTTTCAAATAATCTTTCAATCCTGGTATAATGAAAAGAATTAAGCTTATTGTCACCGGCTTTTTACTGATGAGCGTGGCTGCCTGTAAAAAGGATTTTATACAGCTGACGCCGGTGGATTCCTATACGGTGAACAACTTCTATAAAACGGAAGCCCAGTTCCAGTCGGCCATTGTGGCCGCGTATGCCCCACTGCGGGATGTGCTGGTGAACGATTACTTTACTTCGGAGATGCATTCCGACAATACGATCTATCAGCCCTATGCGGATCAGGGAACGGCTTATGGACAGCGGAGGAATATATCGGACTTTACCAATACTTCCACCAATGCTTATGCGAATGCCACCTGGCAGCATAGCTATACGGGTATCAGCCGCTGCAATATCATCATCGAAAGTCTAAAGACCGCGGATATCTCCGACAGCGTGCGGAAGAGCATCGATGGGCAGGCGAAATTCCTGCGTGCGCTGAATTATTTCAAGCTGGTGAGACTTTATGGCGGTCTGCCGTTGTTCCTGAAAGTGGTCACTACGGCAGATGACGCTTTTATACCCAGGACGGGTGTCGACACCATCTATCAACAGATCATTGCCGATGCACAGGATGCCATAAATGAGCTGGCGCCACCGGCGGGATTTCCCCAAACAGGTATTGCCACCAAAGGTGCGGCTACTATGCTGCTGGCGGATGTGTATGCGGTACAAAAGAAATGGAGTGATGTCGAGACCTTATTGAATACACTGCCCGCTATGGGTTATGGTCTGTGGCCGAACTATGGTGACGCCTTTCTGCCTGTCAATAAGAATGGGTATGAATCTCTTTTCGAGATCCAGTTCCTGGGCGGTACCGGCACGGGCACCACGCCAAACCCGACAGCGTTACATTTTATTCCCCGCAGTAAGAACACAAAGCTCCTGACAGGGATCGACAAGCTCGACAATACCGGTTCCGGTGGATGGAATACTCCTTCCAGCGACGTTATCGCGGACTATGAAGCGGGTGACCTGCGCCTGGACGCCTCCATCGGCATCATCGAGGGCACTTATGACGGAAGCTATTATTTCACATATTCCGCTGCAAAGAGTGTTGTCGGCTATATGCCTGCCTCCGGTAAAATTGGCATTCCCTATATAAAGAAATACCTGCATTCACCACTGCCGGCGGCTACGGGCTCCAGCGATGATTTTCCCATATATCGCTATTCAGAAGCCCTGCTATTGCTGGCCGAGGCGCTGAATGAAGAGGGAAAGTCCTCCGATGCGCTTGTGCCCCTGAACAGAGTGAGAGCCAGGGCCGGTCTCAATCCTTACATTACTACGGATCAGGCGCAGCTACGGGATAGCATATTTCATGAGCGCAGGATAGAGCTGGCATTCGAGGACCACCGTTGGCCCGACCTGCTGCGATCGGGTAAAGCCCTGGATGTGATCAATGCTTTTGGTGTGAAGATCCGGCAGGAATTGACCTATCTCCCTTCAGACTCCCATGTGGTGACTGACCATAACCTCTTATTCCCCATACCCCAGGACAACATCGACCTGAACCCTAAACTGACCCAGAACCCATGACCAAACGCTTGTTTACTCTGCTGCTGACACTTTTACCCACGCTGCTACGGGCGCAGCCCGCAAAGTACATCGTACTTATCACCATCGATGGGTTAAGGCCTGAATTTTATCTCGACAGCTCGTGGGGAATGGTAAATCTGCGCCATCTTATGACGAGTGGTGTGGCGGCGAAAGGAGTGAATCCCGTCTTCCCTAGCGTCACTTATCCCGACCACACCACTATTATCACGGGAGTCGCGCCTGCCAAACATGGCATTTACTTCAATGCACCCTTCCGTCCACATGGGGAAGGCGGGCAGTCCTATGTGTATTATGATTCCATCCGGACAGGAACTTTGTTCGACGCCATGCGTCAGGCCGGTCGTACGACAGCGGATATCATCTGGCCGGTGACCGTTCATGCTCCCATCGACTACAACGTACCTGATATTGCCCAGCCAGGCTCAAAGGACAGGCGTGGCATTACTGCCGGAAATGTATATCCGCCCGAGCTATGGAAAACTCTCCAGGATAGTGCGGTGGGGGAGTTGGAGGTCGCGGACTGGAATATGCTGGATGATGAGCTTGTCATGGATGAGAATATCGGCAGGATGGGCGCTTATCTTATCAAAAAGCACAAGCCCGGGCTCACCGCTGTCCATTTTGCGGCGGCGGATCATTACCAGCATGAATATGGACGTGATGGGGCCGTGGTAAGGGCCGCCGTGGCGGGCATCGACAGGGGAATAAGATCCATACTGGAAGCCGTTCGCAGGGCCGGTATCAGCGACAGTACTGCTATTATCGTCACCGGCGACCATGGGTTTGAAGATATTTATCGTGTCTTCCAGCCGAATGTGCTGCTAAAGCGTGCTGGCCTTCTTATTGATCTGCGTCGCGATCAATGGCGCGCACAGTTTTACCAGCAGGGTGGATCGGCTTTTTTGGCGTTGCATGATGCAGGGGACCGGGAGACGGTGGAGAAGGTCCGGGAGCTGCTGCGGGCATTACCTGACTCCGTAAAGCAATACTTTGCCGTCATCGATAAGCAGCAGCTGGAGGATATTGGCGCCTGGCCGGGTGCCGTGCTTGCTATCACGGGACTCAAAGGGACGGCTTTTGGCAGCAGGCAAAATGGCGAGCTGATCGATGTGTTGCCCGGCGTAAAAGGCAATCATGGTTTCTATCCCGACCATGCCGCGATCCGGACCGGCTTGGTAGCCTGTGGCCCTGGTCTTCGAAAGGGTGTACTTGTGCCGGAGATGAATGTCGTGGACGTATGTCCGTTGATCGTCCGTCTGGCAGGTATCCCGTTCCATGCGATGGATGGGAGGTTGTATCCCGAGATGTTTAATAATCGATAGGCCCTTTTGGCATCGAACATGCGTAGTCGATATAAATAGGGTTGGATTGCATTGCATCGAAAGGAATGCCGTTGAATTCAGACAACGATGCCACGGGTAGTGTCGTTGGCAGGCCATACTGGTTATACACGGGGACCTGCCCCTGGACGGTGCCTGGGTCGACGGCGATGAGATTGTTAAGACTATAATCTCCGTAAGTGAACTGAAAGACAGGGTTGGTGCGGTAGGGATTTATCATATGGTCATAGGTAACGGTCGCATTAGCAAAAACAAGATTGCCATTGGCGTCGTATGTATTTTCCGATATGAGCTGTGGCGGCAGGTTCGGATCATCGAGACTATAAGTTTTTACGATCCTGCCTCTGCTGTCCAGTAAATGAGCATGGATATATGCTTCACCTATGTTGTTCTTATAAATGGGTGGCCAGTCGGCGGTGCCATAGTTTATGATCGTATCCGTCACCCAGTTTGTTCTGGGGTAGGCATATTTATGATAGGTGAGCGATCCCGTGGGCGTACCTATTGGCGGGGGCAGGGTGATATAATAAGCGATGAGCCGGCCGTGGTTGTCATATCGCCAATGCTGGTCCTGGCTGTGGGGAAAAGCGCTCCTATCGAGCATGTCGATGGGATCACCTTTGGCATTGTAAAAAAAAGTCAGCGTATCCTGGGAATCGAGAACGGGAAAAAATCCCACGCCTCTTATATGCGTGATATGACAGAAAGAGACACGATCATCCGGATGATCGCGAATGTAGTCATACGCCTTTTTGCAGGAGCTTCCTGCTAAAAGCATGATACAGGCGCCGATGGCGCATACATATATCCTTCTCATAGTAAATAATTTACATAGTTGGGGCGGAAAGTAAACAGGAGTGTTTCAGGTGGAAGGCAGGTAGATATTCAAGTGAATGATACGTTAAAGGTACAGTGGGAACCGGCATTTCCAATAGTCGTTAACCAAATACCGTGATTTCACGGTGTCCGCTTTGTCCATGCCGTGAAACTTTCCTATATTCATCGGTACAATAACGACTGAAAATGAGAAAACAACTGCTCTTATGGCTGCTGGCTGCATTGTGCATGCCGGCTGCTCTTCTCGCTCAAAAGACCATTATCTACTGTGGCAAGCTCATCGACCCGGCCTCGTTGCAGGTGCGGACGGAAGTGTCCGTTATCATCACGGGCAATACGATCTCCGATGTTCAAAAAGGATATATCTCCGCAGCTGCCGGCGACAAGGTCATTGACCTGAAAAATCGTACCGTGATGCCGGGACTGATCGACGCCCATGTGCATCTGGAAAATGAGACGAGTCCCAATGCCCAGCTCAAAAGATTTACGCAGGACGAGGCAGATGTTGCTTTCCAATCCACCGTATACGCGAAGACCACTTTGATGGCGGGTTTTACGACCGTAAGAGATGTGGGAGGCTCCGGCGTCAATATCTCCCTGCGCAATGCCATTCGTCAGGGTATAGTGGTTGGGCCGCGCATGTATACTGCCGGTAAGATACTTTCTTCCACCGGCGGACATGGCGATCCGACCCATGGATGGCGCAAGGGATTGGAGGCTACTGACGAGACAGCCATTACGGTAGTAGATGGGAAGGATGCCTGTATAAAGGCCGTGAGACAGATGTATAAGGAAGGTGCCGACCTGATAAAGATCACTGCCAGCGGCGGTGTGTTGAGTCTGGAGAAGGATGGCACCGGTCCGCAATTTTCCGAAGACGAGATCCGCGCCATTGTGGAGACGGCAAAGGATTATGGGATGCGGGTAGCTGCCCATGCGCATGGGGCAGAGGCGATGAAGCGGGCCATCCGGGCGGGGGTGACATCCATCGAACATGGTACGATCATGGATGATGAGGCCATCAGCCTGTTCAAACAGCATGGTGTATGGTATGTGCCGACCATAATTGCCGGCAAGTCCGTGTCCGACTCCGCCACGCTGCATCCTACTTATTTCCCGGCCGTCATTGCGGGCAAGGCGAAGGCCATTGGACCCATGATACAAAATACGTTTGCCAAGGCCTACAAGGCGGGTGTAAAGATCGCCTTTGGCACCGATGCGGGCGTATATGCGCATGGTAAGAACTGGATCGAGTTTGTTTATATGACGGAGGCGGGCATGCCGGCATTGGAAGCCATCAAATGCGCCACCCTGAATGCGGCGGAGCTCATCGGGGTGAGTGATAAGGTCGGCAGCATCGAGAAGGGTAAGTTGGCGGATATTGTGGCCGTGGATGGCGATCCTACTCAGGACATCCATGTCATGGGGAATGTGAAGTTCGTCATGAAGGATGGGGTGGTGTATAAGAATGAGTAGTGCCTTTTCTCAACCAATGATACATCCAGACCGTGCTGGCAGAGCCGGTCCTGATAGGACCACCGCCTGGCATTTTGGGTTTTTGATGCGAGGAAATAGGGGTAGCGGTGATCTTTCTCTTCTCCGGTGAAGGAGTAGCTGACAAGGCAGCGCGTTTGTTTCCGCAGCATGACATATAAATTATTTTTTTGGTTATGGAACGTGACGGGTCGTCAACTTTTCCAGGAGACAGACCCCGCCGGAAAGGGACAGCCACAACAGGATGCCTTCTTTCCAATTATGGGCCAGGTATAGAGCAAAGGGTATCGTTATCCAAATGCTAAGACAGTAAGGACAGTCGAGCAGGCTTCCGAAGAAGCCTGCTCCTGCCATCTTACGCAACCTGAATACACTGTCGAAAGGTCCGTCTTCTTTCGAAAGGAGATGAGTGATCCTTCAGGCTGCCAATAACACAACAACGAACGAGAAGGGATCCATAGGTGCCGTCGGTAGCCATGGCTGCCACGGAAAGTGTCTCTGCAAAGGCGCCTTTACCCGTACCATTGGCATAACAGGATCCCAGTAACTGGGCTGGTGTAAAGGGTTTGTCATAGATGCCGCCGCCACCCAGTATATATCCATCCGCGCTATCGATGACCATTCCGCTGGCGCCCGCTCCGGTGACATAGCCGCAGGTGCCTCTTTCTACCAGGAATTCGAATACGGCGAAATTATTGGGTTGTGAGGCCTGGAAGGAGAGATCCAGGGTTGCTTCTGTACCGCCCGGCTTGTAAGAGACAAATCCGCAGCAGTCCGTAGAGGCCGGTGTGCCGTTGACCTTCACGGTGAAGATATCCGCAAAGCACGGTGAATTATCTATCCGCATGAGGATGTTGAAACCGCTGGTCACGGGAGAAGAAGGACTGGCAAGCTCCAGTAACGCATCCGGCGCGTTGACGCTGAATCCGGCATTGCTATAGTCGGGCACCTTGAAAGTGGCCTTCGGAATATTTGTGAGGAGGGCTCCCGTCTGATCGAACAGCTCCAGCTTGAATTCATACAATCCATCTCCGGGATTGAGGCCCGCATCCACCAGGGCGGCGGAGTCGAAGCTGATGCTGTAATTACAATAGCTTGGTTCCGTCCATTGAGGGTTTGATTCCGGTACGCTAAAAGGCGCCATATTTGGGCTTTCGGGGGGAATGATGTACAGATTGTCGTTCGATCCTACGGTGAAGGGGCCCAGTTTTACAGAGTTGGACCCAAACTGTGTATCGCCATGCGAGTCGATGTAGGTGAATTCATATCCTTTCGACGTGACGCCGGAAAGAGGAGGAAGGGCTTTGTAAGCGTCGGCAACAGATACGAGGTCCTATCTCGGATGTCAATACTACTTTATGGTAAAATAAAGGTCGCGATCAATGCGATGGAAGATCACCCCTTCCACTTCCTCAACTGCTGCAACAGCGCCCGCATGTCTTTGGGCAGCGGGGCTTCGAAGAAGTGTTCTGTTCCTTCGGCGTCCTTGAATCTCAGGGACTGGGAATGCAGAGCCAGCCGGTGAAGGATGGGATGTTCTTCGAGCTCGTTCTTGCTGAGCTTGTAGTTGCGTTTGAAGGAGGAAATAAAAATGGGACGACCGTCCCCATACGTATCGTCACAGACGATGGGATGACCCAGGGCTTGCATGTGGACGCGGATCTGGTGGGTGCGGCCGGTGTGGATGCGGAATTGCACCAGGGAATAAAGCCCCAGTTCCTCCAATACTTCGTAGTCGGTGAGAGATGCCCGTCCGCGCTTGTTGATGACCATCACCGCGGGTTTTGTGGGGTGCTCCATGATAGGCTGATCCACGCTGCCTTTGGGTTGGGCCAGGGCGCCTTGTACGATGCCGGCGTATATTTTTTCGACGGCCCGCTCTTCGAATATTTTCGACAGGTACTGATGGGTGGCTTCGTCCTTTGCAAAGACGATGACCCCGCTGGTGTCACGGTCCAGGCGATGGACGGTGAAGATGTTGCCGTATTTTTCTCTTAGCCAGCTTTTGAGGGATGGGTCTTTGCCTTCTCTGTCGGGGATGCTGAGCAGTCCGGCGGGTTTGTTGAGGACAATAAAATGATCGTTCTCGAATATGATCTCGGGCTTGTTGTGCATGGGATGACGGGATTAATGAGGGCGACGGCCGGAAGGTTTAGAGGGCCTGGACGAACGAGGGGCCGTGGACCTGGCGGACGCCTGTTGTGATTTGGCTTTTGATTTTATATACGATCCGCCGGACTTGCGACCACGGAGACCGCCATTGGCTACGGGGGGCTTTTTGGAGTCTGGGGCGGACTTTGCGGCGCCCCTGGCTGATCCTGTTGCGGCCGGAGCTGGTTTTTCGGGCCGCCCTGCCGGGCGGGCTTTCTTCGGGCCAGCTGGCGTGTTGGGGCCTGTACGCTTGAATTTTTTGTGGCCAGGACCTTTCGGGGCGGACGAACCTTTGACTGCCGGTGCTTTGGCGACCTGCCGGTCCGGTGCCTGAGCTGGTGTTTCGATGTCTTCTCCTTCATCCTCCTTATGTGCCTTTGGCGCAGCGAGCGACCCTCTGAAAGATGAGTTCAGATATTTTAAGATGCGGATCTCTTTTTCCGTGAGGAGCCGCCAATGTCCACGTTGTACATTCTTCTTGGTCAGTCCAGCATACATCACCCTATCCAGTCCTCTTACATCATAGCCAAGATGTTCGAAGATGCGACGGACGATACGATTGCGTCCGCTGTGTATCTCCAGTCCTATCTGTGTTTTATCCTTCGAGTCTGCATAGGCCAGCACGTCCACATAGGCTATCCCATCCTCGAGTGTGATGCCGCTGGCAATTTTATCAAAGTCCGCCTTGGTCAGCGGCTTGTCCAGCGAGACATGATATATCTTTTTTATTTCGTGCTTTGGATGGGCCAGCTTTTGGGCCAGATCGCCATCGTTGGTCAGCAGCAGCACGCCGGAGGTATTGCGGTCCAGGCGTCCTACCGGGAAGACCCTTTCGGGTGTTGCCTGACGGATAAGGTCGAGGACGGTCTTACGCCCTTGCGGATCGTCGGTGGTGGTGATATAGTCCTTTGGCTTGTTCAGAAGTATATAGACAAAGTTGCGGGATATGGTAACCTTTTTGCCATTGACCTTCACGATGTCGTTGGGGGAGACCTTGGTGCCGGGCTCGGTGATGAGCTGACCGTTGACCTGTACTTTTCCCTGGCGAATGAGTTCGGCAGCATCGCGACGGGAACAGATGCCACCGTGGGCAATGTATTTGTTCAGGGGCAGCGCGTTGGGGTCGGAGGACGAGACGGGAGCTTTTGATGTTGGCGCACCGGCGGGAACTTTTGATCCCGGGGCTCCGGCTGGCAGAATGGGATCTTTTACCGGACCGGCAGGCCGGAATGTCTTTGCTGGCTTGCCGGCTGCGAACTGCTGTTCACGGGCCTTTCTTTTCTCTTCGAAATGACGCTCTATGGCTTCTTTTCTCTCTTTCTTAGCGGCCTTCTTTTCCTGGCGAAAGCCTTCTTTGATGGCAGCATTGTTCTTTTTGTTATAGAACTTGCTGAAGTTATCCGTTTTTCGCTTCATGCGTTGGGGGATTTGCTGTTTTACAACAGTAATTATAAATAAACGGCAAAGATACGAATAATAAAATAAATGGGTTTCCGGGTAAATATTACCACACTAAATGCGATATACACCATAAAAATATTAGTCTACTAATCGAGTAGGGTATATATTTGCATCTGGAAAACACTATTGAGTCACTAAAAGCACTGTTATGAAGAAGCTGCTAACCGGATGCATACCGGCAAGGCATGGATATTTATTCGCCGGATTAATGCTCGTCTTATTTTCTCTCTCCTCTCAAGCACAAACATTCAAAGCCACAGGTGTAGTTACAGGAAAGCCAGACAGCCTGCCCTTGCAGGGTGTCACCGTAGCCGTAAAAGGCGGGCATAAGGCCACGCAAACGGATGCCTCGGGCAAATTCGAGATAACTGTTTCACCGGGAGACATACTACTGATCAGCTTCATCGGCTATCAGCCTTTGGAGATACCCGCCAATGCAACGACTCCCTTTTCTATAACACTCGAGCAGGCCAAGGGTGCATTGAATGAAGTGGTGGTGACGGCGCTGGGTATCACGCGTCAGAAAAAAGCCCTGGGCTATTCTGTGCAGGAGCTGAAGTCAAAAGATATCTCCGAGACGTCGGCACCCAATCTTGTCAATGCGCTGGAAGGCAAGGTGGCCGGTGTCCGTGTGACGAACAGCCAGGGTGATATGGGCTCTTCCCGCATCGTCATAAGAGGGGAGACCTCCATTTCAGGGAACAACCAGCCGTTGTTCGTCGTCAACGGTTTCCCGGTGGACAATTCGCAGCTGGGCGCCAGCGTAGGCTCAGGCGGTTCGCGCGATTTTGCCAACGCCATTTCGGATATCAATCCGAATGATATAGAGTCCATCAGCTTTTTAAAGGGACCCAATGCGGCGGCTTTGTACGGTTCCCGCGCGGCACAAGGTGTTGTGCTGATCAAGACAAAGAGCGCCAGAAAGAAACAGGGCATCGGCGTCACCGTAAACTCCAATACGAGCTGGTCAAATCTGCTGACCCTACCTAAATATCAGAACGTCTTTGGCCAAGGCTCCAATGGCCAATTCAGCTACGTGAACGGCGCTGGCGGTGGTGTGAACGATGCCGTGGATGAAAGCTGGGGCCCTAAGATGAACGGTCAGCTGATCCCACAATTCTTCGATGGAACGCCCCAGCCTTTCGTACCCCACCCCGACAACGTAAAAAGCTTTTTCAAGACGGGTGTCAGCTATAACAACGGCGTTTCATTCGGGGATGCCGGTGAGAAATATGATTATCGATTTGGCGTCAATACACAGAAAATGTTCGGCGTGATCCCCAACAGCGATCTGGGACGGAATACCTTCTCCCTCAACACCACGTTGAAGCTGGATCCCAAGCTGACCCTGACGGTCAATGGCAACTATGTACAGACCAGTTCCGGCAATCTGCCCGGCGCGGGTGGTAAAAGATCCACGAGCACCATGCTGCAATTTATCTGGATGGGAAGACAGGTGGATATGAACAAGCTGCGGCATCATTATGACAGCACCGGCAGCCCGCTGAACTGGAACAACGCCTACTACAGCAACCCCTTCTTTGTAGCCAATCAAAACACGGTGGGTCAGCGGCGCGACAGGCTAATCGGGAATGTCGGATTGAGCTATAAGATCACACCGGAGCTGACAGCCAGTCTAAAGTCAGGCACCGACTATTACACGGACAGACGCAAGCTGAAGATAGCCTATGGCACCAGCGGAACGCCGTATGGCAGCTATGAAGAGGACGCCTTTACGGTGAATGAGAACAATACAGAGTTCACCCTCAATTATAATAAGAAGCTCAACAGCGACTTTAGCCTGGAAGTATTGGGCGGGACCAATATACGCACCAAATCCTATGAAGAGAACGATCAAAAGGCGCCCAAACTGGCGGTGGCCGGGATATATACCCTGACCAATTCCAGAGACCCGCTGGTATCGTCCAATGTTTTTTACAAGCTGAAGACGTATAGTGTATTCGGATCAGCCCAAATAGGGTTTCGCAACTATGCATTCGTGAATTTTACGGCGCGTAACGACTGGTCATCCACCCTGCCACAAGAAAATCTTTCTTATTTCTATCCCTCTGTCAACGGTACGCTGGTGCTCTCCGACGCCTTTGATATACGCAGCGATGTGCTGAGCTATGCCAAGATACGCGGAGGATGGTCGAAAGTGGGGAGCGATGCGACGCCCTATCAATTGATCAATACCTATCCCTTTATCACACCTGCCTTTGGGTCGAATCCCGAGCTGACGGCGGCTACCCTGGCGTTGAATGCCAACTTAAAACCCGAGACGACCACTTCCACAGAGGTGGGCCTGGAGGCAGGGTTCTTCAGGAACAGGGTTCGCCTGGACCTCAGCTTCTACCGCAGCAGCAGCTACAACCAGATATTGAATGTGGATATAAGCTCCACCACGGGTTATTCACAAAAGCTGATCAATGCAGGCCGGCTGAATAATAAAGGGCTGGAGGCACAGCTGGGACTCACGGTGTTGAAGACGACCCATTTTACCTGGGACATCAATGCCAATTACGCCCTCAATCGCAGTAAGCTTATCTCACTCGACAACGAGGGGCTGTTGAAGAACTATGTATTGGGCAGCGATGGCAGTATACAAACCATTGCTACAGTGGGTAAGGCGTATGGCAGTCTCTTCGGTACCGCCTACTTGCGGAACAACCAGGGGCAGATCATCGTCAATGATGACGGGTCGCCTGCTACGAACCCAACCAATAAGATACTGGGGAAATATACGCCCGACTGGCTGGGTGGCGTCACCAATACTTTCACGTATGACCATTTCACCCTTAGCTTCCTCATCGACGGCAGCTTTGGCGGGTCACAGTATTCTTCCACCAATGCGACGGGTGTATACACCGGGGTTCTCGCGTCTACATTACCCGGGAGGGATGGGGCACACGGAGGATTGTCTTATTATTATCCGGGGAATGATAAAGGGCAGGCGCCTGTCCAGGGAACTGCAGGCCCTTCCGGCGAGACGGTGTATGATGATGGAGTCGTCTTTAAAGGTGTAACCCAGGACGGCAAGCCAAATAAGTCTATCCTGCCTGCACAGCAATATTACAAAGCGCTAAACAACTTTGACGAGGCGTGGGTATACAGCTCTTCCTTTATCAAACTGCGGGAATTGAAGATCGGGTATGAGCTGCCGGCCGTATGGCTGCACCGGATAGGACTGGTGGGCGCGAATGTCTCTCTGGTAGGTCGCAATCTTTGGATCATCCATAAGAATGTACCCAATGTGGATCCTGAGACAGCCTTTAACACGGGCAATGGACAGGGTTTGGAAGACCTGAGCCTGCCCGGAACGCGGAGCTATGGCATCAATGTGAACTTTAAATTTTAAGAAGATGAAGACGAAATACGCATATATCTTTTTGTTATCAACATTATCATTCGGCGCCCTGTCCTGCAAGAAGGAGCTGGCAAGCATTAATAAGAATCCCAATGCGGTGGAGAACCCTCAACCCGACTATTTATTGACGGCCGCTATTAAAATAACGGCAGACAACTATTGGGGCGTGGATAATAATATGAACTCGACACTGCTGTTCATCCAGCATTGGGCAAAGATCCAATACACGGACCCTGATCGTTATATCTTTAGTAACAGCAGCTTTGTCACGTTGTGGAATACATTGTACGGACAGAGCATTACGGACCTCAATAAGATCATCTCCATCGGAGATCAGCAACAGGATCCCAACTATAAAGGTGTGGCGCTGGTGCTGCGGTCCTGGGTATTCCAGCTGCTGACGGATGCATACGGTGACATCCCTTATAGCCAGGCCGGGAAGATCGACAGCTTCCTCACGCCTAAGTATGATACACAGGAAGATGTATACAAGGGATTGCTGACTGATCTGAAGACGGCGCAGGATGCGCTGGACCCTACGGGTTCTGCTATACAGGGAGATATCATTTATGGAGGAAAGATCGCCCGCTGGAAGAAGTTTGCCAATTCGCTGCGGTTGCGGATCGCGCTACGCATTGCGGACCGCGACCCTGATCTTAGCAAGGCTACCTTGCAAGCCATTCAGACAGAGGGTGGGGCCTATATTTCGGACAACTCAGAGATCGCGGAGCTGATCTACCAGGATTCGCCGAACCAGAATCCTATCAGCAATATCTTCGATACACGGGATGACTATCGTATCAGCAAGAGCGTCACAGACAAGCTCGCGAGCCTGAATGATCCCCGTCTGCCCATTTATTCGGATGTGACGGCCGATGCCCCTCATGGATATGTAGGGATACCCAATGGGCTCACTGTGGGAGATGCCAGCAACCTGGGCTTTAGCAAGACGTCCAAACCCGGCACTTATTTCCGTGCGCCGCATGCACCGGCTGTTATCATAAGCTACTCGGAAGTACTGTTCGACCAGGCGGAGGCTGTGGCCCGCGGATTTATTACGGGCGATGCTAATGACCTGTATACCCGTGCGATACTGGCCAGCCTGGCGCAGTATGGGATCACGGATGCGACGGTGACGGGGAATTATCTTTCGCAGGCTGCTGTGCAGTATGATGCGGCACAATACAGGAAGTCCATCGGCGAGCAGAAGTGGATTGCGCTCTTCGGACAGGGACAAGAGGCTTTTGCGGAATGGAGGAGACTGGACTACCCGCAGCTGTCGCCCGCGGTGGCCGGTGTGCTG
>Ga0068860_100004603_pt1 | contig 14089 bp, 9 predicted proteins | sample KBSSwiS32_FD_66597 | JGI IMG/M metagenome (GOLD analysis project Ga0068860, IMG submission 66597) | Switchgrass rhizosphere microbial communities from Kellogg Biological Station, Michigan, USA - KBS Switchgrass S3-2 | ecosystem: Host-associated > Plants > Roots > Rhizosphere > Soil ... | reverse complement strand
GACCCTCATGATCCATCGCATCGTCCAAATCGCCTTGCGGCAGCGCTTCATGGTGCTGGTGCTCGTAGTGTTGCTCATCGTCGCCGGCGCCTACTCCTTCCAGCGCATGCCCGTCGACGCCTATCCCGACCTCTCTCCGCCCCGCGTCGAACTCATCACCCAGTGGCCCGGCCACGCCGCCGAAGAAGTCGAGCGCCTCACCACTCTCCCCCTGGAACTAGCCATGAACGGAACGCCCAATCTGCAAGTCATGCGCTCCATCTCGCTCTATGGCCTCTCCGACGTTATCCTGACTTTCGACGAAGGCACCGACGGCTACTTCGCCCGCCAACTAGCCTTCGAACGCCTCCCAGACGCCACACTCCCCATGGGAGTCACGCCCAGCATGGCCCCGTTCTTCAGCCCCAGCGGTCTTGTTTACCGCTACGTCCTAGAAAGTCCCGACCGCACCCCGCAAGAACTAAAAACCTTCGAAGACTGGATCGTCGAACGCGCCTACCGCGCCGTCCCCGGCGTAGCCGACGATTCCGGCTTCGGCGGCACGACGATGCAGTATCAAGTGCTGCTCGACCCCGCCCGCCTCTACAATTTCCACATCCCCGTTGCGCAAGTAGTCACCGCGCTAGGCGCGAATAATTCCAACAGCGGCGGCGGCTTCTACTCCGTAGGGCAACAGTTCAACTACGTTCGCGGACTAGGCCTTCTGCGCAACACCGAAGACATCGGCGAAGTCGTAGTGGGCAATGCCAACGGCGCCCCCGTCCGCATCAAGGACATCGGCCACGTAGAAATCGGCCATGCCCCGCGCCTGGGAATCTTCGGATTCGAAAAGAACGATGACGCCGTAGAAGGCGTGATCCTCATGCGCCGCGGCGAGCAAACCCAGACCGTGCTGCAAGGCGTGCAGAAGAAGACCCAGGAACTGAACCAGTCCGTCCTCCCGCCCGACGTAAAAGTTCGCCCCTATTACGACCGCAGCGACCTGGTACGCGTCACCACCGACACGGTCGAAGCCAATCTCCTGCGCGGAATGCTGTTGGTGCTAGTCGTGCTGATCTTCTTCCTGGGTAGCGTCCGCGCCGCGCTGATCACAGCGCTCACAGTTCCTCTCGCGTTACTCTTCGCCTTCGTTTTCCTCCACGCCCGTGGCGACGCCGCCAATCTCCTCTCGATCGGAGCCATCGATTTCGGCATCATCATCGATGGCACCATCGTCATGGTGGAAAACATCCACCGTGAACTCGGCGCCCGCTACGGTCAGCCCTTCGACCTCCGCGAAGTCCTGCTAGCCGCCACTCGCGACGTCGACCGTCCCATCTTCTACTCGGTGGCCGTAATCATCGCCGGCTACCTGCCCATCTACGCCCTAACCGGCCCCGCCGGCAAACTCTTCCGCCCCATGGCCAATACCATGGCCTTCGCCCTGATCGGCGCGCTCATTCTCACGCTGACCCTGGTCCCAGTCCTAGCCGCCACCGTCTTAAAAAACATCAAAGACAAGCGCAACCCCGTGTTTGAGTGGACTCGCAAAGTATACGGAAAGCAGCTAACGTTTTGCCTCCGCCACCCGATCCTCACCCTCGGCACAGCCACCCTAATCTTCGCCGCGTCTCTACTCCTGATCCCGCAAATCGGCGTCGAATTCCTGCCCCACCTCGACGAAGGCGCGCTGTGGGTCCGCGCCACCATGCCCTACACGATTTCCTTCGAGGAAGCCGGCAAATTCGCCCCCAAAATCCGCGACATCCTGAAAGCCTACCCGCAAGTGACGCTAGTCGGATCAGAACTAGGACGCCCCGACGACGGCACCGACCCCACTGGCTTCTTCAACTGCGAATTCTACGTCGGACTCCGCCCCTATACCGACAAGACATGGCAGCAAAGTTCTATTCACACCAAAGCCGACCTCATCGAAGACGTCGAAAAGAAGCTAGCAACCTACCCCGGCGTGATCTTCAACTACACGCAGCCCGCCGAGGACGCCGTCGACGAAGCCCTTACCGGCCTCAAGAGCGCCCTAGCCGTCAAAATCTTCGGACCCGATCTAGACGTTCTAGAGAGCAAAGCCCTCGAGATCAAACGCGTGATGGGCGGCACGCCAGGCTTCGCCGAGCTAACAGTCGTGCGCGAACTAGGCCAGCCCAGCCTAACCATCAGCCCCGACCGCGCGAAGATCGCCCGCTACGGCATCAACGTCGACGACGTCGGCACCGTAGTCCAAGCCGCCATCGGAGGCCAGACCGCCACTCAAGTCATCCAAGGCGAAAAGCTCTTCGACCTGATCGTCCGTATGGAACCGCAATTCCGTTCGGGCGCCCGCGAAATCGGCAACTTGCTAGTCCCAGCCCCCGGAGGCCAACAGATCCCACTCTCCGAGCTAGCCACCATCAAAGAAGCCTCCGGCGCATCTTTCATCTATCGCGAAAACAACTCGCGCTACATCGGCATCCAATTCTCAGTCGTCGGCCGAGACTTGGAAGGCGTAATCAACGCCGGTCAAAACGCCGTCAAAAAGGCCGTCCACCTGCCCGAAGGCTATCATCTCGATTGGGGAGGCGAATACAGCGAACTAGTCGAAGCGAAGTCGCAGTTCATCATCATCGGACCCCTCGCGGCCCTGCTGATCTTCATGATCCTTTTCGCGCTCTACGGCAATCTAAAATTCCCCATCGCCATCGCCCTCGGCGTAGTTCTCTCCGGCCCAGTAGGCGCTCTAGTCGCCCTCAGACTCACCCACACCCCGTTCAGTGTGTCGAGCGTCTTAGGCCTGCTGGCGGTCCTCGGCGTCTCCGTTCAAACCGCGGTGATTCTAGTGAGCTACGTCAACAAGCTGCGCAACGAAGGCCTGAGCATTCACGACGCCACCGTGCAAGCGTCCCTTCTGCGACTGCGCCCCATCATGATGACCGCCCTGGTAGCGTGCCTCGGCCTGCTTCCCGCCGCTCTAGCGACGGGCGTAGGCAGCGACACCCAGAAGCCCTTCGCCATCGTAGTAGTAGCAGGGCTGATCTCGCGCCTGCTTCTCGGCTTCTTCGTCAATCCAGTTTTGTACGAGATAGTCGCGCGCGAAGGCGACATCCTTCAAGTGTGAGCTAAAGCTCCAGATTCCCGCGATACAACATGTCCCGCAGCGTGAACTTACACTTCACTTCTAGCGGCCCGACTTTGCTAACGAACGTGACCTGCTTGTCCTCCGGCATAATCGGCAGCACCCGCGAAAAATAGAACAATGTCCCCGCCGGCGATAACGGCGTCTTCGGTGCAATTTTCACGCGCTGCAGCTCCAGCGGATCGTCCCGACGCTCCAGCCGCGTGTTTTCCTTCAGATTGTCCATCTTCTGCTGACGCTCCGCCGGATCATCGTCGTCCGACGGCACGCCCACACCCGGAATGTCGCCAATCACCGCAAGGATGTAGTTTTCCTCGGCGTCTTTGTTTCGAGCCGCCTTCACTGCCTCCCGTACCGGCAGCGCCGACTCCCAGCGAACGATCGCCTTCCAAGCAGCCGCATATCCCGGCAGCGGCGCCGCGTTTCCAGAGGTCGTGGTTCTCCCACGCCGGCCCGCCCCGGCCGTCCGCGGCGCCGTCGACAAACCCTTATGAGCCGCGCTATCGAAGATCGAAGCGTCTTTAGCCCACGGCGACTTGTTCAGCATCTGCTGAATCTCGTCATCCGTCCAATCCGCCGCCTTTTTCTCGTTCCAGAAATCCTTGGTCCACGCCGACAGCACTGCGGCCCCGCCAAGTCCCAACCCCATCAAGACGGCGCTTCGCCTGGTCATCATTGCTTATTTCGACGCTGTTAGCGTTGCCAGGGTTACTCTCGGCGATACAATGGAAAATTGAATCTGCTTTTCATCCTCTTATTGCTAAGCATTACGGCGAGCGCGTCCCAGGACCTCCTCGACCATGCCAAAGAACTATACCAGCGCACCGATTACAAAGCCTCCTTGCAAGTGCTGGCCACCGATCCGGCCCCCAGCGCCGCCACGCACAGCTTAATCGGCAAGAACCACTTCATGCTAGGCGAATGGAAGCTAGCCACCGATTCCTTCGAGCAGGCCATGGCGCTAGCCCCCACCAACGCCGAATACGCGCTCTGGCTAGGCCGCACCTACGGCCGACGCGCCGAAACATCCAGTTGGATGACCGCCGGTTTCCACGCCGCCAAAACCCGTCAATATCTGGAAAAAGCCGTGGCCCTAAGCCCTCACTACAACGAAGCCCTCAACGATTTATTCGACTATTATCTGGAGGCTCCCGGCATCCTCGGCGGAGGCGTAGACAAAGCCGAAGCCATCGCCCAGCGCATCGCCGAGCGCAGCCCGGCCGAATACCACTTCGCCGAAGCCCAATTAGCCGAAAAAAGAAAAGATTACCCCGCCGCCGAACAGCACCTTCGCCAAGCCATGGAACTCGCCCCACGCGAAGTTGGCCGAGTCATTGATCTAGCAACTTACCTGGCCCGCCGCGGCCGCATGGAAGAAAGCGACGTGGTGTTCGCGCAAGCCGAAAAGCTCGCCCCCAACGACCCGCGCATCGACTTCGCGCATGCCCGAGTCGACGTCGAACACAAACGCAGTCTCGAGGAAGCGCGCCAGCTTCTAAAGAAATACCTGCAATCCAACATCACTCCTGACGACCCGCCCAAACAGTCGGCGGAAAAACTGCTCCAGCAGGCGAAAGGCTCGTGAGAACCTATTCGTTGTTGGCCGCCTTCGTAGTGCTGCGAGCCTTTGGAAATCTGGCGCTAGCCTTCGGCACCAAGCACTTTTCGGAAACCCTAGCCCTGAATCCACTCTCGTACCTACGCGCCATGCTAAGCCCATTCGTCGCCACCGGAGTAGCGATGCTTATTTTAGCGATGCTCCTCCGCATGGCCGTCTTAGGACTCGCCGACCTCAGCTTCGTCCTCCCGCTAACCGCCATCGGCTACGTATTCGCTGCCCTGCTAGGCCGCTTCATTCTGCACGAGCAAGTGTCCCCGCAGCGCTGGCTAGGCACCGCTCTCATCTTCATCGGAGTAGCGTTGGTCGGTTCCACTCCCCAAAACACGACGAAGGATCACTCGCAATGACGTGGCTCCTACTATCGATTGTGATAGCCGCCACCGTAGCCAGCGATCTCCTGCAGAGCTACGAAATGAAGCGAATCGGAGAAGCGAAAGTAAACCTGCTCAACACCAACATAATTTTGTCGATCGCCTGCCTGGCCATCTCCTTCTTCACCTTCATGGCATTAGTGCAAATCGCCCCACTAAGCTTCGCGGTACCCGCCTCAGCCGGCAGCTTCATTGTCGAAACGATCTTGGCGAAGCTGATCCTGAAAGAACGCATCGGCACCCGTAGAACCGCCGGCACATTGGTGGTTCTAGCCGGAATCATACTGCTGGCCCGTTAGCGAGTCGAAACCGGAACCAGTTGCCCGTCGCGGATGTAGTAATCAGCGCCGCGCCAGCGAATACTGTTCCGGGAAAAACTCACCAGCCAGATCACGCAAGCTACCGCATCCCACAGCGGAATCAACCAAAGGTTCTTCCAATAGCCCGCCTGCCGCAGCCCCCACCCCGCAATCAGCGCCGTCATCACGCTCCGCAAAACGGCGTAAGCACCCAGAAATCCCGCCGCAACCGCAGCCCTAGGATGCGAAGCCACCCCAGCCAGCACCCACGCCAACCCCCACGTGAAGATCAATCCGAAGTGCCCCCATGGCCGGAGATTCCGCATGACAACAATCCACCGCAGCCGCTTATACAGCAGCTCGCGAAACGATGCGTAATCCGCCACCGTCTCAATCGTGTAAGGCAGCAGCACAACCTCGTAACCCTGATCCGCAATCAACCGCCCCACCAGCAAATCATCTGCCGGACGGTTCTCAATCGCCGCATAACCCCCGAACCCCGCCAGCCGAGTGCGCGTAGTAGCGATCGTCGGACCCAAAGCAAACTTAATCCCATCCAACTGCCAAGCCACCAAAATCCCCGGATAAAAATCCGACATCATCCCGATGTTCTGCAGCCGGTCTGTAAACTTTGTCTCCTCCGTAGGAACATAAAAACAAGTAACCGCCCCCACGCCTGGACGGCTCAGCGGAGCAGTTACCTGCCGCAAATAATCCGGCCGCACCCGCACGTCGCTATCGCTGATCACCACCACTTCGTGCCGCGCCTCGCTGACCATGCGCTCCAGCTTGGCAACTTTGTCATTGGTGGCGATGCGGCCCGAGCCGTACAATACCCGAATCTCCCGCTCCGGAAAATCGCGCCGCAGTTTTTCCACCAGCGGCATCACCGCCTGGTCATCCGGGTCGACGCACAATAGAATCTCGTACTCCGGATAATCCTGCCGGCAAAAACTAGCGAAGTTTTCGTAAGCCCCCAAATCCTCCCCCCGCATCGGCTTCAAAATGCTCACCGGCGGAGTAGATTCGGCAACTCGCGCGACCGGCCTGCGGGCAGCATGGAAATATCGCCACGAGCTGACGATCACGATCAGGTAATAGACAAAAGGGATCGCGGCGACCCCCAGAAACCAGTAAGCAAGCATGGTTCAAACCATCTTAATGCAGCGGATGATTCGTCAGCAGCATTTTGCCGCCGCTCTCAGCCACTGTGGTTATGTTCTCGCCGCCCACCAGCTCTACGAAGCGCGCACGTTCCTGCCGGTCCGCCACGATGTAAGACCGCGGCTCGCCCAGCCACCTCTGCCTCCACTGCTGATCATCAATGAAGACATCCGGAGCATCCGGCGCATTCGACCCGTAAATCAAATTATTGACCCGCCCATTGAGCAAGAGTGCAGTCCGGTTCGTATAGAAAAACATCGACGAGAACGTGTAGTAATGATGATCGATCACCAATTGCCCCTCAGGCGCCTGCAAAAGCGCCCGCGCCAGCGGCCGCGACGACATATAAGGATCGAACACCACCAAAGCCAATCGAGCCGCGTGTAAAAACAACACGGCCATGAATGCCGCCGCCAGGAACGCCCGCTGCCCCGTCGCCTTTACCGTTCCCACCGCCCCCACCAGAAACGCTACTCCCGCCACGAATAACGGCAGCCGCAAATACGCGAACGAAGGAATCGTGAGATCCCCGATATGCCCCATCGACAACTTGTACGCACTCGGATTCTGCACCAGCGCCGTAGAAATATCACCCGGCGACGGCAGACCTCTCACCACGAACAGCAACGCGAAACACGCCACAGCCGCCAACCCCAGAATCACCGCGAGCACCCGCGTCCCCCACCGCACCCAATCTCCGCCAGCCGCCATGGCCGACCCCAGCAACAGCGCCAGCGCCGGATAACACGGCATCGAATAATATTCCTGCGTAGTCGAAAACGAAAAGAAGACCAACAGAAATCCAGTCCAGCAAAGCGCGAGCAGCCGAGTCTTCCCCGCGCGATCCACCGGCTTGAACCCCAGCTTCACCACCGCAGGAAAATAGACGCTCCACGGAAACAACCACACCAGATGCAGCAGCCAGAACCACACCCGCGGCACCGTATCGTAATCCCGCGGAAAACGCAGATTCAAAAACCGCAGCACCTGCTCGTTCATGAAGAAGAACCACAGAAATCCGTGATACTCGCCCGGAGAGCTATGAAACGTCAGATCAAAATAAGGAGGATTCCGCAGGGTAGCCAAAACATGCCAAGGCACCGCAATCACTAAAACGATCAGCAGCCCGCTCACCGGCCGCAGCCGCTTCCACACCCGTCCGTTCAATAACTCCCGGGTTAACAATAAATAGACCAGCGCAGCCCCCGCCGGAAACACCAGCCCGATCAAGCTCTTGAGCAGCAAGCTGATCCCAATGCTCACCGCCAGCAGAAACGCCCACAGCCGCGGCCGCTGCTCTTCCTCATCGATTGCCCGTAGAAACGCCCACATCGTGAGCGTCATGGTGGCCGTGATCGTCACATCCGGAATCAGAATCCGCGTGAACAAAAACAGCCCAATACAAGTGGAGACACACAGCCCCGCGTAAAACCCCGCGCGTTTCCCGAAAGCCCAGATGCCGAAGGCAGTCGTCAGCCAAGCCAGCGCCATCGCCGAGAGTGCAATCGGAATCCGCGCCGCCCAGTCGGAAGCGCCAAAGATTTTATACGCTGCGGCGATCGCCCAGTAAATCAGCGGAGCTTTTTCAAGATACGCGACCCCATCCAGCCGCGCCGTAACCCAATCGCCCGAAGACACCATGTTGCGCGCAATCTGCGCCTGCACGGCATCCACGTCGTCCATCAGCGAGGGAGGAGAAATGACACATCCGAGGTACACCGCACCCGAAATCAACAGGACCGCTAAATACAGCAGACGGCGTTGTCGGGCGCCGGCGTTCTCCGGATCTGAGATCAAACGTTGCCTTGGGCCCAGGAGACGGCCAGCGCTCCCTGCCGCTGCCGCCGTTCATTGCGAGGATTCCGCCATTCTACCTGCGGTAGGAACAGCGATGAATCAATGCGGTCACTATATTTGACGGCAATGTTCATCAGCGAATCCAGCAGCGAATCCGAAAGATAGTGCGGTTCCAATCCCAGATCGATCAGCTTCGAATGCTTGGCGTTGTAGTAGTGCGATTCAGCTTCGACGCGCGGCGGCGGCAGGAAGTCGATCTCTACCGGCAAGCCCATTTTGCGCGCCGCGGACTGCACCATCTTGGCCAGTTCCAGCACGGAAAACTGTTCGGTGAACTGATTAAACACGCGGCATTCGCCGCGAGCCGCAGGATTCATACACGCAATCTCGATGCACCGCACGGTATCCCGAATGTCCAGAAAGCCGCGGGTCTGCCCACCCCTTCCATAAACCGTGAGCGGATGTCCCACGGCCGCTTGGGCACAGAAGCGATTCAGTACCGTGCCGAATACTTCATCATAATCGAAACGGTTGATCAGCGCCTCGGCGAGCTCCACCTCGTCCGTCGCAGTCCCATACACGACGCCCTGATTCAAATCGGTAGCGCGTAGATTCCAGATCTTGCATGCGAACAGAATGTTGTGGCTGTCGTGAACCTTCGACAAGTGATAAAACGAAGGCGGCTGCTTGGGAAAAGGCAGCGTATCCTTGCGCCCGTTGTGCTCGATGTTGATGTAGCCTTCTTCGATGTCGATATTCGGTGTTCCGTACTCGCCCATCGTGCCCAGTTTGATCAGGTGGCACTCAGGCCGCAGTTCGCGAATCGCGAACAGCAGATTCAAAGTGCCCACTACATTATTCACCTGCGTCGAAACCGCATGCTTGCGGTCGATCATCGAGTACGGCGCCGACCTCTGCTCCGCAAAGTGAATCACCGCATCGGGCTCGCTAGTCTCAATCGCCGAAGCCAGAAAATCATAGTCGGTAATATCGCCCACCAGCGACTCGATGTGATTCCCCGTTACCTCGTGCCAGGTCCTGAGACGCTCCGCCAAGGGACGGATCGGCGTCAGCGTTTGGACCCCTAATTCGTGGTCCCATTGCCGCCGCGCGAAATTATCTACAGTGGATACTTTATGCCCTTTGGCAGACAAATACAGAGCTGTTGCCCAACCACAATAGCCGTCTCCGCCCAGCACTAAAATATTCATGAAAAATTTCTATCCTCCCAAATTGCAAGAACTTACTGATAGTAGACATGTAGCTAGAAGTCCAGCAATCAAGCCGCAACGGTATTTTTTTAAGACGCTTTTTGAAGTAAGCGGATTACAGAACAACGTCTGAATCGCTGATTTTTTTAGCAGTGTGATCAACGTGCCGCGAGCGGAGAAACATCCACGGAAACACTAATGACATGCTCGCCGCCGCCCAGTGCGACACCCTTTACCGGAGTCACATCGGAATAATCGCGGCCCCACGCCAAGGTAAGATGACGTCCCCCCGGCATAGTGTTGTTGGTCGGATCGAAGCCCTGCCACCCCAGCACCGGACACCACACCGAAACCCACGCGTGCGAAGCTTCCGCGCCCGTGAGATTCGCATCGTTGCGCAAATACCCGCTGATGTAGCGCGCCGGTAGCTCCAGCGAACGCAGGCACGCGATCATCAAGTGGGCGAAGTCCTGACATACACCATGACGCGTTTCGAGCACTTCATCGATCGGCGTCGAAATAGTGGTCGCGCGCTTGTCATATTGAAATTCTTCATAGATGCGCCGCGACAGATCGTTGGCCGCGTCGAGCAAAGGCCGCCCCGCCTCGAAAGAAGGAGCCGCATACGCAGCGAACGATTCGCCCAGTGTGACTAGCGGCGATTCGAACACGAATTGCGAAGCGTCGAAATCGTCTCCTAAGGCACGCCGCCGGGCTTGTTCACGCACTTCTTCCCAGGGCGGGGAAAGTTGCAATTTAGGTGTGCCCGCCGGCGTCAGATCCACCGTGCACCGCGACGTGATGGTCAGCTCCCGGTGCGGCTGGCTAATCGAAAACATCGTCACTGGATTGCCGAAATAGTCGTTGCGGTCGGCCGAAAAATCCGGCTCCGGGTCGATGCTGAGCCGGTGATCGAGCACCGTCTGCCCCAAGCACGCCCGCGGCGTTAGATGCGCTTCCGAGTGGCAGGTGGATACAACATCGCTATACAGATAGCGCGTAGTGTGAGTGGCTTGAAGCTTCATCGAATTTAAGGAGCCGACAACTGCCGCGACTGCGGTGAATGACTGAAGTACGCCCGCGTCAAAGTTTCCGAAAGCTGGTTCAGTTCTTTGATGAGCCGCGCGCACAATGCTTCCAGCGCCGCCGACGGCCCCGCCGCCCCGTCCCGCAGCAACTCCCGCACATCGGACAACTGTACGCCGGTTAACAGCGAAAGCGCCAGCCGCGCCTCCGTAGGCCGCCGAATCGCAGTGTGACTCGCCGGAAGCTGATCCACGTCCTCCTGCAGCCGCGCGAGTTGAAACGCAATCGACCGCGGATTCGCCTCGTCCGCCAGCAGCAGATCCAGCACCAGATCGTTCTGCAGCGAAGTCAAATAACGCGACCGGTAAGTGATCGAGCTATCGGCGATTTCAAGCACCGCTTCGAGCACGCCCACGTCAGCCGGCGAATCCTCCGCTAAGCTGTTGCGCAGCAGCTCCGCCATCTGCAGCGCCCGCTCTAGCCGCCGTCCGATATCCAAAAACCGCCAGCCATCCCCGCGTGTCATGCCCTCCATCACCAGTCCCGCGAAAGCCGACAACGTGATGATCGCGCGATCCAGGCGATCCTGCGCCGCGCCCATCTGCAGCATCTCCGGCGGAGCCGCCGCCGAAAACTGCTGGTCGAGCTGATTCAAAATCAACCACGCATCCACCGAAATCCGATCCCGCAACAGCCCCGCCACCCGCCGCACCTGGTGAACGTTTGAAGCCAGCCAGCTCGCCGGATCGTACATCATCTCTAATAACTCACGCTCCGGCGCGCCCGTCCCGGTCCGCTCCGGCAAATATCCCAAATTCTGCAAAACATGCAAACCCAGATTGAGGCCGGCCGTTCGCGTGACATCGCCTTCCTGAAACACCCGTCCCAGAATCGCGCGCGAAATTCGAACCACTGCTTCCACGCGCTCTGTATACCGCCCCAGCCAGAACAAATTGTCTGCCACACGACTCGGCAAATCGAAGGTCGCCCGGCTCACTTCCAGCGGATGCGCAGGGGGCCGCAGCAAACTGAACTCCGGCGCCGGCCCATCGCCCAACACCCAAGTGTCCTTGCTGCCCCCGCCGCGCTGCATCGAAACCACCATGTTGGAGAGCGAAGCCGAGATCCGGCTCAGCCCCCCCGGCATCACCGAGTAACTCGATCCCGTACTCACCGCGAAAACGCGCATCACCAGATGCCGAGGTTGCAGCGCGCGCCCCTCCCACACCGGAACCGTCGACAGAGCCACTTGCTCCTGTGCCACATAGCGCCCCGGATTCGCCCGCATCTTCGCGATCAACTGCTCTCGCTCACCGCTGCTGAGACCCGCCCCGAATATCGGATCCTCGCCCGTCCCCGGAAACGTAGGCTTGATCACCAAGTCTTCCAGATGCTCCGCCGCGTAAGCCAGCGGCTTCTCCTGCCCGCACCACCACGTAGCCACCGTCGGCATCTTCAAATCCTCGCCGAGCAGTTCCTTGCACAATCCCGGTAAGAACGCCGCGTAAGCCGGAGACTCCGCCAACCCCGACCCCAGCGCATTTGCCACCGACACCGTTCCCGACCGCACCGCCTGCACCAGCCCCGGCACTCCCAGCATCGAGTGGCTATTCAGCTCCAGGGGATCGCAAAAATGATCGTCCTGCCGCCGCACGATCACATCCACCGGCAGCAACCCGCCCAGCGTCTTCAAGAACACGCGGTTCTCGCGCACCGTGAGATCGCCGCCCTCGACCAACGTGTACCCCAAGTACCGCGCCAAAAACGCATGCTCGAAATAAGTCTCGTTATAAGGACCCGGCGTCAGCACCACAATACGCGGATTCTCCCGCCGCACCGGCACCATCCGCTGCAGCGCATTGCGATAAGCCTGAAAGAAATTCGCCACCCGCCGCACATGCGACGCGCGAAACACCTCCGGCATCACACGCGTACTCACCAGCCGGTTCTCCAGCGCGTAACCCGCCCCCGAAGGCGCTTGCGTACGATCCGCCAGCACCCACCACTGCCCGTCCGGCGAGCGCGCCAAATCCGCGGAATACATATGCAGATGCACGCCGCCCTGCGGCAAAATTCCGCAGCACGACCGCAGAAACGCCGGATTCGGCAGCACCAATTCCCGCGGAAGCAAATCCTCGCGTAGCAATCGCTGCGGCCCATACAAATCCGCCAGGATGGTGTTGAACAACATTGCCCGCTGTGTGATGCCAGCCTCGATGGCCTTCCACTCATCCGGATCCATCACCAGCGGAATCGGATCCAACTGCCACGGCCGCGCAGTGTTCTGCGTCGCGCCGTAAATGTTATACGTGATGCCGTTGTCGTGAATCAGCCGGCGGCCTTCATGCCAGCGCCGCGTCAACCCGTCATGCCCCATCGCCGCCAGCGATTCCGTTAGCTTCCGCCAGTGCCCGCGGACCTCTTCATTCGCGCCCAAGACCTCGTCATAAAATCCCGCGGTGGCCGCATAGGGCCACGCAGCATCCAGCCGAGCTTCGCTTTGAGTTTTAGGACGACCCATTACAACTTTTCCCTAGTGTGCCACACTACGCCGCAAATCCAGCGTCAACGGAAAATCCGGATTCACTTCCGCCACCGGAACCGCCATCGCCCCCGGCGTATGCCCAATCTCAAAAAATCGTGCCGCCCGCCGCGCCTCCGCCTCATTCGCATTCACCGGAAATGTTTCAAACGTTCTTCCGCCCGGATGCGAAACATGATACGAGCACCCGCCCACTGACCGCCCCGCCCAAGTATCGACCACATCGAAGATCAACGGCGCATGCACCGGAATCGTAGGATGCAAACAAGAAGGCGGCTGCCAAGCCCGGTAGCGCACCCCCGCGACGTGTTCCCCCTGCCGTCCCGTAAACGTCAGCGGCAACCGCCGCCCGTTGCAAGTCACCGCAAACCGCGAGCTCGTCAGACCCTCCACCTTCACCTGCACCCGCTCCACCGAAGAATCGACGTACCGCGCCGTCCCCCCCGGCGACCCTTCCTCGCCCAGCACGTACCAAGGCTCCGTAGCCTGCCGAATTTCGATGTCGATCCCCGCATGATGCGCCCGCCCCAACGCCGGATAGCGAAACTCAAAGTGCGGAGCAAACCACTCCGCATCGAACGCATACCCCGCTCGCTTCAAATCCTCCAGCACATCTTCAAAATCCCGGCTCGTGAAATGCGGCAGCATGAACCGGTCGTGCAACTGCGTTCCCCAAGCAATCGGAGCCTCCATATAAGGCGTCTTCCAGAACCAAGCAATCAACGCCCGCACCAGCAATTGCTGCGTCAAACTCATCCGCGCATGCGGAGGCATCTCAAACCCGCGCAACTCCAGCAGTCCCAGCCGCCCAGTAGCCGTATCCGGCGAATACAATTTGTCGATACAAAACTCCGCCCGATGCGTGTTCCCCGTCAAATCCACCAAGATGTGCCGGAAAATCCGATCCACCAACCACGGCGGACACTCGCCCTTACCCGGATCAGGAATC